>Ga0114999_10009801_pt1 | contig 10445 bp, 9 predicted proteins | sample ArcticOcean_MG_C_3_FD_89820 | JGI IMG/M metagenome (GOLD analysis project Ga0114999, IMG submission 89820) | Marine microbial communities from western Arctic Ocean - ArcticOcean_MG_CB8_126 | ecosystem: Environmental > Aquatic > Marine > Oceanic | place: Arctic Ocean: Canada Basin | collected... | reverse complement strand
CCGGATAGACGAAATAGACATCCAGGCTGGGGCCCCGGACTTCAGGCAATATCTCTATCAGGTTGCGCCCTTCGCGGCTCATATATTCGGGCAGCGCCGCAATGCCGAGGCCGCTTTGCACCGCCCGGTAGATTCCGTAGATGCTGTTGACCCGAAGCACCGGCTGGCACGGACGGTCCGGCTCTGCGCCTTCTTCAAGCAGCCAATTTGGGTTACCTACCGGCGGTGCCGCATCTTCGCCGTAAACAATGATGCTGTGATCCTCCAAATCGGCGGACGTTTTCGGCTGGCCCCGTTTCTTGAGATATTCGGGGGCCGCGTAGACACGATAGTTCATGGTCATCAAATGGCGCTGGATCAAGTCCGGCTGGGTCGGCGGCATCAAGCGGATGGCGGCGTCGGCCTCGCGCATGGACAGGTCCAATTCTGTGTCAGCCAAAGCCAGGGAGACTTCGATATCCGGGTACAAGCTGACAAATTCCTTGATCCGGGGCGTCAGCCAGATCGACCCTAAAGCGACCGTTGTGGTGATCGTCAGCGGGCCCTTGGGGCTTTCCTTGGAATCGATAATGCGGGCTTCGGCCATGGCCAGTTTGCCGTAGACATTGTGCGCGGTATGAAACAGGTCCTCGCCCTGCTCGGTCAGCTTTAGGCCGCGGGCGTGGCGGTGGAACAATTTCACGGCCAGACTGTCTTCCAGGGACGAAACCTGGCGGCTGACCGCCGACTGGCTCAGATTCAGGACTTCCCCGGCATGGGTAAAGCTGCCGGCTTCGGCAACGGCATGAAAAACGCGGAGCTTGTCCCAATCCATACTTATCTCCCTCAGGCGGCCCAAGCGGGCGCCGAAGAATCGATGCCCGGGCCTACTCGGCGGCCTCGGCCGTGTCGGTCTGTTCGGCCAAAAAGCGTTCGGCCTCCAGCGCGCCCATGCAACCGGTGCCCGCCGCCGTCACCGCCTGGCGATAGATTTTATCCTGCACGTCGCCGGTGGCGAAGACGCCGTCGATGCTGGTCAGGACAGTGCCGGGCTGGGTCAGGAGATAGCCATGCTCATCCATGTCCAGTTGGTCCTTGAAAATATCCGAATTGGGCGTGTGGCCGATAGCGATAAATACACCCTCGCAGGCGATCTCGGACTGCGCGTCGGACTTGACGTTGCGCACCCGGATGCCGGTGACCCCGAGCGGGTCCTCAACCCCCAAAACCTCATCCAGCACGCTGTCCCATACGGGTTCGACCTTGTCGTTCCTGAGCAGACGGTCCTGGAGGATTTTCTCCGCGCGCAACTCGTCGCGGCGATGCACCAGATACACATGCGACGCAAAATTGGTCAGAAACAGCGCTTCCTCGACCGCCGTGTTGCCGCCGCCGATGACCGCAACCGGTTTGTCGCGGAAGAAAAATCCGTCGCACGTGGCGCACGCCGAGACCCCGAAACCGGAGAATTTTGCCTCACTTTCCAGGCCCAGCCAGCGGGCGCTGGCGCCGGTGGCGATGATCACCGTATCGCCGGTATAAATGTCGCCGCCGTCGCCGATTGCGCGAAACGGGCGCTGGTTGAGATCGGTTTTAACGATGATGTCTTCGAACATCCGGGTACCGACGTTAACCGCTTGTTCATGCATCTGGTCCATCAGCCACGGACCCTGCACGGCTTCCGCGAAACCGGGATAGTTTTCCACGTCGGTGGTGATGGTCAACTGCCCGCCCGGCTGAATTCCACGCACCAGGATGGGCTTCAAATTGGCCCTGGAGGCGTATATTCCGGCCGTGTAGCCGGCGGCGCCGGAACCGATGATCAAGACTTTCGAATGGTGCGTTTCCGGCATGACGGCAGGATTCCTTAATGACAAGTTTCAAAGGCCTAAGACACCCTAAGATAGGAAGAGCCAGGCGGAGAGGCAAGCGCCCGTCGCCGGCCTTCTATGGCATTAAAAAAACCGCCTAAGGTTGGCCATTAGAGCAAGATTATTTCGTAACAAAATTGCGCAATAATATTATATAGTCCGGGGCGGAAGGGAATTTTTCATGCAAAAAGTCAAACTGGACAAAATCGACCGCCGAATCCTGCACGACCTTCAGGCCGAGGGCCGCATCACCAACGTGGAACTATCCAGACGTGCCAGCATTTCAGCGCCACCGTGCCTTAGGCGCGTCCGGGCGCTTGAAGAGGCCGGCTACATCAAAAGCTACCACGCCACGCTCGATTCCAAGGCGTTGGGGTTTCACGTCACCGTGTTTGCCCAGGTCGGCCTGTCGTCCCAAGCCGAGCCCGACCTCATCGCCTTCGAGCAGACCGTCCAGGAATGGCCGGAAGTGCGCGAATGTTTCATGCTGGCGGGCGAAACCGATTTTTTGCTGAAAGTCGTCGCCGCCGACTGGGACGCCTATCAGACCTTCCTGACCGCCAAATTGACGGCGGCGGCCAACGTCAACCACGTCAAATCGTCCCTATCCATCCGCGCCGCCAAGTCGGAACCGGGCGTTCCCATTGCCGTGGAGCCCCCCGCCGAAGACGGCGGGGACGACGAGGACGAGACATATCCGTAACGCCCATCAAACCTTTTGCAAAACGGCCTGAACTACTTGCCGGAAGTGGGAGGCCCGGATTTTAGAAATTTGCCGAGATCGACGCACCGCGCCGTCGGCGTCAACACGGCTTTGTCCATCAGGAATTTCCGCTCGTCGGGCCAAAACTTATACATCGGATGGGCGCGAACAAATTCCCGCGCCGCCGTAGCGCATTCGGCACGGAACGAAAACCCGCCGACGGTTGTATCGGGATTCTCCGGCGGGCCGCCAAGGGTCAGGATCAAGGCCCATTCAATCATCACGCGAGTATAGCAAGGCCGGCCATCACTGTCCTTTCTTTCGTTTGACCTTGATCTTTCGGCCGGAAGACCGGGGGCGGCGTTTTAGCGGGTTGATTACGTTTTGATCCTTCGTCCCAGGCAACCTATCGCGGGGTATGTTGATAGGGTCGTTGGGAAAGTTCTTGGGTAGCCTCGGCGTTTTAAGGTTTTTTGGATTCCTTATGGACATTGTCACCTCCTACTAGGCAAACCCCCGACTATCAGGAGTTTAATTATATTGGAGGAAACTATACGTATTATATTTCTTAAATTTAAGAACAAAACTAGAGCATTTTCTGAATACGAAAAATATAACAGGAGCCTGAAAACCTCTTACTTAAATTCGACCCTAATAATCTCGTAGGATTTCTTGCCGCTGGGTGTGTTGACTTCCGCCGAATCGCCCAGGGTCTTACCGATCAGGGCCCGGGCCAGGGGCGAGGTTATGGACAGCCTGCCGCCTTTGGCGTCGGATTCTTCGCTGCCGACGATTTGATATGTGCTTTCCTCGTCGGTTTCCTCGTCGGCCAGCAATACCGTGGCGCCGAACTGCACCCTGTCACCCGACAGAGACTTGGGGTCGATGACTTCGGCGCAGCTGATGATTCCTGCGAGGTCTTTCAGGCGGGCTTCGATCATGCCCTGGCGTTCCTTGGCCGCGTGGTATTCGGCGTTTTCCTTCAAATCGCCGTGTTCGCGCGCTATGCCGATGGCTTTGGAAATGGCCGGGCGCTCGTCGTTCTTGAGCCGCCGGAATTCCTCTTCCAGGTCGGCCAGCCCGGCGGCTGTCATCGGTACTTTTTCCATGGCTCTTGGCCTTTGAAACTAAAATTCCCCCGCATGACCGGGGGCAGGATCGCAAACATTAATTAATACGAGGTATCAAAGTAAGCCTGCAACGGCGCCACTTCAAGGCCGCCCTTGGTGATGGCCTCGATGGCGCCGACGGCGGCCGCCGCCCCGGTCATAGTGGTGTAATGGGGGATGTTGTTGACCAGCGCGCCGCGCCGGATGGTGTAGCTGTCGGCGATGGCCTGAGCGCCTTCGGTGGTATTGATGATCAACTGCACGCCGCCGTCGTTGATGGCGTCAACGCAATGGGGCCCGCCTTGCAGCACCTTGTTGACATGCGTCACCGGCAAGCCTTGGGCGGTGAGGAACTCCTGGGTGCCGCCGGTCGCCAGAAGATCAAACCCCAGCGCCGACAAGCGCTTGCACAATGCGGCGGCCTTTTCCTTGTCGCCGTCCTTGACCGAAATAAAAACCGTGCCGCCCGTGGGCAGCCGGTTGCCCGCGCCCATTTGGGATTTGGCGAAAGCGCGCTCGAAATCCGCGTCCAGGCCCATGACCTCGCCGGTCGACTTCATCTCGGGCCCCAAAATGATATCGACGCCGGGGAAGCGGGCGAACGGGAACACCGCTTCCTTGACCGCGATGTGGCCCCGGCCCGCCGCCGCTTTCGACACTGACTCAGGCAAGCCAAAACTTTTCAATTTTTCACCGGCCATGATGCGGGCCGCCAGCTTGGCCACCGCCACGCCGGTCGCCTTGGCGACGAAGGGCACGGTGCGGCTGGCGCGCGGGTTGACCTCGATCAGATAAATTTCGCCGTCCTTGACCGCGTACTGCACGTTCATCAACCCGACGACGCTCAAAGCCTCGGCCAGCAGCTTGGTCTGGCGTTCCAGCTCGGTAATGATATCAGGCGGCAGCGAATAGGGCGGCAGGGAGCACGCGCTGTCGCCGGAATGAATACCGGCTTCCTCGATGTGCTCCATGATGCCGGCGATGTAGATGTCGGTGCCATCGCTAAGCGCGTCCACATCGACTTCAATGGCGTCTTCGAGGAACGAATCCAGCAGCACCGGGCTTGTCCCCGACACCTGCACGGCTTCCGCCATATAGCGTTTCAACCCGGCCGTGTCGTGAACGATTTCCATGGCCCGGCCGCCAAGCACGTACGAGGGCCGGATGACCAGCGGGTAGCCGACGGTTTCCGCCACCTTTTCAGCCTCGGCAGGGGAACGCGCCAGGCCGTTCTTCGGCTGTTTGAGGTCGAGGTCCTGCAATAACGCCTGAAACCGTTCGCGGTCCTCGGCCAGGTCGATGGCGTCCGGCGAGGTGCCGAGTACGGGGATGCCTTCCGCCTCCAGCGCATGGCTCAGTTTCAACGGTGTCTGGCCGCCCAATTGCACGATGACGCCTAAAAATTCCCCGGCCCGTTGTTCGACGCGGATCAGCTCGATCACGTCTTCGGCGGTGAGCGGCTCGAAATAGAGCCGGTCCGAGGTGTCGTAATCGGTCGATACCGTCTCCGGGTTGCAGTTGACCATGATCGCCTCGATGCCCATTTTCTTCAGCGCATAGGCGGCGTGAACACAGCAGTAATCGAACTCGATGCCCTGGCCGATCCGGTTGGGACCGCCGCCCAGGATCACGGCTTTGCGCCGGTCCGTCGGCTCGGCTTCGCAGTCCGCCGGTCCCAGTCCGTCGCCCGAATAGGTCGAATACATATAAGACGTCTGCGAAGGAAACTCTCCGGCGCAGGTGTCGACCCGTTTATACGCAGGCCCAATGTCCAGCTCTCGTCTTTTGGCAGTAATGGAGGCCGCGCCCTGCCCCGTAAGTTCGCCGAGACGTTCGTCGGAAAAACCCATTTTCTTGAGCGCCAGCAGGCCCGCCGCGTCTTCCGGCAAGCCATCGCTTTTGATCCGTGCTTCCGCCGCGACCAGGGTCTCGATCTGGCGCAAAAACCACGGGTCGTATTTGCAGGACTCCTGGATATCTTCCAAATCATGGCCAAGACGAAACGCCTGGGCGATCAGCAGCAGTCTATCGGGCCGGGCCAGACGAAGCTCAGCCAGGATATCCTCCGCGCCGTCGCCGTCGAAACCTTCGACCTCGTTGAGGCCAGTCAGCCCGGTTTCCATGGACCGCAGGCCCTTTTGCAGGGATTCGGCGAAGTCTGAGCCGATGGACATGGCCTCGCCGACCGATTTCATGGAGGAACTGAGCAGGGCCTCGGTGCCGGGGAATTTCTCGAACGTGAAACGGGGGATTTTGGTCACCACGTAATCGATGGTCGGCTCAAAACTGGCAGGCGTGACGCCGGTGATGTCGTTATCCAGCTCGTCGAGCGTGTAGCCGACGGCCAGCTTGGCCGCGACACGGGCGATGGGGAAGCCGGTCGCTTTCGACGCCAGGGCTGACGAGCGCGACACGCGCGGGTTCATTTCGATCAGCAGCAAACGCCCGGTATCGGGATTGACGGCGAACTGCACGTTGGAGCCCCCGGTATCGACGCCGATCTCGCGCAGCACCGCGATCGAGGCGTTGCGCATGATCTGATATTCTTTGTCGGTCAGCGTCAGCGCCGGCGCCACGGTGATGCTGTCGCCCGTATGCACGCCCATGGGATCGACGTTTTCGATGGAACAGATGATGATGCAGTTGTCCGCATGATCACGCACAACCTCCATTTCGAATTCCTTCCAACCGAGGATCGATTCCTCGACCAGCACCTGTGTCACCGGCGAGGCGTCGAGCCCGGAAGTGACGAAATTCTCGTATTCCTCAACCGTGTTGGCGATGCCGCCGCCGATGCCGCCCAGGGTAAAGGACGGACGGATGATCATCGGCAGGCCGATTTCCTTCATCGCCGCGCGGCCTTCTTCCATGGTCGTCACGATGCGGCTTTCCGGGCATTCGAGGCCGATATTGGCCATGGCTTCGCGAAATTGCTGGCGGTCCTCGGCCTTGGCAATGGCCTCGGCCGTAGCGCCGATCAGCTCGACGCCGTATTTCTCCAGAATGCCCGCTTCCGCCAGCTCGATCCCGGCGTTCAGCCCCGTCTGCCCGCCCATGGTCGGCAGCAGCGCATCCGGCTTTTCCTTGGCGATGACCTTCTCCAGCATGTCCAGCGTGATCGGCTCGACATAGGTCGCATCCGCCATGGACGGGTCGGTCATGATGGTCGCCGGGTTGGAATTGACCAGCACGACGCGATAGCCCTCTTCGCGCAACGCCTTGCACGCCTGAGCGCCGGAATAATCGAACTCGCACGCCTGGCCGATAACAATCGGCCCGGCGCCGATGATCATGATGGTTTTAATGTCGGTGCGTTTGGGCATCAGATGACCCCCAGCCCGGCCAAGATCAGCAGCACCGTCGTCGCGATGAAGAAATAGATGTTGTAGCGGAACCTGTGGACGATTTGCTTGAATTTGCTCATGGGGCCGCCTCCTCCATCATCGCCACGAACCGCTCGAACAGGTAGTGGCTGTCCTGCGGACCAGGCGACGCCTCTGGGTGGTATTGCACGGAGAAGACCGGTTTGCCATCGAGCTTGAGGCCTTCCAGGGAACCGTCGAACAGGGATGTGTGGGTTTCGGTGACGCCTTTGGGCAAGCTGTCGCGCTCGACGACGAAGCCGTGGTTCTGGCTGGTGATTTCGACCCGGCCGGTCTCCAGATCTTTAACCGGCTGGTTGGCGCCGCGGTGGCCCAAGTGCATTTTCGACGTCTTGCAACCCAAGGCCAGCGACAGAATCTGGTGGCCCAGGCAGATGCCGAACACCGGCAGGCCGGTTTCCAGAACGCCCCTGATCGCCGGGACGGCGTAGGTGCCCGTCGCCGCCGGGTCGCCGGGGCCGTTGGACAGGAACACGCCGTCGGGCTTGTGGCCCAACATGTCGTCCGCCGTGGCCGTCGCCGGCACCACAGTGACCCGGCAGCCGGTGGACGCCAGACAGCGCAGGATGTTGCGCTTGACCCCGTAATCGACGGCGACGACGTGGAATTTGGGCTTGTCCTGTTTGCCGAAACCGCTCTCCAGCGTCCATTCGGTCTCGTCCCAGGTATAGGTCTGGGCGCAGGAGACCTCTTTCGCCAGGTCCATGCCTTCCAGCCCCGGCCAGCCGGCGGCTTTGGTCAGGGCGGCGTCGATATCAAGAGCCTCGCCCTCTGCCCCGCGAACTATCACGCCGGTCGGCGCGCCGGAGTCCCTTATTAGCCGCGTCAGGCGGCGGGTATCGATGCCGGTGACGGCGACCAGATTCATGGATTTAAGCCAGGCGTCCAGATGCCCAGCCGAGCGCCAACTGGCCGGATCGGTGATATCGGCCCGGAGCACGCAGCCGCGGGCGGCGGGGGTTGTTGTTTCCAAATCTTCAAAATTGGCGCCGACGTTGCCGATGTGGGGGAAGGTGAAAGTGATGATCTGCCCGGCGTAGCTGGGATCGGTTAGGATTTCCTGATACCCCGTGATAGAGGTGTTAAAACAGACCTCGCCGACCGCCTGGCCGGTGGCCCCTGCGCCCCGGCCCCAGAATACTTCGCCCGACGCCAGCACCAGGGCGGCGGCGGCGCGAGAGAATCCGTCCCCCCGGAACTCGGTTCCGGCCGGGATAACGGGGGATTTAACGTCTGTCATGGGCGGGGCCTGGGTCGGCGTTGCTTAGGCTGGCCCTTCATAAGCAATCCACTGGCTCAGGTCAAGACTCCAAATTTCTGAAAGTCCCTTATTTTTCAATGACTTATTTTCAAACTGCCGCTTGCTTTTTGCGCCGTTTTTCGCTACTTTTTTCGTTTCCCGACAAAACTACTCAAGGGCCTGCCATGCTGCGCACGCGTCTCACCGATGCCCTCAAGACGGCGATGAAGAGCAAGGACGCGAAATCTACCGCCACGCTACGGCTGATCCTTGCGGCCCTGAAGGACCGCGACATCGCGGCGCGCTCCAAGGGCAACAAGGCCACCATTTCTGATGACGAAGTGCTTGGCATGCTGCAATCCATGATCAAGCAGCGCCGCGAATCCATCGCCCTTTATGAAACAGGCGGGCGCATGGAACTGGCCCAGCAGGAAGCCGAGGAAATCGCCGTTATCGAGGAATTCCTGCCCGAACAGATGGGCGCGGACAAAATGGCATCCGTCATCGACGCCATTATTACCGAATCGGAAGCCGCCAGCCTCAGGGACATGGGCCGCGTGATGGCGGCATTGAAGGAAAATCACGCCGGCAGCATGGATTTATCCAAAGCCAGCGCCCTAGTCAAGGAACGGCTGGGCTAGACCTGCGGTCGGCGGCTGTGAGTTCTTTCTGAATCACCTGAATAACTCCTGCCCCTTTCTTCTCTCAAAAACAGTAAAATGGTGCGATTCGGTGCAGTGCCGAAGCCTTTTTGTGGGATAGCATATGGCTTTTTCCGATCAATTCCTCGAAGACTTGCGTGGCCGGGCCGGACTGGCCGATGTCATCGCCAGGCGCGTCAAGCTGACCCGCAAGGGGCGCGAACATATGGGCCTGTGCCCGTTCCACAAGGAAAAGACGCCGTCCTTTACGGTCAATGAGGAAAAAGGCTTCTACCACTGCTTCGGCTGCGGCGAACACGGCAGCGTCTTCGATTTCGTCATGCAGACCGAGGGCCTCAGTTTTCCGGAGGCGGTGGAAAAACTGGCCGGAGAGGCCGGCGTGGAGATTCCTCAAGACTCCCCGGAAGAACGCGAACGCCAGAAACAACGCCAAACCCTTTACGACGTTACTGAGGCGGCGGCGCAGTTTTTCGAGCACCAGCTCTACCAGCCGAGTGGCAAACACGCGCTCGACTATCTCAAAGGCCGGGGCCTCACCGACGACACCATCAAACGCTTCCAGTTGGGCTTCGCACCGGATGACCGCAATGCGTTGAAGGGCGCCCTTGGCCGGGACGGCATCGACGAAGGCCGCATGATCGCTGCCGGGTTGATCATTCAGCCCGACGATCAATCGAGAGATTCCTACGACCGCTTTCGCGGCCGCGTGATGTTTCCCATAACCGACACCCGGGACCGGGTCATCGCTTTCGGCGGGCGGATTTTGGGCGACGGCGAACCTAAGTATCTGAATTCTCCGGAAACCTCGCTGTTTCACAAAGGCCGCGTCTTGTACGGGCAGAAAATGGCCAGCGGGCCGGCGCGCAAGGCCGGTTCCATCATCGTCACCGAGGGCTACACGGACGTCATCGCGCTCAATCAGGCCGGGCTTGAGAACGCCGTCGCCCCCTTGGGCACGGCGCTGACCGAAGATCAAATAAGGGTTTTATGGAAGATCGTACCCGAACCGGTGTTGTGTTTCGACGGCGACGCCGCCGGCCAGAAAGCCGCCGCCCGCGCGGCCGAGCGCGCGTTGCCGTTGCTGGCGTCGGGTTACGGCCTGCGCTTTGCCCTTTTGCCCGACGGCGAGGACCCGGACAGCCTGATCAAAACTAGCGGCGCGGACGCCATGACCAAGGTGATCCAGAGCGCACTGCCGTTGTCGGAAGTATTGTGGCGCATGGAAACCGGTGGCCGTGTGCCAAAAACCCCGGAACAACGGGCCGCCCTGCAAAAGCGCTTGAAGAATCATGCCCTGCAACTCACCGATTCCACGCTCCGGTCACATTTTTTGTCACTGTTCAACGACCGACTCTGGGCCGGGGCTAAAAACCGGGGCAAAAATACCCGTGCCGGACGGGATTCCAACTGGACGCCGTCCATGGCGCTCGGCGACGGTCCGGGCGTTGACGGTTTGGCAAACACAGCCCCCAATGCCCAAAAACGCGCCCAGCAGGTG
>Ga0114999_10009799_pt1 | contig 10447 bp, 18 predicted proteins | sample ArcticOcean_MG_C_3_FD_89820 | JGI IMG/M metagenome (GOLD analysis project Ga0114999, IMG submission 89820) | Marine microbial communities from western Arctic Ocean - ArcticOcean_MG_CB8_126 | ecosystem: Environmental > Aquatic > Marine > Oceanic | place: Arctic Ocean: Canada Basin | collected... | reverse complement strand
TTGCAACAGCATCTCTCAAGTCATGGACACAAATAATTTTGTTGTTAACGACGAATATGGTCGAGAATTCATCAGATTTCGTCAAAAAATGATGAAGAAGTTCAATACCTTCTATATCTTCCACATTCATGGGATTGGAAACCACATTAAAAAGAAAGCCAATGATAATGTTCACATGGTGATGGGATTTGGCAAATCTAAAAAGAAACCTTCTTTAACCTGTGAATTATGGGTTAAAGATATGTTTGCCAAAGCCGTATCCGATCAAGGATTAAATAAAGTAGTTCTCTATCAGGGCATTGCGGGCGGCAACTATACTGCTCGGAAAAATGATAATATGAACCAATATTATCGACAATATACAAACGTGCCAAACATCCAGAGCATTCAGTTGGAAATTACCTATGACTTGAGAGAAGATGCCTTAATTGCGGAGCATACCGGAAAGTTCTTGGCTCAATGTTTTCGTCAATTGATTGGTTACAACAATAATGATCCACAACTGCAAATTCCTAACATTAAAGAGATATAAATCTTAAGTCACAGACTATGTTAATGAACTTGAACAGGAAGGAAAACAAGATGAACTTATTAATGTTTGGATGTCCCGGCGTAGGAAAAGGCACACAAGCTGCATTGTTGTCAGAATCTTTAGGTATTCCCCATCATTCTACAGGCGATACTCTCAGAGAAGCAGTGGCCGCAGGAACTGAAGCAGGCAAAATAGCTGAAGAATATATGGATCAATCTCTCTTCGTTCCAGATGAGGTACTCAGCGACATTGTGCAAGATGTTATCCACAATTCAAGTGGGTTCATCTTAGATGGTTACCCTCGCAATCGTCAACAAGTCAAATACTTCTTTGAAACAATGAGGGCTGAAAGCCTTCAGTTCTCTAAGATCATTCATTTGGTGGCACCTGAAGACATTGTCGTCGCTCGAATGTTAAGTCGAGGGAGAAATAACGAGAATACAGAATCAATCAAAAAGAGGATTGAGATATACAAAGAGGAAACACTTCCAATTTTAGAAATGTTTCATCCTGAACAACTTATAACAATTGAATCTGTTGGCGATGCCAATGTCATCAATGAGAATATTTTAAGCCAATTAAAGCAATCTTTTTCTTAGAAATTCCTCGCTCTCAGGAGTGAGATTAATGTGAGTTGGCATTCTATTGATTCTGTAATTAGGATCAATATGTATGAACTCTTGAGCCTCTTGATATTGTCCTAACAGCCTTTTGGAGATAGCTGCGTTTTCATCTTGGACCACAACCTGAAGATAGACCTTATTTCGTAGTTCTTGGAATTCATCCCAAAGCACCTCATTTTCCTCAAGAGCGGCCAAGCGAGCGTCAATGGCTCTTAGGGCCACAACAAGAGGATCAGGACTGTTATCTTGGGGAACATCAAAATAAGATACACAATGATTTATTTTCTCAGCGATAAAGCCGGGATGTTTCCTTTCCACAATAACGAAGTTCATAACGAATAATAATATTAGTGCGAAGACCAAGAGAGGTCTGACCTGTGTTTTTGTAATTTTTTTAGGAGGTGATGACGGGGTGCCCTTAAAAGCATCTCGAATTTCCTCACGTAAATCCATTTCCCATCGTTCCATGTAAACCTCCGGTATTAACTATTGGGTTAGTTTATATACGCAATCTTTTTCAAGAAATTCGCCTATTTGTCACATATCAATCCCAAACTTGCTCTTAACGCTCCGCTTTATCACATTATCATCCAAACCTTTCTTTTTAAGCATATCAACAAAAGATTGAACATCGCCCTGAAACGGCTCAGACTTGTGTGTAGCGATGTTTTTCATTCTTTCGAGTGCTTTATCGTATGTTGTTTGCAGACCGCTCTTATTGAAGCCTACAGCCTTCTGAGACACATCCTGTGGCGTCTCTCCGGGCTTAACTCCACGACCCATTTTATCTGCCATCATAAGCACAACTAAAAGTTTAACTTTGATGTCATTTTTCAATTTACCTTCTTCATCAAGCCATTCGCCTCGGAAAGTCTTAGAAAAGCCGCTCTTATCCATAAAACTCATGTGATGAGTAACAAGGAAATCAATAGTATCCTTATGTTGGATGTAAAGCTGCTTAGTCGCTGGTGTAGCAATATCTTTGAATTTATCGATTTGAGGCTGGAAATGATTAGAGTCCTGATGGCCATAAGAGGTGATTTTACCTGAAGGCTGAGTCTCTGTAGCAGTGTGCTTGCCGATATCATGCAACCAAGCTGACATTGCCAATACTTCCATATCCACAGGGCTGATGTCATCGAATCTGATATTATCTAGTATTGGCATTTCGGGCTTCATAGACTTCAAAGCAGTAATAGCTTTTTGAATAGAACCACGTACCATTTTAGTATGGACACCAACTGGGCCTTCGGGATGGTGGTCAGGTTCTTGTGGCACACCTTGCAACAAATTACGGTACAAAGTAGCTGTGTCTCTTCTGGACTCAAGCCACTGCTTAAAACTGGATGCCATCTGCGTCCCTTATGATTAAATCATATAATTCATTATAAGAATCTTCAGTAGGAAAATTATGAAAGCCAAATCCACCTTGCTTTCTCATTTCTTCCATTCTTTCCATAAATTCTTTTTCATTCCACGGATCACCCGCTTCGCTCTGATTAGATTCTCCCAACCATTGAATCGGCCAGAATATTACTCTATCTATTGGGAACCCTTGCGTTTTCCACCACTTCAAATGTTGGCTTCTGAATATAACAAACTTCAAAGTAGGGAAATCTTTCATCACCTGAATTAATGCAGAATGACGATTTTCCTTCCAGTTCATTGCTTGTTGAGGTGTCCAGTTGTGACTATAGAGGTGATACCAACCGTGGTTGTCCCAAAGCTTTATATCTGCGGCCAACTTATGGTGTTTGCTTCTGCGATTTTCTGCTCTTGCTTTTTCAACAAATTGATCTTCTGCCACCTCTATACTCACAATTAAATATAGGTGCTTGTAGAGAGTGGAGTCTTCTAATCTATCGTAAAGATTCTCATGTCGTTTCGTATCAAAGCGGCCCCTTAAATCCCACATATGAATACGATCTTCAGCTAGAAGTTTTATCTTGTTGGCGTCAAATTCTGGTTTCAAAACCTGAATCCCAGCAGCCAATTTGTTTTCATGTCTTAGTTTCAAAAGCACAAAGACCTGACATGCCCCCATCAATAAAATATCCTTTTCCATTTACGCTCCTTATACCATGTTATCCCTTACATTATTTATCTATTATCTCTAAAAACATCTTCTCAAACTCTACTTCCTTGCCAGTAACCTCACTATGGCAAGGGACACACAAAGTAGCCCCATTCCCTATCTCAAATCTTAAATCTGGGAAATCTGAAAACTTCTTAATATGATGAGCGTTCAAAGTTACAGGGTTGCCTTTGCTGCTACGATTATTGCATTTTAAACATGTGTAGTCATCTCTAGCGAAAACGCTTTCTCTCCATTCCTTCATCTTAAAAGAATATCGCAAAGATCGCACTTCACTTTTTAATTGAGACCGATCCTTGATCCAACGTGGATGATTTTCTTCACGATAGAATAAAGCAGAACATTTCTTTGAACAAAATTTATGTTTGTTGCCTGTGTGTTCTTTTGTATATGAATTTCTAACAATGTATTCTTTTTTACATTGGTCACAATTAAGAACGTTAATTTTTTTTTGACTTAAGGACTTACACTCAAAAGAACAAAATTTGCGATTATAAATTGCAAAATGTTCAAATTCTTTATCGCATAGTTGGCAATTTGATTTTGTTTTTGCTCCTTTGTAGTTTGATGCTTTTTCCCCAACAAGATTCCGACTAGCCCACTCCCCTTTGCAATCTCTAGAGCAAAAATGATTTTTACTACCCTTCTTCTTAGATGGAGTTAAATAAACTTTTTTACCACAATTTTCGCAAGGAACATCATGTCCACCTTTGTAATTAGAATTGAGAGTTTTATCCTGCTTATGAGCGGCCCTCTTGCAGCCCATGCAACAGAAATTACAATTTGGGCTTACTTCAGATGGCTTTCTGTTGAACTCAATATGGCAGTGATAACAATTAATTAACATTAAAAGACCTCAATAGTAAAATACTATCTTATGTAGTCTGCTCCACCATTTTTTCTCTGGTTTCGTTAATTAAATCTCTAAGTTCTTTACGAGGTAATTTATCATTATTGTCATATAATCTGCGTAATTCTAGCACTTGTTCATATGTTAGATCATAGTTTCCTTTAAGATTATTACAGATATTGCACATTGTCTGATAATTCCACAATTCATCGGGTCCGCCTTTCGAACGAGCTAGGATGTGGTCCTTCGTCATTAGGACCAACCGACCATCTTCTTCGCCATATAGGTTGAAGTGAGGAACATCATCTCCCGGATTTAACTCTAGCATCATGGACTCACCTTCCAAGCCACATGCTACACATCGTATATCCTTCAAAAATACAAAGTATCTGTCTGAATCCATGCGGACTTTATATGTCACACCATCGACAGTATACTCCTTCTTGTCATCAGATTTGCTGATAAAGGGAAGAACATCCTCAAGACCATACTCTTCGATCTTGACCAACTTCTTCTTATCCTTTAGCCTGACTATATTCATGTGTGCCGAAAATCCGGCAAACTCTTCGCCCTGCGGACAGCTATCTAACACAAGGTCTAACTTCTCTTTGGCATGTTGCAAAGCATCTTCGTAGCTTTCATCGCTTTCAAACTGCCAAGTAATTGTTGAAATTACCTTGAAACGCTTCATATCTTTTCTTTCAGCCAAAGCTCAAACTCCTTTGCATTGTAAAAGTCATTTTTTGAACAGTTATCGGACAAAAGCATTGGCTGAATATTATCCAAACAATTGATTAGGCCGACATCTGTTATCTTATAGTCTATAAATGCCTTAATAGGATACTTGTGATCTAAGGACCACCTCTCTTTTTTGATATCATCCCAATAATCAAATTTTTCCAAGTGCTCTCTTAATTCCTTATTTGTGTATCCTAGTAGCTTTGCTGTTGCTGAATTCTTTCTTTTTCCCAAGCACTCCATTGTTGTCCTTAGTGACCTGTGAGCTTTGTCGGATATTCTTTTATTAAGCTCAACTGCCTCTCTGTCAGGGTTCCATCTTCCATGCTTTTCTCCTGAACATTTTTTTATCCCGCACTCTCTACACCTGTTGCCATGTCGAAACATACCAACTCTTATTTCAGACTCATTTCCACATTCACACAAATACTTAACCGGAGTAATTGAATTTTTATAATTGCCAATAAGTTTACATCCTTGTTGTTCGAAATAATCTTCCACTTCTTGTTGTGTGAATTTCTTATTTCCACAACAAATTGGACACCTCACGCCATTTTTAAATGAATACCACTTCACCTCAACAGTATGCTCTTTAGGACAAAGATATTTCAAGTAGGACTGAGCAGATTCATATTCTGTCAATAACGTACAATTAAAATCTTGGAAGTATGATTCAACATATTCTTGTGTTAATTTTTTACCCATGTAAGTATATATAAAGATATCAGCGATTTACTTCGCCAATGCCAAAATTTATATACCGTTACTAATTTAACTCATGCAGAAGATTCAATTATATGGCTCGTTCCGAACTGGCACTAACTACATCTCCAAGTTGCTGGAAAATAACTTTCTAGTTAAAATTCACCATGAAGGGGATGAGCACGGCCTTAATGATAGAGGGTTTTGTGTTAACTGGAAACATGGTCCATACGTGGGCCAGTTTCTAGCAGAAGAATATCCAACCATAATTGTAACAAAAAACCCCTACTCTTGGCTAGTCTCTTGCTACAACTACTGGCGGAAGTATCCTCTTGGCCCTGAGCTTGAAAATTTTACATTCAAGCAATTCGTCATGGCATCCCCATGTACGCTAGAAGGCTCAGCAACTGTCCCATTCATGTTCAGAGCAAAGAACCTGATGCAATACTACTGGAATTCCTACTATCATTGGACTTCCGTACGGTCTACACCTATCTTCGTCGTACAATATGAGGCTGTCTTAGAAAATGCTGAGGATGTCCTCACTCAAATCGCAAATGCTTTTGAATTTGAAAGCAGAGGGCAGTTTGAAAACATTGAGAAGAATGTTCTCTGGGATGTAAAGGACGATGAAAACGAACTTCGGCTACGACACTCGGCAATTGCTATGGATATCAGAGACAAGAACTTTGATCCATCGCATTATAATCAAAAGAAATATCTTGAACATTATGATACTGAATTGCTTGAATATATAAAAAGTGAGTGGGATGTTAATTTAGGCAATAAACTTGCCTATGCCGTTGAAGATCACCAATCGTCGCATATCTGAGGTGTCGTCGGCTTCTTGTGGTTGTGCCTGAATCATCTGATCCTGTGTCTGTACCGGAATCTGTGCCTGTGTCGCCACCTGAGTCGCCTGATCCTGCATCACCTGTACTTCCTGACGTAGTGGCTGTTCCTGAGCTTCCTACTGCTGTACCGCCTGATGCTGCGGCTGTGTCTTCTAACCATTGAGTGAATGTTTTCATAGTTTATTCATCTTTCCTCAGTCCCAACAACCTTGACTCTTGCGGGGTCAAAGACAATCCAGTCATCGTCTAACAGTATGCTGTCAAACCCTTCGGCCTCTATTTCATATAGAGACTTCTTATCATAATCATCCCAGCCAGTAGTGTTTTCTACATTTAGTTCTACGGTAATTATATATTTGGAAGAACTTGCTCCACTCTCGCCTCTTATAATTTTGTCTTTATCTTCCGTAAACCACATGACTCCTTGAGCACCTAGCTTGGGATCAAATACTCTGATGGGAACATTACTGCCGTGGTAAGCCGTGACGACTCTCTTGACTTGCTCTTTAACCAGCCAGAGTTTAAAGTTCATACTTCACCTCATCATCATTTCCTATTTTGTAGGGAACATGTTTTAGGATTTGTATTGCTTCTCGGCTGGTTAATTGCTTTGCGTTTTTGATTGGAAGGTCGCCATCCCACACAACTTCTTCAACGTTTGCGATTCTAGGCATTCTATCAGTTTGAAAGATGATTGCTTGTATTTCTTTGCCCATCTCAGGAACTCTGAATCCTCTTTTGAGCATTTTTTCGTATTTAAGTTTGTTTTTGAGATCCATTGGAGCAATGGCTCTATCATTCTTTTTGTTTATGATATGGTTGTATTGAACAACAGGAAACCAAATGCCAAAGCTGGTGCTGACTGCAAATGTAGAGCCTTCTGACTTGATCGCAGAATCTTCAAGTATTTGCGGAACATATTCAGCGAGAGTGAAATGTATAAACTTATCTTTATTCAATGGAAAAGTATAAACTTTTTTCGTTTCTGAGCGTTTCCAAGCTGCAACTTGTTCTGGATTTTTGGGGTCATCAACCCAGATGTCTTTATATCTTTCATTTGGAGGAATTACTTTATCTAATTCCATTTCTTCCAGCCAGAGTTTGAATGTTTTCATGATATTATATATCAATCAAATAAAAAAACCCTCTCGCTTCGCTCAAGGGTTCACTCCCGTTATCTGGATTTTCTTCATAATAGTCTGGTTTCCTTAATCACGTTAGTTAAAATCTGAAATCCTGACTATGTTCTCTTTCTCGTCAAAAAACCAGTCATCTCATCTTCTTTTTGAAATCTCTCTCAATGGTTTACCTTCTGTGACCTCTACCAATTGCTGGACTCCTGCAAGAACAGCGGAAACGGTTCAGATAGTACCTTATGCCCGTTTTCCTTCAGCTTCGTTAGTTCCCGCTGCAACTCGTACAGGTCATAGCTGTACTCGCTAAATACTGTGTCGGAATCTTTGTGCCGCCAAATCGCTTTCCATTCCATTTTTCTTCTCCCGTTAGATGTTTGGTCCTTATTATCACAATATACAAACTCAATGTCATAATTCTCAGTAATCTCATGAAGGAGATTGTGGCACGGGCATTATTAGAGATTTTGAAGAAATCACTCCCGATTTGCATCAGGAAAAGTAGGTATTTTATATTCATAATAAAACAATCTATAAACCGTCTTTGGTTGTGGTTCGACGAAAAGGAGGCACAGCGTCAAACGTATGTTGTTTTTCTTGAGGAAAACTGTCAGTTATATCTGGCGGCAAATACATATTCGCTCCTTACATAAAAAAAATCTCCTGCTATCAACCAAATGATAGCAGGAGATTTTTCATTTTTCAAGTTCAAACGTCTTCTACGATGACAGCTTTAACATTGTGGAATTCCACAAGTCCTCTCTTACGAGGGCAATCATTCCAATTTGGAACAGGGACATAATTCCCCTGTAGAAGCACTCTATCACCAACCTTAAGGAAAAGACTTTCTCCCTTATCGATCATAGCCTTTAGGCCGGGGCCAATAGCTGTGATGTAAGCCTGTGGCGGGCCTACAGATTCTGTGTCTTCACTAATGTAGAAATTAGTGTTGAGAATCTCATCCTTATTTAGCATCTCTACCATGAGTGACGAGCCTGCTGGCTTGATCTCTTTGATAGTTGGAACTTTCTGACAAATAACTGAACCGTCTGGTGTAAAAATCGTTGGTTTCTTTGGCATTGTAAATACCTCCTATTACTTATAACCTAGTAAGGGCTTTGAAATTTTCAATAATTCCCCACTCTTTATTTGATTTTATTTCTTTAAAATTAATATCTGGCTTTAAAACACAATATGTAGGCACGCCTTCTTCATCAATTGCACACAAACAGCTATATCCTTCAGCTACTATATCCCACTCAGAATCTTCGACACCCAACTGTTGAGCCTCATATGTCCCCTTAACAGTTAGAGATGTTTTGCCAACATGGACTATCTTCCATTGAGACCGAATACGACTATTGACATAGGTTGGCTTCAAAAAGTTGAATGAATAGATGGCAACGCCTGTTAATCTTTGAGCAGGCTGATCATCTAAACATTCATAAGCAAATAATGCCGCCTCTTCGTCAAACCACGACAACATTTTTCCCCCAAAGAGTGTACCAAGGGTATTGACATCCGCAGGAAATACAAACCTATGATTCTCCATCTCTTGATCCTTTGCATTCATCACAGTAATAAGCATTGGGGTCAGCCACTTGCCCGCCACAGCATGTGTCGCATGTTTCAATCGGGATCGCCCAACACAGTTTAGTCTCGCCACAGTCCCAACATTGGGCTTGATGCTTAGAACTTACTTCGCAACTACCAGAGAACTTCCACTTGATCTTCTTGTCAAGCATAGGGATTCTCATCTCTTCATCATAGGTGACCATGTTTTCTCCTCTGTAATTCCTCATTTATATCTTTGATTTTCGATGAAATGTCATGTGTAAACATAAAAGGGAAAATTGCATGTATTATACAAGCTATCCCAATACAAACAAATTTACAGGATAACCATGCGGCGTACTTAAAGTGTTGACAATAAGTTTGTCCAACAGAATTAGGATGTTTCAAAAATAGACGCATAAAGCTCCTTGCCCTCTTTGCTATCGGCTACCTGCACACAATCTTGTTCCCATTCTATCAGACTTTCCTCTATTCCCAAAGTCAAATAAACAGCAAGAGTATTGGCAAAGCCAGCCCCATAACTTGTCAACAATTCATCGCCTTCATCAATATCTCTCATAAAACGATATGCAGGAAGCGGATCATTAGTGTATTCCACATTTTGTTTAGCTGGATTGGTGGCATGATTGACAATAGCCCCAAACCCTAGTGGCACCCAGCATTCCCCAGTTTTAGTTTCAAAACTGTAACCATCAGCATATTTCACACATTCTCTAGCCTTAGCGACTACGCCCACAATGTCTAGCTGATCGCCTTTGTTTAAGTTCTTGCTTGCAAATAAACCTTTGCCTGCTCCACTTTGTCTGGATTCATTTATGCGGAAACGATTATCCAATTCTTCTACAACGTGCATGTGCTTCCTCCATATTCATCTCTCTGCCAACAAACAAGCTTAATTCTTCAATAAACTTCTTACACAATGCCCCACGTACTATTTTTTCTATGTGCGGATGAGAGTTAGACAACATCTTTAACGTGTGCTCATCTACCTGAAAAGAGAAGCATTCCATCAAATCCCGACTAGCTGCATTGGCAAAACCGCCTCTAACCTCAAATTTTAATGTTTTCATAAGTTTAGGGTAGTAAAGCATAAATAATAACATGAACTTCAAACTATGGCTAGAACAAGCTGAAATGTATGTCCGAGGGGAATATTGGATACAAGGCGGATTTACAGAATCCGCCGATGGCGACAAAACCCACGAAGGAATTGTAGTTGAATCATTGATTCGTGAAATTATGGGTGAGTTTGAAATTTATGATGACAATGAATATCTTGATTGGAATGAAGTCAGTCAAAAAATTCTACAAGTTATAAAATCTGAATTTACCGATGAGGAACGTG
>Ga0114999_10009798_pt1 | contig 10447 bp, 10 predicted proteins | sample ArcticOcean_MG_C_3_FD_89820 | JGI IMG/M metagenome (GOLD analysis project Ga0114999, IMG submission 89820) | Marine microbial communities from western Arctic Ocean - ArcticOcean_MG_CB8_126 | ecosystem: Environmental > Aquatic > Marine > Oceanic | place: Arctic Ocean: Canada Basin | collected... | reverse complement strand
TCCATGTGCACCATCAACCCACCGGGCTTCAGTAGCCGGTGGCACTCGCGCAAGATATTTGGTAGCGCGCGCCGCGATGTTTCATGGATAATGATTTGCGAGATGATGAGGTCGAACGACGCGTCGGCGAAATCGGTGTGCTCGGCGTTTTGCTGTGAGAAGTGCACGGTGACATCTAACGCGTTAGCCCGCGCCTGCGCATAGCGCAGCATTGGTGCGCCGACGTCGATGGCGTGAAGCTCGGCTAGCGGGTAGGCAGCGGCCCATGGCAACGTGCCATGCCCCACTGAACATCCCATGTCGAGAATGCGTAGCGGCGCCAAATCCGGATGACTATGGCGTACCCAGTGCACCAGGCTTTGGCCGAAGTCATCGTTGAGATCGCCGCGCAAGCCCATCGAGAATAAGTAGATGCCTCGGTCGTACAGCGCGCCAGCGAACAGATCATCCGGCCCAAGCTCGCTGTGATAGCCCCCGGGCATGCAATGGATGTCCACAGCAGTGTGGTAGGGCGGGGTGGCCAGGTCAGGGCTTAGCCGCAGTGTACTTCGCGCCCATTTTTGCCGTTGAGCACGCACTTTGAGATCGGACCAGTCGCGTTCGACGGGCCCACCAACGGCATCCCACATGATTTCCTGCGCAGTGCGCTTTAGTGCACTCGCGGCCTGGTAGTAGGGGTCTGTGGATAGCGCCTTGCGGACCTCATGCCGTGTCGCTGGTATCCGCCCGGTGGATTTCCGAAAAGCCGGTTTGACCCGGTTGTCATAAATTACCTTTGTCCCGTTACCGACTATCGCGGACAGATAGGATTTTAGCCCCGTCGCAAATTGCTGACGGGCTGCGTCGTCATGGTCGGCGTCAACCAACATGGCATGTCGTGTCTGGGGCACTGGCGTGTTCTCCAAGCTTAAGTTGAGTGTGGCGGTGTGACTTCGGTACCGCAAGGCATGGGCTTGCATGCTGCGCTTCGCGCCGTGACACTGCGCGCCCTATGACCCGATTTGATATACCCGCCATTCTTATGCCGGAGCACATGGCGCTCCACGCCCAGCGGCATCCGGAGAAACCAGCTTTGGTCTGCAACGACATCGTGCTGTCGTGGGGCGCTTTTGATCGTCAGCAGAACAAAATTGCCAACGCTCTCTGCGCACGCGGCGTAGGCCGTGGAGACAAAGTTGGTATCCTTGCCGATAACAGCAACGATGCTGTTGCGGCCTATTTTGGAACTCTGAAGGCAGGCGCCGCCGTGGCGTCACTCCCGACCATTGTGACCGCCGGCAGCCTAGTAGCGATGATCGCTGATTGCGGCGCAAGCCTCTTGATCGTGAGCGATGTATACCTCGATCGCATCGAATCGATCCGTGACCAGCTGTGCCTGGCCCCCGACGCCTACATTGCGATCGGTTCATCGCCCGTGGGTTGGCAGGGGTTGGATGCGTGGTGCAATACCGCTTGCGACGAGGCACCCCCCATTGTCAATCAACCGGACGATGACGCGTGCTTGATTTATTCGTCGGGCACCACGGGCGAGCCGAAGGGGATCGTCCTGACGCACTATTGCCGGCTCAATCACGCTTATCTGATGAGTGCGGAGCAACACTTCAACACCGATTCTGTTTTCATTGTCACCACGGCGTTGCACTCCAACACAGCATGGACGTTGCTACTGTGTGCATTCTTGTTCGGTGCGACCTCCGTCCTCATGCCCAAGTTCGATGCCGACGAATGGTGCCGCCTCATTGAGCGCTGGAAGGGGACGGCCACCGTCATGGTGCCGGCGCAATACCAAGCCATTGTGGATTCGGCCGCGGCGGATAAACGTGACCTCTCGTCACTGAAAACGCTGGCTACTGTGGGCTCGCATATGCGGGAGGGGATTAAGCGCCGCATGCTGGAAAAATTCCCCTGCGGTTACTACGAGGTCTACGGACTGACCGAAGGTTTCGCGACGATTGTTCGGCCGGAGGACTTACCGGAGAAAATCGTGTCGGTGGGCCGGGCGATGCTGGGTAACGACATCCGCATTATTGACGAGGATGGAGCCCCGCTACCTCAAGGCCAGGCCGGCGAAATTGTTGGCTACAGCCCGATCTTGATGAAGGGCTATCACAACAATCCCGAACAAACCAAAGCCGCAATGTGGCGGGACCCCTCATCGGGCCGCACATTCTTGCGTTCGGGCGATATCGGCCGTCTTGATGAAGATGGCTTTCTCTATTTGCTTGACCGCAAGAAGGACATGATCGTGTCCGGCGGCTACAACGTCTTCCCGGCCGACATCGAACGGATTCTTGGCGCGCACCCAGCTGTTTATGATCTATGCGTTATCGGCATCCCGCATGAACGTTGGGGCGAAACTCCCTTAGCGTTAATCGTGCCAAAGCCAGGATTTTCTCCCGACCTTGATGCAATGCGCCACTGGGCTAACGAACAGCTAGGCAAGCATCAGCGCATTGCCGTCATCGAGACGCGCGACGCGCTCCCGCGTAATCCTGCCGGCAAAGTTATGAAAGCCGAGCTCCGAAAACCTTATTGGCAAGGACAGACCTGACGTGGCCTACAAGGACATTAAGTATGCGGTCCGCAACAGCGTGGCTACCATCACCATCGATCGTCCCAAGGTGCATAACGCGTTTCGCGGTCAGACCTGTGAAGAAATGGTCGATGCCTTTAATAAGGCAGCGTGGAACGACGATATTGGCGTGATCGTTCTCACCGGCGCCGGCACCAAAGCGTTCTCATCGGGTGGCGACCAAGGTGCGCATGACGGTGTCTATGACGGTCGCGGCACCATCGGTCTCCCGATCGAAGAACTGCACTCGATCATGCGCGATGCCCCCAAACCTGTCATAGCAAAGGTGCGTGGCTGGTGCATCGGCGGCGGCAATGTTTTGGCGACAATTTGCGATCTCACCATTGCCGGCGAAAGTGCAGTGTTTGGCCAAGCTGGACCGAGAATGGGGTCGGTCGACCCTGGTTTCGGGACGAACCTGCTGGCGCGCCACGTCGGTCAGAAAAAGGCTAAAGAGATTTGGTTCTTGTGTCGCCAGTACTCCGCGCAAGAATCTATGGAGATGGGGTTGGTCAATGCTGTAGTGCCCGACGCCCAACTCGATGCTGAAGTGCGTCGCTGGTGCGACGAGATATTACAAATGAGTCCCACAGCCATCGCCCTGGGGAAACGCGCCTTCAACGCCGAGACCGAGTCCATTCGCGGTTTGTCGAACCTCGGTAATATTGCTGTCAGGCTCTATTACGATTCGCCTGAAGGCCGGGAAGGGGAGCGCGCGTTTCGCGCGAAGCGCAAACCGCAATTCCGTAAAGCAGCGGCAAAGAAAAAACGCTAACCCCGCGTCCTACGCGCGAGACGCCAATAGCCGTTGTACTGCTGCCGGCACGACGTTGCCACCCGTGACCAGCGCTACCGCCTTACGGTCTTGCGGCACCCGCCCAGCCAGGAATCCAGCGGTTGCAACCACGACCAACCTCTGCAGGGTCGTGCGCCAGATGATGTCGGGTAACTCGTCGTGGGCTTCTCGGGTCTCCTCCAGCTTGACGAGGTCGGTCATCCCGCAAGCCCGGTGATTGCGAAGGACTCAATCACGCGCACGCCGGCTTCTTTCATTGCAGTCAACGCGCTGTTGACGGCGTCGTCGCTGAGACCGCGACAGGCGTCCAAAGCCAAGACGGTATCAAATCCTTCGTTGCGGGCATCCATCGCGCTAAAACGCACACAGACATCGGTCGCCAGTCCAGTGAGAAACACGCGATCAATGCGGCGCTCGCGCAAATACCCGATCAGGCCTGTTGGTGTCGTGCGATCATTCTCAAAGAACGCCGAGTATGAGTCGACAGCTGTTCGAAAACCTTTTCGAATGACCAGCTGCGCGTGGTCGCGCTGGAGGTCGGTGTGGAATTCGGCGCCTGGCGTGCCTTGAACGCAGTGATCTGGCCACAGGGTTTGTTCGCCATAGGTTGCCGCAACGCTCTGGAACGGTTTTTTACTGGCGTGCTGGCTGGCAAATGACGTGTGTTTGGCGGGATGCCAATCTTGAGTCAGCACGACGTTGGCAAAATGTTTCTGCAGCCGGTTGATCACCGGCACAGTGTCGTCCCCGCCGGCCACCGCAAGAGCACCGCCTGAGCAAAAGTCGTTCTGTACGTCGATGACCAAGAGGACATCGGTATCGCTGGGGATCAGCCGCATAGCGGTCTCCACACATGGGTCAGTCGGGGCATAGCGCCACAAGGAATAGGCGGGTGCTACCTTCCTTGTCCACCGAAACCGCGCTGGCGTGCAAACGTTTCGCGGCGCGTGTGGTGAAGCGGGATTGCGCGCCCTACACTGGCAGCCTCTGCGTTGCCGCCCTGCCCAGGAAACAGCATGTCCGCTCAAGTCCTTCCGATCTCGCATTCAATTCTCGACTCGCCGTCGCTCCGCGAGCGTATCGTCGAGGCGTACGACCTGCCACATCCCGTTCAGTGCGAGCTGCTGACCCGGGGCATGAATGACGTCTACTTAATCCGGTGTGATGGGACGACGTATGCAAGCCGTGTTTGGCGCACAGGCTTTCGTAGTGAGGCTGATGTCGACTACGAAACCCAGTTTTTGAAGTTTCTCGATGAAGCCGGCGTACCGGTGCCGGCGCCGATACCGACACGAGATGGAACGCTGTACATCCCGCTCGATGCGCCGGAAGGTCGGCGGCATCTGTCGCTGTTCCGGTGGGCCGACGGCGCACCGTTTGCTGACAATCCCAATCCTGAGATGGCAAAGCGACTGGGCGTCATGTTCGGACGTTTACATCTCATTGCTAAAGACTTCGCTCCAACCAGAGTTCGCAGTATAGATAGCGGTCGACAGATGCGCCTTGGGCTGCCGTCTTTGCAGCGCATGGTGGCGCACCGTGATGGTGATGGTCCGTGGTACGCGCTAGCGGTTGACGCTATTGCCACCGCTCTCGAAGCCCTGCCCGAAACCGTGGCCCCGCAAGGCCCGAGCCACGGCGATTTCCACATCTACAACGCCTTCGTCGAGAATGACGATATCGTCCTGCTCGATTTCGATAACTGTGGCGTGGATCATTGGGCGGCCGAACTCAACAGTTTCATTTGGGCCAATCACTACATTGGTGGCGTTGATGAGGCGATCAACGAGGCCTTCGTAACGGGATATGAGAGCGAGCGCCCGCTGACTGCAGGTGAGCGTGAACTCACACCGCTTTTTTACGCGGCCAAGGAACTTCGCTTCTTGATCGGTTTTGCCGAGAACGTGAATGCCGTGGGCCACACACCGCTACTCAACCCAGATTTGGATTGGTTCGGCGACCGTACCCGCCGTCATATCGGGGCGCTGGGCATTCTCTAGAGCCAGGCCATGTCAGCCGAATCAGAGGCCTCACCTACATCGACGCAGGTCAGCCCTTACCGCTGGGTCGTTCTCAGCGGCATCTGGCTGATCTACTTTTCCTTCGGGCTGCAGATCAACGGGTTGGCACCCCTTGTGGGGCCGGTCACCAAAGACCTTGGGCTCAGTTACGCGGCGATGGGAACCATCCTCAGCGCGTGGCCACTCCTTTACGTCTTCGCATCAATCCCTTGCGGGGCGGCGGTTGATCGCCTGGGTGCTCGCCGGTCATTGTTAATTGCCGCCATGATCATGTCGGTCTCGGCTGTTACGCGCGGTCTTGCGATCGACTTTTGGAGTCTGTTCCTCGCAATTGCCTTGTTCGGTGTCGGCGGTCCGCTGCTCTCAATCACCACGCCGAAAGCCATTGCCAAGTGGTTCACCGGCCGGCAACGCGGCCTCGCGATGGGGATCTACTTCACCGGTCCGTCACTTGGGAGTATCGCGGCACTCGCCACCTCCAACACAGTTCTGATGCCGCTCACGGGCGGCAGCTGGCGTTGGGTGCTGATGATTTACGCGGCGTTCATGGTCTTGGGTGGTGTCTACTGGTGGGCACTGTCCTCCCGCGCCGCTTTTCGTGCGGGGGATAGGGGTGTTGATGCGGAGGGGCGGGGCACCATTGGCGAACAAATCGCGGTCTTCGGCTATCTGCTCAAGAATCCCGCTGTTGTACTCGTGCTGGCGATGAGCATGGGCATGTTCTTCTTTTATGATGCGACTACGAACTGGCTGCCAGAAATTCTGATCTCTCACGGGATGGACTCGGGTCCGGCTGGCTTATGGGCCTCGGCACCGATCGCCATCGGGGTGATCGCGGCCATGATCGTCCCTCGGCTGGCGACGCCGGAGCGCCGCACCGCCGTACTCTTGGTTTTGTTCGTCTGCATGGGGCTCGGCGCCATGTTCTTGCTGTCGTCGAATTCAGTCTTGCTCGGCGGTTCCTACCTCGCGCACGGCATCGCTCGTGGCGGTCTGATGACGGTGGCTCTCATGACATTGATGGAAACGCGCGGGGTCGCGAGCCATCAGATGGGTGCGGCAGGTGGATTGTTCTTCACCGCATCAGAGATCGGCGGCGTCTTTGGGCCATTGTCGTTCGGTGTCTTGTTCGATGTAACCGGTACCTTTGCCGCGCCCCTGTACGTCCTAGTTGGCGTTAGTCTTCTGTTGATTGTTCTCCTTGCCATGCATAGTCGCGCGACCGCACGCACGGTTTCCGTGCCGGCGGCATCGTAGGCAACCCATGACTACCGCAACGACGGCTCCCGCGATCATTCCCCACGAACATCCGTTCCGTTGGGCGATGCTCGGCGGCGTGTGGCTGATCTATTTTTCGTTTGGTCTCCTGGCAGCGTCGATGCCGCCGTTGATCGCGCCTATTACCGCAGACCTCGCACTCTCCAACACAGCGATAGGCAGCATTCTAGGTGCCTGGCCGCTGGTTTACATCGTCGTCGCCATCCCGTGCGGTGTGTTCGTCGACCGTGCAGGGGTGAAATGGGCACTCTTCTTGGCTGCCATTCTTATGGCGGCCTCTGGTGCCCTGCGGGCGGTCGCACCGGGCTACATCACCATGTTCCTCGCGGTCGGCATTTTCGGGGTCGGCGGTCCGCTTATTTCAATCGGTGCACCGAAAGCCATCGCCCAATGGTTCGCGGGTCGCGAGCGTGGCATCGCTATTGGCATCTACATCACGGGTCCGTCCTTGGGCAGCGTGCTCGCGCTGTCGCTGACCAACAGCGTGTTGATGCCGGTCGTCGATAACGATTGGCGCGCGGCGCTAATGGTCTATGCGGTCATCATATTGGTCGCCGGATTTTCTTGGTTCGCTTTGGCGATGAATCCGATCAATCGCTCGGTTGAAGCCGCGACAAAAAAGGGTGGCACCATGGGCGATCAGCTTGCAGTGTTCGGTGCTTTGTTGCGCACACGATCGGTTTGGCTTGTCCTCGCGATGAGTATCGGCATCTTTTTCTTTTTCCACGGCATGGGGAACTGGCTCCCGGAGTTATTGCGCCAGGGCGGCATGGCACCCGCCGAAGCGGGGCTTTGGGCGTCGGTCCCTGTCGTGGTCGGGATTATTGGCTCGCTTACCGTGCCAAGGTTCGCCGCACCGCATCGCCGATTTGCGGTTCTCCTGGTTCTGTTCGCCAGTATTGGGGTCGGCGCGGTTTTGTTGTTCAACGGCCAAACGCCCAGCATCGTCGCATCGCTGATTTTTCAAGGACTCGGCCGCGGTTCACTTATGGCGATCGTGTTGCTCGTGTTGATGGAGACACGCGGAGTCGACGCAGGCGATATGGGCGCGGCGGGTGGCCTATTTTTCTCGGCGGCCGAAATTGGCGGGGTGTTGGGGCCGTTGTCGATTGGGGTGGTGGTCGATGTCACCGGCGGGTTTAACGGCGCGCTTTGGATGATGATCGCGGTTAGCGGTGCGCTCGTGCTTCTCCTCTTCTCGCACCGCAGCGCCGAACGACGCGCGTCAGCATTGGGGGAAGATACAAGCCCTACTTCGAAAAATTCGGGTTCTTGATCACGCCGCAGGGATTGCCGAAGGGATCACGCACCGCAGCAACTACGATACCGCCGCCAACTTCGTGTGGCGGTTCCAGCGCGGTGCCGCCCAACTTGATGAGACGGTCATACTCAGCCTGCGCATCGGCCACACCGAAATAGGACTACACCCGAGGTTTCTCAGGCGCCTCAGGCGCACCGGCCACTAGGCCCAATTCATAACCCGAGACGCTAAAGCCGATGTAAAACGGTTCGTCAAAATAGGGTGGGGCTTCAAGCACATCAGTATACCAAGCCTTTGCCTTGTCGAGGTTTTCCACCTGATAAATACAGGTTTTCACGTTGAGAAAACGGGCGGGGGTTTCGCTCATGGTGGTTCTCCGGGTTGGGTCGTAAAAGCCTAGGTCCCGCATCGAAAAATGTATGCCAGCAAGTCGCCTGCATTAGGCCCTGCCAGAAGGGAACACTAGGATGTCGTCGTTCTAGGAGGGGCCATGAATCAACACATCGTATCGGCAGCGCACACTATTCTCGACGCGGTGGCGCTCGGAGAGGCCATCAACGTGGATTACGGTCTTGGCCAATCATCCAATTGCGAACTCCTTCATCGCGGCATGAACGATTTCAATCTCGTGCGGGCCGCCGGCGCGAAATATGTCGCGCAAGTGAGGCGGCCGAACCTAACACCCGTCGACAAAGTCGATTACCAAATGGATTTCATGCTGCACCTCGATGCCGGCGGCGTGCCGCTACCTGTGCCGCAGCGCGGGACGGATGGATCGGGACACATAATAGTCGCCGGGCCTGAAGGCGACCGCCCTGTCGCGCTGTTTCGGTTCGTCGAGGGTCGTGCGTTTTCGTCGGATCCTACAGAATCGGTATCGCGCAAGATGGGCGTGATCTTTGGTCAGATTCACACACTCTCGGCGGCATGGTCAAAGACTAAGAAGGGTCGGTTGATCGACCGGGAAGCCGGCGTCGTCAGTTCCTTTCCGTATCTCGAGAAGCTCGCCGCCCATCGTCCCGACGATATCGCCTACTACCGCGAGGTCGCTGATGCCGTGGCGGCCGGCTACCGAGCTACCAAGGAGGCCGATGAAGTGCCGTCAGGGGCGATCCACGGTGATTTCCACATCCACAATGCGTTTGTTCGCACCGGCGACGACGTCACCATCATGGATTTCGATGCGTGTGGCCTCGACTATTTCGTTCAGGAGTTGATGAGCTATCGCTGGTCGATCGAAAAAAACGACCTGCCGATGAAGCTTTGGGACATTTTTCTTGAAGGCTACGAGACGGTCCGCCCGCTTTCGGATGTGGAGCGTCGCCACATCCCACTTTTCCTAGTTGGAAAAGAGTTTCAATACCTGTGCGGCTTTTCACGCGCCGTGAACGCCATCGGCCACGTCGCTTTTCACTTCCCAGGTTTTGATTGGTTTGCGGAAAGCGTCCGTCGCCACGTCGACGACGCGAAACTTCTGTAACGCCTCACCTAACGCAACAACTGTAAGAGGGTTGCCGCGTAGCCCGGTGCAACATCAACCAGTTGCGGCCTGATCTTCGAATGCACGATGGGTAGGGCATGGAACGGCGCCCAGGGAAACGCGTGATGCTCGCTATGGTAGGGCATGTTCCAGGCTAGGGCGCGCACCACCCGAACACTTCGTGTCGTTCGGCTACTGCGCAGCATGTCCGGCACCTGGGGCCGCCCGCTGTGCTCGGCGAGCAAGAACACCCGCAAAAAAGGCTGGCCGATGAGCATCGGTACTATCCATGACCAAAGCACAACGTTCCCCCATCCCATGGTCCACGAAACAACACCCAACACCACATAGAAAAGTAGCGTTCCGCGCGCTTCTTGCGTGATCGTTGCCCGCCTGTGCCGTGGTACAAAAGATTCCTCGACGCGGCTCGACGCATGGCGCACGAGTGTTGACACGCGATCGCGCCACAACGGAAACCCGGAAATGTGGATCAAGTGCCCAGCGATGCCGGTGGGGCGGCCACCCGAGAGCTCGGGGTCGCCGGGTATGTTGGTGAGCCGATGATGGGCCGCATGAAAGTGTCTGAAGTGACGCGCTGGCAGTAGCAGTACGAGGCCTAGAACCGTCGCAACGAATCGGTTTAAGGCCCTGGTCCGGAAAGCTGTGTCGTGGATAGTTTCGTGCAATGGGGCGAACAAAAAGACGAGGACGATCCCGTGGATCACTAGGCTTGGGACGACCCAATATGTACCGCCGGAGATCATCACGGCAACGCCGCTAGATGCGAGGATGGCCACGTGCGTTGCAAGTTGTACGATGGCAGGGCGATTGCGCCGCTTCACAAGCTGGCGTCGAGCCGATGCTTCAAGCAAGTCGTTGGGAAAGGGACTGGGGGTCATCATGCGCCACTATACCCAACCAGGGTTCGCGTAGCATGGTCCGAAAAGGGGACTGTGAAAGTTGGGAATCACACCACGATCACGCCGGGCGAAAAAGCTGTCGTTGTGCCCGGGGGATCTGTTGTCATCCGACCAAGCCC
>Ga0114999_10009795_pt1 | contig 10448 bp, 12 predicted proteins | sample ArcticOcean_MG_C_3_FD_89820 | JGI IMG/M metagenome (GOLD analysis project Ga0114999, IMG submission 89820) | Marine microbial communities from western Arctic Ocean - ArcticOcean_MG_CB8_126 | ecosystem: Environmental > Aquatic > Marine > Oceanic | place: Arctic Ocean: Canada Basin | collected... | reverse complement strand
CTGCAGACCGCCGATTTTTTTTAATACGTCACGTTTAAGCGCCATGGTAGCGCCGAAACAGTGCTGCATGCCACCGAAAGTAATGGGGATCAACGCGGATGGAGCAAACCACTGGCTTATGAACATAGCACCTAAATTTGATGCTAAATCAGCAGCTGGTGTTCCTTTATACAAACAAGTAACTAAGCCAGTTTGGGGGTCATTAAACCCAACTAAAATGCGATCTATATAATCTGGTTCAACCCGCATATCGCTGTCTGAGATAATCAAAACATTATGTTTAGCCGCAATATCCATATTTATCAAATTGCTGATTTTTGGATTTAGGCCATTAATTTGTCCATTGATTACCACTTCAACATCCACATCAGGGCGAGCAGTAATCACACTGCGAACAATATTGACAGCAGGGTCATTGGCGCTAGAGACACCAAAAATAATTTGGAAGTTTGGGTATTCTTGATCACAGAAGCTAAGTAAATTTTGTTTTAAGCCATAGTCAAGCCCATGCAACGGTTTATACAAAGTGACGCCTGGGCGCTGATTGGGTTTGGCTGGTGGGCAGGTCAGGCGTGATTTGAATTTAAGGACACAGATATTGGCAACCAATAAATATCCAATGGACGCGACAAATAACACCATCACAATATAAAGCATTACTTGCATTTCAGCTGTTGCCCGTTTTGGTTAATCTGTGTTTTTTGAAAAAATGACGTCCTTCTGCATGTTGCCAAATGACGAGGCCGGGCACATCGATAATCAGTTCCCGAATACGTATAGATAGTGAAATGGCCAACATTAATTCAGCAGGTAAGCCAATCATCGCTCCTAAAACAACAAAAGCACCCTCTTGAATTCCATAGGCATTAGGGATAATAAAAGCAATATCACTTAATGTAGATGTCAGGCTTTTTAAAAATATTGCTTCCATAATAGAGATTGGGTGGCCCAATACGTATGCAGCGACCCATACTTCAGCCGATTGTAATAGCAATGTCAAAACCCGCCAGAAAATGGATTGTGTCAACCGCCATGGCCGTGAATAGCAATTACGGACACAAGCATCAACCTGATCTGCTCCATCTTTCATGTCCCCAAAATAATCAGATTTGGTAATTATATGTGCAGAATTTACTGCAGCACGAACGATGCCAGCTTTTTGGACTAAAACGAAACCAGCTGTGCCTGCCCCTAGAATAAAAAATCCGATAAGTGCGGCCGCAACTAAATCTTGATCGATGGAATAGTGAACCAGCAACAATGCGCCAATAAGCCCCCAAATGATGAGGCCAAAAACTTGTACAGTTTTATCTACAACAACTGAGGCGCTGGCTTCAGCTTTTGGGTGGCCCCACAAAATTAGCATCCGGGCTTTGATAACTTCACCACCAATGCTGGCGACGGGTAAAAGCGTATTTATTGCACGCCCCATCCATAGCGCCATGAAAATTTTCTTATATGGAGGTTCTTGCTCTGGCTCAAATAGAAGGCGCCAAGTTAGCGCCCCTAAAAATATTGTTGGGCTCCAAGCTAGCGGCACCCATAATATAGGCCAACTGGATGCTAGTATGAGCTCTGAAATATCGCCCACTCCTTGCCAAGCAATAAGACCAGTCATGGCAACTAAGCCGATAATAAGCCCTATATAAGAAAGAACTTTTGTCAAGGAGGGATCCAGATACGAGGGTTAATTGTAGAGTTTCTAAACTTAGAAATAATCTTAACATTAGAGTTCTAACCATACAAACCCCAAGTCAAATAGAAATTAAAGTGTCAGAGAAAGTATTTAGTAATTTTTCGCACTCTATGTAAATTCAATATTTAAAATAATTTGACCAATTTCTATCCACTTATCAATTAAATTAATAATATTAACTAGGTTGTCAGTGCCATGCGTCTGGGTTACATAGTCTTCAGGTCCTATTGACCAGGGTTGGAAAATGTTACTCTCTATTCAAATTAATTCAAATGCAGGAAAGCCTGGAAATACGGAGCCAGCAATAATTAAACCAACTGCGATTTTCCCGATTTCCCGACAACTGGGTTACTATTTATCTTTGGCTTTAATCCGTACTCCTCTAAGCGCCAATCAAGTGACCTTTCTTTCCATGTTGGTTGGATTGACTGGATGCAGTTTTTTCATGAAGGGTGAGTTGATTTGGAATTTTCATGGGTCGCTTCTATTGGTGCTAAGTTACTCCTTGGATTATTGTGATGGCGTGATAGCTCGGCTTAAAGATCAATGTTCACCTGCGGGTGCCGCGTTTGATGATTTTGTTGATTGGTTGGTGGATACAGCTATTTTTCTTGGTTTGGGTTATGGCACTTGGGTTAGTAGTGGAGAAGTTATTTGGTTTTGGCTGGGGCTTATTGCCGCAGGAGGTTCAACAGCGGATTATGTTATTGATTTAATTCGTGTCAACCGGTTCACTTTAGCGCGTCAAGCAGCTGAAAAAACTTTGACACCAGAACTTGATATAGATTATGAAATGGAGAGCGATAAAGGCCCACAAACGTTGAGGGAAAAGTTGTTTTATATTTTTCATACTCTCAGCCGGGCAGAGTTTTGTTTCATTGTCCTTGGCTTATCTATATTTGATGTTGCTTGGATTTTGTTGCCATTTGGTGCAATTGGCGCGCAGGCATTTTGGTTGGGTGATTTGTTCCGTAAACATAAATAAATTAGGAAAAATATGGACCCCAAATTTATAAAACAATTAGGCCAAACGAAAGTTATGTTGCCACGCCTTGGGTTTGGGGGCGGGACCATGGGGGATCCGACAGAAATTATATCTGAACAACAAGCCGCTGACACAATGATTGCGGCTTATGATCGTAGTATTTACTACTTTGATACTGCCCCGTGGTATGGAAATACTAAAAGTGAACATAGGGTAGGGAATTTTTTGCGCACTAAGCCACGGGATGACTTTGTGTTATCAACAAAGGTCGGACGTATCTATAGCCGTCCTAATAACGTGGAAGATTTTAAAAAAAATTCGCCTTATGCTAAGCGGTGGCGGGGCGGATTGCCCTTCGATTTCCGTTTTGATTATACCTATGATGGTATTATGCGATCTTATGAAGATAGCTTGAACCGACTTGGTCTTCCAAATGTTGATTGTTTGACTATCCATGATCTTGATGTACGCCATCATCAAACATCTGAAGGTGTTGCTAAAGGGATTAAACAGCTTGGTGACGGGCGTGGCTTTAATGCTCTTCAAGAATTAAAGGACCAAGGCCAGATTAAAGCCATTGGTGTTGGGATAAATTTTGTTGGCTCGATACCAAATTTTATTAAAAATTTTGATATAGATTATTTCTTATACGCGGGGCCTTATACGCTTTTAAACCAACCGGGTTTAGACAAAGAGCTAGAACTGTGCCTAGACAATAGCATTGGCATTATTTTGGGGGGTGTTTTTGCGTCGGGTATTCTGGCAACAGGAGCAGTTGATGGGGCCTTATATCAATATGTGAAAGCAGACCAAGAAATTAAAAATAAAGTTAAAAAAATAACTTCTATTTGTGCATCGCATGGGGTCGGGTTGTCAGCAGCAGCGTTGCAGTTCCCCATGCATCACCCTGCAGTTGTTAGCGTCATCCCAGGAGCAAACCACCGAGATCAAGTCATTGCTAATTGTGATCGGGTGATGGCTGAAATCCCAATTGATATGTGGGCAGAACTTAAGCGCGAAGGTTACTTACGCGAAGATGCACCAACGCCTTAATAATTCAATTCATTTTACGGAAGAGAAGGCTGTGGGTTGTAAAATAGAATTGGTAATTGAAGTGACCAATGGGCCATTTTTTTCTGTCTCAGCTCTTTTTGTCTGCCATTCAGGGTCTGTTTGAAAGGCATTCCACTTTTCTTCACGATCAGCCATAGTTTCCCATTCAACAAGATAAATGAGGTCATGGTTGTTTTCGCCGATCGTGACCGTCCAGAAGCCTGCTTGGCGTATACCGATGCGTTCCCAGACTTTAAGTGTGATAGTTTCAAATCTGTTAAGTAGTTCAGGTAGCTTGCCAGATGCTGTGTGATAGATACGGAGTTCATGGATCATAATTGCCTCTTAAGTTGTGTTCCTACGGATAGTCGGTAATACAAGCACGGTACCAAGAGCTGAGCAAATGAGAATTAGGGATGCAAACTCCTGATATCCAATATTTTCATCCAATATCAACGCACTTGAAAATATTCCAACAACGGGAATACCCAAAGTACTCATAGCAGCTAAACTTGCTGGTAAAGTTCTAACTGATTTGAGATAGGCCCATTGGCAAAAAATCATAGGCAATGCTAAAACATAGCCCAGAGCATAATAAGCTTGAGAACTGAGTTGCATGGGGTCGAAAGAACGTTCGTAGAATAAAGCAACAATTATTATTGGTACTCCGCCAATTACCAGTTGCCATCCAGCAAGGGCCATTGTCGAAGAATGCCAATTAGTTTTTTTAAAGATAACTGTCCCACATGCCCATGATATTGACGCAGCCAACATACATAAAGCTCCTATGGGCTTGGATTTCAAAGAAAGTAGGTCAGGACCAATTAATACACCAAGGCCAAACAGTCCTAATAAAAGAGCTATTATTTTAGTTTTAGTTAAAGGCTCATTAAGAAATAAACTTCCCAAAATAGATGCCCATACGGGCATCATAAAAGCAATAATCACTGCGCGACCTGCTGGCATCAAAGTTACGCCGTAAGCTGAGAATAAGTGCCAGCCCAAGACATTAAATAATACACAATACAATAAAGGACGGATCTCAGGTTTAATGGGTAGAACTATTTGTCTTGCTACTTTAGCAAAAAGCAGCAGGCCTGCTCCACCAATTAACAAGCAGTAAGAACGAAACCACCAAACTGGAACTTCGTTTAAAGCTATTTTCATAAAAGGCCAATTAAAACCCCAAAAAAGCGTAAGTGCGGCAAGCAAAATTAAGCCCTTAAGGGGAATGGTTTCTGATTGCATCACATTTTTAGTTTTTCTTACGGTGAATTCGTATTAAAATCACATAATTTTCCTGAGAACATGGCGGCGGTTTTTAGTGTAGGGACGCACATGTTCTGGCCAGCGTCCTTCTTCGATTGCATCGCCCCATGCTGAACTGGTTAAAACATCTGGACTTTCAATCCAATAATAAGCAGCAAAATTAGGCTCTCCGTCTGCTTCGATTTTTTGAATGCTTCCACCCATACTTAATTTTAAAGGTTCCAATGAAAGGCGGTAAATATCAACAACGCCAGGAACTTTTTTAAGCATTGGAACATGTTCTTTATCATAAACTTCATTAAAGATATTCAGTTTATCAGGGTCGACATCCATACTTGCTATGAATAGGTATTGTGCTGGGGTAGCCATTGGCTCTCTCCTATAAATATAGTCGTATTAAAGTAAATTTACGTGCATTATATGATCTATCAGAGTGCAGGTATAAGTCACTCGTGGCAAGCTCCAAACGGGGTTTTTCTTCCAATGTGATGCTAAGGATATAGGGAGTACCCCTGTAGAATGAAAGTAGTCATAAGTAAGTTAAAAAGGAAACAAAAGTTAGCTGTCTACACTCACTCTTCCTGGACGAGGCCAATAAGGGGTTGTTTATTTTTTGTGATTTTATGCTAAATTGCTATAAAAATATGACCTGTTCTATTAATCTTAAATTCAATTATATTGCATTTGATCTATTAAAAAATTGTTGTGTGCTATCATTTGATTGATAGCAGTATTTGGAAAATATATTCTATATTATATGGGTAGGAGTGTTACAGTGACTAACGCTATTTCAACGCCGACTAGTCTCCCAGATTTTAGGGACCTAGACATGGACTTTGACATTGTAGATAGCCATCACCATTTATTCAACTTAGATCAAGTCTACTACCCATGGTTAACTGATCATCACGAGCCTAATATGTTGCTTGGTAATTACGATTCCATTAAACAGAGCTATTTAGCCGCAGACTACCTGAGAGATATGGATGACTTGCGAATTGTCAAAACGGTCCATGTGGAAGCAGAGGCGGATAGGGAAGACCCAGTCGCTGAAACAAGATGGCTAGTTCAGTCTATGCAAGATGCAAGATTGCCATCAGCAATTGTTGCCCATGCATGGTTAAATGCACCAAATAGTGAAGCCATATTAGCGGCTCAATCTGAATTTAAAGAGGTTAGAGGTATTCGTAGCAAACCATTAACATCTACGAATGAGAAGACTAGAGATGTTATGAGGTCTAAGCCCCGAAGCTTGCAAGATCCCACATGGCGGAATGGCCTAGGATTGTTGCGCAAATATAATTTAACATGGGACTTACGTGTTCCTTTTTGGCACTTAAGTGAAGCGGCTGAAGTTTGTGGGCTTTATCCTGATTTACCTATTGTTGTTGAACATACAGGATTACCATGGGATCGAAGTGAATATGGTTTGTCTGAATGGCGACGGGGAATGAAACAGTTAGCTGCGCACGAGCATGTGATGCTTAAAATCTCTGAATTAGGTTTAATGGGAGCCCCATGGGATTATTTGGAAAATAAGGAAGTGGTTTTAAACTCGATTGAAATATTTGGTTTTAATCGTTGTATGTTTGCGTCCAACTTCCCAGTGTCAAAATTAAGGATCGGCTATGTTGATCTGGTTAAAGCAATAGCACATATGATAAAAGATGCCACAAAGACTGAACGTTCAGCGCTGTTTCACGATACGGCAAAGAAATTCTATAGGTTATAAAAAATAATTTATGGTTATTTGCTAAACCTCACTTATAAATTTGGATATTTATCCATTAGTAATTTTTGTTTGAGTTTATGTTTTAGGAATTTTAATGGTACTCACTGACTTCAGATCATCACTAGTTAAACGGATTAGCAAAAAATTTTTCTTTGGTTGGGTCATGCTGGGTATTGGTGCTTTGGGCATGTTTGCTAGCGGCCCAGGTCAATCGCATACATTTAGCGTGTTTGTTGGTCCGATTGGTAAAGAGCTTGGATTGTCTGGGACAACGATTGCGTCAGCATACGGCCTTGCAACTTTAATTGCTGCACTTTGCTTACCATTGATGGGGCGGATGGTTGATCGCCATGGTGCCCGTAATGTGATGACAATCATCTCTATCCTACTGGGGTGTGCGTGTTTTGCGTTTGGTGCTGCAACTGGAATTATTTGGTTAGCCATTGGCTTTGCATCCCTGCGTTTCATGGCGCAAGGATCGTTAATGATGGGCTGTGTAACTGTTGTATCGCAGTGGTTTGTTGAAAAACGTGGATTTGCTATGAGCTTAATGGGGCTTGGATTTGCCTTATCTATGGCAGTGCACCCGCCTTTAGCACAATGGCTGATCGATATGGTGGGATGGCGACAGTCATGGGTGATTCTGGGACTAATTTCTTGGGTTCTTTTGATCATTCCCATTTGGTTTTTGGTAGTCAATAAACCTGAAGATGTTAGTTTGTTACCAGATGGCGAAACGCCCAAAGTTCAAAAAAATGATGAACATACGAATCCTTCCAATTTGATTACAGGCCTAACCATAAAAGAAGCGCTTCGAACTCCAGCATTTTATATAATATCTGCCGGAATGGGGATGCTTTCGATGCTCGTTACTTCATTACATTTCTTCCAAGTTTCAATTTTTTCGAATCAAGGCCTTGATGCTCAAGTTGCATCCATGGCATTTCCTATCTCTGCGATAACCATGGTTTTCTGTATGCCAATAATTGGAAAAATTCTGGACCACTTTCCAACACAATGGATCTTTTCGGGTGGGTTGCTGATTATGGCAAGCTCATTGATAAGTATTACTTTTGTTCACGACCTTCCAACAGCACTGACTTATGCTATATGCTTTGGTATAAATAATGCTATCACAATGACTTTCTTTTCCTATATGTACGCAAATTATTTTGGCCGCAAACATATAGGAAGTGTCCAGGGAACAGGACAAATGATTGGTGTTATTGGTGCTTCTTTAGGGCCTCTTCCTCTAGGTTACGCTTTGGATACATTTGGAAGTTTTCAGCCGATGTTGTTAGGACTGGCAGGCCTACCCATTGCCATGGCTGTGATCGTATTGTTCTTGCGAGCTCCAAAAATAACCAGCTAGTTAGAGAATTTAAATCCCAGACGAATAAAGCGCTAAACTGACCACTAACAACATGGACAAGGCCATAAGAATATTGATGATGCTCATTGTGGAACCACGAAGTCCAAGCTTTTTTAAGCTAGCCCCAGCATAGAGCAAAATGAAGTGTACTGGGATTGAAATACTCGCAAGGATGATAATTTTAAGAGCGGATTCTGCAACAGGATTATTGGGCAGTATTGGAAAACCACTAAAGATGGTTGTTCCAACTGCGTAGGCTTTTGGATTTATAACTGATAGTGTTAAGCCGTTCATGAAGCCAAGTGGCTTGTTTGTCTCAATAAAGGCGATGCGTGCTCCAGACGTCGCGATGCGAAAGGCCGAGTACAATAAATACGAAAGGGATGCGAATATAAATGTATCCTGAATATAAGGAACCAAAAAACAATTGCTGCTAAACCAGACCCGACGGCTGACATGGCAATTAATGAGCCAAATATAATTCCAAACATATATGCTAAACCAGCCTGAAAACCGTAGGCAGAGCCAACACCTGCAGTTGTTAAGACGCCAGGCCCTGGAGTGATAACTAAGAAAATGATCGCAGTAATATAGGCTGTCATAAAGTAACGCGTACCAACTCAGAAAAATAATTTATAGGGGTTATTCAGTCTTTGTTATAGAAGTGATATATTCAGATGTTAAATACTTACTTTGTAATTCGCGAATAGATGACTTGGTACTGGCCCATAAATCTTTAATTTTTCGCTCTCGCCGAGTGTCGATGGATACAGTAACTGTCATTCCCGCACGAAGTGGTGGCATGCCTTTGGTTTGGGTAACTGAGAAGCGGACGGGTAAGCGTTGAACAACCTTAACCCAGTTACCACTGGCATTTTGAGCTGGAAGTAGAGCAAATTCAGCACCTGTTGCGGGGCTAATGGTATCGACCTGTGATGGCCATTTAACATCAGGATAGGAATCAGCGATAAATTCAGCCTCTTGGCCTTCTAAAATATACGTTAATTGGGTTTCTTTTAAATTGGCCTCAATCCATAAATTAGACACCTCAATAAGGCTAAATATTGGTGCTCCTACTTTAATGTATTCGCCAGCACGTAAATTAATATTACTCACTATTCCATCAGCGGGAGCAATAATTTGAGTATTAGCTAAATCATTAGTGGCCTGATCGCGAAGCGCAGTCTTTAATTGGACGGATGGGTGGTCTTTAACTGGCAAGTCGGGGTCCCCACGTAAGCTAATAAGTGCTTTTTTACTGTTTTCTCGAATAGCACTTTCGTGTTGGCGGGCTGCGGCAAGGCTGTATTGTGCTTCCTCCATAAGTACTTTGCGGCCAAATTTTTTGGATTCTAATGTTTTTTGCCGTTTAAGCTTGAGCTTGTGTAATCGAATACGTTGCTTTGCTTCTTTTAATTCAGCACCATATTGTCGGTAATCTGATTTAAGCCCTTCAACCTCAATACGTGCCGCTGTCAGCTCTGCTTCGGCGGCTTCTAGAGCAAATGTGAATTGATCTGCATCAATTAAAAATAGAACCTCACCAGCTTTCACATGTTGATGTTCCTGTGCTGCAACGATGGTCACTTTTCCGGAAACATTGGATGTGATTTGTGTTATATTGGCTTTAACGTAGGCATTTTCAGTCGTGACGATGCGGCCTGTATTTTCATAAGACCAAGCCCCCACTATAGCCAATAGGGGGAGCAGTGGAACTAACAGAATACGCCGAACCCATTTGCGAGTGTTAGATTGTGGAATGGGTTCTTGCTGCGTAACCGTTTCACTTGGTTCTGCACGAATTATTTTTTTAGGAGAGCCTTCATTCATCATCTGAATCTTTTAATTCATTTAGATCAGTCGCCTGGAACGTTATCAAGTTCGATTTCACATGTAATAATGTATCCACAAATTTCTCTCGTTCTGTTTCAGGTATTCCATTCATAGCAGCGGCACGAAGCTCTCTAGCAATTGTTCTCATAGTGATTATTAAAGGCTCTACTTCTTTGGATAGGTGAACACGACGGATACGGCGGTCGCTTATATCAGCGCGCCTCTCGATCCAATCTTTATCTGTAAGGCGATCTAACATTCGCCCAAGAGAGGCTTTTTGGACTTCTAACATATCGGCTAATTCTGATTGGGTAACGCCAGGAGTACGATAAACCCATAAAAGAACGCGCCATTGTGCACGAGTAATGCCTAACGAGCTGACACGCCTGTCAAAATCAATTTGCATAAGACGTGCTACATCTAGTGTCAAAAAGCCAAAATTACGATCTAAGTTTTCTTCATTCATAAATGCAATTTAGTTGCTATGAATACTATATGCAAGGCAATT
>Ga0114999_10009793_pt1 | contig 10449 bp, 10 predicted proteins | sample ArcticOcean_MG_C_3_FD_89820 | JGI IMG/M metagenome (GOLD analysis project Ga0114999, IMG submission 89820) | Marine microbial communities from western Arctic Ocean - ArcticOcean_MG_CB8_126 | ecosystem: Environmental > Aquatic > Marine > Oceanic | place: Arctic Ocean: Canada Basin | collected... | reverse complement strand
GCCTGAGCGATCATTTGTGGGAGCTGGAGCAGCCCGCGGCCGCTGTCGCCAACGGCATATTTGTTGGCACGATCAATCGCGTTGGTATGGAGCCACCGTGGAACCGGGGCCAGTTCTACGGCGGGAGTTACTTCGCAAACCCGCGCGGTGGGATTGTGGCCCAGGCGCCCTACGATGAGGATGGACTTGTGGTGGCCGACTTGGACCTCGATCAGATTCGTAGAGTCCGTGATACCTGGCAGTTTTACCGCGACCGCAGGCCGGATACATACGGCGCGTTGCGAGATTAACAAAGACTCTTTTCCACTGGACGCGCGATCGAGCAGCTTTTGGGGTTCACCCCGATAATTGCTGGTAGACGCTCAAGCGGTCGACAATCTGCCAGTGGCCCGAGATGCGGTCGCCGTCGAAGTAGTAGACGGTCAGCCCTGACATGGCGATCGATTTGCCGGAGGCGGGAAATCCGGGAATATCCTCTTTGTGCGTGCCGTTCCACTGCCACGTCGCGACGACGCGGTTGTGCCCGGCGATCAACTCTTGGATGGTGAAACGTTGATCGGGGAACGGCGCCCGCGAGAGTCGCACGCGCTCCTTGTAGCCGGCGAGATCAAGCGTCTGGCCATCCCATGGATCGCCGGGGTCGTGATGGAGAGTGTAGTGCGGCGCCAGGTAGTCATCCGTAGCGTCTACGTTGCCCTGCGACCAAACCTCTTCGATGAAGCGGGCTAGCCGTTCTTTGTTGGACTCGGACACGGGTTCCTAGCGCTAGCGTTGTCTATTTCTCGAGCAGGATCGCTGCGCTTTCGGTGCGCTTGTCGCGGCGTTCCCAGCGGCCATTATCGACAGTGAGGATGAAATCCTGGACCGCCTGGTTAAAGGCCGCCGGTTCTTCGAGGTTGGCAGTGTGTCCGGTCTTGGGAAACACCACCAGGCCGGCGGTGGGAATCGTCTGTTTAAGGAACACACCGGTCGGCAAGGCCGGACGATCCTCATCGCCGTGCAGGATCAACGCCGGCACGGTCATCTCGGCCAGGCGCTCGCGGAGGTCCCATGGCGAGGGCCGGCGCATCTGTACGCCGCGCAGCGTCATCGCGGCACCGCGGCCGGAATGCTCCTGGAGTTGGCTGATGAATTCGTCAAAGCCCCGCGGATCCTTGTTTTCGAGCTGTTCGCGGCCCGGGCCGCGGCCGTAGATCGGTGCGAACTTCTCCGGGCCTTCGCCTTCCCACCGTTGGGCCACGGCCTCGACCTCGTCGCGGAATTTGTCGGCAGTGCTGGGGTCGGCACCGAAACCGACGCCGCCAACAACGACCGAGCGCGCACGTTCGGCGTAATCGAGACCAAAATGCATCGCCGCGAAGCCGCCCATCGACAGGCCGACGACATGGGCCGTGTCGATGCCGAGGTGATCAAGGGTTTCGCAGATATCCGTGACAGCGCGTGCCTGGCTATAGAACTCAACATCGTCGGGCACTTCCGAGGGCGGATAGCCGCGCGCGTTGAACGTTATGCAGCGATAGCGCCGGCTAAAGAAGCGCACCTGGTGCTCCCAGGCGCGATAATCACCCGAGAACTCATGCACGAAAATGATCGGCGTCCCGGCGCCGGTTTCCTCGAAGTAGAGCTGAACACCATCGGTGGTCGTGAAAGTGGCCATGCGCTGGGACTCCCCTGTTGGTCGCTTTTTTTTTGCTAGACCGCGCCGCTTGCGCGCAAGCGCTCGACGTCGGCAGCGGAATAGTCGAGTTCGCTGAGAACTTCGCCGGTGTGTTCGCCAAGGTGAGGGGCGCGAAGCTCAATCAGCGGTTCTTGTGACCCCATACGTATCGGCATTGCCACGAACTGCCCGCTGCCTTGATCGGCGAGGTCGGAGATCATATCTCGCGCGGCGACCTGATCGAGTGCCATGGCTTGGTCGATCGCGTTGACCGATCCGCACGGGACGTCGGCGGCTTCGAGAACGCTCAACCACTCGTCGCGTGAGCGCGTCGCGAAGGTGCGCATAAGCTCGGGTTCCAGTTCGGCGTGATTGCGGACCCGATCGTTGCTGTCGGCGAAACGTGGATCTCCGATCAATTCGGGTCGCCCAATGGCATCGCACAATCGCTGCCATTGGGCGGCGGTATCGACGCAAACGACGATTGGTTCATCCGATGTGGCGAAGGCTTGAAACGGCGCCACCATGGGGTGGCGCGAGCCGAGCGGTTGCGGGCGCTGGCCGGTATTGAACCAGCGCGCGATGGCGTTTTCGAGGATCGCCAACTGGCTGTCGAGCATAGCGACATCGATGGCGGCACCTTTGCCGGTGCGGTTGCGTTCCTGGAGTGCGGCGAGAATTCCGACAGTGCCGAACAGGCTGGAGCCGATATCGCCGAGTGAGGTGCCGACTCGCACGGGCGGGCCTTCGGGGGTGCCGGTAATGCTCATCATGCCCGACATGGCCTGGATCACCATGTCGAATGCGGGGCGGTCACGCAGCGGTCCGGTCTGCCCGAAGCCAGAAATTGAGGCGTAGACCAAGCCGGGGTTGATCGCGCTCAGAGCCTCGTAGCCGAGCTCGAGACGATCCATTACACCGGGCCGGTTATTCTCGACGAGAATGTCGGCGTCGACGACGAGCTTACGCGCGATAGCGCGTCCGTCTTCGGATTTCAGATTTACGGTGATGCTGCGTTTGTTGCGGTTGACGCTGGCGAAGTAAACGCTCTCGCCGCCGATGCGAGGTTCGATAGCGCGCGTGAAATCGCCGGTTTCGGGGCGTTCAACCTTAATGACATCGGCGCCAAGCGCGCCCAAGATCCAGGTCGCGTAGGGGCCGGCCAGCATGTGCGTGAAGTCGATGACGCGGATCCCGGCCAGCGGTCCGGATCCCGGCTCAGGCGTGACGGTATCGGTATTGCTCATCGCTACGGGCAGCTTTATTTGCCGCGGAATACGGGCGGACGTTTATCGAAAAAGGCATCGACGCCCTCTTTGAAATCCGCGCTGGTATAGACCTCGTCGTACCACAGCGCGCCTTCACTGACGGACTGTCCGGCAGCGCCGATGCGATCGACCATCTGTTTGATGGCCTTGAGCGAGAGCGGGGCGTTGGCGGCCAGGGTTTCGGCGATCTCATTGGTGGTCGACTCCAATTCCTCGGCCGGAACGACCCGGTTGATCAGCCCATAGGACTGGGCTTCCGCGGCAGTGATCAGACGGCCGGTCATCAGCAACCATTTTGCGCGATCGGGACCGATCAGCCGCACCAGCCGGGCGACATCGGGCACCGGTGGCACCAGCCCGATCCTGGCGACCGGGATGCCAACTCGCACGGCATCGGCGGCAATACGCAGGTCGCAGGCCATGGCAACCAGAAGCCCGCTGCCGATTGCATAGCCATGGATCATTGCGATGACCGGCTTGGCGACCAATTTGATCGCGCGCATCAGGGCTTCAGCTTCCTCGTCGTAATCCAGTGCGCTCTCGGGCGTAGCCAGGCGGGCGCGGAACTCGTTGACGTCGGCGCCGGAAATGAACACACGCTCGCCGGCGCCGCGCAGCACGATCACGCGCACCTCGGGGTCATCGCCAACTGTTTTCAACGCCGCGATTAACTGACTGCACAGTTGGGTGTCGAGCGCGTTGCGGACTTCCGGGCGGTTAACGATAAGCCAGGCGATACCGTTGTCGCGCTCGACCAGCAGGTTGGAGGGATTTGCCATCGTGAATTCTATGTCGTTGCCACCTAAGGCGCCTAGGTCGCTTAAGATTTGGGCGGTTGCAGGAGTTCGAGCTCGATGTCGTCAGGAGCCAGCACATAAGCCGCACGCACACCGGGCGCGATCTCGAAGGGTTCGACCGTTACCGGAACGCCGTCAGCCCGCATGCGTTCGACCAATTCGTCGACCGCCGCTACCGTTAGGCCGATGTGCGAGAATCCGCGATAGGGCGGGCTCGGCGGGTCAGCCAATACCTGGTCACCGCGTTTGGGCGACAGGGCGATGATGGCCGGCCCAATTCGCAGCCGGATAATCAACCAATCGGGCATCGTCACCCGTTCGATCTCCTCGGCGTCGAGATAGGTGTTGAAGAACGCAGCGGTCTTCTCGGGGTCGGCGCACAGGAAATGGATGTGCTCAATCGCGGCCGTCATGGGTGTGGCTCCAGATGTGCGGGTTAGGGAACGAGGTGGGTGAGGACGCCGTAAGTGTCCGGTCGACGGTCGCGATAGAACTGCCAGGCGCGGCGGCGGCTGACGATCATGTCGAGATCGCATTCGCCGATCAGGCATTCTTCGCCTTCGCCGGCTTGCGCGATGATCTCGCCAGTTGGGTCGAACATGACGCTGCGGCCGTAATAGGTGTAATCGCCTTCCGTGCCGACGCGATTGAGTCCGCCGACGAAATACTCATTGAAGATCGCGTGGGCCGCCAATTCCTTCTCCCACACCCGTACCGATAGGCTTGCGGTTGGGGTGGCGCTCGGCACCAGGAGGATCTCGGCACCATTGAGACCCAGCGCGCGGGCGCCTTCGGGGTAGTGACGATCGTGGCAGATTAGAATGCCGACCCGACCGAATTTGGTGTCGAAAACCGGGTAGCCCAGATTGCCCGGTTTGAAATAGAGCTTCTCGTAGAACTTGGTGCTGAGCGGGATGTGGTTTTTACGGTAGACGCCAAGCAGGCTGCCATCGGCATCGATCACGGCGGCCGAGTTGTAGTAGACGCTGCTGCCAACGCTTTCGTAGATCGGCGCAACGATGACGACGCCGAGTTCTTGGCTGAGCGCCTGCATCTGATCGGTAATCGGACCCGGGATGGGCTCGGATTTATCGAAGATCGACATGTCGAGCGACATGATGAAGAAGAACTCGTGAAAGACTTCCGGCAATAGGATCACCTGCGCACCCTGGCCCGCGGCCTTGCGCACCATTTCCTCGGCGTGAGCGAGGTTTGCCTTGCGCTCGCCCGAGCAGTCCATCTGGACCAATCCAACATTGACCTTCATCGTTGTTACTCCGCGCCGTTCGTGCTGTTGGGGTGGGGCCGTAGTCGCTAGACCACGGACGTAAGAATTGGCTGGTCTACGGCATCACTTCGCCGCCGGCGGGGGCGAGATTTTGTCCGGTAACAAAAGACGATTCGTCCGATGCCAGGAACAAGGCACAGGAATTGACGTCTTCAACTTCACCGAGGCGGCGCAACGGATAGCGCTGGCGCAACGATTCGAGATAATCCTGCGGCATGTTGGCGGTAGTTTCGCCGCGGATCATGGCCGGCGTGAGGCAGTTGACGCGGATCCCGTTCGGTCCGGCTTCTTTGGCCAGCGCCCGGGTAAAGCCGATCATCGCCGCCTTGGCAGCCGACATATGGGTGAAGTTCTCCATCCCGGTGACCCCGAAAGTGCCGCCCATATTGATAATGTTGCCGGACTTCTGAGCCAGCATATGCGGCAGGACTGCGCGCGAGCACAGGAACATTGCCCGTACGTGAATCGCGAACATCGCATCCCAAATTTCGACCGACATTTCGTTGAGCGGCGAGGCGTTTACCAGGCCGGCATTGTTGACCAAGACGTCGACCGTGCCGAAGCGCTCGACCACGCCAGCGACGATGCCGTCGACCACTTCGGGAACCGTGATATCGCCCTGATAGGCTTCGGCGTTGCCGCCCGCCTTGCGGATCGTTGCGACTGTATCGTTGGCGCCCTCGGCGCTCGAATTGTAGCCGACCGCGAGGGAGGCGCCTTCGGCGGCGAATGCAATCGCCATGGCTTTACCCAATCCGCGGCTGGCGCCGGTAATAAACGCGATTTTCCCGTCGAGCTTGCCCATGAATCCTCCCCAAAATTTATTGTACTGCGCTTTGCGCGCAGCTTTGGACGTTCGCGCTAGCTTATACCGAGCCGATGAGTAGATCGTCCAACTCTCTATAGTCGGGCAGGGTTGTGTCAATGGCCTCGCCGTTGCGGAGTACGATTCGGTCGGTCTGTGGCCGGGTGAGCAATTCGCTGTAGAAGCGGCCGCGAAACAATACGAGATCGGCGGGTTCGCCGACTTTAATGAGGCCGGGTGATTCGAGCCCCATCACGTCGATCGGCGTCGCGGTAACGCTGCGCGGCCAGTCGGTCATAGGCGTATCGACGTGGGCGATGCGCGCTGCCTCGGTGATCACTTCGAGGGCATCGTGATCGCCATAGCCATAGAAGGGATCGCGACAGTTGTCGCTGCCGAACGAGACCGGAATGCCGCGGGCGGCCATTTCGCGCACCAGGGTGACACCGCGGCGGCGTGGGGTGCGGCCGGCTTCGCGGTCCATAAGATAGATATTGCACATCGGCAGGCTGACGATTGAGAAGTTGGCTTCCGCGACGCCATCGAGGGTGCGATCGACATCGTTGGCCGATTGGACCGATAGGCTGCAGCAGTGGCCGCACTGCACACGACCTTCGAACTTGTTGCGGACCGCGGCCGCGGTGGCGTGGCGCAGGGCCTTATCTTCCGCATCGAGGCTCTCATCGATGTGGAGATCAAGGTCGAGGCCGCGATCGCTCGCAAGCCGGAAAATAGGATCGAACAGGTCGTCGATGTCGGACCGCATGAAACTGACCGCCCCCAGCAGACCGCCGGATTCGGCAACGAGATCAGCGATGGCATCGCCCTGGCCGTCGCGAAAGTCGTCGACGACGAGGAGCGAGACGGCTTGGAGATCGATGCGCCCGCGCCAGTCTTCACGCAATTCGCGGAAAACGCCCCATGTTATCGGTGCTTGATGCGGCTGCGACAGGAGATGGGTGCGAATGGCGCGGGTACCGTGGGCGTAACTGCACCGCAACCCGAACTCCATGCGCTGGCGGAGGTCTTCAGCGGTCCAGTGGGCGTCGCGGTCGGCCGCGACGGTGGCGAAGGCGGCTTCGAATGACCCATCCGGATTGGGCGCACGGCGCCAGATGTGGCCGAGATCGAGGTGGGTGTGAATGTCAGCGAAGCAGGGCCATACCTGGCCGCCATCGAGGTCGATCTCGCCGTCGGCAATGGCGCCGGACGATGCTGTGATCGCGGCGATGCGGCCATTGGCGATCTCGATATCGACGGTGATCAGGTCCTCACCGTCGGGAATCAGATCGGCCGACGGGTCCGCTACGAGCGCCTTCGGCGCACGCGCATTTCTCAGGGCCTGGATTGGCTGCGCCATGCTGCGTCCTTTACGACGAACTCTCTTCGGACTCGATTTCTATTAGTTGGGTTTTGTGGGCCGCGCGTTCGATCGAGCCGGCCGGTACCCACTCGAACGCCGGGTTAATCCGTAGGTCCTCTCGGAACTGCGTGCGCAGCCTTGCTTCGATGTCAGGGGTGTCGGCCTCAGTGAGGTGGTCGCCGCGCTCGATCCGGATCCGTAGCGGCGGTGCCACTTTGGGACCGGGGCGGTTGAGGACGATGCGGAAGGTGCCGGTGACGTGCGGCCGATGGCCCATGATCGCGCCTTGAATCGCGGTTGGGTAGATGTTGATGCCTTTGACGATCAGCATGTCGTCGGCGCGGCCGATAATCTTGAACCGCAATCCTGGCAGGCCGTCTGGGCTGGGTCCGGTGGCGATGCTGGCGACATCGCCAACGGCGAAACGCATCAACGGGCCGCCGCGCCAATCGAGGAAGGTCCAGATCATTTCGCCCTCGGCACCGTCAGCCAACGCGATCGGTTGTTTGGTCGACGGCTCGACCAATTCGAGCAGGCAGTGGTCGGCTGAGACGAAGGTCATACCGCTGTAGCACTCGGGTGGTTCATCGATCGAGATGCCGTGGAAGGCATGGCCGCCGCCGGTGTGGTCATACACCTTGGCGCTAAAGCCATCGGCCAGCAGGCGGCGCATTTGGGGATCGCCGCCGCCGGGTTCGCCCGCACACATAAACCATTTGAGACCCAGCGTGTTGGCCGGCCGACCGGTGTGCTTGGGACACTCCTCGATCAAATACTGGCCGAATGACGGGGTTGCGACGATCACCGTGGACTTGGTGAGTTCGATAAACTGCAGCACGCGTTTGGTGCCACCTTCGATGCCGACCGGAACACAAGCCGCGCCGAGATTTTGAATTCCTTGCGACAAGGGCAGGCCGCCGGTGAACATGCTCAGTGAGACCGCCTGAATGACGATGTCGCCGGGGCGAATGCCGGCCCGCCAATATTTACGGGCGTGCATCTCACTGACCACATCGACGTCATGTGCGGTCAGCGTCCACAGGGTGGGCATGCCGGTGGTGCCCGAGGTCGAATTGATACGCACGATGTCGGCGCGCGGCGCGCAGGCGAGGATGTCGTAGGGGTTGCCGAACTGTTCGATCGATTCTTCCTGGCCGCGCCGGAGATCATCTTTAGTCATCAGCGGCAGGGCGGTGAAGTCTTCGAAGCTCCGGACGTCGGCTGGCACCATACCGGCGGCTTCGAACTGGCCGCAATAAAACGAGGAGTTCTGGTAGTTGTAGACGCATTGCACTTTTAGGCGCTCGAGCTGAAGCGCGCGCATCTCTTCGGGCGCCATCAGTTCGATAGCTTCGTTCCAGAGGCGGCGGTTAGGATCGGCGGTCATGCGGTGGGTTCAGTCGCTCATATACGAGGTGCCCCACACCCCACCCCTCTCCCGCAAAGGGAGAGGGGGCTGGACGTGGGCAGAACGGAAACCTCTCCTTTTGTGGGAGAGGGGTTCCTTTTTATCAAAGCTGTCATCGATCAGGTTCGCAGATTTCGAACAGCAGGCCTTGGGTTGTATCGGGCTCGAAGAAGGCGACGGTGCCGTGGGCGCCTTGGGTTGGAAATCCGTCCATCACCGTGACGCCCGAGGCCGCCAGCGATTTGATGGAGTCATCGACGTTGTCAACGCGAAGCGACAGGTGGTTGATCCCCTCGGTCGCGCCCATCACGGTTTTGGCGAAGCTGTCGCCGGCCTCGCAGTACTCGATCAGTTCGACGGTGATGTTGGCGGCTTCGAACTCGGCGACGCGGATGCCGGCTTCGGTCATGGTCTTGGTACTGCTCGGTTGAGCACCGAAAAGTGGTGCAAAGGTTGCCACGGCGCGATCGAGATCGCCGACGATGATGCCGATGTGGTCGACGTGCGGTTTGCTCATGGTTTGGCTCTCAACTGTTTGGTTGCGTCAGCATCAACCTCGAAGGTTTGCGGATCAATGACGACGCCATAGTCAGTGCGCGCGCTCGCAACGCTGATGAGTTCGTTCCTGACGTCGTCGGCGACGCTGCGGATGGTGCGGCGAAACGGATCGCCATAGCCGCCACCGCCGCCGGCCTGCTGGACAAATACCGAGCCCGTGGGAATGTCGCGCACGACTTCCTTGGCTTTGGGTCGGCGTACGGTTCCGTCGGGCTGCGTGAGGTGGAGCTGGTTGGTAACCCCGGCGGTGCCGCCGTAGAGGCCGAACGCGCGTGCCTCATCTTCAACGCCGTCACCGAAGGTAACCCCGGTTAAGCTTTCGCCGTTGATAGCGATCTCGCATTCGGTGCCGAGACCGCCGCGCCATTCGCCGGCGCCTGCAGAATCCGGCCAATATTCGTGACGCACCAGGAAATGGGGATCCTGGATCTCAAACATCTCGTAATCCTGCGCCAGGATGCCGCCGGCGCAGTTAATCAGGCCGATATGGTCGTAGCCGTCGGCCTTGGCAACCGCGCCGGATCCGCCCTTACTGGATAGAAAAAAAATGTCGACATAGGGCCGATCGTGGCGAGGGTCGGTGCCCGTAATGGCGAACGAAATCATACGGTTCCAGCCGGCGCTCACCGTTTCGGGCAACACTTGGGCGAGCGCGCGGAAGATTGAATCCGAAGTCGGCCCGGTCAGCGAGTTGCCAAACGTAGTCGCGGCCGGGAATTTAGCGTTGAGGAAGGTGCCTTCCGGGATGGCGATCGTGATCGGCCGCAAGATGCCGTCATTATGGGGAATGTCGGGGTTGATCAGCATCAGGAACGTCAGCATCACCGCCGAAGCCGTCGACGAATAGGGCGCGTTGACGAAACCCGGGGTTTGCGGCGACGAACCTGCAAAATCGAAGGTGATGGAATCGCCGGCAACGGAAACGGCGAGGTTGATCTTCATCTTCGAGCCGTCGGTGACGCCGTCGTAGAACGCAAAGCTTTCGCCGCGATAGGTGCCGTCGGGGATGCGCTCGATCTCGCTGCGCACCATACGTTCGGTGCGATCGAACAGGGTGTCGATATGGGTCAGCATCGGTGCCTGGCCATAACGCGAGAACAGTGCCTGGACCGCGCGCTCGCCGACCACGCAGCCGCCGATCGCGGCCTTGATGTCCTCGGCGACGATGTCATAGCGGACATTGGCGAAGATCAAATTCCAGACATCGTTGAGAAAACGTCCGGCGGCATAGACCTTGACCGGCGGAATGCGCAGGGCCTCCTGCCAGACTTCCCGCGCTTCGGGGTTGTAGCCGCCGGCGACGGC
>Ga0114999_10009789_pt1 | contig 10451 bp, 10 predicted proteins | sample ArcticOcean_MG_C_3_FD_89820 | JGI IMG/M metagenome (GOLD analysis project Ga0114999, IMG submission 89820) | Marine microbial communities from western Arctic Ocean - ArcticOcean_MG_CB8_126 | ecosystem: Environmental > Aquatic > Marine > Oceanic | place: Arctic Ocean: Canada Basin | collected... | reverse complement strand
GGCTGTTTTGATGAATGGCCTGAGCCACCAATTCTTTGCCACATCCACTTTCACCCAAAATCAACACCGTTGCCTGCGTGGGGGCCACATCGTGAACCGTTTCAAAAACAGCTTGCATGGGCTCAGAAACACCCATCAAATGCCCCATCAATGCCTTTTGTTTCAGCTTGCGTAAAGATTGTACTTCCAAAGACAAATGCTGGTGTTCCAATGCCCGTTGAATCTGCAATCGCAATTCGGCAAGATTTGCAGGCTTGGTTAAATAAGTAAAGGCACCCTTATGTATCGCCTCAACCGTCGATTCAATCGAGCCATGACCGGTTAAAAGAATGACCTGTATATTGTAATCTTTGCGTTTGGCGGCTTCCAAAACAGCAATGCCGTCCATACCCGGCATGCGCAAGTCGCTCACAATCAAATTGATGGTTTCATTTTCCAAATACGTTAACCCCGCCACACCACTATTGGCATCAAAGACACGATACCCTGTGCGTGTCAACGCACGCACAATCGATGCCCGGCTGCGCATATCGTCATCAATCACCAACACTGCTTTTTCATTCAAATTCATCATCGACCTCTTCAATGACTTGCAAAGGCAAGCGAATCATAAACGTAGTACCTTCACCTGCTTCACTTTGCAACACCAAACGCCCACCATGTACTTCCACAATGCGCCTGGCAATGGCCAACCCCAATCCACTGCCACTCACTTTGGTTGAATAAAACAACCCAAACACACGCGCCTGATCCGCTTTAGAAATGCCCACACCCGTGTCCGAAATATCAATCCAGACCGCATCCTCCTCCGCCCGTATATGCACGCCCAATACACCCCCATCAAGCATAGCCTGTTGTGCGTTAATCAACAGGTTCAATATCGCCTGTTTCATTTGAGGCACATCTACATAAACCTCTGGCAAACCCTCAGGTGCTTCCCATTCAAGCAAAATACCTTGACGCGCGCATTGTCTGCCAATCAACCGCACCGTTTCCAACACCAAGGTTTTGGGCTTGGTATTTACCCGCACAAACGAAGAAGGCCGCGCATACTGTAAAAAACTGGTCAGCGTCGCATTGAGGTAGCGCACCGAATCGCCAATATCCATACTCAATTTTACAATTTCAGAACGGTTATCCCCCCCCATTTCCTCAGCCACTTCGACCAGGAGTTCACTGTCAACAGAAATCGCATTCAGCGGATTTCGAATTTCGTGCGCCAACCCACTGGCAATGGTTCCCAAAAATACGAGCCGGTCGGTTTCTTTGGCTTGCACTTCCAAGCGGTGGGCCTCTCGCATCAACCGAACCGTCTGCCAAACGGCCAAAACACCGATCACCAAAAACAAAAGCCCGCCAAACATATGTCGTCGAACCAACGTATTGGCCAAACTTTCAATTTGTGGCGCCAACTCTCCAAGCGACACCCCGAGTTTTAGCACGCCCTTCAACTGATCTTGAATCACAATGGCCACAGCCACCTGATAAATGCGTTTTTCCGAACCATCAACCCAAAGGATATATTCCGATACCATGGGTTCTAACCAAGAAACTTCCGATTTAAAAAGAACCTGTCCGTCTATTTTCTCGGGAATCGCACCCGTCGAATCTTTAAAAACAACCGCCCCTTGAATATCTTGTACAATACAAAACAGATACGCATCGTCTTGGCCATAAATGGCATTCAAATCGGCCTTCAGTTTTTTCTGATGGGTAATTTGCAATGTCAGGTTGTTATACACCCCCATCAAACCGATTGTTTCAGCAACAGAGGCCAGTTGATATGCGCGCACTTCCGTATTTTGAAGCAAAGACAGTTCCAGGTTCTCAGCCAGTTCCTCCGTTATTAAATAAATCAGTACCCCTGCGGTTCCTATCAAAAGAAACGCAAACAGCATGGCCGTCTTCAAAAACCGAGATTCCAAGCCCATAAGATTGAAATTGGATACCTGCATTTGTTATTCCAATATGTAGAGCTTGAGTTCACTCGGCGGTGGCGCTTCTTCTCTGGGCCGATCTCGATGAGGTCCCAGCGTCTCCCACCGCAACAAATATCTCTCGTTCGGTTTATTGCCCTTTCCACGCGCCCACGCCGTACGCACCATCATCCCCTCATAATCTGATGTCACCTGTTCCAGTTCATCAGGGATCTCATTTTGGGGTGGTGGATACTTACCCACAATTTGCAATGTCTCTGGGTCCAATTTCCAAATGCCCTTGCCATTCACCTCATGCCAATAACTCTGCCTCAAACCCCCATCCGCCGCCACACCAATCCCACCCAACCGAATCTCAGCCCCCACCGATCCACCCCCACTAAATTCCCACCGATAGGTCCAATCACTCACCTTGTAAATTTTCCACGCGTTATTTTCCAACCGAGCACAATAGGCCTGCGTATACCCATTTTCATCGTGCTTGTGATAACTGATCACAGGCCGATCTTGGTCATCAAAACCCAGTGACTGCGTCATATTAATCATCCCACCACCAGCGGGTACCGGGTCAACCGCCGCACCACTTTGAATCGTAATCGGCAACGCCAAAGCCCGCCCCTCACCCGTTTCCCAATGCACCAAATCTTTGCTGCGTGCATATGACAAATCATGATTGGTCGCACAATCGGGTGTGTCGCGCCACATCCACACCATATGAAACCCCCCATCCGGTCCCTTTTCTGGCATGCGCGCATACGCATTCATCAAACCCATACCATCCAAAATTGGCTCACTTACCAACCGTCGCCACGCTTTTGTTGTTGTATCATACACATTGTAATAATCCACCCCATTGCCACTGCTGCCATCGCGATATCGAAAAATAAGCTCGTTATTCGCACCCCGCATAAACACCGGATACGTACAGCGGTCTTCCTCTTCACCCACCATATAATCCACACGCTCAAAACTTGTCACATCCAAAGGCCGTGTGGTGCGAAAATAGATCAGTGGATCTACGTGCATATTGCCACACAAATGAATATAACCCTCATCATCAATCGCCATCACCAAAGAGTTGTGGCTGTCCCACGCAATTTCAGAAGACAACCGCCCACGTTTTTCCAACCACACCCCTTCCGGCTGTGCAAGCGTCCACGTGTCCTCATCCAAAGAACGCATCCCAACCGTAATCTTTCGATCTGCGTCATAAAACGCAACAAACTGCTTGTCTTCATGTGTCAACAAATCAAACCGCACCGGATGCCCAGCCCAAACCATCCCCAATAAAAACGAACCGATCATTTCCATAACGCCTCCCTAAAAAATTACACAGAACCCCGGTTAACATACTCAAAATAAACACTTTGTCACACCAGCACATTGGCTCGATTTCCTCTCACATAACGTTTCAACGTTTTAACTTTATAACATGTCGCCTTTGTGTAATATACGCCCCACACCATCCTGCACAACACCCAACTTGACTATCTCCTTTGAGTCTGTTATTATACAGCGCCCATAAAAAAGAAAGGACACCCAAATGCAACATCGGCAACTTGGAAAAACAGGACTCACCGTCTCGGAAATTGGTCTGGGTGCTGCACAGATTGGCCATCCAGGATTACCAGAAACACAAGTTGAAACCGTGCTCAATCAAGCCTTAGACTTAGGCATCACATTTATTGACACGGCCGCCATGTATGGCCACAGCGAAGAACGCATTGGAAAATTCATTTCCAAGCGCAAAGACGAATTTGTACTGGCCACTAAATGCGGTGATTATCAAATAGAAAAAAACGGCAAACGAGAAACCGTTAAAGATTACACCCCCGATGGCATTTTGCGCACCATCGATGAAAGTCGAAAAAAACTGAATATGGACGTCATTGACATCGTACAATTCCACGGCGTCCCAGATAGCTCAGACGATGCAAAAGCGGCTTATGACGCACTCTTTGAAGCAAAAAACAAAGGCTGGGCCAAGTTTATCGGCATCTCTCAAGATGGGGCTGCCGGCGCACAAGCAGCCGCACAATGGCCATTAGACACCCAAGAGTTCACCTACAACATCCTCTATCAAGAAGCCGACAGTGTCCTCTTTCCCACCCTCAAAGAGCACACCACGGGCGCCATCATCAAACGCCCCATATCCAATGCCGTTTGGCAACTGACAGAAAAACCCGAGGGCTCTTTTATGGGGGGTCCCTGGGAACGCGCACAAACATTCCCATTAAAAGAATTGGCCCAAGACATGCCCCTTGTCGAGTTTGTTCTGCGCTTTACCTTGTCTCATGCGCAAGTCAGCACCGCCATCATCGGCACCACCAACATAGAACACATGAAAGCCAATATTCGCATTTCCGACGGTCAAAAGCTTCCCGAAGAAACCCTTCAAAAAGCAAAACAGATTTTTTCCGAACAATTTTAAAGTCCATCATCACGCAAACCAAATAGGAGAAACCCATGATTTTCGAACTACGCACCTACCGCATCCCCGAAGGCAAAATGCCCAACATTCTCAACCGCTTCGAAACCATCACTTTTGACATCTTCAAAAACCACAACATTGAAGTAACCGGTTTCTGGGAAAAAAGTGATGTGAACGAAATTGTTTATATTTGTAAATTCGACAGTGTCGAAGCCATGAAAAGTGCCTGGGATGCCTTCCGGGCCGACCCCGCTTGGGTCTCCGCCAAAGCCAAAACCGAAGAAGCCGGCCCCATTGTCTCCGAAGTCATCTCAGAAATCATGACGGCCACATCTTTTTCTTCAATACAGTAAAACAGATCCATTTAAGCACTCAAAACGAACCACCACAATCCGCGTCTTATTTCCTCTTTCCTTAAAGGAAAGGGGCCGGGGGATAGGTCAGGACAACATCAAATATCCACAGAGTCCTCACTTTAACTGAATCGTATGGGGATAAAAAAGATTCCATGCCCGACCGCTACAACATTCTCCTCCTCATCTCCGACCAGCACAGCAAGTATCACATAGGTGCCTATGGCGACCCCCTGGTGCGCACGCCACACCTCGACCAATTGGCCCAACAAGGCATACGACTAAACAACGCCTATTGTGCATCTCCCGTTTGTGTACCCAGTCGCATGTCCTTTATGACATGCAGAACGCCCTCCAAAAATCGCGTGTGGTACAACAACCACCTACTCCACTCAGGCATTCCCACTTGGGCACACGCAATGGGTGTGGCCGGTTATGAAACCAGCCTCATTGGCCGAATGCACTTCAATGGCCACGATCAACGACACGGTTTTGAAAACCGTCCCTTGGGCGAATATGGCGCCACGCATCCGGGTGCACCCCGTCAGGGCGCACCCATATTTAAAAATATTACCACCGCCACAACAGGCCAAAGCCGTATTGCCGTTGAAAAAGCGGGACGTGGTTATGGTTCCTATCACGTTTTTGACGAAATGGTTGCCGAAAAAACCAGCGATTACCTGCGTAACAAAGCCAGCAATCCCGGAGACCGACCTTTTGCCGCCGTTGCTGGTTTTCTGCTTCCCCATTGCCCATTTCTCGCACACAAAGAACTCTTCGATTATTATTATGACCGCGTAGACATACCTCAGCACACACCCAACGAACCGGCGGCCATCCGAAAATTCAAACAAGTGCGCGGCCTGTACCCTCCCCTTGATGACGAACGCATTCGCGTCGCACGTGCAGCATACTTTGGCATGTGCGAATACCTCGACCAGCAAATTGGCCACATCTTACAAACGCTACGCGAAACGGGCCAAGACCAAAACACCCTTGTCATTTATTGCTCTGATCACGGCGAAATGGCAGGCGAACATGGCTGTTGGTGGAAGAGCTGTTTTTACGAAGGCTCAGTGAGCTTACCCATCATCGCAAGCCTGCCCAATGTCATTCCACAAAACACACAAAGCGATCTCATTTGCAATCTCATGGACTTAGGCCCCACCCTTATCGACATGGCAAATGGCAACCCATTGCCCAATGCCGATGGGCATTCGCTTTGGCCAACACTCCAAGGCCAAGACAACCCCACCCACCCCAATGAGACCTTCAGCGAACACCTTGGCCAAAATGAAGGCATCCCATCTCGCATGATTCGCACAGGACCTTGGAAGTGTTACAAATATCACGACACGACCCCACCCGTACTTTACAACCTCGAAGATGATCCCGAAGAACTGTACGACCTAGGCACAGATACCCGCCATCAAAATACCTGCAACCATCTCGTCAATCGTCTTTCTGAAGGGTGGAACCCCAACACAGTTTTAAGCGAAAGCGCCCAACTCAATCAAGACATGACCCTCATCACCCAATGGGGGCGCACCATCCAACCCACATTGCCCGATGCAGTGCCCGTACCCGACAATGCCGAAGATATAGAGCTGTTATAAGACACACTGAAATGTCGCCATAACGCGAGACCACAAAGGCTGAGATCAACCATTAAAGCATATTTTATCGTTTAACCAATACCTCAGATTAAATATAACACATTGATATTTAATAAATTATATCTATTTTTTATTAATTGGTACGCGATATGCATGTTAAAAAACAAAATCAAGAACACCACTCACACCCATAAAAACAAACTATGTCAAATTCTCGCCTACATACCCAATCAACCAATGCACACAGCTACCTGCTCGTTGGCACCCTATTTGGTTGCATGTTTCCCCTCATGGCCACCATCATAGACCTCTATATGCAAGAGCTCACATTTTCGTTGTCCCATATCTTCTTTGTGCAAACCCAACAACCTCTGCATTGGATTATTAACATTGCACCGTTTATCATGGGTTTCATTGCCCGCTTGGCAGGACGCCGTCAAGATCAAGTCGAATACCTCAACAACTTACTCGAACAAGAAGTACACCTCCAAACGCAAGAAATCACCATTACCAACAATGAGCTCGAAGAAAAAAACCGACTCCTAACAGCCTACAACCACATCAGCCAAGCCATGATGACTTCTTTACATCTGGAAAAAGTTTTAGATTCACTTATCGTTGAAGTCATTCAAGCAGGCATCTTTCGCAGCCTCATGGTTGCTCTTGTCGATCATACCACCAACACCGTAGAAGTTGTGCAATCTGTCAACATCAATGACATCGATGAAAATGGACACATAAAATATAAATCCAATGTTATCGGGCTAACATATTCACTCGACGACGACAACATCACAGCCGAAGTTGCCCGCACAGGTGAAATGAAAATTATCGAAGAATGGGATAACCGCTTCGATAATTCAGTCGATACACCTCATGCTCGGCAGGGAAAAGCATCTTATTTCATACCCGTCATGCACAATGACCGCGCTATTGCCGTATTGGCAACAGGCAGTACCCTTGCAGAAAAAGAAGACACATTGCAACGCATAGACAAATTGGATCCCTTGCTCGACCAAGTCGCCATAGCCCTTGAAAATGCACGCCTATATAAAGATTTGCTTCAGGCCATGCAAGCAGCCCAAGCAGCCAACCATGCCAAGAGTGAATTTTTAGCCAACATCAGCCACGAAATCCGCACCCCCATGAATGGCATCAGTGGCATGACAGATTTGATGCTCGATACCTCCTTAGACGAAGACCAAAACGAACACCTCTGCTTGGTAAGAGATTCCGCCAATGCCTTGTTGAGACTCATCAATAATATTCTCGATTTCTCAAAAGCAGAAGCTGGCAAACTCGAGCTGGCACCCATCCCCTTTTCCCTTCGAGAGCATCTAAGCAAACTCATCAAACTCATGGCCATACGCGCAAGCCAAAAACAATTGTCTTTCCTTCATACCACAGATGACAATATTCCAGACCAAGTATTTGGTGACCCCGACCGACTTCGCCAAATCTTAATTAATCTCATAGGCAATGCCATCAAATTCACCGAAACAGGTTCTGTCCAACTCACTGTAACCCTCGAAAATGATGAAACAAATACCCTCTGCTTCCTCATTTCAGATACTGGCATCGGCATTCCAGAAGACAAACACTCAGACATTTTCCAAGCATTCACCCAAGTCGATGGTTCAACCACCCGAAATTATGGCGGCACAGGTTTAGGACTTGCCATTACGCAAGAACTCACCACACTGATGAACGGCACCGTGCGAGTCGAAAGCGAATTGGGCAAGGGCAGCTCATTTTACGTATATCTTCCCTTGCCTCAGCCCATTGGCATAGACATTCAAACCCCAACATCTGCACCAGCCCTATCCAACGATTTGCCCCCGTTGCATATTTTAGTGGCCGAAGACAACCCCGTAAACCAAAAATTGGCCATGCGTCTGCTCACCCAAAGAGGGCATACAGTCTCTATCGCCAACAATGGTCAAGAAGCACTCACTCTCTTTGCAAATACCCAATTTAACCTTATACTCATGGATGTACAAATGCCCATTATGGATGGTTTTGAAGCCACCCGAGCAATTCGAAAAACCGAAACCCATACCAATCAACACATCCCCATCATTGCCCTAACAGCACATGCCATGATAGGGGATGAAGAGCGTTGCCTTCAAGCCGGCATGGATGCCTATGTAAGCAAACCCATCCAAATAGACAAACTCTTGCAGGCCATCCAAACCCACATGTCACCCTCTCTTAAAAAGAGTTCACTGCCTGAAAATACTAATCGCTGAAGACGAACCCATATCCAGACGCCTCTTGCAAGCCACACTCGCCAAATGGGGCCATGAGGTCATTACGACAGAGAATGGTGCCGAAGCGTGGGAAGTCTTTCAAAATGAAGGGGCTCCCCCCCTTGCCATTCTCGATTGGATGATGCCCTATTTAGACGGTGTCGAACTGTGTCGTCGCATTCGCCAACTGCCCCAAGGGCAAATGACCTACATTATTTTACTGACAGCCAAAACAGAAAAACAAGATATTGTAGAAGGCCTCAGCGCAGGTGCAAATGACTATATTACAAAACCCCCAAATCCAGATGAACTCCAAGCGCGCATTCGGGTGGGACAGCGCGTGATCGAATTGCAAGATCGCCTCGTTGAGGCAGAACGCAACCGCGTACTCACCCAAGCCGCTGGTGCAGCAGCCCACGAGATTAACCAACCTCTCACAGTACTCATTGGCATGGCAGAATTGCTCATGTTTCAAATGGAAGCCAACAGCCCTCACCTTGAAAACATCGAAGCCCTACATGAATCTGCACGTAGAATTTCTGACATTGTCAAAAAAATGGCCCAAATTCGACAGTACGTCACCAAACCCTACCTCGATGGCATCGACATTATCGATATTGACGCATCATCAAAAACACCATGAAAAAATGGCTTGCCTATATCATAGTGTGTGTCACCTTCGCCAATCCCATCTTTGCCCAACGCCACCTGCCCGACCTTCAAATCTTCGCCACAAACGAAAATCTACAGCTTGATACCATTGCAGAATATCCCGCCATCAACAATGACATCTCCTCAGCAGCCGTGCCTGACCGGGGGTGAAAACCTAAGCGTTCAAATATTTATCCCTCGCTCGAGTGGCCTGTTGGGGTTTGGGTGTACCGTCACATTTGCCAACCCCAACAATTCCCTAACCCGCGCATTCCAAATCCTTTCCGTTACCGATTGGCATCAACAACCCCTCAGATTTGTCACAGGCAGCCAAACCATCTCTTATTATTATAACCGCCTCGCGTTTTCTCCTGTGCCCAGCACAGGCCATATCGCCACGGTCTTACTCACGCCACGCCAAGAAATCAAATCTCCGCTCCCCATCAAACTCGACTGTTCAATCACTGTGGTATCCAGTCCCCCGCGCCGTGTTTGGAAAATGCAAGGCACCAAAACGCTGCACTGGCAATGAGTCTTGCCTAAATTTCACCACCATATTATCTTTTAGCTTGCTAAAACGATAGATCGTCCAAGAGATCAACTTGCTCTTCCTACTTTTCACCTTTTACTTTGCCCCTTTACTCCCATGCGCTTAATCAACATCGACAACTTAAAAGAAGGCATGCAAATCGGCCAAGATTTGTATGATGAATACAACCGGTTGCTCTTGAGCCGTGGGGCAACCTTAAGAGGCACCTATGTCACACGCCTCAAACAAATGGGACTGCCTGCACTTTATGTTCAAGAAGCAGACACCAGCGACATTTCAGTACCCGAAATGATTCCCCCTGCTGCACGTGCCAAAGCCATCCGAAATCAGACCAACACCTTTCAAGCCGTTTCACAATCACTTGAAGGCATGCGCCAACTCTCGCTTGATGAAGCCCACCAGCATGTACATTCCAAACGCTTTATAGATACATTCAAATCCACGACCAATAATCAAGGCATCGAGCAAATTGTCGGCGATGTGGATACCCTCGTAGACCAAATCATGAATAAAGACGTGATTCTCGGGCTCAACTCCATTAAAACGTATTTTTGGCAGTTGTATAAATAGTTGATTTACTGTTGCTTACGGAACTTGTAAGTGGATTTTCGAACAGTCTTAGGCATTTTAACGAGGCCTGATGAAGTTCAAACCGGCGATTCCG
>Ga0114999_10009786_pt1 | contig 10455 bp, 15 predicted proteins | sample ArcticOcean_MG_C_3_FD_89820 | JGI IMG/M metagenome (GOLD analysis project Ga0114999, IMG submission 89820) | Marine microbial communities from western Arctic Ocean - ArcticOcean_MG_CB8_126 | ecosystem: Environmental > Aquatic > Marine > Oceanic | place: Arctic Ocean: Canada Basin | collected... | reverse complement strand
CCATAAGATCTCGCCACTATGCTGCGACCAGGAAATGACGATCGGCTTCCCGGTGCCCTTTCATATTAACGACGGCATTGCCGGGCTGCAGGACGTCTATATTTTAGGCTTACTTCTGGACATCTCGATTGCTGCGACGGTTGCCATTACAGCAACTTGGATTGTGCGCCTGTTCCGTCACTAGCGAGTGCTCGTCTTGCAGTGTCATATTCACTTTCCATGCGCTTCACCAGGGCCTCCATGGTCGGGATATCGTGCATCGATCCGACTCCTTGCCCTGCACTCCAGATGTCTTTCCAGGCTTTGGCTTTCGACCCTCCACCGCTGCCGAAATCCATGCTGGATTTGTCTGCGTCCGGAAGATCGTCGGGATCCATACCGGCATTTCGGATGCTGTCTTTAAGATAGCTACCGGGCACGCCCGAAAACAGCGACGAATAAACAATATCGGCCGACTGGGTGGCAACAATCATTTCCTTGTAGCCCTGCGGCGCATTCGCCTCCTCGGTCGCAATAAAACGCGTCCCAATGTAGGCGAGGTCTGCACCCATTGCTTGCGCGGCCAACACATCATTACCCTGACTCAGGCTGCCGGAAAGAATAATCGTGCCGTCAAATATTTCCGAACCTCTTTAACCAACGCAAATGGGCTTGTTGTTCCTGCGTGGCCCCCTGCGCCCGAACAGACTGTGATCACGCCATCGACGCCCTGCTCGATTGCCTTTTTAGCATGCTTAACATTGATCACGTCGTGAAACACGAGACCACCGTAGCTGTGCACCGCCTCGACAACTTCAGCGGGCGGTCTAAGGTTGGTAATGATGATGGGGACTTGATGTTCGACGCACGTCTGCATGTCCTCCATTAGCCGGTCGTTACTCATGTGCGCTCTTTGGTTGACCGCGTAAGGGGCCACAATTTTGTTCGAATTGGCACGCGCATATTCCGCTAGTTCATCGCGAATTTGCGTGAGCTATTGATCCAGTTTTTCCTGCGGACGGGCATTCAATTGCAGGAAAAGATCCCACAATGCCGGCCTTACACTGGGCAATAACCAGCTCCGGACCTGACATGATAAACATGGGTGCCCCAATGACCGGAATCCGAAGTTTCCCTTCAAGTGCCTTAGGTAATGGCATCCAATTCTCCAATGTTTGTTACCAGGAAAAAGCGCGCAGATGCTATCACTAGCATCGTGAACCGCATCACACAGCGCTAGAACCAGCCTTGTAAAAATTGCTCGTATGGATCAGACAGCCAAACACAACAGCCTCGCTGCCGACGCATTTTCTGAGTTATTTGAGCGCTTGCAGAACGTTGACGGGGCAAAATTATCGTTCGTTCAACTACGACGATTACAAGACCAACTCATACGCACGAGTAACGTTATCGAACGCGAAGTAACAATGCGAGCTGCCGAGGATGCCTCCGGCGACAATCGACTAACGCGGCAAATTTGTCATTGCGTACAACCGTTAGGCCGTCATAAAGCGCGCTTCGCAGTCAGCAACAAGCACGTCACCGTCGGTGGTTCTGGCCTCGCCTTTGAGCACAATCAAGCGTCGCTTTTGACGCTCAATCCAGCCGGTTAGGCTAACTGTCTGGCCAACCTCGAGTGGTTTGCGATAGCGAATTTCACATCGCGCTGTATGGGCTTTAATTTGCTGTAGGTAAAGTACATTGGCCATGACGTCATCGAGTGCGGAATAAATAATGCCGCCGTGTACAGTATTTTCGTACCCAACGTGATTTTCATTCGGCGTGAATTCACCGGAACAACGGCCATCCACCAGTGTAAACCGAATTTGCAGCCCGACCGGATTGTCCGGTCCACAGGCAAAACACATCGTTGCTGCTTCGAAAGCCTCTTGTTCGCTCAACTCAGTCTCCTAGGTCAATTTAGCCGCGATCATCTCGGGGTAAATTGGGCGCCATCGATAGGCTTCGATACGCTCATTCAGCGTCGCTAGGTCAGTTTGTGAGGCGACACCATCGCTCATTGCCCTTGTGGCTGTGGCCAGTGCTACCTGACCGCAAATATTCCACAGGCGTGACACCTCCGGCATGAGACAACCTTCTGCAATCTCGTCATCAGTCAGACTGTCCGCGAGTGCCTGTGCTGATGACGCGATCATCCCATCGGTTACTTCACTCGCACCCGCCACGATAGCGCCAAGCCCAAGTCCGGGAAAGATAAATACGTTGTTTGCCTGACCGATACGTTGCATTCCACCACGCATCGGTACGGGATCAAACGGACTGCCCGTAGCAACCAGGGCTTTACCACCGGTCCAACGAAGAACGTCCTCCGGTATTGCTTCGCTAATCGAGGTTGGATTCGACATCGGCAGAATGACGGGCCGTGCCGTTACTGCCGCCATTGCCTCAACGACGGCTTGATCAAAGGCATTGAATTGTCCGGAGGTCCCAATGAGCACGGTCGGTTTGTAGGCCTCAATAACACTTACCAAATCGTTAACATTCTCGCCTTTCAGATCTAGCTCGGCAGCCAAGTCCTTCGGCCATGCGAGTTCAGCCTTATAATCTGTAAATTCTTGCTCAGCCGTCAATATGCCGCGACTGTCCATTGCGAGCACTGACTTGCTTAGGTTTGCACCGGACAAGCCCTGGTCTTCTAATCCATTTAGGATCATCTTGGCGATACCGTATCCAGCGGCGCCTGCGCCATAGATCAGGATACGATTGTCTTTAATGTCAGTGGCCGTAATCTTGCAGGCAGCCTGAATACAGGCGTAGGCCACCGCGCCTGTGCCTTGAATATCGTCATTAAATGAGGGAATGGTCGCTTTGTAACGATTGAGCACGGTCAACGCGTTGTCTTTGCGAAGGTCTTCCCATTGAATCGTTACCCTCGGAAACACCGCTTTGGCTGCAGCAACGAACTCGTCGACCAAAGATAAATAAGCATCGCCACGCAATCGCTTGTGCCGCCAACCCAAATACAGGGGATCATCGAGTAAATCCTGATTATTAGTGCCCACATCGAGACTGATAGGCAACGTATGCGCTGGGTGGATACCGGCACTTGCACAATACAAGGATAATTTTCCGACGCTGATTGCCATACCCCCGGCGCCTTGATCACCAATGCCAAGGATCGCTTCGTTGTCAGTGACAACCATCAATTGCACGTCGGAGAATGGCGCTGCGTTGCGTAGCACTTTCTCAATGCGGCCAACATGATGCGGTGTGATCCAAATCCCACGCCCCCGCCGAAATACTCGACTGAAATATTGAGAGACCTTACCGACTGTCGGTGTGTAGACAATCGGCATCAGCTCTTCGAGATGATCCTCCAGCAATTTGTAAAAAAGATGCTCATTCCGATCCTGCAGCGCTGCCAGCCCGATGTGTCGGCCCATCGGATCCTTATTGAACATGATCGATTTGAAAACGCGCTCCGCTTGCGTCTCAATGTCGCTTATCCGCGCGGGCAGCAAGCCCTCCAAACCAAATTGTTTGCGTTCAGCGTCAGTAAAGCCCGTTCCTTTGTTGTACAAAGGATAGCGGAGCAAAGAGTTCCCACGTTTGGGCACCTTCAGCTGATGCTTGTCACCGTCTCGTGTGAGATCGTACTTATCCATGAATTGGGATCATGCTTAAGGAACTTGTTGATTGATTTCGATATTAACCGCGTTCGAAATCGCAGGCTCTATGGTGTCCTGACCATACCAATCACCACTAGCGGCGATGGGTTGTCCCGTCATAGACACGCGCGCGACGATTTCCAATCGTTCAAAACCCGATAGCACTCGACCGGGAATCATCGCATCGCTATCGCTGATGTGTATTTCTGCCGGCAGCTCTGATAACTGACGTCGAACGGCTGCGATCGGAGGCCGCGGCTGTGCCGGATCACGCGCAATTATAAAGACGGTGGTGTTCGGAATACTGGCCGCAAGCGCCATTTCGCCCAATGAAACATTTACCGTGACTACCGGCGCGCCGCCGCCCGCAAGATCGGGCGCGGGGATCGATGCGACACTCGTGCCACGCAACTCGGCGATTTGCTGTCGCAGTATTTCCTGAACATTAATCGGTGGTGACGTTGCAAGAAGCGCTTCCCAACGATCCGCGCCAAGACTCTTGTTACCGCGTTCTACCGCCACCATGCCGCCATAAAAAAGCGCCTTAGGATTGTTTGGTTGTAGAACTAACGCGTTCTCAAATAAGTCACCGGCACGACCTAATAGCGCTCGGTCATCGCTGTACAACACCGCCTCACCAAGGTCCGATAAGGTCTGACTATCCTGCGCCGATTCAAGCGCCACTGCTTTTTCGAACGCGGCAATAGCACCTGCAAAATTTCGCATGGAAAAATATGATCGTCCGAGCATTTTCCAACCCGCCAAGTCATCCGGGTTTTCCTGCAATCGGCTGGAAAGTGACGCGACCATCCCATCGATGTCTGGCGCCGCATCCGCGGCAGCGGAGCTGTCCGGCGTGCCGTTTTCCACATAAAGCCCGGCGGATACACCCCCGACTAATACAGTAGCCACAACAATGGTCGCAGATAGTTTATTCTGGCTACGATACAACGGCACGACCACAAACATGACCGCAACAAACAACATCGCCCCAATTACAAACCAGAGCATCGCCTAGCTCGCTACCTGGTCGATTTCGTCATCATCTACATCGAGTGGCATCGTCATGCGTTTGGATATCACACGCGCCGCTACGATTCCGCCGATGAGCAAAAATAGGCCAGGGGCGATCCACAATAATAGGGAAAACCCGCTCATAGGCGGTCGGTAGAGCACGAAATCGCCGTAGCGCTGCACGAGAAACTCAAACACCTGGGCATTAGTTTTGCCTTCGCTAAGTAAGCGACGAATTTCTCTGCGCAAGTCACTGGCAATCTGAACATTAGAGTCTTTAATCGTTTGGTTTTGACACTGGACGCAGCGAACTTCAGAAATAATTTCTACATAACGGGCCTGCATTTCGTCATCTTCAAAGGCTCTGCCAGTATCGATAGCCCACACAGACCACCCGACTAGCAAAAATATGACACCGAGAAACAAACGACTCACGGCTGATTACCTTCTGCAGCAACGATTGCAGGCAAGAAATCGTTTTCCCATGCGTCGCGACTCAACGGGCCCAGATGCTTTAAAAGCACGCGCCCATCCTTGCCTATCAAAAAGGTTTCTGGCGCACCGTACACACCCCAATTTATCCCTGTGACGGAATCAGCGTCGAAACCGGAGGCGACATAGGGATCACCTCGCTGACTCAGCCACTGCAGCGCCGGTTCGCGTTGATCACGCCAATCGATACCATAAATGGGCACGTCCGAGGTGCGCGACAATTCCATTAAAAACCCATGTTCCTGACGACAGCCAACACACCAAGTTGCCCAAAAATTGACAATTGCGACCTCGCCATCATAGGCCTGATTACTGATTCGTTCATTTGGCACCTTTAGCCGCGGCAAATCGAAATGCGGCGCCTCTTTACCCAAGAACGGCGACGGCAATTTCTTTAGGTCGCGCTCCGGGTCCAATCCCTTAATGAATACCCCTACCAGCAAACCGAATGCGATCAGCGGCACCACAAACTTAAGCATTACGCAGGCTCTCCCTGCTGAATCCTGACGCTTTCTTTTTGCGTCGCCGTTAAACGATAACGGCGGTCGCTTGCTGCAATCAAACCGCCAAGGGCCATGATGAAGGCACCCAACCAGATAAAGCGAATAAGCGGTTTGTACTGCAGGCGCACACTCCAGGCGTCGTTCCCCAACGGATCGCCAAGCGCGACGAATAAGTCACGATTCCAGCCCGCATCAATTCCGGCTTCCGTCATCGGACTTTTTTGGACGAGATAGGTGCGCTTTTGCGGCCGGACCTGACCGATGAAATCACCATCCTTGTATATATCGACCTCGCCCTCAAGCGCTTGGTAATTCGGCCCGGTAGTATTCTTTAAGCCGCGCAACTCGAACTCATAACCCGCAACATTTTCCCTGTCGCCAATTCGCAAACTTCTGTCAGCCTCTACCGTGAAGGCAGACACAACGGTCACGCCGAGAACAAAAAATCCAACACCGAAATGGGCAACCGACATACCAATTGCGCCGCGTGTGAGTGCCACGGAACCGGCGCCACGCTTCCATGAACGAATCGGATCAATGACCGATGCAAGCATGACCCATATTGCGGCAATTGCACCAACTGCCAGCATTACGCTTGTGCCACCGTAAAATATTAACGGAATCAGGATGCCGACAACCACAGCAACCATGGCCGGCAGTCGCAATTTATTCACGAGCGCCTTCGGCGCCTGGTTACGCCACGCGGTATGCATGCCGATCGCCATCAATAGAACTAACGGAACCATAGGAATAGCAAAGGCAATCTCGAAGTACGGTGGTCCAACAGAAATCTTGCTGCCGTCCAGCAGCTCCACAAACAAAGGTGCCAGCGTCCCGCCCAATATTAGTGCAGTTGCGATTACCAGGAGAACGTTGTTAAGCACTAAAAACGTCTCGCGTGATACCGGGCGAAACCCGGCTTCTGAATCCATGCTGGGTGCTCGCCATGCATACAGCACGAGCGCACCGCCGATGACGATCCCAAGAAAGGCCAAAATAAACAAGCCTCTTTCGGGGTCAACCGCGAACGAATGAACGGAAATCAGAATCCCCGAACGGACCAGAAAAGTGCCAAGCAAACTCAGGGAAAATGCCGAAATCGCGAGCAACAGCGTCCAGCTTTTGAATAAGCCACGCTTTTCAGTCACCGCCAGCGAATGAATCAGTGCTGTGCCGATCAGCCAAGGCATAAACGATGCGTTTTCAACCGGGTCCCAAAACCACCATCCGCCCCAGCCGAGCTCGTAGTAAGCCCACCAACTGCCTAACGCGATACCGACAGTGAGGAAAAGCCACGCGGATGTCGTCCAGGGCCGAGTCCAGCGAGCCCATTTTTGATCAAGATCTCCGCTGATCATTGCAGCAATCGCGAAGGCGAACGCAACTGAAAAACCAACGTAACCAATGTAGAGAATGGGCGGATGTATTGCCAAACCGGGGTCTTGCAGAAGCGGATTCAGATCAGCGCCATCGGCAGCAGCTGGCAGAAGTCTTTCAAAGGGATTGGACGTAAGCAAAGTGAACAAGAGGAAACCGAAACTCAAGCCGCCCATAACAGCAATCACGCGCGCACTAAATTTCTCAGGAAGCTCGGAGCTATATCGGCAAACCAAGACCGTCCAGCCCGCTAACAACAGCACCCATAACAAAAGGGAGCCTTCATGTGCGCCCCATACAGCAGATATTTTGTACGCCGTTGGCAAAGACAACTGCGAGTGGCTTGCAACATATAAAACAGAAAAGTCACTTTGCAGAAATGACCAAGTGAGGCAACCGAATGATATCGCAATAAAAACAAACTGGCCTACCGCCGCGGGTCTAGCTACCCCCATCATTGCTTGATCATTACGATGCGCGCCTAACAATGGCAAAGCGCATTGGCAAATCGAAAGCGCCAGCGCCAGTATCAGCGCAAAATGTCCAACCTCAGGAATCATTGTTTAGCCGCCTCGCTCTTGCTAATTGCTTCCTGCGCTGCCGCAGCTTTCGCTAACGAATCTGCGACCTCCGGTGGCATGTAATTTTCATCATGCTTGGCAAGAACTTCATCCGCAACAAATGTACCGGAATCATTCAAACGACCATGCGCCACAATGCCTTGGCCCTCCCGAAACAGGTCAGGCAGGATGCCCGCGTAATTAACGGTTAGTTTGCTAGTAAGATCTGTGAGATCGAAAGCAACCATGAGCTCTCCTGGCGCACGTTGAACACTGCCTTCAACCACAAGGCCACCGACGCGAAAATTTCGATCAGCCGGGTAATTGCCTTTCTCAACCTCGGAAATCTCAACAAAGAACATCATGTTATCTTTGAATGCTTGCAACGTCAGCATCGCAGCGATGGCGATACCGGCCACCGTAAGGCCAACGGCCAGCATTCGTTGTTGTCGTGGTTTCACGATTTCGCTTCCATCGCACGAATTCGATGCCGAACGTCATTAATCGCTTTGGTATGTCGCACCGGTCCGCCAACTATACAAACAGCCAACACAATGATCGTCAGGCCATAGGCACCCCACACGAAGTTTCCGTAGCCGCCCATCGCTAAAACTTCCATCATGTTGTACCTCCATCGCCCAGCAACAATTCACGGACCCATCGGGCACGATATTCCCGATACAAGACTTCTGTACGGACACGCCCCAAGAGCAAGGCACCAAACAAAAATGTGAAACCCAAGATCATTGCCAGTAAAGGATAGAGCATGTCCGGCGCCATGGCGGGACCTCCTTCACGAACGAGCGTTGGACCCTGATGCAAAGAGCTCCACCATTCAACCGAAAAATGAATGATCGGGACATTTACCACCCCAACAAGCGCCAATACCGCGCTCGCCTTGTCAGCTTTAGCGATATCGTCGATCGACGCCCTCAGCGCCATGTAACCGATATACAGAAACAACAGGAGCAATTCCGATGTGAGTCTTGGATCACCCCACTCCCACCAAGTTCCCCACATCGGCTTACCCCAGATAGAACCGGTCGCCAGCGCGAGGAACGTAAACCATGCGCCCAAGGGTGCGGCAGCAGCGGCAACAGCATGCGAGAGCTTTATTCGCCAGATCAGACCGATCCCGGCCGATATGGCCATGATCGAATACGCCATCATCGACAGATAAGACGCTGGCACATGCACATAAATAATGCGAAAAGCATCACCTTGCTGGTAATCCGCCGGCGCGACAAAAAGACCGGCAAATCCGCCGTAGCCAATACAGGCAATGGCGATGACCGCAAACCACGGCACAATCTTTCCAGCAAATTGATAGAAATGTGGTGGTGAAGCCAGTTTATGAAAAAATTTCCACATAAATTCAGAAAGTCACTCGTTGCTGATCCTTAATGCCGCGGCCGTGGCGAATGGTGCGAGGGTTAACGCCAACATGCAATAGGCTGCAAGGAAGTAGACACCCGCAGAAACGGCATCGTCTGAGGTGGAAAGAGATACCGTGCGCGCACCAAAAATGAGGACCGGCATCGCCAAGGGAAGAATTAGTAGGCTGAGTAACGCTGTTCCTCGATGCAGACCGACCGTGAGCGCTGCACCAATGGAACCAAGCAGGCTCAGACTCAGGGTGCCGAAGAACAAGGTCACGGCCATAACCTTGATTGACTGATCTGGCATATGAAAACTAATCGCAACCAAAGGCGAAATTACGACTAGTGGCAAGCCACTCACCATCCAATGACCTATTGCCTTTCCGAGCGCAAGCACGGTTAACGGCTGGGGACTCAGCAATAGTTGATCCAGACTCCCGTCTTCAAAATCACTCACGAATAAGCTGTTCAGTGACAGCAATGCCGCTAGCAACGCGGCAACCCAGATGACCCCGGGACCGATGCTGCCAAGTTGCTCAGAACTTGGGCCAAGCGCAAGCGGGAACAATGTGCTCACCATGGCAAAGAAAAACAAGGGATTCAGTACGTCACCGGGCCGTTTCCACGCCAGCAGGATATCACGACGGACGATGCCAACGAATCCCGACCATAAAGATGGCACCAGAGGACGGGTATCGGTCATGAAAGGGATACTCTCTTAACATCACCAACGATCTCTAATGGCTGGTGTGTCGCTACGATGGCAGAACCACCATTGGCCAGGTGCTCAGATAGCACAGCATCGACCAAACTACGGCCAGCCCCATCAAGATTGGTAAAGGGCTCATCCATCATCCACACCCGGCCCTTTGATAAGAGCATACGAGCAAGGGCTACACGTCTTTGCTGCCCGGCGGATAATGACCTCAATGGCAGCTCAGTTAACAAGTCTAAACCGAGACGGGCCAGAACCGCCATTACCGAGTCTTCGTCAAACGAATGCAGCGACTGCTCGAAGCGCAGGTTTTCAAGGAGGTTGAGATCGTCCTTGAAACCGACTTTGTGAGCGAACCACGTCAGATCGGCACGAAATGCCTGATAGTGCCCATGCAACGGATTGCCTTCCCAATGTATCTCGCCCTGCTCAAACTCAAGCAATCCGGCAATACCCCGTAACAGACTGGTCTTGCCACTACCGTTGCTACCCTCAACAATTAGCAACTGACCCGGATTTAGCGCAAATTCGAGCGAATTGAATAAACACTTATCGCCCCGAAACAAGCACAAGTCGTGTCCTGATATTAAGAAATTCAAACGCTTAGCTCCGCTTTCTCATGTGGATCAATAGATTGTTCAACCTGTAACAATGTTTGAAACTGTTCAGAATCATATGGTAAGTCATCATACATAAAGTGAAGTTGTCAAAACATGCATTGGCCATTGATTTATAACGAATCATCCTAAGCTGATTGCATGGCTTCGGACCCAACCGTAGACTGATCGGCCCAGTTAGTCGCACTCT
>Ga0114999_10009783_pt1 | contig 10458 bp, 13 predicted proteins | sample ArcticOcean_MG_C_3_FD_89820 | JGI IMG/M metagenome (GOLD analysis project Ga0114999, IMG submission 89820) | Marine microbial communities from western Arctic Ocean - ArcticOcean_MG_CB8_126 | ecosystem: Environmental > Aquatic > Marine > Oceanic | place: Arctic Ocean: Canada Basin | collected... | reverse complement strand
CAATTACATTCATAGCTATATCTTCTCTAACTAAAGTAACCAAAGACTCAACCATCGATTGAGCTTTTGAAGGAACTACAGATTTTTTTCTCAATCCAAAAAATAAAAATGAAACAACTATAACAGCTGCAAGAATGATAAGGAAGTGTGTTCTGCTAATTGCCATCTCTCCAATAATAAAGATCGGTTCAAAAACAAAAAGAGCATTAACATTTTCAGGTGCACAAACGATACCGTCAATAATATTGCAAGATTCTGCTGCTACTATCATTTAATCCAATCCAAATCTGTATCTTTTTTTAAAAGCATAACTGCTTCAATTGAAAGCATCCCTAAGAATAACACACTTACACTTATGGCTAAGACTACCAAATCCATAGGGTATGCAATATTAAAAGATATCAAGATGAGTATTGTTAGTCCCACACGAATAAAATACCCAAAGAGTGATGAAAAATAGTAGAGCTTTATAGAAATTTCTGCTGTATAGGACTGAGTATACGCATTAAGTAAAAAAATAAATGTAACAGTGAAACTAGCTATTAATGAAGTAACGAAAGCCTCCTCTGATTTGATGTAAGATAAAAGTAAGACTCCTATATAAAGAGGAAGCGATCTTTTAAGCATTCTATGTACTAATTTTATTTCAACTTTCATCTGACATTCTTCTTGAGTAAACCCAAAGTCTATAATATCCATTTATAGAACCTAAGATAATCCCACTAATAACACCATAAGGATTAATATTTATAAAATATTCAATTAAGAGTCCAACCAAAAGACCACTGATAATTGAAGAACCAAAGGAAGTTGTCAATACCCAACCATTAATATTCTCTTTACTGGAGCTTTCCTCAAGAAACTGATCTTGTATCTTAGTTCCCATAAGGCTGAAAGTTTTGTGCTAAGTTCTGGATGTCTTCTTTTAGTTTTAAAATCATTTTTTTATCTTCTCTATTTTTTAATACTTCTGAAATTAAACGACCGATCAATTGAAATTCTTTCTCCTCCATCCCGCAAGTTGTCGCAGGAGGGGTCCCCATTCTTATTCCTGATGTTATAAAGGGAGATCGAGGGTCAAAAGGAATAGCATTTCTATTTAAAGTGATTCCTGCATCATTTAATAACATCCCCGCATCTTTTCCAGTTAATTCTTCATCCACACTTCTAGTGTCTACCAATACAAGATGATTCCTTGTTCCTCCGCTTACTACTCTTAGACCTTCATTTAAAAATGAGGAAGAAAGTGCACTAGCATTCTTTACTATTTGCTGTGCATAGACCTTATACTCTCTTGTTTGAGCTTCGGCAAAACAAACTGCTTTAGCTGCAATCTGATTGTTTAAGGCTCCTCCTTGAGCCCCAGGAAAAATATTTTTGTCTATTAACTTTGCGTATTCTTCTTTACAAAGAATTAAACCTCCTCTTGGCCCCCTTAACGCTTTATGTGTGGTTGCTGTAACAATATCTGCATATGGTACTGGATTTTCCACTACTTTTCCTGCTACTAGTCCAATGAAATGAGCAGCATCTACTATAAGATAAGCGCCGACACTATCAGCAATCTCTCTAAACCTTCTATAGTCAAGATCTTGAGAGTATGATGAATATCCTGCCATAATTATTTTAGGTTTATGTTCGTTTGTCAACCTTTCCACATGGTCCATATCAATTTTTTCTGTCTTTTCATTCAAACCATATGAAACAAAATTATATAATATGCCAGAAAAATTTACTTTTGAACCATGAGTCAAATGCCCTCCCTGATCTAGTGACATTCCAAGTATTGTGTCTCCAGGGCTAGCAAGAGCTAAGTACACAGCTAAATTTGCTGAAGAACCTGAATGCGGCTGTACATTTGCATGTTCTGCACCAAATAATTTACATGCTCTATCTATAGCAATCTGTTCAATTTCATCTACTACTTCACAACCTTCGTAATACCTCCTTCCAGGAAACCCTTCTGAGTACTTATTTGTAAGTATTGAGCCAGAAGCCTCCATAACAGCTTTAGAGACAAAGTTTTCAGAAGCTATCAAATGTATATGAGAATTTTGCCTGTTTAAATCTTTTTTTATTAGAGAAGCAATGGCTTTATCAGCTTCAATAAGATTTTTTTGAGATGCTCCCTTGCTCATAAGTATATTCTAACAGCAACTCGGTGGCCAAAGCACAGAGCCTTTCCTTAATATTTTTCCACCTGGAACTCTTAAATCAACTACAGTAGACGCCTGGTTGATAGTTGAATTTCCTTCAATATAAAATTTAACACTATCATTAAAAATATGTTCAGCCTCATGGTGAGATGCTACTTCCTTTTCTCCAGCTTTATTAGCACTAGTAACAGCAAGAGGCCCTGTTTGTTTTAGAAAATCTATTGCAACCTTATGATCAGGGACTCTGACTCCAATACTATTAGGATCTACCGTTCCTATGCCATTGGCAAATTTTTCATTAGTCTCTACAACAACTGTAAGTGGACCAGGCCAATATAAAGATAATAATTCTTCATAATACGAAATTATATCTAATGTTTTAAAAGTTTTATAAGAATCCACTAATAAAGAGATAGGATTATTATCATCTCTTTCTTTTAATTCAAATAACTTTTTTACAGCAATTGTTGAATAAGGATTTACTGCTAGCCCATAAACTGTTTCAGTAGGTAAACCAATTATTTCATCACTATCTATTGCCCTCTTAGCTTTGTTAATACTATCTTCTTGCAAATAAATACCTGTCTCTTCCAGTAAGATCTTTTATTATTTCTATATCTGTATATCCCTTGGCCAATTCTTTTGCTTTTTTTCCAAATCTTGAATCAATCTCCAATGCAAGTAACCCCCCTGCTAGCAACTTACTTCTTGCTGTTTCTATAAGTTGAATAATATAATCTAAACCCTCTTTCCCTCCATCAAGTGCAAGTAGGGGTTCGTAATTTAAAATTTCATTCGGTAAGTCTTTAATTTCTTCAGACGGTATATATGGTAAATTGGCTACAACTAAATCGAAATTTGCATCCTGCACACCATAAAGTAAATCAGACTCGTATATCTTAGATTTTATATTGTTATTTTTAGAATTTCTTTTAGCAGTTACTAAAGCAAGTTTAGAAATATCTGTTAAATGTAACTCGGCATCATTATAATATTTTCCTAATGCTAGACCTATGCACCCAGAACCAGTTCCTATATCAATAATTTTTTTAAGTCTTATATTTTTATTAATAATTTCTTCCACAAGAAACTCTGTTTCAGGCCGAGGAATTAATACATTCGGATTAATTTCTATACGTATATTAAAAAAAATTACCTCTTCTTCTATATACTGGAGAGGTTCTCCTCCCTTTCTTCTTTCTAGTAATTTTTTATAAGTTACACTATTAAAACCACCTTCTGCAAAATTACTGCGGGATAACTCTTTTAATCTAGATACTTCATAATTTGTTATTTTCTGCATAAAGAATCATTCTTTCTCAACATCAGTAAGTCTTTTTGATTCATTGTCAGAAATTAAGGCGATTGTAAATTCTTCTAAATCTCCGTCCAAAACCTGATCTAACTTATTTAAAGTTAAAGTAATTCTATGATCAGTAACTCTATTATCTTTGTAATTGTATGTTCTAATCTTATCTGACCTCTCTCCACTCCCAACTTGTTCTTTTCTGTCTTTGGCTCGTTCGCTGTGTGCTCTATCCTGCTCTGCCTTTAACAGCCTTGCTCTTAGTATCCTCATTGCTTGGTTCTTGTTTTTTAATTGAGATTTTTCATCTTGACTCGTTACTACAAGACTCGTTGGAATATGTGTTATTCTCACTGCCGAATCTGTGGTATTAACACTTTGTCCACCTGGACCACTTGATCGAAAAACATCAACTTTTAAATCCGATTGATCTATTGTTAGGTCGATTTCTTCAGCTTCTGGAAGAACTGCTACTGTAGCTATTGAAGTGTGGACTCTCCCTTTAGTCTCTGTTTTAGGAACTCTTTGAACTCTGTGTGCGCCTGCTTCATATTTCAATTTTGAATAAGCTCCAGAAGACTTGATTGCAAATATTACTTTCGAATAACCTCCCATGTCTGATGCAACCATTTCAATAGCTTCAAATTTCCAACCCATCCTTTCGCTATATCTTGTATACATCTTATATAAGTCTCCAACCCATATTGAAGCCTCTTCTCCACCTGCTCCTGGTCTTACTTCTACTAGTACATCTTTTTCATCCATAGGGTCTTTCGGTAATAATGAAACCTTAATTTCGGACAAAAGTTGCTCAGCCTTTATTGTTGATTCAGTAATCAATATCTCTAACTCTTTCTTCATTTCCTCTTCATCTTCTTCGTCCAACATATTTTTTGCATCATACATATCTTTATTCAAGTTCTTCCATTCATTAAACAAGGATGAAATATTTGATAACTCTTTATGCTTTTTTGCTTTTTCTGCATACATGTCTGGATCTCTTGCAATATCTCCAGAGGATAAGTCTCTTTCTAAATCTTTTAATGCATTCTCGATACCTTCAAGCCTAATCTTTAATCTTTCATCCATTATTAACCTCAGTAGTCTCATCCAAAATTCTATCAAATAAAAACTTTCCATCTTCAATAGAAAAGAAAATTGCGTTTGCCATTGAAACTTGAGCCACTCTTATCTGATTATTTGTAGGCTCTTTTGTTGTATATTTCTGAACCCATATTCCAGGGATACCAAAAATCTTAGAAAAAATTGATCCCTCAAACTTGAAATTTAACTTCAAAATCTCGTATGAAATCATTGATGTTAATAATATGTGCAGAACTCTAGTAAGCAATGTTCCAATAACCCCCAAAGTAGGAACAAATGGAAGAGTAATAAGGCTTATAATAATTATTAGAAATAAGAAAGAAGTCCCACAACGCATATGTTCTTTAGGGTATTTTTTAATTGTTTCAATAGATAAATCCTCTTCCTTTTCAAATGCTGCAATAGTCATGTGTTCAGCTCCGTGGTATTGAAACAGCTCTTGTGCATCTTCAGTCTTTCCTAACAAGTAAATATACAAAAAAAGAATTCCACCTCTCAATAGCCCTTCACTTAAGCCCTTAAAGACTTCCGTTAAATCAAATAAATCAATTAATAACCTTGGACCAGTAATAAACAAAAAAAGTATTGAAATTAATAATAAATAATTAAATAAAGAACTAATTACACTTTCTTTATCTTGTTGACCGTATACAATTTTGTCAGATAAATCTAATCCTTTATACCCTACAATAAGTGAATCGACTAAAGCAACTACGCCTCTAATGAATGGTGCACTAAAGAAGGAATTTCTTTTTACTAGAGGAGTTCTCTCTTCAAAGTGCCTCTTAATTTCTCCACTACTATCTTGAACTGCTAATGACCAACCCTTAGGACTATTTATTAACACTCCGCCTATAACTGCTTGGCCACCATAAAATATAGATTCTTTAGACATAAATAGGGGGGGGAAGAAGTTATTCTTCTTCAGCTGATTGATTTGATATAGTCGATTTAGCTGTAGCTGCTGACTTATTGTACCGTTTTTCAAATCTCTCAACCCTACCTGTTGTGTCAACCAATTTTTGTTTTCCAGTAAAGAATGGATGACTAGCACTTGAAATATCTAGTTTAACTAATGGGTATTCATTACCATCTTCCCATTGAATTTTTTCCTTTGTTTTGATAGTTGATCGTGTTAAAAAAGCAAAGCCTGCATCTTCATCTTGAAAGACAACTTCTCTATACTCTGGGTGAATTCCTTGTTTCATAACTACTACTTTAGACTGGTTGTTTTTCTACTTTCTTAAGAAAATCAGCATTATTTTTTGAGTTTCTTAGTCCATCTATTAATAGTTCAGTAGCTGCTCCTCCTTCAAGTCCAACCATAACCCTTCTAAGCTTCCAAACTTGCTCTAATTCCTTTGGAGGAACTAGCCTTTGCTCTTCTCTAGTTCCAGAGGGTGTCACATCAATAGCGGGGTAAACTCTTTTATCTGCAAGGTTTCTGTCCAATTTTAATTCAATATTTCCTGTTCCTTTAAACTCCTCAAAAATAACTTTATCCATCTTAGATCCAGTCTCAACAAGTGCTGTCCCTAAAATTGTCAAACTACCTCCTTCCTCAATATTTCTAGCAGCTCCAAAGAATTGCTTGGGAGGTGTCAGTGCTGTAGAGTCTACCCCTCCTGAAAGAACTTTTCCGCTTGTTGGAGCAGCTAAGTTATGCGCCCTTGCAAGCCTTGTTATTGAATCCAGTAAGATAACTACATCCTTACCTTCCTCAACGAGTCTTTTTGCTCTTTCAATAGCCAACTTTGAAACTTGAGTATGCTCTTCTGGAGGCCTGTCAAATGTTGAGTAGACTACTTCTCCTTTTACAGATCTTTGCATATCTGTAACCTCTTCTGGTCTTTCATCCACTAGAACAACCATTAAATGAACCTCTGGGTTATTTAAAGTAATAGAATTTGCGATCTCTTTGAGGATTGTTGTCTTACCTGCTTTTGGCGGAGAAACAATTAAACCCCTTTGCCCTTTCCCTATGGGTGTTATAAGGTCCATTATTCTTGGTAATATTTTGTCTGGGCTATCCGCTATCTCAAGAATTAAACGTTCATCAGGAAATAACGGAGTCAATTTATTAAAATCGGGCCTTCTTGCTAGTAATTCAGGATCCCCGTCATTAACTTTTGTTGGTTCTAACAAGGCAGGATATTTTTCTTTAGACCTAGGAGCTCTTATTGGGCCTTCTACAAAGTCACCCTTTCTTAACCTGTACTTCTTAATAATTCCTGCTGGGACATAAGCATCTTCTTCACTTGGCTTATATCCAGAACATCTTAAAAAACCATAACCCTCAGGAAGGATGTCCAAAAGACCTAATCTTATTTCTCCACTTTTAATAGAGCCGTCACCTTTATCTACGACTTCAGCAACAACTTCCTCTTTGGATTCTGTATTAGAACTTTCTAATTTGCTAAGAACAGCATCTCCTTTTTCCAATAAAGCGTCAATTAATTTTGCTTTCTGAAGGCCTGTATGCTTTATCTCAAGAGTATCCGCGAGAACGCGAAGATCTGCTACAGACTTTGACTGCAATTGTGCTCTGTCTGACATGTAACTCCTTTATTAAATCATCTGGAATTGATTTGTGATTTGCTTGTCTGAAAGACAATATAAGTATATACTGTTTTAAAATATTTTAAATAAATTAATTAAAATATTTTTTCTATTAGCTTTTCCAACGAATTATCAATAATATCAAAGCTTTCAGCAAGCTTTATACTGTTGTCATTTTGCAGATCAAATACATCGTTAACAACTCCTTGAAACTTGACGGGGGAAGCCGTGGCTACGGCAACAATTGGATTTTTGTTCTTTAACTTTTGTGCAAGAGTTATAGAGGTGCAAGTATGAGGATCTGCAATGTAATCATAATTCTTAGAAATATATTTCATACTGGATTTTATATTTGTATCATCAAAAGTATCTGACTGAAAAGTATCTTGGAGATCTTTTATTAAATTTTTTGGTAAAGAGGCTTCTCCATTCTTGTATAACTCTTCATAAAATATTTTTGTGCGAGATGGATCTTGAAACAAGTCATAAATTAATCTCTCCAGACTAGATGGTAGCTGTATGTCCATACTTGGTGCGATTGAAGAAACTGTTTCAAAAGGTTCTAACTTTCCCGTATTAATAAACCTTGTTAGTACATTATTAGTATTGGTACTACAAATTATATTTTCAATAGGAATCCCATTATTCTTAGCAAACCACGCAGAATAAGCATTGCCGAAATTACCGGATGGAACTACTACATCAAATGGACCCTCTATTTGTTGTGATAACCACACGTAGTAGGAAGACTGAGCAATGACACGTATCCAGTTAATAGAGTTTAATGAAATTAATTCTTTGTCCCCCATTTGTTTTGACAATAAGCTCTTTACAAGTTTTTGGCAATCATCATAGTCCCCCTTTATAGCAAAATTTGTTACGTTAGAACTTTGTATAGTGGTCATTTGTTTTCTTTGATATTCACTTATTTTTTTATACGGGTGAAGAACTACTATATCTATATTTTCTGAATCTTTTACTGCGTGTATAGCTGCGCTACCCGTATCTCCACTAGTTGCAACTAGTGCCATTCCTTTTCTATCAATTTTTCCTAATTGCTTATCTGCCAAAACACCTAGAACTTGAAGTGCGTAGTCCTTGAAAGACTGAGTTGGTCCGTGAAAAAGTTCCATTAAATAGAAATCCTCACTTAACTCTTTTAAATTAGGTGTAGGTTCTTTATTGAATCCTTTATATAATGGGGAACTTTCTAAGAGTTCTGATGAACTATCGTCTGTGCAATAAAAACACCTCTTACTAAAGACTCATAATCATTCCCGCTTATTGAAGATAGGTCAATTACCCCTTGTGTCGGGACATACAGTCCGTCATCCTTTGCTACTCCGGAAAGTACTACATCTTTAAATAAAAGCTCTGTTGAGTCTCCTCTAGTAGATTTATACTTCATCAACTTAATCGTTATAAACCCGAATAACTGATTCAATATCATCTACTGAAGGGAGTACTCTAATTGATTCAATAGATTCCGAAAGATTTTTCTCTAAAGCACCATGTGTAATAATTACTAATTCAGCTGTTGCTCCTCTGCCTTCTTGAATTACACTCTCAATACTGACATTGTTTTCCCCAAAAGTACCTGCAATTTTAGCTAATACACCTGGTTCATCTTTTACTGAAAGTCTAATAAACATACTCGACTCGACATTCTCAAAGTTTTTATTATTTCCTTTGTAATCTCTCAATGGGTACCAATTTAATTGATTACTATTCAATTGGTAACAAGCGCTCAAGACATCTCCAATTATTGCACTTGCAGTCGGATTTGGTCCTGCCCCTGGACCAGAGAACACGAGTTGATCAATATTATCGCCTTCTACAACTAAAGCATTCAATACTCCTCGAATTGTAGCTAGGGGATGTTTTTTATCTATTAAGACTGGGTGTACTCGTGCATTAAAGCCACCTTCTGTTCTATCAATCTGAGCTATTAATTTTATAGTTCTATCAAGTCTCAATGCCCATTCAAAGTCTTCTTTTGAAATTCTTGATATACCCTCTGTAAATACAGCTTCCCCTTTAGGTGAAACTCCAAAACAAAGTTGAGAAAGAATCATAGCTTTATATTTTGAATCTACTCCCTCAACATCATTTGTTGAATCTGGTTCGGCGTATCCAAGACTTTTTGCAGTAGACAATGCACCCTCGTATGTACTCCCTTCTTCCATTGCAGTTAATATATAATTACTTGTGCCATTTACAATTCCAAGTACTTTATTTAAATCTTCACCTCTTAAACTTTCAATAAGTGGTTTTAATACCGGAATACCTGCTGCCACTGCTGCTTCATAATATAAACATGTATTATTTTCCCGAGAGAGACTTATAAGCTCTGGTCCACAATCTGCAATTATATCTTTGTTAGCTGTAATAACAGCCTTCCCTCTTCTAAGTAAAGATTTAATATACTCTTTTCCTGGTTCTATTCCGCCAATAACTTCAATTACCAAATCTATTGAGTCATCATCTAGTATTTCTTTAAAATTAGCTGTTAATATATCCTTATCGACATCTCTTTCTTTTGATACATCCCTTACTAAAACTTTTTTTACTTCAAGTCTTAATACCTTGTCATCTATTTCTTGTAAGCGCTTTATTACTGCAGAACCAATATTTCCTGCACCTAAAACTGCAACTGAAAATTTATTATTTTGCATATTTAGTAAGGATAAATGTTATTTATTTTGAAACAACAAGAAATTTATTAGTAATCATTAATTAGCTAATTAAGGCTATTTCCTTTTGACGATAAGCTTATTAAAAAAATATTAAGTTAGCTTTTCTTTCACTATTTGACTAACAATCCCTCCATCAATATTCTCACTTTTAGTCATGACAACACCTATAACTCTTCCCATTTGAGATATGTCAACTTCCCCCATTTCACTCAATACTTCTTCAACTAATTTTTCAATATCTTCTGTACTTAATTGTTCAGGAAGCCATCCACTTAGAAAATCTATTTCGAACTGAATATTTTCTGCCATTTCAATTCCTCGATCTCCTAATGATTCATACTCCTCTACTGCTTTAGTCATTTTTTTAACATATGAAGATATAACACCAAGCACTAAAGAATCTGTGACCTCTTCCCCTTTTTCTGCTTTCTTTTTTGCTACCTCAGTCTGTATCTGTCTAATAGCATCTAATTTAGGTTTGTCTTTCGCCTTCATTGCTTCTATTAACGCCGAACTTAGATCTTCGCTTATGCTCATAACTTCTCCCTATATCATTAACTATTTAAATCTCTGGTATACCTGTAATAATGCCACTAATTCTCATATGAAGCAACCTAGAAATACTTACATAGTAATT
>Ga0114999_10009782_pt1 | contig 10462 bp, 14 predicted proteins | sample ArcticOcean_MG_C_3_FD_89820 | JGI IMG/M metagenome (GOLD analysis project Ga0114999, IMG submission 89820) | Marine microbial communities from western Arctic Ocean - ArcticOcean_MG_CB8_126 | ecosystem: Environmental > Aquatic > Marine > Oceanic | place: Arctic Ocean: Canada Basin | collected... | reverse complement strand
GGCAGCCGCTCTGGATGTCGCCCACGAAGAGCGTCTGATGGCGGAGTTGGCGGCGCGCGCCGGCAGGGGCGCTGCCGTTCTCGCAGTGCTCCACGACCTCAACCTGGCAGCGCGGCATGCGACCCGAATCGTTGCTCTCGCCGGAGGTCGTCTGGTCGCCTCTGGGACCCCGGCGACGGTGCTCACCGATCTCGTTCTGAGCGATATCTATGGCCACCCGATGGTCGTCGTGCCACACCCGTTCCGCGATTGCCCGCTCGTGCTGACAGCCGATGTTGCCCAATGATCCAGTCGGCTTGTAGCTTCGACTCGCTGTCGGTTTTGGACGATGCGAGTCTCGATGCGCTGCAAGCCGACCGGAGTGGCCCATGACGATCGCTGCCGCGTCAAACCCTGTCGCTTATTTGCCGATCGCAACGGCGTTGCTCGCATTCGCGTTCGGGGTCGTCCTCTATCGCCACTGGCGACTCACGCCCGGAGCGCGTCACGTCATGTGGTGGATGATCGGCATATTTCTTTTCGCCGCCGGTGCCGGTACGGAAGCACTAACAACCCTCTTCGGTTGGAAGGAAGCCGTTTTCCGTGCTTGGTATATCAGCGGAGCCATTCTCGGAGCGGCCCCACTGGCGCAAGGCACGGCGTACTTTCTCCTGAAACGCAGCACGGCCAACGGCCTGACGATGTTCATCGTGTACTTCTCTGCAATTGCTGCGACGTTCGTACTGCTCACACCGATCGACGCTGCACTCGTCGACCCGCAGCGCCTTGAGTCGAGCGTCATGGAATGGACCTGGGTCCGGCTGTTTTCGCCACTGCTCAACACGTATGCACTGGTGATGCTCGGAGGCGGTGCGGGCTTATCCGCATGGAGGTACAAAAAACGTGACGATGGGAGCCGCAGCCGCGTGGTCGGTAATACGTCGATTGCGGTAGGCACCCTCGTCGTCGGCATTGGCGGGGGTTTCGCCCGGGCCGGCATTGTCGAAATCCTCTATGTTGCGGAGGTCATAGGGTTGCTGGCCATCTGGTGGGGGTATCGAACCATCGTCGACGATCAGGATGCCTTCCATGAGGCGGGGCACTCCGACGCCGCACTAGCCGTGGGCTGACCATCAGCGCACACCGCAAGATCCGGCGAGTCCGAGTGCGCTACCTATTCGGCGTCGCGGCAGCCTTGGGGGTTCTCGCCGCATCGTGCAGCGGCAGCGACGGCCCTACCGCGTCGACCCAGCCGGTGCCCGCGACCTCTGGTCGGCCAGAGCCGCCGGCGGATCCGGTTGAAACTCCGTGCCTGTCGGCCACCCCGCTGTTCGCGACCCGAGGAACCGTATCCGTTCTGGGCGGTTCTCGCCCCGACGCCCGCAAGCTGTCGGGTATCGATTGGATCTCTACTCCGGCGTGCGAACGAATCGTCCTCAGCTTCCTGACGGACCAGGGAGCGCCAGCCTCCCAGATCGGCCTGTCGAGGCTCGAGTTCGCCCCGGAACAGGGCATTCTGCGCATCTCGATGCCACGAGATGTCGACCAGACAGGCATCGCCGACGTCGTGATCGAGGGCCTGCTGGCGGAAAGGGCGTTTGTCGTCCGATCTCGCAGCGGCGCCCTTTCCATCGATCTGCATATCCATACGGAGGGGCCCGTAGAGGCACGCGGGCTGATCATCGGTTCGCCGGCGCGCCTCGTTATCGATCTCCAATCGGGCCCGGAAGACGCCGCCTTCCGCAGCGCACCGCCCACGATGTCCGACGACATCGTGGTTTTATCGCCTCCCGCTGGCGAAGCCCCCTACCCGCTGCGCATCCGTGGTTACGCGAGGACACTTGCCGACGTTGTGACGGCCGAGGTATCGGGAGCAGGACCGGACGTCGAGCGCCGGATCGTCGCCGCCCATTCGCAGGACGCCTGGGGTGAGTTCGCTGTGACCATCTCGGAGGGGCCAATCGGCAAAGTAAGCCTGCGGGTTGCTACCGACAGGAATGCGGCGAGCAGCACTAACACGGGCGTCATCTTGTCGCTGACGACTCGATGAACGCCAGCACAGACCTAGAACAACCCATCGGGCGGATCCAGCACGACCTTGCCGTCCGGTACATCCACGGTGACAGCGATCGCCGCCACAAACGGAACCTCGACGCTCGAGCCATCGGCCGTCTCTACAACGAGTCGATCCTGTGCCGCGCCGAATACCACCGCCGTGATCACGCCGAGGTCAACTCCACCGGAGCCGACGACGCGGAGGCCAACGAGATCGTCTTCCCAGTACTCGTCGCCCTGTAGGGCCCGGCGCTCGGATGCGGCGATCAAGAAGCTCACGCCTTGCATAGCCTCGGCCTCGCCACGGCCGGAGACGCCGTCAAACGAAACAAGGATTCCGTCCTTATGGCTACTCGCAGTCCGTATCTTCAGGCTGCGCTCGGGTTCCTCGTCGGTCCTGAGGACCTCACCGGGCGCGTACCGCCGGCCAGCATCGTCGGAAAGCGGCCTGACCAGCACGGCTCCGCCAATGCCGTGTGCCCTGCGCACGTAACCGATGGGTATCACAACGGCCGACCAGAGCCTGCCTCAGTCGAGAAACTCGACCCCGACCTTGAGTCCTTCCTCGTCGCCTGCGCCGGAAGCCACCGTCCGTATAGCGCGGGCAACCCGGCCGCGGCGGCCGATCACGCGACCCATGTCCGACTTGGCAGTGCGAACCTCGGCAACAATCGCGTCCTCGCCGTCGTCGACAACCTCTACTTGGACCGACTCGGGTTCGTCGACAATCTGCTCTGTCAGGTAACGAACCACTTTGCCTGTGATATCTCCACTACTCACTCCGGTGCCTCCTCGTCGGTATCGCCGGTAGCGCCGTCATCGGCCGCCGGCAAAGGTTCTTTGGACTCTGCGGCGGACAACTCTGCGGGCGCCTCTCCGGCATCTTCGCTGCTCTCGGGGATATCCGTGACAGCCTCATCGGGAGCCTCGGGGCTGGGACTGGTATCCGCAGCCTCCTCGGCAGGTGCCCGGTCGTCGATCGTGTGAATGTCGCCTCGGGCGACCCGAAACCTTGACCAAGCCCCGGAGATCTCGAGAAGCTTGCGTGCCCTGTCCGTAGGTTGCGCCCCATCTTGGAGCCAGGCGAGCGCTCGATCATTGTCGATTTCTACGATCGACGGTTCTTGGCGCGGGTCGTAGCGACCGATTTGTTCGATATGGGCGCCGTCGCGCGGCTTACGGGAGTCGACGACAACCACACGGTACGTCGGCTGTTTCTTCTTACCCATCCTGGTCAGGCGTATCTTGACGGGCATTCCCCGGTCACCTCTTCCTGCCCCTCATGTTTGGCATCTCGAGCCCCGGAATCGGGCTCTTGCCGCCAGCCAGGGCTTTCATCATCTTCTGAGCTTCGTTGAACTTCTTGAGGACGGAATTGACGTCCTGCGGTGTCGTGCCCGAGCCCTTGGCGATGCGCCGCTTCCGGCTCCCGTTGATGGACTTGGGGGTCCGGCGCTCTCCCGGAGTCATGGACCGGATGATCGCCTCGACTCGGCGCAAATCCGCCTCGTCGACTTGAACGTCGCCAAGAGCCTGACCGGCGCCGGGCAACATACTAACCAGCGACTGGAGCGGCCCCATCTTGCGCAGCTGCTGGAACTGTTCGAGGAAATCCTCGAGATCGAACGTCGCACTCATCATCTTGTCTGCGGTACGCGCCATCTGCTCTTCGTCGTAGGCCGTCTCGGCTTTTTCGATCAGCGTCAGCACGTCCCCCATGCCGAGGATTCGTGACGCCATACGTTCGGGGTGGAAAACGTCGAGGTCGTCGGGCGTCTCGCCAATGCCGACAAACTTGATCGGACGGCCGGTCACCTCGCGCGTCGAGATGGCCGCCCCACCGCGTGCGTCGCCATCGAGCTTCGTCAACACAATGCCGGTGATATCGATGTGCTCGAGGAATCCCGTTGCCACGTTGACGGCTTCTTGGCCCGTCATGGCATCGACCACGAGGAGCACCTCGTCCGGCTTGACGGCCTCGTTCACCGCAGCGAGTTCCGCCATGAGCTCTTTGTCGATCTGGAGTCGGCCCGCCGTATCGATCACTACGACGTCCCTGCCCGCTCGTCGCGCCTCCTTCAAGGCTGCACGGGCCATTCGGGCCGGGCGAGCCTTTGCGTCGGTGTAAACCGGAACGCCGATCGCCTCTCCCAGCGTCGTCAGCTGCTCGACGGCCGCAGGCCGCTGGAGATCAGCGGCGACGAGCAACGGATGTTTGCCCCGGCCCTTGAGGTGCTTGGCCAGCTTGGCAGCCGACGTGGTCTTGCCTGAGCCCTGAAGGCCGGCGAGCACGATAACGAGCGGCGGTTTGGACGGCGTAACGAGCGGCACGGCCTGCCGGCCGAGGGTGGTGATCAGCTCCTCGTGCACGATCTTGACGACCTGCTGACCGGGAGTCAGGCTCGTCGTCACCTCACTCCCGACGGCCCGCTCGCCGACTCGGGCGAGCAACGCCGTGACCACCGACAAGCTGACGTCCGCCTCGAGCAGCGCGACTCGGACCTCGCCCAGGGCCGCTTCAACATCGGCGGCCGACAGCCGGCCCTTCCCTCTGAGCCGGGTGAAGACATCACCAAAACGCGTGCTGATCGTGTCGAACACATGTCGATTCTACGAGTAGCAGAGAACGGCGAACCGGTGCCCAAACCCGGCAGCTGGATCGCCGCACTTTGGGATGCTCTCTCATAAACCTGCCTGAGGTGGACCCAAGAGCCGTCGGAGGCCGGGGTGTAGCCTCATCCGCATGAACCTCACCGTTATCGAACATCCGCTTGCCCTCCACTATCTGTCGATTCTGCGAGACCACACGACGCAGCCGGAGGGTTTTCGTAATGCCGCCAGACGGCTGACCTACGCCCTCGTGCTCGAGGCAACAAAGAACTTGCCACTGCGCAGCACCAGTATCGAAACTCCGTTGGAAGAAACCACCGGGCACGAGCTCGGCGGGGTGGTCGCCGTAGCCGTGTTGCGCGCAGGGCTTGGCATGCTCGACGCCGTCTTGGATCTGATTCCCGAGGTCGAAGTCGGCTTCGCCGGTGTTCAGCGTGATGAAGCAACGGCGCTGCCGATGGAGTACTACGCCAAGATGCCGGATCTGGGCGAATCCTCGGTTCTCGTGCTCGAACCGATGCTCGCAACCGGCGGTTCTCTCTCCTGGGCGGTTGACAAGGCGAAGCACTCCGGAGCTGTGGAAATAACCTGCCTGTGCGTAGTCACTGCTCCCGAGGGAGTCGCCCGGATGCAACAAGATCATCCGGATGTCCGCATCGTTACGGCCTCGAGTGACCGACAACTGAACGACCGGTTCTACATAGTCCCAGGCCTCGGCGATATGGGAGACCGCCTCTACGGGACCGTGTGATGCCAGTCGAATCCCCCGGCAGCAACCTGGATCCCAAAAACCGCCTCCGCCAGGCATACGATGCCGGCGCCGCTGCTCGCGACGAAGCAGGTGAGGACGAGTGGCGAGACCCTCTGCGCCGCCGGCTGGTGGCACTGCTCGCCGACGAAGAGAAGACAAGGGTTCTCGAAATCGGAGCGGGCACCGGCCATACGTCTCTGTACTTCGCCGATCAGGGACTCGACGTCACAGCGACGGATCTGTCTGCCGCACAGGTGGAACTCTGCCGGGCGAAAGGCTTGACCGCCCACGTCAGGGACTTTTACAACCTTGGATTTCCCGCCCGCTCATTCCACGCGGTATGGGCCATGAATTGCCTGCTCCATGTGCCGTCGGCGCACATGGAGACGGTGCTTGCCGGCATACGCGAGGTACTCGACCTCGGTGGAACCTTGCATATGGGCACGTGGGGAGGATTGTCCAGTGAGGGGATCTTCGAGAAGGATTCTTACGACCCGCCTCGTTTCTTCTCCCTCCGCACCGACGACGAGCTCCATGGACTGGTGTCTCGCGTCTTCGAGGTGGAGGAGTTAACAACGGTCGACGCCGCCTCCAACGTTGACGACCGGCTGCATATGCAGTTCCTCACAGCCCGTCGCAGGTGACGGCGGAAGGGTTCTTCGAATCGGTTGTCGCGATCATTGAGGCTATCGGGCCGGGTGAAGTGATGGCGTACGGAGAGGTTGCCGCCGAAGCCGGGTATCCGGGTGCGGCCCGCGCTGTCGGCAACCTCCTCAAGCACACGCCTGATCTCCCCTGGTGGAGAATTGTGACGGCTTCGGGCCGTTTGGTGCCAGGAAACGAAGCCGTCCAGAGCGAATGGCTGAGAGCTGAAGGTGTCGGCGTGAGCGCAGGACGGGTCGTCGCGAACTGACCTCAATCTCCGCCATCCGTGCTCAAGACCGCGATACTCGGGGCCCGCAACCCGGATCGCCATTTGACATCAAACCAGTACAGCATCGTGGAACTGATCGGCCGCAAGCGCGACGGCCTGACGTTGAGTTCCGAAGAGCTGCACCTGCCGATCGTGTGATCTATGCGCTGCGGGACGCCACCGGCACGGTTCCATCCAAGGCGCTGATTGCGTCATCGATCATGTCGAAGAAGCTGTCAGAGGCGATCGATGCTCTGGTTCTCGACATCAAGGTCGGAAACGGAGCCTTCATGAAGACGCTGACTGAGGCCGACGAGCTTGCCAACATGATGATTGGCATCGGTGCCGCGCACCGCATCGAAGTGATCGCGGTCTTCACAGCAATGGATCAGCCCCTCGGCCGTGAGGTCGGAAACGCCTCAGAGCTGGTTGAATCGATCGACGTGCTCCGAGGTGACGGGCCTGGCGACCTGACGGAGGTCGTCTACGCGCTCGGCGCCGAAATGCTGGTCACGGGCACTCTGTGTGCCGACTACGAGGAGGCCGAAAACCGCATGCGTCAAGCCGTTGACTCAGGAAAAGCTCTGGCGAAATTCCGCGAGGTCGTCATCGCGCAGGGCGGCGACGCCCGGGTGATCGACGATCCGTCGCTGCTCCCGCGTGCCCCCCATGTTCACCACGTTCGCGCCATGCGAACCGGCTTTGTTACCGGATGCGATGCACGCGACATCGGCGTGGCATCAGTTCGGCTGGGTGGCCGCCGCGAGCACAAGGAGGACGACATCGACCCGTCGGTCGGCATCACACTTCGTCGCAAAATAGGCGAAGCCGTAGTCGAGGGCGATGCTGTTACGGACGTCAGGTGCACCAGCGAAGCCAGGTTGGAGGCCGCGCTCGACCTTCTTAAAAATGCGTGGACCATCGGCGTCGAGCCACCGCCGCCGCGCCCGGTCGTCGTCGGTAAAACCGGCAAGCAAGGGGAGGGTACGTGACCGCGAGTTTCGAGGCCCTGAGCGAGGCCGTCGCCGCAATCACCGCCGCCACCCGGGGCCGCCACCACGGCGTTGCCATCGTGCTCGGATCGGGCTTGAGCGACTACGCAACAGCCCTGCCGGGAGCTATCGAGGTCCTCTATGAAACGATCCCCCACTTCCCGATACCGAACGTAACCGGACACGCAGGAAGCCTCTTCTCGGTTGAGTCCGGCGGTGGCCACGCGCTGGTGCTAGCGGGCCGCGTCCACGCGTACGAGGGCTGGGAGATGGGCGAGATCGTCTTCGGGGTCCGTGCCGCAGCCCTTCTCGGGTGTCATACGGTGGTCCTCACCAACGCCGCAGGCGGACTTGCCGGTGAGTTGGTTGCCGGAGACCTCGTAACGATTCGCGACCACCTGAACCTCAGCGGGCGGAATCCACTCGTCGGCGACAACGACGACCGGCTAGGAACGCGCTTTCCAAACCTCACGGGCGCGTACGACGCCGAGGTTCGTCGAGCCATCGCGGAGGCCGCGAGGGCGACAGGAATCCCGCACAAAGAAGGCGTGTACGCGTGGTTCTTGGGCCCCAGCTACGAGACCCCCGCCGAAATCTCTATGGCCCGCCTGCTCGGGGCCGATATGGTCGGCATGTCGACAGTGCCTGAAGCCATTGCGTTGCGCCACATGGGAGTCCGCGTTGGTGGCATTTCGCTCGTAACCAACCTGGGTGCCGGCATCGGAGATGCCGCGCCCTCCCACGACGAGGTTACGGACGTCGCCGCCAAGTCGATAGCCAAGTTCACCGCTGTACTCGATCACCTCTTGCCAAGCTTGGTTGGCGGCTCGTGATAGACGGCGGATCGCTTGGGGTCTCCACTCTTTAACATCGTGCCGCCGAACAGCGACAGGGGAGACCGTCGATGAAAATTGCCGTGTGCGTCAAACAGATTCCCGATCCGGCGACGCCGTACTCGCTAGATCCTGAGAGCCATTTTGTCGTTCGCCCCGAGGAGCAGGTCCTCGACGACACAGACCGTTACGGCGTGGAGGTAGGCCTTCAGCTTGCCGAAGGCTCGGACGGGACAGTGACGCTGTTCTCGATGTCCCCGGCAGGGAACCTCCAGGGTATTCGCCAAGCGCTTGCCATGGGCGCGGACAAAGCCGTGGTGATCGACGATCCATCGCTGCGAGGTGCAGACGCTCTGTTGACCTCGCGGGTATTGGCTGCTGCGATTGAGCGTGAGGGATACGACGTGATTGTGGCGGGCACCGAATCCACCGACGGATATTCCGGCGTCGTCCCGCAACAAATCGCCGAGTTGCTTGGTGTGCCCGCGTTGACCTTTGCCAAACGTGTCGAGGCGACCGACGGCCGCGTCAGGATCGAGCGCCAGACGTCGACCGGATACGACGTGGTAGAGGCAACGCCGCCCGCGCTGGTTTCGGTAACGGCGGGCGCCGTCGAACCGCGATACCCGACCTTCAAGGGCATCATGCAAGCCAAACAGAGACCATTGGAAAAGCTGACGTGTACCGACCTCGGCGTGTCGGTCGAGTCGGCACAGAAGATCGTGTCGGTGGATCCGGTCCCGGCTCGTGCCGGTGGCCTGGTCGTGGAGGATGACGGCGAAGGGCACTTGCGGATCATCGAGATCCTGGAACAGGTAAAGGCGCTCTGATGGACGTCCTGATATTCGCCGAAGAAGTCGACGGCGGCACTGCTGCCGGTGCCCTAGAGGCCGTAAGCGCAGCGTTTTCCTGGGGGGCGAACGTCGCCGTGTTCTACGTCGGTGGCGCCAGCAGCTCTGCCTTCGGCGATCTCGGCGATCATGGGTGCTCGACGATCTATCACCTCGACCCGCAGAAGGCACTCCCCTCGGCGGGGGCAGCGGCTGCGGTTGCCGATCTTGTCGCCCGGAAGCCTGTGGATCTGGTGCTTTTCGGCGCTACGAGCACCGACCGGGACGTCGCCGGGCGCCTGTCGGCGCGGCTGTCACTTCCGGTTGTTGCAAACATAACCAGGCTCGCGACCACCGATGGAGTCCAGGCTACGAACGCCATCCTCGGCGGCACAATAGAAGTGACTACGGCCTTCACCGGCGACTCGCCTGCGCTGGTCATAACCCGGCCCAAGACGTTTGTTGCGGCTGCCGGTGCCGGGATCGAGCCGGAACTCGTCGTCGTCGAGCCACCGGATATTGGCCACGCCGGAAGCGCAACGATCGTGGCCACCCATCAAGAGGAAGCTGCCGGTCCCGACCTAGAGGCGGCCGATATCGTCGTATCGGGTGGCAGAGGCCTTGGCGAGCCTGAGAAGTTTGCGATGCTGGACGAACTCGCCGAACTGCTCGGCGGAGCGGTAGGAGGGACCCGCGCCGTCGTCGACTCCGGATGGGTGCCCTACTCGTACCAGGTCGGCCAAACGGGCAAGACGGTCAAACCGTCGGTCTATCTCGCTGTGGGCATCTCGGGCGCCATGCAACACCTGGTTGGAATGAAGGACTCGGCGACGATCATCGCGATCAACAAGGACCCCGATGCGCCGATCTTCGGCATCGCGGACCTCGGGATCACAGGCGATCTTCACAAAGTGGTTCCCGCCCTCATCGAGGCGCTGCGGGCCCGCAGCTAAGGCGCGGTCAAACTCAGGGACCTTCGCCGGTATCGGACAGGTCGGCAGGCCCGAACAGATGCGGCAACAGTTCGCCGAGGGCGTGGGCCTCGGCGAAGCCATCGGATGCAAGCACTAGCACGCGTTCAACACCGAACTCCTGCATGAGCTGGCTGCAGTTACCACAGGGAAAGTGGCGCCCGCCCTGGAGCGTCGCGACGGCGACCATATCGATGTTGCGAACGCCGGCGGCAACCGCCGACCCGATAGCGGTCGCCTCTGCGCACATCGTTGATCCGTAGGCGACGTTCTCCACGTTGACACCGGCGAATACGCGGCCATCGGCGGCTATCGCGAGCGCACCACCGTGGAACTTCGAGTAGCGAACCTACCCGCGTCAGGAAACGGACCTCGCCCGCTCTACCAGGGGCAAATCATCCGCAACGTCGCTCATTGGCCGAGCAGCGCGTCGACGAAGGTTCCCGCATCGAAGGGGATCAGATCCTCGATGGCCTCGCCAACTCCTACAAACTTCAGCGGGATATCAAACTCGCGTTCGATTGCTAG
>Ga0114999_10009781_pt1 | contig 10462 bp, 9 predicted proteins | sample ArcticOcean_MG_C_3_FD_89820 | JGI IMG/M metagenome (GOLD analysis project Ga0114999, IMG submission 89820) | Marine microbial communities from western Arctic Ocean - ArcticOcean_MG_CB8_126 | ecosystem: Environmental > Aquatic > Marine > Oceanic | place: Arctic Ocean: Canada Basin | collected... | reverse complement strand
TGTGCGGCTCAGCGGCGAAGAACGTGAAGAGCTCAAGCGGCTTCGCAAGGAGAACCGCCAACTGCGGATGGAAAAAGAAATCTTATAAAAAGCCAGCCAGTACTTCGCCAAGGAAATGAAGTGAAGTACGGCTTTATTCGTGATCACACCAGTGAGTATCCGGTGATATTGCTATGCCACATGCTCAGTGTTCAACGCAGTGCCTACTACAACTGGAAAGCCCAGCCGTGCAAAGTTATTCCGCCCGAGGAGCTGGTCTTAAGGCGGCGCATGAAAGCGTTGTTCGTCGCGTCCCGAGACAGCCTGGGCAGTCGCATGATGATGAATAACCTGCGTGACGAAGGCTTCGAGATCGGCCGCGACAAGACACGCCGTTTGATGAAGGTGCTGCAGCTCAAGGTAAAGCAGAAGCGCAAGTTCAAGGTAACGACGGACAGCAAGCACAATTTTCCAGTGGCGCGGAACGTGCTGAATCGGGAGTTTTCGCCGTCGGCACCGAACCAGGCTTGGGGTACGGACATCACTTATTTGTGGACTCAAGAGGGCTGGATCTATCCGGCCGTCGTCATCGATCTTTATTCCCGCCGCGTGGTCGGTTGGTCGATCGATCGGCGCATGAAAAAGGCGTTGGTGATCCGGGCCTTGATAATGGCGGTCAACCTGAGAAAACCACCGCCGGGTCTGATTCATCATTCCGATCGCGGCAGCCAGTACGCCAGCCATGACTACCAAAAACTGCTGAAACAGCACGGCATGATCTGCAGCATGAGTCGCAAGGGAAACTGCTGGGACAATGCCCCGGTTGAGCGCTTCTTCAGCAGCCTGAAGCGCGAATGGACCGGTGATCGCTGGTACCGAACTCGCCAGGAAGCGATTGCTGACGTGCGAGAATACGTCGCGATGTATTACAATTCGAAACGTCTGCACTCGACGCTCGGATACATGACACCACTGAATTACGAAAAGCCCCTTAACAAAGTGTCCGGAATTTGTTGACCACTACAATTTAATCCGGGTCGCGTATAGCGGACATCGAATACGCTAACGACGGACACTCTGCTGAGGCTGCGAGGCGGTGCCCTGGTGGCGAGCCATTGGCCCTTGGAGTAATGCTACCTTTGGCGACACCAAAGAAAAACGCTGGTCCCGGGCTTGTTTTGGATTAATTCCAGCTTATAATGCCGCCTCGCACAAATGTGCATTTTCGCCAGTACGAGCAACGTCGGTACAAGGCCGGCTTTGCTGAAATCACCAAACAACGCGCCCGTAGCTCAGCTGGATAGAGTACTCGGCTACGAACCGAGCGGTCGGGAGTTCGAATCTCTCCGGGCGCGCCATACAAATAAAGGTCCCCATAGGGGGCCTTTTTTTGTATGGCGCGCCCGGATGACGATGAGAGCACCAGTTCGAAAAAACGCGCCAGCGTTTTAGACGCCGCAGGCGCCCCGAAGGGGTAGAAACAAATAAGGACATCCACCAAACTATTCAAATCTGTATATTTCGAATCAATTAGTTGTGTCGACAAAGATTATGACATTCACTAAATGTCAAAAATCTGCGGGTTTTGGTTCGATGAACGGCGAGCTGCCAGTCCGGATTGAGACAATTGATGGATGTCCACGTTTTTGGCTCACGGGAAAAGCGGACAGCAGGGAGACCGGAATCAGCGGTCGAATGTAGGTTTTTTTATTTTTCAAAAAAATTCCAGAAAAGGTCTCTTTCTCGAACGATAACTGTAAGGGCGGGCATGGTTTTGCCTGAACGAGATCGTGCCTCTGTCGCTAGGCCCGGCATGTCTCAAGGCACCACCTTGGCTAATTGTTGGTCCCTTTTGTTTTTCTCGATCGTGACAAGCACCCTCATGACTATATTTGGGAGTGTTGCGAAATCTGCGAAATCTGGATGCGAAATCTGGACATCCATTAATTGTCAGATGTTTAGTGGATGTCCAGATTTTACTTTAGGCTAATCTCATATTGAAAGAGACTCTGTATCGACAAAGGGAGTCCGCTTCATTTATTCTACTTATGCTCAGCAAATTCGATAGATCAAGGTTAAAAAGAATAGGGGGCCATGTGCGGCTATTAGTAAAGAGAATGAAGAATTATGTGGCACGTCGAATAGCCGTGCTTGCCATGTTGTTGTGCGTGGTCGCTCCCGGCATTGCTGCGGAAAACATGGCGCATAAGCGGCCGAATGTTGTCATCATGATCGCGGACAATCTCGGTTTCGGTGACGTGTCGGCCTATAATATCGGGACACGCGGCGGCATGCGCACGCCGAATATCGACAAACTTGCAGCAGATGGCTTGCAGCTGACGCAATTTCTCGTCGAGCCGACCTGCACGGCGAGCCGAGCTGCATTGATGACGGGGCGTTACTCGATTCGCAGCGGCCTTTCCTGGTTTGCGGACGCCGAACCCAACAGGTTGCAAGCTGAAGAATACACACTGGGTGAGTTGTTTGACGACGCGGGATATACCACGGCTTATGTCGGCAAGTGGCACCTGGGGCGGTCGCTTCAAAGTCAGCCGCAGAATCAGGGATTCGACGAATGGCGTGTCGGATTCTTCAGTTCCACTGACGGCGTGCTGTACCCGGATGCGATGGCAGAGTTCGGTGCCCCCTCCGACTTACAGGACGCGGCCCGTTCCTGGATAGTCGAAGCAGATGGTCCCGGTGCCTCGAGCAAGCTCAAGCAATACGACTTCGAATATCGTAAGCAGATTGAGGCGGACATAGCCGGTGCTTCAGCCGACATTATCTCGCGGCTCTCTGAAAAAGACGATCCATTTTTCATGGTCATCGGTTGGACTCGGCCCCACTATCCAAACATTGTGGGCAGTGACTTCGCCGGGAAGTCAGGCGTAGGGCAGTACAGCGATAGCGTTGTCGAGCTAGATTACCGCGTCGGTGAGGTGCTGAATGCATTACGCGAGTCGGGCATCGAAGACGACACAATTGTTGTGTTCGCATCGGACAACGGACCTACCACGACCACCGGTTCGCCGAGTGAGCTTTATGCCGGCGATACCGGGCCATTTCGAGGTGAACTCGGCGATCCCTACGAGGGTTCGCTGCGCACGCCTGCCATCATTCGCTGGCCCGGACAGGTCGAGGCCGGGATGAGCAATCAGATGATTGCAATACACGACTTCCTGCCGACATTCGCGTCAATGCTGGGCCGAGAATTGCCCACTGACAGGCCTATCGACGGTATCGATCAGTCCGACTTCCTGTTAGCAAACGCTGCGAAATCGTCGCGCGAGCATTTACTTACATTCCTCGGAGATCGGCTCGTCGCCGTGCGCTGGCGACAGTGGCGTATGTATCCGGTCGAGTTTTCGCACGCATCGGGCAACCCAGCGGCCGGCGGTTACCAAAGCGTGATACGCGAACTTGCATACCCGCAGATATTCAATATCGAGGCAGATCCCAAAGAGCAGGTCAACCTATCGTCACACGTTGGTGCTTGGGTACTATGGCCCTACGAGGAGCTGATCGAAGCCTACCAAACCTCCATAGAAAAGCACCCTAACCCACCAGCGGTGAACATGACCGTCATAAAGAGTGAATAGCACCGAATCGAGGGAAAGTATGGGTCAGAGGCAGTTAATCCCAGCGAAATCTGGACATCCATTAATTGTCAGATGCTTAGTGGATGTCCAGATTTCGATTTTCTGACAATTAATGGATGTCCAGATTTTAGAGAGATGTCCAGCCGGTACCGTTCGCGCCGGGCTCCTTGAGCAACGACGAGGCATACGCGCTCACGGCGTTTTTACTTCATATGAACGATATTGTTCCAATAGATGACGTGATAGATGCGACCAATTTGGCACAGGTGTGATGCCTAATGCCGATGGTTTTATTCTCCACGACCGGGAAAACTCAAATACGACTCACTAGTTGACCGGCCATATAAGTTCACTAACCCTTGGGAGAAATACAAATGAGATCATCTGCTAACTGGTCACTCCGTTTTGCCTTCATTCTTATTGCGCTGATCATGTTCAGCCCGGATCGAACGCTCGTGGCACACGAAGTTGAAGCGCCGGAGCCTGCGGTCAATGAATTCTACTACCGCGTGAAGTGGGGATATTTCGATGAATTCCTGGAATTATTCAAAAAGAACCACTATCCGATCCTGGTACGACTCAAAGAGGAAGGCGTAATTCTGGATATGTATGCAGCCTTTCCTGCGAGCCATGCATCCGAAGACAAACGCTGGGATATGCGGTTCACCGTCGTTCTCGCGGATCCGAAGCATACCTATGAATACTTTTATGGCCCCGAACTCGTAAAAGAACTCTACCCAGATCAAGAGACCTTCAAGAAGGAAGAACAGCGTCGGTTTTCGTTGCTGGACGAGCACATGGACATACCGGTTAAGATGGACAGACTTTCCGACTGGAGTACTGTTACTGAGTAACCGGATAGTTGGCCCGGATGACGCCAGTCGTCGCTAATGCCGAAGAATAAGGACAGGCAAGTTTTCAGCCGCATAATAATATGTGCCTGTCCTAGGTATCTACACTTGTAAACGCGCATCAACACAAATGTGCAAGCGAACTAAAGATTGGCCTGGTAGCGAGGCAGGCATCCACCTGCTGTGATGACGCTCCTGTCGAGTAGATCGATACGGGCCTATTCTGCCTGCCAAACCTTGATTAGTTCATCATAAGGAACAGTCTCACCCTGCGGCTTCTCGTCGGCCAATCGGGCCTTTGGCGAGCCGGGTTGTTGCAGCCAGTATTCAGCATCTCGAGGTTCGTTGAGCATCGGTCCACATTCACCGAGGGTTCCGTGTTGCTGCAATCTCTCCAGGACTCGGTCCTGTTGTTCGGCGAGGGAATCCATTGCTTCCTGCGCAGTGACCTCGCCACTGACCGCGTTGGCAACATTGGCCCACCATAATTGTGCGAGTTTCGGATAGTCCGGCACGTTGGTCCCTGTTGGCGTCCACAGAACTCGCGCAGGACTGCGGTAAAATTCCACGAGTCCGCCGAGCCTCGGTGCCAATTCTGTCATCGCGTCTGAATTTAAATCAGAATTTCGAATCGGTGTTAAGCCAACAATGGTTTTTTTCAGCGATACGGTTTTCGACGTTACGAATTGCGCATACAGCCAGGCCGCTTTTCGTCGCTCGAGCGGCGTACTCTTAAGAAACGTCCACGATCCCGTATCTTGGTAGCCTAGTTTCATACCCTCAGACCAATACGGACCATGCGGCGATGGCGCCATTCGCCACTTAGGCGTGCCATCGGCGTTAACGACTGCCAGACCTGGCTCAATCATGTTGGCGGTGAATGTCGTGTACCAGAATATCTGTTGCGCGATGTTTCCTTGTGCGGGTACGGGGCCTGCTTCGGAGAACGTCATTCCAGCAGCTTCGGGCGGCGCGTATTTTTTCAACCAGCCCATATATTTTTGTAGCGCATAAACCGCTGCAGGACCATTCGCCGCGCCACCCCGAGTGACTGAAGAGCCGACTGGCCGGCAGTCCTGTACGCGAATGCCCCACTCGTCAACGGGTAAGCCGTTTGGAATGCCGGCGTCGCCTGCACCCGCCATGGAAAGCCATGCATCCGTAAATCTCCAGCCCAGAGATGGATCTTTTTTGCCGTAATCCATATGGCCGTATACCTGTTCACCGTCGATCTCGCCTACGTGCTCGGTGAAAAATTCAGCGATGTCTTCATAAGCCGACCAGTTGACCGGTACGCCCAGTGCATAGCCGTAGCGATCTGCAAATTGTGACATCAGATCCGGATTGGTAAACCAGTCGTATCGAAACCAATACAGGTTTGCGAATTGCTGGTCCGGCAGTTGGTAAATCTTTCCATCCGGGCCGGTCGTAAAACTGATGCCGATGAAATCGTCGAGATCAAGTGTCGGCGATGTAACGTCTGCACCGTCACCGCTCATAAAATCACTCAAGGGAACGACGTATCCATAGCGCGCGTGCGTGCCAATCAGATCCGAGTCGTTGACGTAGCCGTCGTAGACGTTCTCACCCGATTGCATTTGTGTCTGCAATTTTTCGATGACGTCGCCTTCCTGAATCAGGTCGTGCGTCACGCGAATGCCCGTAACGTCAAAAAACGCCTTTGCCAGCGTTTCGCTTTCGTATTCGTGAGTGGTTAGCGTTTCGGAGACGACGTTGATGGATGTGCCGCGAAAATCCGCAGCAGCAGATGTAAACCAGGCGAGTTCAGCTATTTGCTCATCTTGTGTCAGAGTTGACGGTTGAAACTCATCGCTTATCCAGCGACTTGCGTTGGCGGCGTAGTCCGTGTCACTAGCAGGCACAGTTTCGTTCGTGCCATCGGAACAGCCTGCCAGTACGACGGGCAAGAAAATCAGTCGCCAAAATTTCACATCATTCTCCAACATTGGATTCTTACCGGCAGTATAAAGCGCCTAACCCCAGCGCATAAGTAGGCCAGCCCATATCACCGAAATGATTGATGCTGCCAACAGGGTTGTTTCTGTCAATCCGAGCCAAAGCAGGTGTATGAATGCAGCGGACAGCAGGCTGATGAAGAAACGATCGCCTCGAGTTGTCGCCATCGGCAGTAAGCCCCTGCGGACCTCCGTCGGACGCAGGATTTCCCAGACGGTGAGTAGCGTCAGCGCAATGCCTATGCCGATGAAAAACGCGGCCGTTTGTGGAGTCCAGGCCATCCAGTTCATTTTGCAGCCCTCATGAGACCCGTCCCAGGGCAAATCCTTTGACCAAATCCTTGCGGACAAACCAGACCACCAAAATGCCAGGCAAAACGGTAAGTACGCCAGCGGCAGCCAGGACACCCCAATCGATACCCGAGGCACTGATCGTGCGTGTCATGACGACAACAATGGGTTTGGATTCCGCACCTGAAAGTGTGCGGGCCAGCAGCAGCTCCACCCAGCTAAACATGAAGCAGAAAAACAGGGTGACGCCGATTGCGCCACGGTTAACAGGAATGAAAATCCTGAAGAAAAAATACAGAAAACTGTGACCGTCGATTCTTGCCATCTCGTCCAGTTCTTTCGGCACGGCTGAGAAAAAGCCCTCGAGAATCCACACCGACAAGGGCACCGTGAACAGGCAGTGCGCAAGAGCGACGGCAAGCGGCGTATCGAATAGTCCAATGGCGGAGTAAAGCTGGAAAAATGGCAGCAGAAATACTGCTGGCGGTGCCATTCGATTTGTCAGCAACCAGAAAAACAGTTGTTTGTCGCCCAGGAATCGATAACGCGAAAAGGAATAGGCAGCGGGGATAGCAACCAGCAATGACAGAACAGTGTTGATCGCTACGTAGGTCAGAGAATTTCCGAATGCCTGGTACCACACGGGGTTCGAGAAAATTTCCACGAAGTTGCTGAATGTCGGCGCGCTCGGAAAAAATGAGAAGTCACCCGCAATGTCGGCATTGGTCCGCATGGCCATCGACAATAGCCAATACAGTGGAACGGCCAGGTAAATCCCGTAGCCGACCAAAACCCAGCGGCTCATACTATGTTTCACTGCGCTATGTTTCATTAGGCTACGTTTCATCGCGACTTATGACGCTGGTGTAGAAAAGCCAGCAGAACAGGAGAATGAACAGGAAGTAGATAACGGAAAATGCGGCAGCCGGTCCCAGATCAAACTGGCCAACTGCCATCGTCGTCAGGTACTGACTCAGGAACGTTGTAGCATTGCCCGGTCCACCGCCGGTTAATACAAAGGGTTCGGTGTAAATCATAAAGCTGTCCATCAGGCGCAGCAGTACAGCGATCACCAGAACTCCTCTCAGTCGAGGCAATTCGATCAGGCGGAACACCTGCCATTTGCCTGCGCCGTCGAGCTCGGCAGCCTGGTAGAACGGCCCGGGAATCGCCGACAGCCCGGCGAACGACAGTAGCGCGACCAGAGACGTCCAGTGCCACACGTCCATGGCAACGATTGTTAGCCATGCCTGAATGGGACTCGCAGTGTAGTTGTAGTCGATTCCCAGCGCGTTGATGCTAACGCCCAGCAATCCAATATCCGGCCGAGCAAACATCTGCCAGATTGTTGCAACGACATTCCATGGAATCAGCAATGGCAGTGCCAACAAAATCAGGATGAGCGGCGTATACCGGCTCGTCTTCGGAATGCCTTTGGCGACCATAATTCCGAGAGGAATTTCAATTGCAATCACGGTCAGGCTAAATCCGATCTGACGCCAGAATGCATCAATGAAGCGGGGATCGTTCAGCGTTTCGCGATACCAATCGAAGCCGACAAAGAAACGCGTATTGAAATCGAGGATGTCCTGCACTGAGTAATTCACGACGGTCATCAGGGGGATGACAGCACTAAATGCCACGATCAGGACCACCGGCAGCACTCCCAGCCAGGCCCGATTATTGTGCGTCTTAAACGTGCGCAATGTCGGCCACTCTATTTCCGCCTTGAAAGGTGACGCAGCGGTCAATACGAACTGACGCTTTCATGCCCGTTTCGAATTCTGCGTTGCCCCGCACAAACACTTCGCCGTGCGGCGTCATCAGCGTGACCAGTCCGTGCGCCTTACTGTCCTGGGTGCTGTAAACACGGACGCGCGTAACCGTGCCATCGACATGTCCCTCATCAACCAGTGCGGCCCATTCGGGTCGAAAGCCGATTCGATCTCCAGTCGTGGACGGCACCGCAGAACATGGCAGGAAGTTCATGCCTGGGCTGCCGACAAAGTGGCCGATGAATTCGTTCGCTGGCGATTGGTAAATTTCAGTGGGTGTTCCGGTTTGCAGGATTCCACCGGCACTTAAGACCGAGACGCGTTCGGCAAAGGTCAGTGCTTCTGTTTGATCGTGTGTGACATAGATCATGGTGACACCAAGATCTTTCTGCACCTTGAGAAGCGTCTGGCGCAATTTCCACTTAATTTTTGGCTCGACTGCGGTCAGCGGTTCGTCAAGCAAAACCAGCGAGACGTCAGGTCGAACCAACGCCTTGCCGACTGCCAGCAATTGTTTTTCAAACAAGCTCAATGACGGCGGTTTTGTGTCGCGTATTTTGCCTAACGACAACTCGGAACAGATGTACGCGACTCGTCCATCGATCATGTCAGTCGCAACGCCCCTTGTTCGTAAAGGGAAGGCGAGATTCTCCGCAACCGTTAACGAGTCATAAAGGACCGGAAACTGAAATACCTGGGCCACGTTTCGTTCGCGACCGGGCAGATCAGATACATCATTTCCATCGAAAAGGAGGCGGCCGGATGTGGGAGAGAGCAACCCGGAAAGCAAATTCAGCATGGTTGTCTTACCTGCCCCGCTAGCACCGAGCAGAGCATGTGCCTCGCCGTTCTCGATCTGCAGATCAAGCCCGTACAACGTGTCTTCCGTCGCTCCCGGATAACGAAACGAAACATCTTCCAGCGTGATTTGTGCCATATCAGAAACGCACTATGTCTTGTTCGCGGACATGCAACGCCAGTTTGGAGCCCACCGTGATTTCTTTCATGCCCTGGCATCGAGCGATCCAGTCGTGGTCTGCAACCTGACCATGAATAAATGATTCGTCACCGCTGGTCTCGAATGCGGTTACCTGCATTTCGAAAGTAATGCTGGCTTGAGAATGATCCTTATCATCGACTCTTACGTGTTCCGGACGAATTGCGCATTCGCTACCATCTCCCAGAAAACGATTGACGAACGGATCTGCCAGCAGCTCCATAGACCGAAGACAGTTCGGATTCCTATAGACATCGACAGGACTACCTGACTGCAACTTCCGTCCGTTGTCCAGAAGCAAGAGCTGGTCACCCAGGGTGAAAGCATCGCGAGGGTCGCTGCTGGTGTAAATTACAATCGTGTTGGATGCCGTTAACAGCTCACGAAGCTCATTTTCCAGTGCCTCGCGCAGTTTGAAGTCCAGGTTGACTAGCGGTTCATCGAGCAACAGGACGCGCGCGTCTTTGGCCAGTGCGCGGGCGATGGCAACCCGTTGTTGTTGTCCCCCGGATAATTCGTGTGGAAGTCGATGCAATAGCTCCGTCAGTTGAAGTTTGGCCGCAATATCGGAGGCCTGTGTCAGACGCGCAGCTGCCGGTGCGCTGTGTGCTCGCAGCGGTGATTCAATATTTTCGAGGACAGTCAGGTTCGGATAGTTAACAAAGGCCTGGTATACGAGGCTCACTGATCTTTGTTGAGGTGACATACTGGAAACGTCTTCGCCATCCAATAGAATCTCACCACGAGCCGGCGTAGACAGTCCGGTAATAAATCGGCACATATCGGTTTTGCCGGCATTATTTGCACCAAGCACAACGGTAATCTGGCCCGACAAGAATGTGTGGCTAAATCCCTCGGAGCAGCCTGCATTGAGGCGCAGATTGGCCAACGCAAGCATCAGCTACCAAATCCTGTTTTATTACTCGAAGGCACGAGTATCTCAGGTCGCAGCTGTAGGGCGCAAAGCCGAATTGGGAATCGCAACGAAATCTGG
>Ga0114999_10009775_pt1 | contig 10467 bp, 10 predicted proteins | sample ArcticOcean_MG_C_3_FD_89820 | JGI IMG/M metagenome (GOLD analysis project Ga0114999, IMG submission 89820) | Marine microbial communities from western Arctic Ocean - ArcticOcean_MG_CB8_126 | ecosystem: Environmental > Aquatic > Marine > Oceanic | place: Arctic Ocean: Canada Basin | collected... | reverse complement strand
GATTATGGAGTGGCATGAGCTGCGTTCGACTGTCTCTCTCTTCACTCTACTATTTAGTACTTTTTTTCAGCTTTGTAAATCTTACTCTTTTCGGAGTGGACTCAATTATACATATAAAATTCTGATACGCCAAGTGGCGTTTTCGTGTCTTGACATCAGGGCAACTTTATTGCATTTTGCGTGATCGCAAAATGGAACATATTGTCTGAACATTTCTGATTTTTAATGGGTGGAGGTTTTATGTTTGGCGAAATTCGCAACAATGCAGGCGAAAAACTCGATTATGTGGTGCACGAGGGCAATGCCAATAGCAAGCAAATTGTGGTGTTGGGGCATGGGGTGACCGGCAACAAAGATCGGCCTTTTTTGGTGGCCCTGTCTGAAGGGTTAGAAAAAGCAGGCATCAATGTGTTGCGTTTTTCTTTTGCTGGCAATGGCGCGTCTGAAGGGCGATTTGAAGATGCGGTCATTACCAAAGAAGTGGATGATTTGGGGCGTGTGATTGATGCGTTGGATGGGTATACCGTCTGTTATGCGGGGCATAGTATGGGCGGGGCTGTGGGTGTTTTGCGTGCGAGCACCGATGGTCGGATTCGGTATCTGATTTCTTTGGCGGGTATGGTCGATACCAAAGGATTTGCAGAACGCGAGTTTGGTGATGTGACACCCGATGAAGGCAATATGTGGGATGATGAAGATTGCCCATTATCCAGCGCATATGTGAATGATTTGACGGCGCTTGACACGGTAGTGGATCGGGCCACACAAATTTCTGTGCCATGGTTGTTGGTGCATGGTACCGAAGACGATGTGGTGCCCATTGAAGATTCCCAAGCGATTTTTGCCAAAGCCAATGAACCCAAGGAATTGATTAGATTGCCGGGTGCGAGTCATGTGTTTGGCGATGATGCAACTGCGGTGATGGTGGAGAAAGTGACAGCTTGGGTTCTGAAACAGTTTGCTTAAGTGAGGGTATGATGTCAGAGCGTACACATCGGGCAGCGGTGATCGGTTTGGGTATGATTGGCGGTGCTGATCAAGTTTCGGGTGATGCTTTAGGGCAACGTGTTGAGAATATGGATGGTACGCATGCTGTGGCGTACCAAAATCATCCCCGTGTTCAATTGATTGCAGGTGCCAGCCGAGATGAAGGACGTCGCACACGTTTTGAAGCACGCACAGGTGCCAAGACGTATGCCGATTGGCGTGAGATGATTGCATCTGAAGACATAGATATTGTGAGTGTGGCCACATATACCCCATTTCATGCAGAGATTACCATTGCTTGTGCAGAGCAGGACATTCCTGTGGTTTTTTGTGAGAAACCTGCTGCAACGCGCTTGGTGGATGCTGAAAGGATGCTTGCGGTTTGTGAACAGAAAAAAACGTTGTTGGTATTTAATCATCAGCGTCGGTTTGATTTGAACCATCGCAAGTTACAAAGCTTGATACAAGAAGGCGGTTTGGGAGATCTCACATCGGCTTCTTTGCAGTGGCCGTCGGGGCGTTTGGGCAATGTGGGTACGCATGCGATTGATGCATTGTTGATGTTGACTGGGCGGCGTATACAGTCTGTGTCGGCAACACTTGATTTGGCTGGGCGGCCTGATTGTCGTGGATCAGACTTTCGCGATCCTGGTGGTTGGGGCGTGCTGCGCATGGCGGGTGATGTGATGGTGACTGTGAGTGCATCTGATTATGCAAATTTCCCCGCGCGAACAGAGATCAATGGCAGTAAAGGCCGGGCGATTTTTGGGGCAAAGGCTGTGACGCTTGAGTTTTGGGACGGTCATTCAGAGCATTGGCCTGCAGCACAGGACGGTATTTCGGGCGCGGATCGTGCGGTGTCTGAGATGGTTGATTGGTTGGGTAAAGAAACACCCTTTCCATATGATGCAGAAGAAGCGGTTCATACATTGGAGACGATTGTGGCATTTCATGCATCTCATTATAAACACGCACAATGGGTTGATGTGCCTTTGGTAGGCGCAGATCGAGATCTTGAAGTGTTGAGTGGGTAGTTTGTTCAAGGGAAATAACAAATATCAAAATTGTTCTGGGGAGGAACATATGCCAACAATTGGAACGCCGCTGTCACCAACAGCGACAAAGGTTTTGATGTGTGGGTCGGGAGAATTGGGCAAAGAGGTTGTGATTGAATTGCAGCGTTTGGGCGTGGAGGTGATAGCAGTAGATCGATATGAAAATGCACCCGCGATGCAGGTGGCACATCGGTCTTATGTGATTTCGATGTTGGATGGTGATGCGCTTCGTAAAGTGATTGAAACTGAAAAGCCCGATTTGATTGTGCCAGAGATTGAAGCGATTGCAACCGATACATTGGTCGCGTTGGAGAGCGAAGGGTATCATGTGATTCCCACAGCGCGTGCAGCTCGGTTGACGATGAACCGGGAAGGCATTCGGCGTTTGGCGGCAGAGGAATTGGGGTTGCGCACGTCGCCGTATCGATTTGCATCAACTTTGGAAGATTACCAGGCGGCTGTTGCAGAGATTGGGTTGCCCTGTGTGGTGAAACCGATTATGAGTTCGTCGGGCAAAGGGCAAAGTACACTAAAGACCGAGGATGATGTAGATCGGGCGTGGAACTATGCACAAGAAGGCGCGCGTGGTGGGGCTGATGCGGTGATTGTAGAAGGGTTTGTGGATTTTGATTATGAAATTACGTTGTTAACGCTGCGCCATGAAGGGGGCACGAGTTTTTGTGCGCCTATTGGGCATGTGCAAATTCATGGCGATTATCGCGAGAGTTGGCAACCGCAACCAATGGCTGAAGTTGCGCGCAAAGAGGCCGAACATATGGGCAAGGCCGTTACGGATGCGTTGGGTGGGCGTGGGATTTTTGGTGTGGAGTTGTTTGTGAAGGGTGATATTGTGTATTTTAGCGAGGTATCTCCCCGGCCTCACGATACGGGTATGGTGACTATGATTTCTCAAGATTTGTCGGAATTTGCGCTCCATGCACGTGCCATTTTGGGTTTGCCAATTCCCAATATCACGTTCCATGGGCCTTCTGCCTCGGCTGTTATTTTGGTGGAGGGGCATTCAAAGCAAGTCAGCTTTGGAAATTTGGCCAAGGCCATTGAACAGCCCGATACCCAACTGCGTTTGTTTGGCAAACCCGAGGTAAAAGGTGAGCGCCGGATGGGGGTTGTGGTTGCGAGGGGCAATACGGTTGAAGAAGCGCGCGAGAAAGCCCGTAATGGCGCCAATGCGGTTTCGGTTACATTGTAGTGTGGATAGAAATTGTGATGTGTATTAAAGAAGCCCCGAAGGGGGCTTCTTTTTTTGCCCGGGACTTGACAATCGTGTGTGATATGGAGTTTTGTTAAAGGGGAATTATAGAAATACTTTAGACAAACATTTACTGGTCCAAGGGGTGATTGTGATGACGTCTCGTGAACGTGTGATGAAAACACTGAATTTTGAGAGGCCAGATCGTGTGCCACGCGATCTGTGGACTTTGCCGGGGGCACAATTTCAGCAAAGAGAAGCGATTGATGCCTTGTTGTCGTGTTACCCTTCTGATATTGGAAAAGCATCGAATAGCCCTGGGACAAATAAGACAGCCTTAGATGATCCCTTGTGTGTGGGTAATTATACAGATGATTGGGGCAGTGTTTGGCAACGTGCAGAGCCGGGTGTAATTGGTGAGGTGAAATACCCCGCCATATCTGACTGGTCTGCGCTGGCCCATTACAAACTGCCCTGGCGTCTCATACAAGATCGTTCGTTTGATGATGTGAATCGCAGGTGCGACGATTGTGATCTATTTGTGTTGTCAGCTGTGACTGCACGACCTTTTGAGCGGCTTCAATTTTTGCGCGGCAGTGAAAATTTATTTATGGATATTGCGGATGATTCAAAAGAATTTCGCTCGTTTTTGAGAATGGTTCACGGTTTTTATTTGGAAGATATTCGAGGGTGGTGTCAAAGCCATGTGGATGGCATTTTTTTGATGGATGATTGGGGTGCCCAACAACAGCTATTGATTTCGCCAGATACGTGGCGGGCCGTTTTTAAACCGCTTTATAGCGATTATTGTGACGTGATACACGCTGCCAATAAGTCTGTTTTTTTTTCACACAGACGGTTTTACGTCGCCTATTTGGCACGATTTGATTGAGGTGGGTGTCGATGCCATTAATGCTCAGCTTTTTACAATGGATATCGAATCTTTGGCAGAGCAGTTTAAAGGTCAAATCACCATTTGGGGTGAAATTGACCGTCAGCATCTGCTTCCTTTTGGAAGGCCTCAGGATGTGGTACAAGCTGTGCGGCGGGTACACGCGGCATTTGATGGGGATGGGGGTGTGATTGCGCAGTGCGAATGGGGGATTAATAATCCACCTGAAAATATCGCAGCCGTTTTTGAGACTTGGCTGACATCTTGAATTTTTGAGATTGAGGCCTCATTTTGGAGTCGTGTTATGATTTCTAAAGAGCGTGTGTTAACAGCTTTTGCCCGTGCCATTCCAGATCGGGTGCCCATCAACGCGATCTTTTTGCCCCATATTGTGTGGTGTTGGGTAACCCAGGTTTGGGGGATGTGATCAACAGCACGGGCATGATCCGCACCATGGAGCAAACATTTTAGAGATCATGATGCCCAGTGGCGGTTATGCATTTGCACCCACACATCAGTTACAAGACAATTCACCAACAGAGAACGTGGTGGCGATGTATGAAACCGCGCACCGCTGTGGTGTTTATGGGTAGGTTGTTTTGGCTAACAGATTGATGGCGTGCACTTTTCTTTTTTGGGATCGAGTGAAAAATGTCGAATAGATATAAAATATTGTAATTATTCATATTAACTCTGTTATAAATAAACCCTGCTTGGGTGCAAGGCCAAGCAGGGTTTATTCGTTATCAATTTTGGTGATACAAATACTTGACAAAAATTCCAATACCTTATAGTTTTATGCCAGTCGGGTTACCAGAACTTATAATTTTATGGAGTTATATTATGTCACAACAGTCCAAAAAACGTGTCTATTTTCGCTTTCAAGCATCTGATGCAAAAGAAGTGAATGTGTTGGGGAGTTTTAATGGTTGGGAACAACGTCCACTGAAAAAGCAGAAAGATGGTGAATGGTCTACTTGGACCAATCTCGAATCTGGGTCTTATGAATATCGCTTTTTGGTTGATGGCCAATGGCAAGATGTTCCGGATGCAGAGAAGGTATGCAATCCTTATGGCACAGAAAACAATCTGGTAACGGTGTAATACGTCATTCTGGTTTTGGGTTTAAAAAGAGCTGCGAAGGAAACTTCGCAGCTCTTTTTTTGTTTTGGTATGGTCATGTGACAGGTATATTGCGAGGTCATCAAAAATTAGAGGCCAAACAAAAGGAACCGGATATGAAATTATGCGCACATCGTGGTTTGAGTCATGCCTGTCCTGAAAATACGTTGCCTGCATTTGGAGCGGCTGTGGCTTTGGGTGTGGATGAGATTGAGTTTGATTTGTGGTTGAGTGCAGATGGGGTGCCTGTGGTGTGCCATGATCCAAGCGTTGGCCGAACAACAGATGGTGAGGGTATTGTGACGGAGATGGTTTGGGCTGATATTCAAAAATTAGACGCAGGTGTGCAAACAGGTGACTTGTGGCGCGACGTGCGCATGCCTGGGCTGGAAGAGGTGTTGGATTTGGCGGGTGATCAGGTGGTGCTCAATATTCACATCAAAAACCCTGGGCCAAACAATCGGTTGATTGAGATGGTGTGTGGCGAAATTCAAAAACGTGGGCTTTTGGATCGGGCCTATATTGCGGGTATTGATGATGTTTTGGAAGCCGCACGGGACATTGACGCATCGGTGATGCGGTGTTGTTTGGCGGGGCAAAACACACCAGATCTTCAGGTCGATTTGGCAGTGAAGTATGACTGTCAGCGTTTGCAGTTTCGGAGGGCATTATCAGATGAAGCGATTCAAAAGGCTAAGGGGCTGGGGTTGATTTGCAATTTGTTTTGGTCTGACGAATCTGATGACGCCTTGGATTATGCCAAGCGAGGCATTGATGTGATTTTGACCAATCGTGCGAATTTGTTGGTGGAGACGTTTCGATAGTCACCACTATGAGGCTGTGAAGATACCCAAATAGATTGTGTTTTTATAGGTCACAATTTAGGCCAAATAACAAAAGGGTCTGCCGAGAAACTCGGCAGACCCTTTTTTGTTTCATCAGCTTATGATTGTTTTTCCTAAGCCTCGTCTTGATCCAAAACTTCGTAGAGATGCACTTTTTGTTCCATGCCTCGAATTTCTTGTTTGCCCAGGCTGCGAATGTTAAATGCGTCAGGGTTTTCAAGCAGTTGATAGGTAAATTCTGTGATGATGATTTTGGCGCCAAAATCTTTGGTGAGGCTTTCGCATCGAGCGGCAATGTTCACAGTGCTGCCAAATGCACAGGCGTCTAAACGGTCGGGCGTGCCAGCAACACCAATGGCCACAGACCCCGTGTTGATGCCTATACCCACACGAATGGTTGGGTACCCCGCACGTTCACGCCCTTCGTTGTATGCGACCATGATTTTGTTTTGAATGGCAATGGCCGAGCGCACCACATTGTCTGTAGATTGGCCCTCTTCGAGTTGAAACAAGGCCATAATGGCATCGCCAATATATTGGTATTCAAAGCCACCAAATTCTCGGATGCCGGGACCCATAACGGTGAAGAAAGAGTTTAGGAAGCGAAAACATTCGGTGCATGAGACGCTTTCAGAAAAAGCTGTAAAATCGCGAATATCACACGAGAGTACGCTGTAGGTCTCTTCGTGAGAGATGCCATCGGCAACATTAAAGCCTTCTTGGTGCATGGTTCGGGTGAGGGTGTGTGGCACGAACTTTTTGAAGAGGTCATGTTGTTCCATGATTTCGTGTGTACGCTCTTCTACGCGCCGTTCTAAGTCTGAATTGGCCTGTAATAGTTCTCGCTTCAAGTCTAAGAGTGCCAGTTGACTGCCCACACGAGCCAAAACTTCTTCAATTTGAAATAGTTTGCTTACATAATCGACACCCCCGACCTGAAACGCTTTGACTTTGTCGGTTACTTCATCTAATGCGCTGATAAAAATGATGGGTATATCTTTTGTTCGCGGGTTCTCTTTGAGCTTGGCACATACCTCGTATCCATTCATATCGGGCATGTTGATGTCGAGCAAAATGAGATCGGGTGGGTCGAGATCGGCGGCTTTGATTGCCAATGGGCCATTCGGCACAGGGCGTGTTTTATACCCCTGATCGTTGAGCAGGTTTGCCAATAGGCGCAAGTTGGCGGGTGTGTCATCTACTATGAGGATGTTGCCTTTTGTACGCGCTGTTTCTTCTTCAGGCATATATCCCCCTTTACGATTGTGTTAAGGCGATGAGTTCTTCTAATTGGAAGTTGTTTACCATATTGGCGAGTTCGTTTGCCACACGGGTATGGTCAGATTCAATTTGAGAAAGCAGGGTGAGCATTTCGTCGGTGTCTGCTCTGTTGGCTGCTTCGTTAAAGCTTAAGATCCATTCGGTTGGCAATCGGGTGATGGCTTCAGAAAGTACGGTTTCTGAGATTGTTTTTGTCGGGATCGATGGATCATCTTCATAAATAAATTCTATGCCCAAATGTTGGGTCAGTGCATCATAGATTTCTTGAGGTTTGAATGGTTTGCGCACAAAATCGTCACATCCGACAGATAGCACAATGGATCGTTCTTCTTCAAAAACGCTGGCCGTTAAGGCGATGATAATAGTTTCTTTCTCTTTGTCAGCAGCCTTGATACGCTTGGTGGCTTCGTAACCGCCCATGACGGGCATGGGCATGTCCATCCAAATGAGATGGGGTTTCCATTCCTTCCATACATCAATGCCTATTTTTCCATCTTCTGCTCCTCGCACTTCAAACCCTAAGGGGACGAGGAAACGTGTTAGAAGTTTTCGGTTTTCCTCGCGGTCTTCTACAATGAGAATGCGGTAGGTGGGTTGATTGGGTGCGAGGTCTACCACATTGCGCGTGGTTTGCTCAGTATCTTGAATGTCTTCTGCTGTGGCGCTTTTAAAGGCCACATTAAATGAGAATGTTGAACCGCGCCCAACATCACTGCGCACAGAAAATTCGCCTTGCATGAGGCGCACAAACTGCTGGCTGATGGAAAGCCCCAAACCCGTACCTTCTTGGCTTTGTTGACCGGTTGTCGTTTGGGCAAAGGCCTCAAAGAGTGCTTTTTGTTCTTCTAATGCAATTCCGGGTCCTGTGTCTTCAACCTCAAAGAACAAATGGGGTGTTGATGTGTCTTGTATTTTGGCGCGCAGTATGACGCCCCCTGTTTCGGTAAATTTGATGGCGTTGCTTAATAGATTGATGAGCACCTGCCGCAATTTGCCTTGGTCGAGTTGCACATATTGTGGCACTTCTTCTACAAATTCAAAGATGAGTTGTAACTTTTTGTCTTCCGCTCGCAGATGGAACATGCCTTCTAAATCGTTTAGGAGGCGATAGAGGTCAAACGCTTCTTCTGTTAAGAGGGTTTGCCCGGCTTCAATTTTAGAAATTTCGAGCACGTCATTAATGAGAGATAATAGGTGCTCGCCACTGCGACCGACCACACTGAGGTTGTCGCGGTGTTCACTGGAAAGGGATTTGTCGCGCACCATCAGTTGTGTGAAGCCCAAGATGGCGTTGAGCGGGGTGCGCAATTCGTGACTCATGTTGGCCAAAAAGGCGCTTTTGGCTCGGTTGGCTGTTTCGGCGGTATCTTTGGCCTGCATGAGTTCTTGGTTGGCTGTTTGTAGTTCTGTTGTGCGTTCTTCTACACGATTTTCTAAGGTTTGCTGTGCTTCTGCGAGGTTGTCGACCATTTGGTTAAATGAGAGTGCCAAATGGCCCACTTCGTCTGTCGATTGAACTTGTGCCCGTTGAGACAGGTCGCCAGCAGCAATTTGTTGTGCTGTTTGCACCATTTGGATGAGTGGATTTGTTATGACAGTAATTAAGAAGATCACACCACCAATACCAAAAATGAAGATAACGAGGCTAACAAGGGCGATTACTTCTCGACTTTGGCGTACCTGAATATTGACCGCATCAAGAGACAATCCCAATATTAAATGCCCAATTTGTTCAGATTGTTCTTCAATGATTTGAATGGGGGTTTGTGTGTTGTAGAATTGCCCGTCTGGTGAGATGCCGTTTTGGATGTTTTGATAGTCAGCCTGCTCGGCGAGTTCTGGATTATAGGAGACAAAGCGTTCGCCCTGCGCATTAAGGACGACGACATAGGCCAAATCTTGATTTTGGCGCGTTCCGCTCAGTACTTGTTTTGCCGATATGGGGTCTTCAAATACCAAGGCAGGGCCGATGCTAAATGCCGTTGTTTTGGCAATGCTTTGGGCTTTTTCGCCCAAGGCGTGGCGTTGTTTTTCGGCCAAATAGGAAGGGAAGTAAATAAAGACGAAGATGGATATGGCTGCAATGAGCAGAGAAGCACCCAACGTGAGTCGGGTGCGAATGGCGAGGTTGTTGATGGGGGTCAGTAGGGACATAAAAAGGTAAAAGTAAAAAGGCAAAAGTTAAGAGAAAAAAAGGAGAAATTAGTCGGAGTATATTTGTCCAAGTTCTTGATAAAACAGGGTTTTATCTTTAAAAGATCAAGTTTTATTGCGGGTATTGTATTGGCACAAATCGGAAATGATGCAGGCTTTACAGTTGGGTGTGCGGGCGTGGCAAATGGTTTTGCCCAAGCCGATTAGATTGACATGAAAGGCCCGGGCTTTGTTTTTGGGGATGAGGGGGCGCAGTTCTGTATGGGCTTTTTCTCTGCTGCACTTTTCATCAATAATTCCCACGCGCTGCACGATGCGGTAAACATGGGTGTCTACGGCACAGAGGTCTTGGTTGCAGGCAAAGGCCAAGACGATATAGGCTGTTTTGAGGCCAATGCCTTTGTGTTGTATTAGGAGTTTGATGGCGTCATCGGTGTCTATTTCTTTTACAAAGTCGAGCGATAAGGTGTCCTGTTCTTGGTGAAGGCATTTGAGAAAGTTTTGCATGGCAGGCCCCTTTTGTTTGGCAAGGCCCGCAGCTTTGATGGCGTCTTGTACTTTTTCGGGCGGGGCACGCATGACTTTTTCCCAGGTGGGATATTGGGCACGCAGGGTGTGATACCCGCGATCTCTGTTTTCATCGGTGGTGTTTTGAGATAAGATGGTGCGCATGAGGTTGTCGAGTGGATTAGAAGGGGTACGCGATTTGTCCCAGGCTTCACCACCATATGTTTTGTCGAGTCGGGTGTGTATTTGGGCGACGATTTTTGTTTTTGGGTTGGGTGGCATATAGTCTCCTTACGTTTATAAACATTGACATCCCATTCAGTTTGTGTATTTTCACTCAAAATTTGGCATGGTTCAAAAAGGGGGTAAAAAGGGTAACAATTTGAAAGAGTTAGGCAAACGTCTCCCTCCCTC
>Ga0114999_10009766_pt1 | contig 10474 bp, 7 predicted proteins | sample ArcticOcean_MG_C_3_FD_89820 | JGI IMG/M metagenome (GOLD analysis project Ga0114999, IMG submission 89820) | Marine microbial communities from western Arctic Ocean - ArcticOcean_MG_CB8_126 | ecosystem: Environmental > Aquatic > Marine > Oceanic | place: Arctic Ocean: Canada Basin | collected... | reverse complement strand
TTTAATCATGTTTTTCTTTTCCAGAAAACCAAAAGCAGGATGTTGTTTTTTGAAATCATCAAAATTTTCAAAAACAGCTTTAGTTACTAAATAAACAAGCTCTTCAGAAACATCAGAACTAGTTACTACAGTAGCTTTAACACCAAACGTAGTTGCATCTTTTTTCTGCCCTGTATAAGTTCCTTTAGGTATTACAGCCTGCGCATAATAATCAGCACCACTTATTAAACCTTGAACCTCAGATCCAGTTAGATTGATTGGCATTGCTTTAGCACCACAAGTTGCGGCTTGTTCCATAGCTCCGTTAGGAAATCCTACAGAATAACCAAAAGCATCTATTTTACCATCACATAAAGCTTTTACTTGCTCAGAAGAAGTAAGTTCAGTTACTGATTTAAAGAAACTGTTATCAACTCCCATTGCTTTCATAAGCTCTTCCATAGTTCCTCTTTGGCCTGAACCAGGATTACCAATGTTAACAATCTTACCTTTAAGTCCTGCAAAGTCTTTAACTTTTGCTTTTTTTCTAGCCCAAATTTGGAATGGTTCGTTATGAACTGAAAACACAGCTCTTAAATTACCGAACTTTTTTCCTTCCCATTTGCTTGAACCATTAACAGCATGAAACTGCCAGTCTGACTGAGCAACACCAAATTGAAACTCTCCTTCTTTGATTTGTCCAATATTGTAGTTAGAGCCCCCAGTAGATGGAGCTGTACATCTGTAAGCTTTGTTTGTTCCTTTTTTTCTTCCATGATCAGAACTTATTGCAAATTTGTGCATCATTTTACAAATTGCGTTTCCAGTTTGGAAGTAAACTCCAGTTGGCCCTCCCGTTCCAATTGTAAAAAACTCTGCTGATTTTGCTACTGTCGCCAATGGCGCAGATAAAGCAAACATCATCAATGCTCCTGCAAGAGTGGAAATAAATTTTTTCATCTTTCCTCCTTTTATAATAATTATTACATTTAAAAATTTGAGGATATGCAATTTTACTGCATATCTAAAGTCTAAAGATTATTAGACCACTCTTTTAATTTATGAACACCTTCAACTATATTTGGTGCATATTTTTTTAAATTTCCCTCATCTAGATTTTTACTACCTGAGGTGTTTTTTAAAAAATTTTCTCCGTCAAAATCAGTATAACTTAGCCTTGCAATCATTTTTTTTGGATCTAAACCGAAGTCGCTTCCAGGTAATAAAGCTACACCTGTTTTGTTTAAAATATCACTGCACATTTCTGAAGATGATAAAAATTTTGCATTTTTAAATTCTGGAAATAAATAGAAACCACCATCTGGTTTACTTACTTCTATAGAATTAGATTTTAGATTTTCATAAACGTAGCTCCCAATAAAAAATAATATTTTATTCACCTTTTTTAAATATTCTGAGTGGTTTCCTTTATAAGCTTCAATTGCAGCGTACTGAATTGGGGCGCTAACAGATGTAAAAGACTCACTGCATAGTATTTTTAAACTATCCCTCAATTGATTTAATTCTTCAGGAATTGCAAAAAAACCTAATCTCCAACCACCAGCACCACACCATTTACTAAGTCCTGAACTTACGATTGTCCTTTTGGGATAGTATTTAGATATTGATTCATAGTGTCCGCTAAAAGTTAATTGTGAATAAATCTCATCAGAGAGAACAATTAATTTATACTTTTCTGCAATTTCAGATATTTCTTTAAGGTTTTTACAAGTTGTGCCTGTTGGATTGTTTGGGGAGTTTATGAAGAGTATTAAGTTTTTAGATTTTACACTTTTAATTTTATTTTCTAAATTTTCTGCTGTTGGAAACCAATTAGAACTACTTGAAGTATTTATCCAATGAACTTTATTTTTTGCTACTAAGGCTTGCGGTTGATATGAAACCCAACTTGGAGCTGGCAGCAATACCTCTCCATCAAAAGCTATTTGTGTTAAAAGCATTAATTCTTTTGTTCCTGGCCCAATTATAATATTTTCGGAGTTAAAATTATTATTATTTTTATTTAAACTAGATGCTATTGATGTTCTTAAATCTTTAAGTCCCTGCATAGGTAAATACTTATTTTTACTGGCATTCGATTTTAGTGCAGAAACTAATGGTTCTGGGATTGGAAATGGTGACTGTCCAAAGCCAAACATGTAGATTTTTTTTCCAGCTTTTTTTAATCTATTTGACTCTTCATTTATAGCTAAGGTCGCAGAGGGCTTTAATTGACTTATTTGTTCTTTTATAATTTTATTCATTTAATTCTTTAATTTTCATAAATTGTTTTAAACTTTCTGGATTGGCTAAAGCTTCTAAGTTCTTAATTGTACCACCCTCTATACTTTGTTTAACAGCTAATTCGACCAGTTTTCCATTTTTTGTTTTGGGTATTTCTTTAATTGAAATAATTTTTGATGGAACGTGTCTGGGAGAAGCATTAGTTTTAATTGCCAATTTAATTTTATTTTTTATTTTACCAGTTAAAATGTACCCTTTATTAAGAACTATAAATAATATTATTCTAATATCATTTTTCCAAGATTGTCCAATCGCTATGGATTCCTCAACTTCTTTAAATTTATCAACCACATTATAAATTTCGGCAGTGCCTAATCTAACTCCACCAGGATTAAGTGTGGTATCAGATCTTCCATAAATAATAAAACCATTGTTTTTTGTTATCTTTGCAAAATCTCCATGATGCCAAATATTTTTATATTTTTTAAAATAAGCAGACTTATATTTTTCATTTTTTTTATCATTCCAAAATTTTATAGGCATAGATGGAAATGGTGTTTTACAAACTAGTTCCCCTTTTTTATTCTTTAAAGACAAGCCTCTTTCATCAAAGACGTCGACATTCATTCCTAAACCTCTATTTTGAATTTCTCCTAAATGAACTTTTTGAAATAAGTTGCCCAGAACAAAACACGAAACAATATCAGTGCCTCCTGAAATGGATGAAAGATGAATATCTTTTTTTATATTCTTATAAATATAATTAAAACCTTCGTTTGAAAGAGGTGAGCCAGTCGAACAAATAGTTTTTAATCTTGAGAGATTATATTTTTTTTTAGGTATAATTTTTTTGTTTTTTAAGTAATCTATGTATTTTGCACTTACTCCAAAAAGAGTTACTTTTTCTTCACTGACAAAATCAAATAGTAATTCATCTTTTTTATACATAGGAAAACCATCAAACAGTAAAATTGTAGCTCCTGCAGAAAGAGCACCCACGAGCCAATTCCACATCATCCAACCACACGTTGTAAAATAAAAAACACGATCGTTTTCTTTTACATTACAATGTATTTGCAACTCTTTGTTATGTTGCAATAAAACTCCACCTGTTCCGTGACAAATACACTTTGGTTTTCCTGTGGTACCACTTGAGTAAAGAATTGCTAAGGGATCATTAAAATTAAGCATTTCATAATTAATATTTTTTTTATATTTAAAATTAAATAGATCATCCCAATTTAATGTATTTTTTTTTATATTAGTAATTTCTTCTAGTTTTGTTCCTGGGTAAGAAATTATTATAATTTTTTGTAATGATGGAAGCCTTTTAATAATTTCTGGTAATCTTTCTAGAATATTAATTTTCTTGCCATTATAAAAATATTTATCACCAACAAATAATATTTTGGGTTTTATTTGGGAAAATCTATCTATAACTGCTGATACACCAAAGTCTGGTGAACACGATGACCAAATAGCTCCAATTTTAGCTGTACTTAAATATGCAACCACAGTTTCAGGTATATTTGGTAAATATGCAGCTACACGATCAGATTTTTTTACTCCAACTGAGTTCATCCATTGAGATAATTTTGTTACATTTAAATTTAATTTTTTCCAAGATAGCTTAGTTTTATATCCATTTTCACTTTTAAAAATAATTGCAGCATCTTTAGAATTTTTTTTTAATAAATTTTTTGTATAATTAAGTTTAGCTTCAGGAAAAAATTTATTTTTAAAAAAAATATTTGATCTTCTTAATAAAATTTTACCTTTAGTTCCTTTGACTTTTGTAAAATCCCATATTGAATTCCAAAAAATACTTGGGTTATTAACTGACCAGTTCCAAATTTTATCAAAGTTATTATTTGAATTGAATTTATAGTTTTTTTTTAAAAAACTAGAATATAAAGCTAAGTTTGTTTTACTTAACTTATTATTATTGAGCTTCCAAAGAAAAGTTTTCATGAATTTTTATTTCAAAAATTTAATATAGAATTTAACAAAACTATGTTAGACTTTATTTCAATTTACTTAAAAGGAGAACTTTTTTAAAAGTGATTCGGTCATGTTTTAATCATCTTTTGTTCCTACTCAAAATCTAAATGTAGTATATTAATAAAACTTGAACACAAATTATGCAAAAAACTTTAAAAAGAATTACAGCGGTCTTGGGACCAACTAATACAGGCAAAACCCACTTAGCTGTAGAAACAATGCTGGAATATGAAAGTGGAATTTTAGGTTTTCCTCTTAGATTGTTAGCCAGAGAAGTTTTTGATAAATGTGTTCAAAAAATTGGGGCAGAAAAAGTTGCATTAATTACAGGTGAAGAAAAAATAATTCCTAGGTCTCCCAAATATTACATTTGTACGGTCGAATCTATGCCAAAAGATATACTGGTAGATTTTATTGCTGTTGATGAAATTCAAATGTGCACGGATCATGAAAGGGGACATATTTTTACTGATAGATTATTAAATACGCGAGGCGATAAACTTACTATGTTTCTTGGTTCTCATACTATGAAATCAATAATATCATCTTTAGTTAATGATGTTGAGTTTGTTAGTAGGGAGAGATACTCAAAGTTAACATACAGTGGGTATAAAAAAATATCACGATTAAATCCTAAAACTGCTTTAATTGCCTTTTCTGTTGATGAGGTTTATGCAATAGCAGAATTAGTAAGAAGACAAAAGGGTGGAGCAGCAATAATTATGGGCTCTTTGAGTCCAAAAACTAGAAATTCACAAGTAGAACTTTATCAATCAGGTGATGCAAACTTTCTTGTAGCAACAGATGCTATTGGAATGGGTATTAACATGGACATTGAGAACGTTAGTTTTAGCAGTGTAAGAAAATTTGATGGAAAAAAAAACAGAAAACTTAATTTGAATGAAATATCTCAAATAGCAGGAAGAGCAGGTAGACACATTAATGATGGAACTTTTGGGGTAACTGGCGATTGCAATCAACTATCTGCAGATGAAATTGAAAGACTAGAAAATCATACTTTAAATAAAACTAATTTATTATATTGGAGAAATTCAGAAATTAATTTTGATAGCATAAACAGCTTAGTTGTTTCTCTTGAAGAAAAAAATAATAATGAATTTTTAAAAAAAATTAATGACTGTGAGGATGAAAAAGTCCTAAAATTCTTAATTAAGAGTGATGAAACTTTAAAAAATAAACAATCCAAAAATTTTACTAAAATATTGTGGGAATGTTGCCAAATTCCAGATTTTTCAAAGAAAGCCTATGGAAGACATACAGAGGTAGTAAAAAAAGTTCTAGAATTTTTAACTACAAAATCACAAAAAGTGACAAATGATTATATGAAAATGCAGCTTAAATTTTTAGACAAATATGAAGGTAATATTGATACGCTATCAAATAGGATTTCAAATGTTCGTACATGGTCGTATGTTGCTAATAAAAAAAACTGGGTTGATAATCCTGACTACTGGATTGAAAGAACAAAATATATTGAAGATAAATTATCGGACAAACTTCATGAAGAACTAACAAAAAGTTTTATTGACAAAAGAATAAGTGTTTTATCACAGAGTCTAAAACAAGATATTGCTCTAGCAACTGAAATAAAAAATGAAAATGAAGTAATTATTGATGGTCAGTATATGGGAAGACTAAATGGGCTAAGATTAAACTTAGATTTAAAATCAGATTCATTAAAAACTGATATAAAATCTTTAAAAAAGGCAGCTAGGCAAGCTATAGCACCAGAGCTAATGAGAAGAACAAATAAAATAATTGTTAGTGAAGATTTTATATTAAGTGAAGACCATAAAATTTATTGGATGGATAGTCCCGTTGGTTATATTACTGCAGGAAAAAACTACCTCGAACCACAGTTAGAAGTTTTGGTAGATGAAGCTTTAGATTTGGAGTCAAAAGAAAAACTAAGGGACACCTTAAAGCATAAGCTTAAGTTGCTAATTTCTAAAGAATTATCAGATCTTGTAAATTTAAGCCAATCAAAATTTGAAAGCAATTATGTTAGAGCCTTATGTTATCAATTGTTTGAAAATAATGGTGTAATGAAAAGAGATTCGGTTGACCAAGTCATAAAAAAATTTACTAAAGAAGATAGGGCAAGTCTTAGAAAAGCAGGTATAAAGATTGGAAGATATCACATATTCCTTATACGAATGCTTAAACCAAATGCGGTAAATCTAAGAGTAAAGCTCTGGAAACTATATTTTCAAAATGACAAAAAATATACAGTTCCAAAGTCAGGTCTAAATTTTTTAAAAAATGAATCGTACAAAAACAAAAAGTTTCTTTTAATTTGTGGTTTTGAAAATTTTAATAAATTTTATGTTAGAGTTGACATTTTAGAGAGACTTTTTATCAAAATTATAGACAGTTCCAAGAATGGGGTATTTAAAATTGATTCTGATATGATTAATCTACTAGGATGTAATAAAGAAGACTTTTTGCAACTTTTAAATATTATGCATTATAAACCTAAGAGAGTTAAAGATAATCAAGAAGATTTTTATGTCTATAAACCAAAATATATAAAAAATAATGTTGAAAAAAACGACAAAAAGCTTAATAAAGGTAATCCTTTCGATAAATTATCTGAAGTAAGATTTAGCTAAATGTTCAAAAAAATATTTAATAGAAGTGAAGAAAAAGTTGTTAACAAAGATATTCTAGTTGCAGCATTATTAATCCATGCCGCAAAGATAGATGAGAATTATACTAACATTGAAAAAGAAATTATTAAAAAAGCTTTAATTAAATTAAATAGTATTTCATCTTCAGAAGCAGAAGAGATTTTAAAAGAAGCTGAAAAAAAAGAACAAGAATCAAATCAAATAATTGAATTCACTAGAGAGATTAAAAAAAATTCTATGGCATTTAGACTTGAAGTAATTGAAATACTTTGGAAAATTGTATACTCGGATGGCTCTAGTGATAACTTCGAGTCAAACCTTATAAGAAGAGTGTGTGGTTTGTTGTATGTCTCTGATAAAGATAGCGGTGATATAAAGTTAAAAGTTAAAAGTGCAAAATGACTTATATAGTTAATGACAAGTGTATAAAATGTAAGTTGATGGACTGTGTTGAAGTATGTCCAGTCGATTGTTTTTATGAAGGAGAAAATATGCTAGTCATAAAACCGGATGAATGTATCGATTGTGGTGTCTGTGAGCCTGAGTGTCCAATAAATGCAATTGAGGCAGACACAAATGACAATATGGAAAAGTGGGTTACACTAAATAAAAAATATAGTGAAGTTTGGCCTAACATAACTAAGTCAAGAGCAGATGACGTACCTAAAGACCAAGAAAAGTGGAGAAATGTAGAAAATAAAATGAAATATTTTAGTGAAAAATCTGGAAAAGGAGATTAAAAACCTAGCTATGCCTAAAAAAAAAACAAAAAAGAAAAAAAAAATAAAAAAAATTATTAAAAAAGAAAAGAAAAATGCTGCTAAAAAACCTTTAACGCAAAGTAATTTTAAGAGTGATGCTGCTAAAAAACCTTTAACACAAAGTAATTTTAAGAGTAATGAAGAAAAAGTTCAAATAAAAAAAATAAAGAAACAGTCTACAGAAAAGAAAATTTATAACATAAAAGATTATGTTGTTTATCCTAAACATGGTGTGGGTAAAATTACATCTATAGATAAAGCAACAATAGGAAATATAGAAATAAATTTTTATAAAGTTCTTATAGAAAAAGAAAAACTAACATTAAGTATACCTTTAAATCAGCAGTCACATCTCCGTCATGTATCTAGTATAAACCAAATCAATAAGGCGATTATTATACTCAAAAGTAAACCAAAAATAAAAAGAACAATGTGGAGTAGAAGAGCCCAGGAATATGAGCAAAAAATAAATTCAGGTAAAATTTATGAATTGGCAGAAGTTGTGAGAGATTTAAATAAAAAAACAGATGTAATAGCAGAACAATCATATAGTGAAAGACAACTTTTTGAAAAAGCTTATGAAAGACTCATGTCAGAATTTGAAGTTGTTCTAAAAGAAAAAGCCAAAATCAAAATCGACAAAGCATTAAAAAGAAATGAAGACATTGAGGAAAAAGAAATCTTAAAATAAAAAAAACGCCTTCCTTAATCGTTTTTATTAAGGAAGGCGCAATGCTCTGAGAAAAGCTTACTTATCTTTTTCTTCTTCTTTTAGCTTTTTTCTTTGCTTTTTTCTTTGCTTTTTTTCTACGTTTAGCCATTTTATGCTCCCTGTTTGTTTTAATTAAAACAAATCATAAGTGATTCGTTTATATAATTAAGCTTTATAATTATTCGCACTGATGTCAAATACAAATTTTGTTAACAATTTTTTTAAAAAAATTAATTTTTTTAAAATTATTTTATATTTTTTGTGATTATCGAATAAACTAGTAATAACAATGTTTTTTTACAATTAAATTTACTATTTTTTATAAAAACTTTCTAAAATACTTTTATATTTTAAAATTACTTTGTTTCTTTTTACTTTCATTGTTGGTGTTAACAAACCATTTTCAATTGTAAAACTTTCTTCGAGTAAGTAAAATTTTTTTATTTTTTCAACTAAAGTTAGATTATTATTAATTTTATTTATTATTTCGCTAATTTTTTCTTCTTTTTTAATAAATTCTTTATTTGGAACAATAAGAGCAACTAAATAATTTTTTCCCTCTCCATAAACCATAACTTGTTCAATTTCTGCTGAATTTGATAATTGATTTTCAATTTTTGCTGGTGATATGTTGTCTCCTCCTGCGCCAACAATTATATCTTTTTTTCTATCTGTAATTTTTAAATAGCCATCATTTGCATCTATTTCACCTATGTCTCCGGTGTACAACCAACCATCTTTTAGTATCCTTTTGGTTGCCTCTTTATTATTCCAATATCCTAACATTACATTTTCTCCTTTAACTAATATTTCTCCATCTTCAGCTATTTTGACTTTATTACCCTTAAATGGAGGACCAACAGTTTCTACTCTTATTTTATTGATTGGGTTGCAACTTACTACTGGAGAGGCTTCGGTCAAACCATAGCCTTGTAAGGTGGGAAGACCTACGGCATTTAAAAATTGGCCTATTTCCTTATCCAGTGCCCCACCACCTGATACAAAAGCTTTTAAATTTCCACCAAACTGTTTTTTAATTTTTTTCCTCACCAAAAAATTTACAATTAAATTCATCAATTTTTCGGAAATACTCATATCCTGGTTTAGTAGTTTTTTTATTCCTAAATCGATTGTAGATTTAATCAATTTTGCTTTTAATCCTTTCGCCTTCTTCATATTTATATTTATTTTGTTATAAAGATTTTGATAAAATCTAGGAACCGCTGTCATGATTGTGGGTTTAGCTTCGGAAATATTATCTAAAAGTTTTTCTATTTTTTCTGCGTAAAAGACTTTTGCTCCAACAGCAATTTGAGCAAATTGAACAGTGTGTTCATAAGAGTGGGACAAGGGAAGCCAGGTTAAAAAAATTGGTCTTTTATTAATTAATGGTTTTAAAATTTCACAAGCTCCTTCTAAATTATTTAAAATACCACCGTGGCTTAAGATAACTCCCTTGGGATCCCCTCCCGTTCCTGATGTGTAAATTATACATGCGGGTGAATTTCTTTTTAGATTTGAATTTTTAATTTTATCTTCATCTTTTAGTTTTTTTTTAGTTATAGAATTGAAGTTCAAATATTTATCTTTATAATCAACTTTATCAATCTCATCGAAAGTAATTATTTTTTTTATAAATGGATTTTCATCAATTATATTTTTCAGTTTGTTGTGCATTGTTTTATTGGAAACAATAATTATTGATGGTGTGCAGTCTTCAACTAAATATTTGTAGTCTTTTTCGGTGTAGGTAGTGTAAGCAGGCACAGTGATTCCATTTGCCAACATTATAGCAATATCTGAAATAAGCCATTCTGGTCTATTTTCAGAAACCAATAGACATCTGTCTCCATCCATAATATTTTTTTTAATGACAATAGCCAAATTATAAATACTTGATGATGTTTCTCCCCATGTAAACTTAACTTTATTATTTGGGTTAAGCCATTCTAAGAAGTTGCTTTGCGAATTTTGTTTTTTAGCTTGATAAAAATATAAATCTATTAAGCTATTAAATTCATTTAAATTCATTTTATTTTGGTGGGCAAAGAGAGACTCGAACTCTCACAGCATTGCTACCATTGGATTTTGAGTCCAACGCGTCTACCAGTTCCGCCATTCGCCCT
>Ga0114999_10009763_pt1 | contig 10476 bp, 6 predicted proteins | sample ArcticOcean_MG_C_3_FD_89820 | JGI IMG/M metagenome (GOLD analysis project Ga0114999, IMG submission 89820) | Marine microbial communities from western Arctic Ocean - ArcticOcean_MG_CB8_126 | ecosystem: Environmental > Aquatic > Marine > Oceanic | place: Arctic Ocean: Canada Basin | collected... | reverse complement strand
TGTTTTTATGAAAGAAGCCTACGAGGCACTTGCTAAAAATACTGCTAATTTTACAGCCTTGACGCCACTCTCTTTTCTGCAGCGTACAGCAGATATTTATGGTGAAAGAGAAGCAATAATTTATGGAGACAGACGTTATAGCTGGCGGCAGTGTAATGAGCGCTGTTTGCGCATGGCCTCAAGTTTAATAGAACTGGGGATCGATAAAGGAGATACTGTTGCAGTTTTAGCTTTCAATACTCCGGAAATGTTTGAGGCGCATTTTTTTGTGCCTATGACTGGTGCCGTACTGAATACTATCAACACCAGGCTTGATGCGGAAACGCTAGCTTATATCTTGGACTTTGGTGAGGTTAAAGCATTAGTAGTGGACCGGGAACTCCTGCCGTTGACAAAAAGCGCTCTTCAACTAACAAAGTCTGATCCCCTCCTTATTTTGATTGACGACAAAACGGCGTTGCAAAAACCGGCTGTGGAACTTGAGGTAATACATTATGAAGAGCTTCTGCAATCAGGAGAACCAAAATTCAGTTGTCCACCATTGGAGGATGAATGGCAGGCGCTTTCGCTGAACTACACTTCTGGAACAACCGGAAAGCCCAAAGGTGTGGTTTATCATCATCGTGGAGCATATCTCATGAGTATGGGAACAGCCGCTGGCTGGGAATTGCCTAATCATCCACGCTATCTCTACTCAGTCCCCATGTTTCACTGCAACGGCTGGGGGCACGCCTGGACCATGACACTTCTTGCGGCGACTGTGGTTTGCATGCGTGCGTTCAGTCCGAAGCTGCTTTTCGGCTTACTTGAGCAGCACAATATTACACATTTCGGCGGTGCTCCTGTTGTACTGAATATGCTGGCCAACGCACCTCCTGAAGACCAAAAACATTTTGAGCGTTCGATAAAAGTCATGACCGCAGGAGCTCCTCCACCTGCAAAAGTTCTGGAAAGCATGACTGAATTTGGCTTTGACGTTTTGCATGTTTACGGTTTAACAGAAACCTACGGGCACATCCTGCTCTCTGCACCTCAGACAGAATGGCAGACAAAAAGCGAAGATCTCAGAGCTGAACTTCTCTCACGCCAGGGAGTTCGTTTCCCGATGATGGAAGAAGTGAGTGTAATTGATCCTCAAACACAACTACCTGTACCTGCAGACGGAAGAACAATTGGTGAAATTGTCACGCGTGGAAATACCACGATGAAAGGCTACTTAAAGAACGAGAAAGCTACCGCTGAAGCGTTTCAAGGTGGTTGGTTTCACAGCGGTGATTTGGCTGTTGTACATGAAGACGCTTACATTCAGATTAAGGATCGTGCAAAAGATATTATTATTTCAGGTGGAGAAAATATTTCTTCTGTTGAAATAGAAAATGTTTTATATCAACATCCTGATATAAACGAGGCTGCGGTTGTTGCCATGCAGGATGAAACATGGGGCGAGGTACCCTGTGCTTTCGTTGAGTTAAAACCCGGAAAAAACACTGACGAGCAACAACTGATTGAATTCTGTACTCAGCGTATGGCCCGCTTCAAAAAACCCAAAAAGATCATTTTCGGACCACTGCCAAAAACCGCGACAGGCAAGATCCAAAAGCATGAACTGCGTCAGCAGATAAAATAATGTGTAAAATAATATTGACAAAGGATTTTACAGATGATATTTATAGTTTAAAGTCAACTGAAGAATGAGTTTAAACCGCCATTAGGGCTAATTTTTTTCAACTTTCTTTGGAGGAAGATATCGATGAAAGTTTCAATGACAGTAAACGGTACCGCATACGAACATGATGTGGAACCACGCACACTTCTTGTGCAACATTTGCGCGATAACATGTCACTAACAGGAACACATGTTGGTTGTGACACAAGCAGTTGCGGTGCCTGTACAATCCTCGTTAACGGGGAAACAGTAAAATCCTGTACTTTGCTTGCAGTACAATGCGAGGGTGCAGAAATTAAAACTATAGAAGGGATGGCAACAAACGGTGAACTGCATCCCATTCAGGAAAGTTTCAGGGAAAAACATGGACTGCAATGCGGATTCTGTACTCCGGGCATGATTCTGTCTTCATGGCAGTTGCTGGAACGCAATCCAAAACCGTCTGAAGGTGAAATTCGGCACGCGTTAGAAGGTAATTTCTGCCGCTGTACGGGATACGATAACATTGTGAAGGCGGTGCAACATGCCGCCCAACAGTCTTAGGAGAAAGAGATGGGAAAATTAATGGGCAAGTCCGTAAAACGGGTGGAGGATCTACGATTCATCACTGGTAAGGGACAATACACAGATGATATCACACTGCCGGGAATGACTTTCGCAACAATTATCCGCAGTCCTTTTGCGCACGCAAATATCAAAAGCATTAACACCTCTGCAGCACTAAATGCTCCCGGTTATGTGGCAAGTTTTGTTGGCAGCGACATAGCAGATTCAATTGCCGGAGTTCCCTGCGGTTGGCAGGTCGATTTCAAAAACGGCGATACCATGAAGGAACCGCCTCATCCATTACTGGCTCGTGGAAAAGTACGTTATGTCGGCGATGCGGTCGCAGTAGTGATAGCCGAAACTCAAGCTCAGGCCAAAGACGCGGCAGGTTTGGTAGAAATAGAATATGAGGAGCTTCCGGCAATAGTAAACATTTCGGAAGCCCTTAAAGACGGTGCACCTCAGCTTCATGAAGAAGCACCAAATAACTGTATTTTTGAATGGGAACTTGGCTCCGGTATGGATGTGGTAAATTCCGCCCTGGAGAGTGCGGCACATGTGACAAAGATGGACATCGTCAACCAGCGTCTTGTTCCAAACGCCATTGAACCTCGCTGCGCTATCGGAGATTATGATGATTCCCGTGATTATCACACGCTCTATACTTCTTCCCAAAATCCGCATGTGATTCGCTTGCTGATGTGCGCTTTTGTACTTAGTTTACCGGAACACAAGGTACGTGTAGTTGCTCCGGATGTGGGTGGAGGATTCGGCAGTAAAATTTTCCATTACATTGAAGAAGCACTCATGGTTTGGGTTGCTAAACAAATCAAACGTCCCGTGAAGTGGACAGCTGAGCGTACCGAAAGTTTTTTGACGGATGGGCAGGGTCGTGACCATGTAACAAAGGCATCAATGGGTTTTGACAAGGACGGTATAATGGTCGCTTTGAAAGTCGAAACTGAAGCCAATCTAGGAGCCTATCTTTCAACCTTTTCAACAGCAGTTCCAACCTATCTACACGGAACATTGTTACAGGGTCTTTATACAACACCAGCGGTACATGTAACTGTCAATGCGGGAGTCACAAACACTGCTCCTGTTGATGCATACCGAGGTGCTGGCCGACCTGAAGCAACTTATGTGCTTGAACGTATGGTTGAAACAGCTGCTGCTGAATTGGGTGTTGATCCGGCAGAATTACGTTTGAAAAACTTTATTCCGCCTTTTGACGGAAGTGAAGATCAGCCCGGATTCCAAACTCAAGTTGCGTTGCAGTATGACAGCGGAAACTATGAGGGCGTATTGAAGCGGCTGCTGGAAATGTCCGATTATGAAAATCTGAAAAAAGAACGAGAAACAGCCCGTGCAAACGGCAAACTGATGGGTATTGGTTTGTCGACATACATCGAGGCTTGCGGAATTGCACCGTCTGCGGTGGTTGGTTCTTTGGGAGCGCGTGCTGGTTTATTTGAAGCCGCCAATATCCGGGTAGAACCTACCGGATCAGTGACGCTTTTTACCGGAAGTCATTCCCATGGTCAAGGGCACGAAACCACTTTCGCGCAAATCATTGCCGACGATTTGGGAATTCCGCTGGAAAATGTAGAAGTTGTTCACGGTGATACCGGAAAAGTTCCGTTTGGTATGGGAACTTACGGATCAAGAAGTTTGGCCGTTGGCGGAAGCGCTATTGTCAAAAGTTTGGATAAAATTAAGGAAAAAGGCGCGAAAATCGCGGCTCACCTGCTGGAAGCAGCAGCGGAAGATTTAGAATTCGCGGATGGTAAATGGACTGTCAAAGGCACAGATAAATCCGTTGCTTTTGCAGATGTTTCACTGACAGCTTACGTTCCGCACAATTATCCGGAAGGTTTGGAACCTGGCTTGGATGCAACAAGTTTTTATGATCCGGTCAATTTCACCTATCCCTTTGGTGCACACTTGGCAGTTGTCGAAGTTGATGCTGAGACAGGGAAAGTGGATTTAAAGCGTTTTATAGCCTGCGATGATGTTGGCAATGTCGTCAATCCGATGATTGTTGACGGTCAGATTCATGGTGGTATCGCACAGGGTATTGGACAAGCCTTGCTTGAAGGAGCGGTTTATGACGAAAGTGGTCAACTCAATACTGCTTCATATCTGGATTATGCAATGCCTCGTGCTGATGATCTTCCTTCATTTGAGCTGGACAGAACAGTAACTCCATGTCCACACAATCCTTTGGGCGCAAAAGGCGCAGGAGAAGCAGGGACTATCGGATCAACTCCGGCCGTCGTGAACGCAGTAGTTGACGCACTGCGACCACTGGGAGTGACTGATCTGGAAATGCCGCTTTCTCCACAACGTGTTTGGGCTGCAATGCAACAAGCTAAATGAGTTCATGAGTTTCAAAACTCAATACCTGTCCTCGATTCTGCTCAGTTTAGCTAATTTTCTGAGCTGAGTCGAAGAGAACTCAAAATTAAAAACTTCAAAAAGAGGTTATAATGATACCAGAATCTTTTGATTATCAACGAGCAAGTTCAGTGAGTGAAGCAATTTCGCTCCTGCAAAAAAATGGAGAGGACGCCAAAATACTGGCAGGCGGACACAGCCTTGTTCCAACCATGAAGTTACGTCTTGCAACTCCGGGAACCTTGATTGACATCGGTGGAATTTCGGAACTGAAATATATTAACGACAAAGGCGATTACCTGGCAATTGGTGCAAGAGCCACGCATTGGGATATTGAATCATCCGATTTGGTTGCTCAAAAAGCTCCTGCATTGAGTCAGGCTGCAGGACAGATTGGCGATGTGCAGGTACGCAACCGTGGTACAATCGGCGGTGTTTTAGCACACTCCGATCCACAGGCAGATTATCCGGGAGTCGTTCTTGCTCTCAATGCTACGATCGTGGTACAGAGTTCCAGGGGAGAACGCACAATTGCAGTCGCTGATTATTTCACCGGTCTTTGGGAAACAGCACTTGGAGAAGATGAACTGCTGACAGAAGTACGAATTCCAACAGACAGAGCTAATGCAAATTCCTGCTATCTCAAATTTCCTCAGCCCGCATCGCGTTACCCTTTTGTAGGCTGTGCTGTTGCAATGGATTCTTCTGCAGGCAACTGCTCTGATGTACGTATAGGATTCAGCGGTGTAGGAGAAACCGCCTTTCGTGATTCCGGAGTTGAAGATGCACTCAGGGGAAATACACTGAACGAATCCGCAATTGCTTCTGCATCAGCAAAAGCAGCAGATTCCCGCAGCGTTCTCAGTGACGTTTTTGTCAGTGAAGAATACCGACGCGCAATGGCTAAGGTTTATCTCAAACGTGCGTTAACCAAGCTTACCTGAACTATACTCACAGCATAAAACCCTGTCTGTTCACAACAGCAGACAGGGTTTTCCCACTTTTTTTTATACATTTCTTTTTTAATCATAAGGTTCATTTTACAAGCACAGACATGATTGATTTACGTAGCGATACTATTACTCTTCCAACTCCCGAAATGCGCGAAGCAATGGCGCAGGCCCCCTTAGGCGACGATGTTTTCGGCGATGATCCAACCATTAATGCGCTGGAAGAACGTACAGCAGAAATTCTCGGAAAAGAGGCTGCGGTTTATATGCCTTCTGGTACCATGACAAATCAGGTTGCTCTTCGTACACACACTGAGCCCGGCGACGAAATATTGATTGATCAGAATGCGCACATTTATTATTATGAAGGCGGAGCGTCCGCGGCACTTTCAGGAGTAATATGCCGTTTAATTCCAGGAGTGCGTGGAGTCTTCGGGGCGGCAGAAATGGAAGCAGTGATGAGACCTGTAGATGTTCATTTTCCGCGAACAAAACTGGTTTGTCTGGAAAACACAACCAATCGCGGAGGAGGGAAAGTATGGCCGCTGGAAAAACTCGCAGAAGTTAATAATTTCTCACTTGAAAATAATTTAAAAATGCACCTTGACGGTGCACGACTTTGGAATGCGGCAATTGCATTACAGGTTCCGGAAGCAGAAATAGCTAAGTATTTTGATTCAGTCAGTGTTTGCTTTTCAAAAGGACTGGGAGCGCCGGTTGGTTCTGCTCTGGTGGGCAGCCGTGATTTTATTACTGAGGCCAGACGTTTCCGCAAACAGTACGGCGGTGGAATGAGACAAGCCGGAATTATCGCGGCCGGTGCTTTGTATGCACTCGACAATCATAGGGAAAGGTTAGCCGAAGATAACACGAATGCCAAAGCATTTGCGGAAGGACTTGCCGAAATTCCTGGAATTCAAATAAATCCGGATGAGGTGGAAACAAATATTATCATGTGCGGATTAAGTGAAATGACGTCTGATATAATGATCAAACGACTTAGAGAACTGGATACTCACGTACTGCCAATGAACAACAAATCAATTCGTATGGTTACGAACCTGATGGTCACCAAAAAACAGACTCGGGAAGCACTTGAGCAAATCCGCAGCATTCTATCTTAATTCCCTTTAATGAGAATTTTAAGTATGACTAATCCTTTAGCAGGCGTCTATACAGCCTCATTGACACCACTCACCGCTTCATATGAACCAAATCTTGCTGCACTTGTGCACCATGTGGAAAAGTTGTTTGAATCAGGTTCTGATGGAGCCGCAATACTCGGCAGCACCGGAGAGGCAAATTCTTTGACCATTGAACAGCGTCTAGACATTATCGCGTATTGCGGAAGAAAGTTAGCTCCGGAACGTTTGATAATGGGCACGGGATCCTGCGCGCTTCAGGACGCAATTCGCCTGACAAAAGCCAGCGTAGATGCTGGAATTTATGCTGTTTTAGTAATTCCACCTTTTTATTACAAACCGCAAAGTGACGAAAGTGTACTCCGTTATTATGCTGAATTGATTGCCTCCGTGGATGATCCGCGGTTACGAATCGTTTTTTATAATTTCCCTAAACTCAGCGGATATAATTTCAGTCTCAGGATATTACAGGAATTAAAGCAGCGTTTCGGAGACATTGCCGCGGGAATCAAAGACAGTTCCGGAGATTGGGATAATATGTTGAGCATCACTAAAAACGTACCGGACTTTATGGTGTATAGCGGAACGGAGACTTTGCTGCTGGATATTTTGCGTGAGGGAGGAGCCGGCTGTATTACGGCCAGTGCTAATGTGCTTGCTCCGGAATGTCAACTGGTATACCAGGCATGGAAAAATAATCAACAGGACGCTGCGGCACAAGCTCAGAAGAAGCTCTCCATTTTGAGAAAAGCCTTAGAAAGTTATCCATTTGTCCCAGAACTTAAAGGCCTCATGGCTGAGCATAGCGGTTCAGAAGATTGGCAACAGATGTTGCCTCCTTTTTCTCCCCTTTTGGCTTCAGAAGTCAGAGAACTTTCAGCAGAAATAAAAGAATATGGCCTGGATTTGAACCAGCGTCTCTGAAAATACACCTGCAGTAACTTCCACTGTGTCCTAAGTTTTTCTAGATACTTATGCGTTTGCTGAAAAAAACGGTCAAAAAAATGCAAGTATTATAAAATCAAGGAACACCAATGCTAAGTCAGTGATATACGGCTCTCATTTGACGAGTGTTCCGGAACATCAAAAAGATGGAAATATGAACGAAGAACTTTATCTGGTGGCCTACAAGGACATCGAGAACAAAGAAATTGATGAAGCCCTCTGGCTCAAGGCTATGTCTCATGTCGGTGGTGACAAAAAAAGGGCCAAGTGGTCCTACATAGAATTAAGAGTCGATCAAATGCTGCGTGACCCTGCGCTGAGACACAGCGTCAGTAAAAAGGTCCGCAAGCCAACTCATCAATCAGGAGCATTTATGATGTGGTTTAGTCTTCTTTTTTGTTTTGCAGTGGTTTCAGCAGCAGCGGTAGTGGATTATGGAAACCTTTCGCTTGTGCTGTCTAACGCATTTTATTTTATTGATCTACCGTCATTACTAATTATTTTACCAGTTGCCATTTTTTTCGGAATATCAGCAACTTCCTGGCGTTCATATGGACGTTGCTGGACATATACTCTTGGCGGAGCAAAACTGGTTTCTATCTCAGAGGCCAACTCAGTCGCTCGCTGTTTGAAAGTTATGGGAGATGTTTCGATGTTAATGGGGATTTTCGGTACCATACTCGGAGTTGTCCTTTTGCTACAGAACCTGCAAAAAATCACTGACATAGGACCGTATTTAGCAATTGCTGGCATAACCCTGATCTATGGGACTTTTTTCAAACTAGTTTCGTATGTTGCGGAACAACGGGTACGTAATCTTTACATGAACTGAGAAATTCCTCAAATATCTCCTCACGTAAAAGGTGATCTTTATAAAAACAGATCACCTGCTCCGGCAATTTTTAATGCCACTTTTATCAGCAAATTCATCTTGACAATTTGTCCGAATATCTGGATAATTTAGGGTTTCAATAATTTGCGCTTTTTCATGTAGATAAAGTGTTTAAAACTGAGGAATGATCTTAAGACATCCTCAAAAAAGCTAATGACATTATTAAAGATAATGTACGCTTTCTTGATTTGTCTGCGGAGTTCCCAAAAACCCTAACCAGCTTGTTTCCGGATAAGCTGTTCCAGCAACTAAAAGGTAAAAGTGACTGATCAAGAAACAGTAGCCCCCATTCCCGCTATCGTAGCACCCTCCACACCAGAACCAATTGTATTTCTTGCAGATGATGAAGACTTTGATGCGCTCTATGAAGAGAGTGTAAAAGGTTTTCGCGACCAAGATATTGTCACAGGTACAGTAACAGATATCACCCGTGATTATGTAACAGTTGACATAGGTTTCAAATCCGATTGTCTGATCACAGTAAATGAATTTCATAATATTGAAGGTGTACTTGAGGTAGAGGTTGGAGACTCAGTAGAAGTTTATGTAGAAGCTCTCGAAGCAGACGAAGACGGAATCACCTATCTCTCTAAACGAAAAGCCGAAAAGGTACGCACCTGGGAGAAAATTGGTAATATTTATGAAGAAGACGGAATTGTACGCGGAACTATCATTGCCAGAATTAAGGGCGGACTTTCTGTAGATATTGGAGTAAAAGCTTTCTTGCCAGGTTCACAAGTGGATCTGCGTCCTGTACGTAATCTCGATAATTTGCTTGGAGAAGATTTTGACTTTAAGGTTTTAAAGTTCAACCAGAAACGTGGAAACATTGTACTTTCACGTAGAGTATTGCTGGAAATAGATCGCGATGAGAAGCGTTTAAAAACACTCGAGATCCTCCAGGAAGGTGCCTTGATCAAGGGTTTTGTCAAGAACATCACCGATTATGGCGTGTTTGTTGATTTAGGTGGAGTAGACGGTTTGCTTCATATCACAGACATGACCTGGGGACGCATAGTACATCCTTCGGAAATGTTTGAAATTAGTGATGAAGTAGAAGTAGTAGTGCTCAAGTATTTTCCAGAAGATCAAAAGGTTTCACTTGGTCTCAAGCAAAAAGCTCAAAATCCATGGGAAATGGTGGAAGACAAATTTGCGGTTGGAACGAAGATAACCGGAAAAATTGTCAGCCTGACAGACTACGGTGCCTTTATCGAAATTGAACCAGGAGTCGAAGGACTAATCCACGTTTCTGAAATGTCATGGACCAAGAGAGTCCGGCATCCTTCCAAGGTTGTTGAACTTGGTCAGATGGTGGAAGCAATCGTCAAAGACCTTGATGTGGAACGCAAAAGAATTTCACTTTCAATTAAGGAAGTTCAATCAAATCCGTGGAAGCTTGCTCTTGACCGTTATCCGGTGGGTTGTATCGTCAAAGGATCTGTACGTAATGTCACAGATTTTGGAATCTTCATCGGACTTGATGAAGGTATTGACGGATTGGTGCATGTTTCCGATATCTCGTGGAAACAACGCCAGTGCAAACCTTCTGAAGTTGCCAACAAAGGTGATGAAATTGAAGTCAAGGTGCTGAACATCGATGTTGATCAGGAACGCCTCTCCCTTGGTATTAAACAATTGACTGATGATCCGTGGAAAGATCTTGACGAAAAAAGTCCACTTGGTTCAGACATAACCGGTACTGTGGTTAACCTGACTGATTTTGGAATTTTTGTTGAGGTTTCGGACGGAGTTGAAGGTTTGGTTCATATCTCAGAAATTGACTCTACAATTCCGAAAAACAAGGTACATGATATGTATCCGGTTGGTGCTGTAGTAAAAGCAAACGTTATCAAGATTGATTTGGAAGAAAGACGTTTAGGTTTGAGCATCTCTGAAATTATTTCCACTCCGGAAATTCCTCCTCCGGTTCAAGAC
>Ga0114999_10009762_pt1 | contig 10476 bp, 12 predicted proteins | sample ArcticOcean_MG_C_3_FD_89820 | JGI IMG/M metagenome (GOLD analysis project Ga0114999, IMG submission 89820) | Marine microbial communities from western Arctic Ocean - ArcticOcean_MG_CB8_126 | ecosystem: Environmental > Aquatic > Marine > Oceanic | place: Arctic Ocean: Canada Basin | collected... | reverse complement strand
CTTTCTGGTAAGCCACCTATTCTACCAGCTTGTTTGCTTGGATTACCAGGGAATAAATCAAATATTGTTTTAGTATCTATTTTTTCACCCCATAATTTTCCTAAATCTTTAACCATATTTCTGGTATTAGGCTGGTTTTCTTTATTATTTATAAATTCATCTCTGAGATAATTGATGACATCCCAATGCCTTTCAGTTAACTCTATCGCTTCTTGTACAGCAATAACTTTGGCTATATCTTCACTCCAGTCTTCTAGTTTTACGAGGAAACCTGTTTCAGTTGTCTCGACTATTTTACCATTTACTTCTACTTTCATGTGATACTCCATCTAATCCTTGTTTGTATATTTGAAAATTCTAATATACTAGACTAAATATGTCCATATTGATTTTAACTAATCGTTAATCTTCTTTGAAGTTTGAGACGGCATCTATTGATTTATGAGGCAGTAAAATGCCACATCCATAAATTCTACCATCACCAATGCCTAAATCTTGTAAAAGTATAGAGTGATCTTTAGATAAATCTGCAATCATTAGACTCCTTGTAAAATGATTTTTTCCCTTAATAATTATACTTTTTGTTTTACCACATATGGCTTTTTTTATAGATATTCCATGAGTACTCAATTGCTCTTTAATTTCAAATAAAAAATTTTCTTCCGTTTGGTTCTGATTACATAAGACAGATCTACAAATTAAATCTCTAACAACAAGAAATGGTTTTACAATAGATTTTCCAATCTTTATGTCATTATTTAGAACATTTATAGTGGAGCCCTCAATCAATTTTATTTGATTAATATCTGCCTTAGGGATTCTTACGATTAACCTTGTTCTTTTAGATAAAAAAATTTGATCATTTTCTGATCTAACCCAGCCGTTTCCAAAATCTGGCCCATGAAGTGTATGCACTCCAATTAAATCATTCTTTAACATCCAGGGAGCTAAATCTGTCAAAGCATTTGATAACTCTGAAATATGATCATATGGTAAAATTTCACACTCAATTTTAAATGCAACATCAATCATGCTGGATTTTTCTTCAAATTTTTCTTCTTCTTCCCACATATTATTTAATATAACTACTGAAGGCTGATTCAATTTTATCTTCCCAGTTTTCTGGTGTATCTGGGAATGGAGGCTTCAAATCAATTTTTATAAATATTTCACCATCTTTGGCTCTAACCTTTACTACTTCTAATAATTCATCAAAAGTTTCAATATCTTTTTCATCTATTAATAAGCTACTTAAATATAACATTATGTCTCCATTCTCTGCTTCGATCTCAATCTATATAGAAGCCTATTCTTTTTTTCTAAATTTGTAAATGATGTACGCATATGGATAATATTATTTGTTATCACTCCTTGCCCCTCTAAAAACTTATGTGTGATGTGATATCTTTCGGCATTTTTAATAATATCTTTTAGATTATTTGCAGCCTCTTTAGATTTATCATTCCATATAATATTTTTCTCTCTCATACTAAACTTCATATGTAATTTACTATTGATAAAAGAAAATATTGGGCTATCAACTGCTTCTCTCCCGCTTAATTCATTTTTAGGAATTCTATATGTATTACTAAGCATCAAATCACTGATATTATTGAAATGTTCATTAAATAATATATATGCGATTTCGTGATCCATGTATTTATTTACTCCTCCATTTCCAGACTGGGTTTTACAAAATAACAGCCATGACAATATAAGGTTCTTATCATTATTATAGTATCCATCGGTATGCCAATTCAGTTTTTTATCAGTATATGGAATATATTCAGTATTTGACTCTATATCCGTATGAATTTTTATTTCAGTTAAACCACCACTATCTGATTTTGAATCTATTTCATAATCACCTAGTCCAATCTGAGCCCCCAATGCTTTAATTGATGATTTTAGGTCAATAGTTTCTTTATTGATCTGAAAAAAGACCATATTATGCTGATTAATAGTCTTAGACATAATACTCTTTTCTGACTTACTAAGAGAATTGGGGTTTTTTATTTCCACAATTAAATCATCTATTTTATTAGAAAAACCCTCTAGTTTTTTATTAGCCCAGAGTTTATAATTATTTCTAGAGTTTTTAAGTATATTCATTGAATTTATGCCTATTTAGTACTTGTAAGTTATTTTAAATAAATGCTATATTATCTACGCATAGACATATATTAGTAAATAATGATAATATAATAAACATTATATATCAGATAAACGGGGAGCTATACATTGAAGAAACATGATACGCCAATGCTTGATGAGCTAGAAAACGGTCCATGGCCTAGTTTTATTAGTGGTATCAAGAAATTAAGAGATACGCATCCCGAGAAAAGAATTAATGAGATGACTAATGACCTATTAGGTCAATTAGAACACTCATATGAGACAAGAAAGGGTTATTGGAAAGGTGGGACAGTAAGTGTTTATGGTTATGGCGGTGGTATCATACCTCGTTTCTCAGAAGTTGGTGATGCTTTCCCTAAATCTAAAGAATTTCATACATTACGTGTACAACCACCAGCAGGGAACTTTTATACAACAGATATACTTAGAAAGATGGCTGATAGCTGGGAAAAATATGGTTCAGGATTAGTTACATTTCATGGTCAAACTGGAAATATAATGTTTATTGGTTCTACTTCAGAGGCTACTCAGCATTTCTTCGATGAAATTAATGAGTATGGTTTTGATTTAGGTGGAGCTGGACCATGCGTTAGAACAGCAATGTCATGCGTTGGTGCTGGCAGATGTGAGATGTCAAACATCAATGAACATAAAGCTCATAGGCTATTAGTTAATAACTTCATAGATGATATGCACAGACCTGCATTACCATACAAATTTAAATTTAAGGTTTCTGGATGCGCGAATGATTGCATGAACTCAATAGAAAGAGCTGATATGTCAATTATTGGAACATGGAGAGACGATATTAAGATTGATCAAGAAGAGTTCAAAAAGTATGTTGACTCAAAGGGAAGAAAACATGTAATTGATAATATTGTTACAAGATGCCCTACAAATGCTATTTCTTTAAATGATGATGACACAGTAACAATTGATAACAAGAATTGTGTAAAATGCATGCACTGTTTAAATGTAATCCCGAAAGCTTTTCATCCTGGTGATGACAAGGGCGCGACTGTTTTAATGGGTGGTAAAAGAACTTTAAAAATAGGCGATTTAATGGGAACAGTAATTGTTCCATTCATGAAACTTGAAACGCAAGAAGATTGGGATAAGTTAGTTGAGATTGCTGAAGAATCCATAGATTTCTGGGCAGATAATGCTCTTGAACATGAGAGATGTGGTGAGATGATTGAAAGAATCGGTCTTGTAAACTTTTTAGAAGGAATAGGAATTGAAGTAGACCCTAATATGGTTGGAAACCCAAGAGAATCCAGTTATTTCAGGGGTGATGGATGGGACGGTGAAGCTGTTAAATGGTACGAACGTGCAGACGCAGCAGATAAAGATTCCGCTTAACGAGAAAATAAAATTATGGCAGAAGTAAAACAAAAAAAAGAAATGAGAAAGCCAATTGAAACTGGTGCGCCAGATGGTTTCCAATATATGCATCCAACAATGCGTAAAAATTTTGGTCAATGGAAATGGCATGATCATCCTAGACCTGGTGTCTTAAGACATGCCGCTAATAGTGGTGATGAAATCTGGACTGTAAGAGCTGGAACACAGCGAATTCTAGATGTATTCACATTACGTACACTATGCGATATTGGCGATAAGTTTGCTGATGGATTTGTACGATTCACGATAAGAAGTAATATCGAATATATGGTTAAAGATGCTTCTAAAGTAGAGCCATTAATAGAAGCGCTTGAAAAAGAAGGCTTTGTAGTCGGTGGCACTAAAAACAGTGTTGCTATGATTTCTCATACACAAGGATGGTTACATTGTGACATACCTGGAACAGATGCTTCTGGGGTTGTTAAAGCCATGATGGATGAGCTAATAGATGAATTTAAGAATAATGATATGCCTAATAGAGTGCATATGACTACGTCGTGTTGTCAAATTAACTGTGGTGGTCAAGGTGATATCGCAATTAATATACAGCATACTAAGCCACCAAAGATTAACCATGATTTAGTATCCAATGTTTGTGAAAGACCGTCCGTGGTTGCAAGATGCCCTGTGGCAGCAATTAGACCGGCAATGGTAAATGGTAAGGCTTCACTAGAAGTTGATGAAAAAAAATGTATATGTTGTGGTGCTTGTTTCCCACCATGTCCACCAATGCAAATTAATGATCCAGAACATAGTAAACTAGCAATATGGGTTGGCGGTAATCATTCAAATGCTCGTAGCAAACCAACTTTCCAAAAATTAGTAGCAGCCGGAATACCAAATAATCCTCCAAGATGGCCAGAAGCTACTGCGATTGTTAAACGGATTCTTAAAAAGTATAAGGAAGATGGAAAAGATTGGGAACGTATAAATGATTGGATTGAAAGAATTGGTTGGCCAAGATTTTTTGAGCTAACAGAACTTCCGTTCACTAAGTATCATATTGATAACTGGCGTGGTGGCAGAAAAACCTTAAACTCATCTACATACATTAGATTTTAAACAAGGACTGTTTATGTTATTCGGTATACTAGTTAACGAAGGACCTTATCAACATCAGGCATCTGATAGTGCATATTTATTTGCAAAAGCTGCAATTGAAGAAGGACATACTATTTTTCGTGTATTTTTTTATCATGATGGTGTAAATAATGGTACTCGACTAGCTACACCTCCCCAAGATGATAGACACATTCCAAATAGATGGTCGGAGTTGGCTACAGAACATGAGATTGACTTAGTTCTATGTGTAGCTGCTGCACAAAGAAGAGGAATGGTTGACCCCGATGAAATGAAAAGACATAAAAAAGATGCAGACAATATTGCAGATAAATTTAGAATATCAGGGTTAGGTCAATTAATAGAGGCTGGCGTACAAGCTGATAGATTAGTAACTTTTGGTGATTAAATGGAAGAAGAATTAGAAAGTGGAGTAGTTAAAAAATTTCTGTATATTAACAGAAGAGCTCCACATGGTACTGTTTATGCTCATGAAGCACTTGAAGTAGTTTTGATTGGAGCCGCATTTGAGCAAGATGTTAGTCTAGCTTTTATTGATGATGGTGTTTTCCAATTAAAAAAAGACCAAGATACATCAGAGATATATACTAAAAACTTTTCTAAAATATACAAAGCTCTTGAGATGTATGATGTAGAAAAATTGTATGTTGAAAAAGAATCCTTGGAGTCTAGAGGACTAACAGAAGAAGATTTATCGGTAGATGTTAAAGTTATTGATAGCTCAGAGATGAAAGCACTTATCACAGACAGCGAGGTTATATTTAATTTCTAATGTTACATACAGTAAATAAATCACCCTTTGAAAAAAATAGTTTAGAAACATGTTTAAGACTAATAAGTGAAAGCTCATCTGTTCTTCTAATCGAGGATGGAGTCTATGGGGCACTTAAAAATACAAGCGTTTCAGACACTGTTATAAATGCACAAAAAACATCTAAATTCTATGTGTTGGGACCAGATTTAAAAGCCAGAGGGCTTGATAAAAGTTCTCTAATCTCTAATATAGAGATAATAGATTATAAAGGTTTTGTTGACCTAACTGTAAAGAATGAAAAAATTCAAAACTGGTTATAAATTAGAGGAGTAAATTATGCCAATCGAAGTAAACGGAAAATCTTTTGAGACTGATGAAGAAGGGTATTTAGCCGATCTAAGTCTATGGGAAAAAGATCTAGCTACAGCAATGGCTAGAGAAGATGACATTGAACTTACTGATGATCACTGGGATATTATTAATTTCTTACGTGAATACTATGAAGAATATCAAATTGCACCAGCTGTTAGAGTTTTAACTAAAGCAGTAGGAAAAAAACTTGGTAAAGACAAAGGCAACAGCAAATATCTTTATGAGTTATTTCCATATGGACCAGGTAAACAGGCATGTAAATTTGCTGGATTACCAAAACCAACTGGTTGCGTATAACCTTTATACGATTTAAGGAGAGATAAGGTATGTCATTTGTGACCATATTCTATGGAATATCATTTTATGTGGCTACCTTAATCCTTTTTATAGGCTTAGGATATAGAATTTACGAGTATTCTATAATTCCCTCACCTCTTAAAATTCCAACACCACCCGCACCTAAAACTAAGAGCGGCGTTGCAATTAGATTATTCCGTGAAGTTGTGTTTTTTGAAAGTTTGTTTTCAGCAACTAAATGGACATGGTTGTTTGGCTGGCTTTTCCATTTTGCATTACTGCTTGCTGCATTCAGGCATCTAAGATATTTTACTGATCCAGTATGGTTTTGGGTTTCATGGGAAATTGTACAGGCTGCTGGTCATTATGCAGGATATATGATGGTATTTGGTTTAATTGGTTTGTTAGCCAGAAGAATATTCGTAGATAGAGTTAGGTATATTTCTAATCCATCTGATTATTTAATGTTAATACTTATAATCTCTATAGCGCTTACAGGGTTATTAATGAAATGGTTTCATACTGATATTTATGCCGTAAAGATGTTTTTTATTGGACTTATGTACTTCCAATGGTCTGAGTTGCCTAGCGATTTTATATTACTATTACACCTTTCGCTTGTATTGCTTTTAATGATAATATTTCCTTATAGTAAATTGTTACATGCGCCAGGACTTTTTTTTAGTCCTACTAGAAATCAAACTGATAACGCACGTGACCAAAGACATATATCAGATTGGGCAAAAAAATTAGAATCTAAAAAGTAGGTTATATTATGGCAGTAAAAGAATTCGAAAAACCTATCTTAAAAGAATATACGCCAATTCCTAAATTGGTAGAAGCAGCTACATCACATTTAGCTCCTTTTAAATCAAAAGAAGAATTCCAAAAATCGTTAGGTTATCCTGGAGAGCTAGTTGAAAATTGGCAAGAAGTAGCCCTTGGTAAAATGGGTGATTTGTTGAAAAAATATCGATCATTAAGAGTCTACATGGACTCTTGTATGCAATGTGGTGCTTGTACTGATAAATGCCATTACTATCTGGGAACGAAAGATCCTAAAAATATGCCGGTTGGTAGACAGAATTTAATGCGTGGAGTATATCGAAAACATTTTACTTTGCCTGGAAAATTTTTTCCTAAACTTGTTGGTGCCGTAGATTTAACAAAAGAAGTTTTAGATGACTGGTATTCTTACTATCATCAATGTTCGCAATGCAGAAGGTGTGCTGTTTTTTGTCCAATAGGTATAGATACTGCTGAAATTTCAATGGCAGCTAGAGAAATTATGGACTCTGTTGGAGTAGGACAAAAATATTGTAATGAAATAATTGGCAAGGTTCACAAAATAGGCAATAACCTAGGTTTACCTAAACCTGCTTTAGCAAATACCTTGGAAGGCTTAGAAGAAGACGTTGAAGAAGAAACAGGCATTGATGTTAAATTTCCATTAGATGTTAAGGGTGCTGATGTATTGCTTATTACACCTTCTGCAGATTTTTTTGCGGAACCGCATGTTGATGGTTTAATTGGATATGCAAAAGTTTTTCATGAAGCTGGCATCAGTTGGACATTAAGCTCGCATGCAAGTGAAGCGGCAAATTTTGGTATGTTTATTGGTAGTTATGACAATATGAGAAAGCTAGCTCTTAGAATTCGCGAGGCTGCATTAAAATTAGGTGTTAAAAGAATTGTTTTTGGTGAGTGTGGGCATGCCTGGAGGGTTGCTTATAGTTTTTTAAACACATTGGCAGGCCCGTTTGATTTTTTAGACCCAAGATACCCTGTCCCACAACATATTTGTGAAGTTACCCATGATCTTATTAATAAAAATATACTACAATTTGATAAATCTGCTAATGATGGAAAGGTCATTACATTTCATGACTCATGCAATGTAGCAAGGGCATCAGGCATGGGAGATGTTATGGGGGGTCAATTTAGTCTTCCAAGAGATATTATAAAAGCTACAACTAATAATTTTTACGACATGGATGATGAGACTATTAAGGAAAAAACTTTCTGTTGCGGCGGCGGCGGCGGCCTTTTAACGGATGATTTGATTGAGCTTAGAATGAAGGGAGCACAGCCAAGAATGGAAGCCTTGAAAAGGGTTGTGGAAGACCATGGGGTGACACATATGGCTGCAATATGTGCTATTTGTAAGAGCCAGTTTTCGAAAGCATTTCAGTATTATGGGTTTGAGTTAGATCAAATTATCAGTCTACATCAACTCGTTGGTGATGCTCTGATAATGACTAAAAAATAGCTTTAGAGCTAAAGCTCTTATGCTATAATTATCCAATATTAGAACAGAATAATAAACTTATATAAAGTGTGAGATAATCATGACTAAGCTAGAACAAACTGTAAATGCGATGAAAGAGGAAAGTACCTTCAGACGATATGAAGAAGGTGACCATCAATATAGTGATTTCTCAAAACAAATCTTCAACGAAGATAAATCGCACAAATGCCCAACTTATATTCATAAAACACCTCCATGCCAAGGTAGTTGCCCATCTGGTGAAGATATACGTGGATGGTTGCAAATCGTAAGAGGAATTGAAAAAGCTCCAGAAGGAATGAGCATGTCTGAATATGCGTTCAGAAGGTCTACGACAGCTAATCCATTTCCGTCTCAAATGGGAAGAGTTTGTCCAGCTCCATGCCAAAGTGGCTGCAATAGGAATGACGTAGATGATTATGTAGGTATTAATGCAGTTGAACAATTTATTGGTGACAAGGCTTTTAAAGAGAATTATAAATTTGATGCTGCTCCGAAATTACTAAAAGAAAGAATTGCAATCATTGGCGGTGGCCCAGCTGGATTATCGGCAGCATTTCAATTACGAAAAATGGGTTATGCCTCAACAATTTTTGAAGAACGTGAGGATTTAGGCGGAATGATGCGTTATGGAATCCCTAATTATAGAACACCTCGAGATATTTTAGATGCTGAGATTAAACGTATACTTGATTTAGGTGATATAGAAGTTATTTTAAATAAAAGGGTTGGCAAGGATATTCCAATGGAAGAAGTAGATAGTGCTTATGACGCAGTATTGTGGACCATAGGATGCTGGAATGGTAAGGCATTACCAATAGAAGGAAGTGATGCTGAAAATTGTTTGAGTGGAGTAGCTTTTCTTGAAGCTTTTTGCCAAGGTAGATTAAAAGTTGGGTCTAAAAAAGTTGTTTGTGTAGGAGGCGGTGATACTTCTATTGACGTAGTATCAGTTGCTAGAAGACTTGGACATATTTCAACCATGAATCCCCAAGAAAGCCCAGAAGCTATTGTGCACGGTTATGTTGCGCAAGATGTTTCAGAATCAGCTGTCAAAGAAGGCGCAGAAGTTACCTTAACTTCTCTATTTCAAAAAGAAGAAATGACGGCCGCTGAGCAAGAGGTTAACGATGCTATTCATGAAGGTGTAACAATAATTAATGGTGTTATCCCCGTTAGAATAGAAAAAGATGAAAATAATAGAGCAGTTGCGTTAATTATTGCTAAATGTACTTTTGAAGATAACAGGCCAGTTCCTGTTGAGGGATCTGAACAAAGAATTGAAGCTGATCTAATTGTTTCAGCTATAGGCCAGGCGCCAGATATTGAAGGTTTAGAAGCTCTAGGCAATGAGCATGGATTTTTTGATACTGATGAATTTTATAGACATAAAACTAAAGAGGGACATTTTGTTGCTGGTGATATTGTTAGACCGCATCTATTAACAACTGCGATTGGACAAGGGTCTATAGCATCACAGTCTATAAAAAGTTTTTTTGAAAATAAAGATTTTAAACGTAGACCTAAGGTTGACGTGCACCATTTCAGTTTGTTAGATAAGTTAAGAGAAACTGATTTGCAACCAGAAGAATATAAGCCGGTTTTAGAAGACCCTGCGTCTCTAATGGGTACAGATAGTAGTAAAGCTGTAGTTCATAATTATGAAGACCGTTCAGCGCAAGAAATTATACCTTCTACTGAACTATTTTTAGGACATTTTAAACATGAAGATAGATTAAAAAGAGGGGAAGCTGTCCCTTCCGGAGATGATGTCATAGATCATTTCGAAGATAGAATTATTGGTCTTACAGAAGAAGATGCAATTAAAGAAGCGTCAAGATGCATGAGTTGCGGAATGTGTTTTGAGTGTGATAATTGTGTAATTTACTGTCCGGTGGACGCAGTCTTTCGTGTCAAAAAAGATGAGTCTACAATGGGTAGATACGTTGATACTGATTATAATAAATGCATTGGATGTCACATTTGTTCTGATGTTTGCCCGACTGGATATATTAAAATGGGTCTAGGCGAGTAATTAGTAAAGCTAATTAATTGGTAGCAACTGAGGAGAGAGATTGTGTCCCAACTTACTAAAATATTAGCTATTTCAATAATGGTATTTATTCCTATTTCTTCGCATTCACAT
>Ga0114999_10009759_pt1 | contig 10478 bp, 6 predicted proteins | sample ArcticOcean_MG_C_3_FD_89820 | JGI IMG/M metagenome (GOLD analysis project Ga0114999, IMG submission 89820) | Marine microbial communities from western Arctic Ocean - ArcticOcean_MG_CB8_126 | ecosystem: Environmental > Aquatic > Marine > Oceanic | place: Arctic Ocean: Canada Basin | collected... | reverse complement strand
CGGGCTCCCCAAAGGAGCCGTTGGCCTCACTGGATGGAGCCAGACAAAAGGTGCGTGAGCTGGCTTCCCAGGCGCCAGTGGAAGTTGTCTTCGCGGCCGGCGCCTACTGGTTCGAGCGGCCGACGGCCTTCGAACTCGAAGATTCAGGCACTCCGTCCGGCCGAGTCACCTATCGCGCCGCCGACGGGGCCCAGGTCCGCTTCAGTGGCGGGCAGCCGATCACCGACTGGAGCGCCGTTACCGATGCGGACGTTCGTGATCGACTGGTCCCCGAGGCGCGGCACGCGGTCAAGGTTGCGGACCTGCGTTCGCAGGGCATTACTGATTTCGGTGGTATCAACATCCGCGGTTCGGGGCGTGGTGGCCCGGATGAGATGCGTGGGCTGCTCGAACCGGAGCTGTTCTGGAACGACGAGTCGATGACCCTGGCGCGTTGGCCCAACGAAGGATTCCGTGGTATTCACGAGGTCAAGACGCCGCAGCGGATCAAGACTGACACCGATCGAATGGGACGCTGGGTCGGTGAAGCGGCACCCTGGATCATGGCCTACTGGTACTACGACTGGGCAGAGGTCTACGAGCCGATCGCCGCCATCGATGCCGATGAACGGATCATCGTCCGTCGCGACGACATCACTCCCGGGTATGGAATCCTGACCTCGTCGACGCGGTGGTACGCCTTTAACCTGTTGAGTGAAATCGACCAGCCGGGTGAGTACTACATCGATCGGGAAAACGGCCTGCTATACTTGTGGCCGCCCACACGTAAGGGCAGCGCCGTGCTGTCGCGATCGACCGGCATTATCACCACCGATCAGCTGTCGTTTGTGACTTTTCGCGGATTCACCATGGAGGCGTGTCGCGCCACCGCCGTCAACCTGGGCGGCGGCACCCAGAACCGGGTGGTGGGTTGCACCTTCAGAAATCTGGCGGGATTGGCCGTGCGCGGCAGCGGCACCCACCACGAGGTCTACGGCTGCGACGTCTATGCTACCGGCACCGGTGGGATTTCGTTGAGCGGCGGCGATCGTCAAACACTGATGCCGGCCCAGCACAATATTGAAAACAATCACGTACACGACTACGCCCGAAGAAAACGCACCTACACGCCAGGTATCTCAGTCTCCGGTGTCGGTTCGCGCATCGCACACAATCTGATCAACGACGGTCCTCACATGGCGCTCTCGGCCAGCGGCAACGACCACCTGCTGGAGTACAATGAGATTCACAACGTCGTCTACGAGAGCGGTGATGCCGGGGCCTACTACGTCGGCAGGGACTACACCCAACGCGGAACGATCTTGCGTTACAACTACTGGCACGATATCGCCGGCGCTCTTGGCTACGGCGGCATGACGATCTACCTCGACGATCAGCACTGCGGACATACGATCCACGGCAACCTGTTCGAGCGCTGCGCCAACGCTGCCTTTATCGGTGGCGGCGACGACAACGTGGTCACCAACAACGTCTTCGTCGGCGCCCGCAGTGCCGTTCACATCGACGTGCGCGGCATGACCAAGAGGTCAGCCAACAAGGAGACCCTGATGCGGCGGTTGGCAGAGGTGCCCTACCAGAGTGACGTCTGGCGTCAGCGCTATCCGATGTTGGCCATGGTCCTCGAGGACGAGATGGGGATTCCCAAGCGCAATCTGATTGCCACCAACATCAGTGCCGGCGGCATCTGGGACGACATCAACAGAATGGCACGGCAATTCCAGACCATAGCCGACAACCTCGTATACGACGACGACCCCGAGTGGATCAAGGTAGTCAAGGACGGCGCCGGCAAACCGATCAAACTACTCTTCAAGGATGCCGATGCCGTGGCGGCCATTGGCTTCGAAGCACTGCCACTCGAACGCATGGGGGTCTACGAAGATGTCCGGCGCGCCAGCTGGCCGGTGCACCATGAAACCAGGATCGTCGAGTTCCCCGAACCAGAACCGCGCGCCAATCTGCCCGAAAACCCGACCTACATCGTCAGGCGCTCGAAGGCTCCCGTAGCCATCGATGGCAAGGTGGATCCGGCTGAGTGGGGTGGCCTCAAAGAAGATGAGACCCTGGTCCTCCAAGTCAGCGTCGGCAACGGCCTCATCTCGCCACCGGCCCGAGCCTGGCTGACGCACGACGGCGACAACCTGCACGTGGCGATGATGACAACCCTCGGGGTAGTACGCGATCTGAACGCCAACTGGGGTCTGAGCGACGCCAACGAACTGGCCTTCCAGGAGGAGGGCAACTTCCGCGCCGAGCATCGCGTGCTGCGCGGCTACCCTGAAGGCAGCTGGGAGGTAACCGACGAGACCGGTACCAGCGAAGCGACGAGAGCTCAGGTGCGGCAGGGCGTGCAGTACGCGGCCACCTTCACGGACGAGTCCTGGAGCGCCGAATGGAAGATCCCGCTGCGCAACCTGGAGATCGCCCCGGGAGCGCGCATTCGCTTCAACCTGACCGTCAGGCGCGTCGACGGTCTGCACTGGATCATGTGGCGGCCGACGATGTCCCACAGTTACGACGTGTCCGAGGTCGGCAGCCTGCTGTTGGAAGAATAGAGGAACAGCCGACCAGGCCTGCCCAGGCAGCGGTCAAGACGCAAGGGTGAGGTGGGACAACCTGGCGACAATCGTGGTCAAGTGTCACAAGTATGTCTCACCTCCAGGATGGTTTTCGCCACGGCCTCTCCTGAGTCGGCCCTGAACGATCCCACCTAACGCCCTCGGCACGACATTTGCGGTTTGATCCGCCATCCTCAGTGCGCGCGAGCCGTGGGCTCGCATCCAAGTGCTCGATCCCCCAGGGAGATTCCATGACCAAAACCCGCTTGCTACTGACATCCGTGTGTAAACCCTACGGCGTCGACGATGGATGTGCGCAGGCGGCCGGTATGCAGATGGAACTACTCAACAACCAGGTCACGCGAGGTCAGGGCGTGCATTCTCCACGCACCGCGGGCACTTTCAGCTACGGGCTCTACCTGATCGCGCGCAATATCTCAGTGCCGAGTGTGGTGCTTGATGTTCCGGAGTGGACGGAATTCGTCCGTGAACTGGAGAACGGCTACACCCATGTGGGGATTGCGTTCATCATCCCGAACGTATTGAAAGTACACCGGATGGCGACCTACATCCGCGAGCACCACCCGGATGTGAAGATCATACTCGGCGGGGCGGGGACGGTATTGCCGAACGTCGAAAACCTAGTACCGCACGACGAGATCTGCTCGGGCGAGGGGGTCGAGTGGATGCGGCGCTACTTGGGAGACGACCCGAACGATGAGGTGGAGGGAGCGGCGGTGACGGGCGTCGTCGACTGGTACTATTACGGCTATCGGGTGGGCGAGACCTCGTCGCAAGTGTTCCCGGGCGTGGGCTGCAAGAACGCCTGCAACTTCTGTCACACGACGCACTTCTTCAAGACTCGCTATACGTCGTTCCTGCCTACGGGCACTGCCGTGTTCGAGGTTTGTGATGCCGAAGCTCGCGCCCATGGCGTGATCTCGTTTAGTCTGGTCGACGAGAACTTCCTGAAGGACAGGCAGCGCGCGATCAAGTTGCTGGCAGCGATGGAGGCGCACGGGAAGTCCTACGAGTTCTCGATCTTCTCCTCCGCCGAGACCATCGTGGATGTAGGTATCGACTTCCTGGTCCGGCTGGGTGTGACGTTCATTTGGCTCGGCCTGGAGGGCAAGAACAGCCCCTACGGAAAGGTCAGGGACGTGGATCTGAAAGCGCTTGTGAGGGAGCTGCGCGACCACGGGATCCGCATCCTTGGTTCGGTGATTCTATTCCAGGAACACCACGATGAGGAGAGAATCCAGGAGGATATTGACTGGGCCATCGACATCGCTCCGGACTTCCTGCAGTTCATGCCCCTGTGCGTCATCCCGGGCACCGCGCTCCACAAGCAGTTCGCCCGCGACCGCCGCCTGATCGAGGGATTTCCCCCGCAGCGCATGACCGCGGCAGACGGCATCTGGTTCCAGCATCCCCACTTCGACTCGTCGGAGACGGACGATCGCACCAACGCCGCGTTTCACCAGAACTACCTCGAGAACGGGCCGAGCAGTCTCAGGTCCATCTAGACGACCCTCAACGGATACATCAAAAACCGTGCTGATGTCGCAGCGCGCAGTCGGGCAGGTTCTGTGTGGAATCCCGCGACCCTCGGCTATGAAGTAACAGAGGATCCCGCCATTGATACCTTCATGGTGGCCCGGCTCGGCCCCATGCGCGAGGCCGCCCTCAATTACCGCCGGGCGCTACTGGCGGCTTGGCTTTTCGCGCCGAACTCGGCTGCCCGCCACATGGCAGTCAGGACCCGCAGGCGTTACCGGGTGGTGTTTGGCTCAACGACGCTGCTCGAGCAGTTTCAGTCCCTGATCATGTGTCTGTTCGCTGCGGTCGAGGCCGGCCGCATCTGGTGGCGTCGTCGTCGCGGGCATGGTGACATCGTCCGCCAGCCCGTGCTGCGCCGCACCGAGTTTTCCGGGGTGGCGCGAGTCGCTACGCATCATCCTTCAGGTGCAGCGGTTGGTAACGGCAGCGCTGAACTGCGTGCACGATCGTCAACTGGTTCCCCGGTTTGATGCTGAAGTAGGTACTGTTGCCGCACCCGTCACGCGTTCGATGTTCATGTCACCGCCTCGATCAACTCGGGGATCGCTGCCAGTCTGGTCAAATCGGCGCCCGTGGGCACACGGTCGGCGACGCCGATGATGGTCCCCTCATCCGCTCTGGCCTCCGCCACCGCGACTGCGACCGCCGCTTCAAAGTCGGCCGGGTCCGTCGCCGCGAGCAGGAAATCCTGCGCTATGCCACCCCAGGCCACGAGGTCGGCGCCGGCGTGCTGGCGCGCCTGGGCCAGCGACGCGTCGCTCTGGGGAGGACCGCAGATTCCTTCGACCGTGTCGACACCGGCTGCGCTCAAGTGGGACAGCAGTCCGCTGATGGGGCCGCCCGTGTGGACGATGAGGTGCTTGTTGTGGCGGTGAAGGAGCTGTGCGATCCAGGCATACCCGGGGGCCAACCATTGCTCGAAAGCCGCCGGTGAGATGAACATGCTGTCGAGGTTGTCCGGTGCCAGAAACAGTGAAGTGGACGACAGCTGCACGAGTTCGGCGAGCACATACCGCTGACTGCTCGCCAACAGGTCCATCAGTTCGCCGAGCTCAGACGGGTGTTCGGCCAGCATGATGGGACCCGCACTGGTGCCGAGGAACTCGTACAGTACATCGGTGTAGGGCTGACCCGGAATTTCCACGGCGACAACTCCGTTGTCTCCCACTTCACGCGTCGCCAGGTCCAACTCGGTCGTGTCCAGGTGATAGGACCGGGCAGCCGCCAACTCCAGCGCAGCCGGCAGGTCGGCGACCGTCTTGACCAGATGCTCCATCTGCCACCAGTCACCGTCCGGGCCCAGCGTCCAGCGCGCCGTCAACGTGCCGCGACTGGTTTCGTACTCCACTACACGCTCCGTCTCCGTTTCCTCGCAGCGCTGTTCCACGCCCGTCATGTCTTGACGCCAAGGGCGCGCCACGTCGAATACGGGTACTCCCAGATCGCCGGCGATGTCGGCCAGGGTTGAGTCCAGCCAGCGCTCGGGAAGCGTGCGGTGGCTTTCATGCCAGTTATACCAACAGCGTCAGATCGGGGATGTAGACGACTCCATCGCCACCGCCGTAGCGGGTCAAGCCGTCCACAGTAGCAGTGCCAGCCATCGACTACCTCCTGATGCCACAAGGTCTGGTTTCAACTATCGGCTTCATGGTAATACGATACTGAGTTCAAAAATTTTTGCACGTGGCCAGCGGGCGCGAATCGATGTCACGCCTTATTGGGCCTATCTTGACCCTATTTCACTACGAAGCGGCGGCATTCGTTCCCACCCGCGGAAGGACTACAATGACCGAAAACTTGAAGAATGACAATCCGTTCCTCGTTCGAGAAGGGATTCCGCCTTTCGAGAAGATGCGGGCTGAGGACGTTGTGCCGGCCATGGAGCAGGTGCTGGCGGAAGTGACCAAGCAACTCCTGGCCATCGAAGCGAACGTGACGCCGACGTGGAACGGATTGATGCAGCCGCTGGAGGCTCTGGACACTCCATTTGAGTACGCGTGGGGCCCCGTGAACCACTTGTTGGGGGTGAAGAATGCAGATGACCTGCGGCAGGCGCATGAGGAGATTCAGCCGAAGGTCGTCGAGCTGGGTCTGCGCATCGACCAGAGTCGCGCGATCTACCAGGCGGCGAAAACGCTGCGCGACGGTGATGAGTGGGACCGGCTCGATGAGGCCCAACAGCGCGCCGTCGAGTTGAAGTTGCGCAACGCCGAACACGCCGGGGTCGGGCTCGACGGGGCCGCGAAGGAGCGTTTCCAGAAAATTTCGCGCCAGCTGGCGCGGCTGAATACGGATTTCTCGAATCACGTGCTCGATGCCAAGAAGCAGTTCGAGCTGATCATCGACGACGAGGAACGTACGGCGGGGTGGCCGCAGACGTTGAAGCGCGGCGCTGCCCAGTCCTACACCCTGGCGCGTGAAGACGACGCCTCTTCCATTCCTGCCGCAGCCGACGAGGCCGATCAGCAGACCGGTCCCTGGCGTATCACCCTAGACTACCCGTCCTACGGTCCCTTCATGCAGCACCATCGAGATCGCGCCGAGCGGGAGCACGTCTATCGGGCTTCCATGACGGTGGCCTCGTCGGGTGAGTACGACAACACCGATTTGATCACGCAGACGCTGCGGCTGCGGCAAGAGAAAGCGAAGCTTCTGGGTTATGGCACGTACGCCCAATTCAGCCTGGCGTCGAAAATGGCAGCGGACGTGGACGCGGTCACGGAAATGTGCGACGCGCTCAAAGCCCCGTCTCGTCCGCACGCCGAAGCGGACCTGAAGGACCTGCGGGATCTTGCGGCCGAATCAGCGCAGCAGGAACCCCTCGAGCGCTGGGACCTGGCGTTTTGGAGCGAACGGCTGCGGGAACGGCGGTTCGACTACACGGATGACGAGCTGCGCCCCTACTTTCCGCTGCCGAAGGTGTTGGATGGTCTGTTCGGACTGACGGAGCGATTGTTCGATGTAACGATCGAGGCAGCCGATGGCGAGGCGCCGGTATGGCACGAGGATGTGCGCTATTTCAGAGTCCTTGCAGCCAACGGCGACCCGGTGGCGACGTTCTACCTCGATCCCTACAGTCGGCCGCAGGAGAAGCAAGGCGGGGCGTGGTTCGACGAATGTCTGTCGCGGCGGGTGTTGGACGGTGCGCGACGGCTGCCCGTGGTGTACCTGTGCTGCAACGGTACTCCACCGGTGGGTGAAACGCCGTCGCTGATGAGCTTCTCCGAGGTGTTGACGCTGTTCCACGAATTCGGCCACGGCACCCAGGGGATGTTGACGACGGTCAATTACGCCGACGTCTCGGGACTCAGTGGTGTCGAGTGGGATGCCGTCGAGCTGGCCTCGCAGTTTTTGGAGAACTTCTGTTACCACCGCGAGACGTTGCTGGGTTTGACCGAACACGTGGAAACCGGTGAGTGTTTACCGGACGAGCTGTTCGAGAAGATTGTGGCGTCGCGAAACTTTCAGGCAGGTACTCAGACCCTCAGGCAGTTGGAGTTCGCCAAAACGGATATCCGGCTGCACGATGGCTACGATACGGACGGGGTTGAAACGCCCTTCGATGTCTACCGCGCCATCGCGCAGGAGATGTCGGTGATGTCGCCGCTGGAAGGGGATCGGTTCCTCTGTAGTTTCGGGCACATTTTTGCCGGCGGCTACGCAGCCGGGTACTACAGCTATAAGTGGAGCGAGGTTCTGAGTGCGGATGTCTTTGGCGCTTTCGAGGAGGCGGGACTGGATAACCCGGAGGCGATGCGGGTCCTGGGCCGAAAATACAGGGACACGATTCTGGCTCTGGGAGGCGGGCGTCACCCGATGGACGTGTTTCGGGATTTCAGGGGACGGGAACCGGACGCGGAGGCGCTGTTGCGACAACAAGGGCTCATCCAATAAGGTGCGGGCGACGGGCCCTCAGGTAACCATCCTGTAAGGGCAGAGCTGCGGCAGGTGGAAGACCTCGGCAGCGGGAAAGGTGCGCGTAACGTAGGCAGCCAGCGCCTCGATGCCACGCTCCTCTGCTACCAGATGGTTGACGACGATGGCGGGGAAGTCGAGCTCACGCGCCAGCTCACCCATGCGCACGTGCACGTAGTAGTCATCGGTCAGAATCCCCACATCAGCGCCCAGTTCCATCATCTTCACCGGATCGACCGAGACGCCGGTGCCGGTGGCGACGCGACTCACCTTCTTGTGCAGGTCGCCGATGACGGGGACGCCGTTGAGGCCCAAGGGTTCGATGATTCCGAGGACATACTTTGCTAGTTCCTCCATCGTCATCGGCTCTATCTGCGTCACCAGGTACGGGTACTCATCGCCGATGATGTTGTCGCCGAGTTCGAGGACCCGCTGCCAATTCCAGCGGATGCCCTCTTCCGGGTAGTTGTCCCAGAAGTCGTGGCACCGATAGACGACCAGGCCGGTCTCCTGCAGCCAGTCAAACTTCGGCTGCTCCGCCGGCAGGGCGAACTTCAGCTCCGGATCCTGGTCGCCGTTGAGGGCATTCACACATATCGACTCGTGTGAAATAAACAGCTCTGCTCCCCGAGCATGTGCTTCTTTCAGGGCTGGCCAGTTCGCTTTCCAGGCGACGGCGATTTTGTTGACCACCCGTTCGGGATCACCGGCCTTGAAGAGATCCGTCGAGGTGTTGTCCCAGTCGACCCAGGTGCCTATTTGACGAAAATGTGCATCGACATCGCGAGCAATCATCTTCTAATTTCTCCTCAAGGGAGCTGCCACAGGCAGCCAGGAGTACTGGCTGTCTATGGCGCCGACTCCTCGTTATCATCTACACCGCTACTATGTACACGGTTATTATCTGCATCGTCATCGCCCACAGCGAACATTCGAGGCAAACATACTTCACGACTGTTCTCGTCGACAGACAGTCCAGGTTGAACCATTCACAACGGGAGCCCCTCTCATGCCAAGTATCGAAGTAGTCGACAGCGGTCACGTCGATCGCAGTGACTCTGCTTTTCCGACCGCTGTCCGCCTCGACAACGGCGATCTCGTCTGCGGCTACAGTATGGGAGGCGGCGCCCACGTGTCGGGGGGGACCCATTGCTCGCGCTCAACGGATGATGGACACACCTGGTCTTACCAGGGCGCGATCCTCGAGGCGACGACGGAGCCGCTGTTCACGAACCATTTGCGCCTTAGTCTTACCGGCAACGGCACCATACTCGCTTACGGCCAACGCGATCACAAGCAGGAGAGCGATGGGAAACTGGTGCGCCGCGAATGTGAGCCCGTGGTGTGTCGCTCAACCGACGGCGGCCGCAGCTGGTCAGCACCACAACTCATTCCGTTTCAAATGCCGGGTCCTTACGAGATATCCGATTCGATCGTTGTTACGGACGACGGGCGCTGGTTGGCGCCGGCCGGCACCTTCCACAATGGCCGCTACGGCGAGCGTGTCGTCCTGCACGAGTCTGCGGACCAGGGGGCGACCTGGACCACCATGCATACGGTCTTTGAGGACGCTGAGGCCAAGGTCGGCTACCTCGAACAGAAGGTGACGGAGTACCAACCGGGGCGATTGTTGGCCACGGCATGGATCCAGGACTATGAGGCCGACACCGATCTCAAGAACCGCTATAGCTTTTCAGACGATGGCGGTCGGACCTGGGATGGTCCGCACTCAACCGGAATCCAGGGTCAGACGATGACGCCGATCGGTTTGGGTGATGACCGTTTTCTCGTGCTCTACAACCGACGCTTCGGCGAGCAGAGCGTGCAGATGTGTCTGGTGCGGGCCGCGGGTGCGACCTGGGAGACCGAATTCGAGGGGACGATGTACGACGGGCGCAGTCAGCTTGAGCTGACTGCCGCAGTCAGCAGTCAGGAGCAGATTGGCCTGATTCGCTTCGGCTATCCGACTGCCGTGCGACTGGATGGCGAAACCTTTCTCGCCACCCACTGGTGTGAAGAAGAGGGCAAGTGCGGCATCCGCTGGACGCGACTGCGGGTGTCGTAAGTAAGTCTGCCGCCCTTATCAAGGCGCTATCAGACGTTGTCTTGGGGCGCCCAGTACAGCGGCAACGGGCACCACGCATCCAGTGCCGCCGCAGCCGCGGGAAGCTCAATGATCTGCGACGGCCTGAGGGGGCCGAAGAGGAGGCGGTGAGCCAGCAGCGCATCGGACTCAATCGTCGCTGGGCCGTCCACCAGGCGGCAGCTGCCCTGGCCGTGGCTGACCTCGATCTCGAGCACGCCGTAGTCCTCGATCGACATCCTGACCATTCCGTCCATCAGTGATGATCTCGACAGACGGGCTTTGAGTAGGGTCCCGACGACGCTGACCCAGTCGAACACTTGCCAATTGCCGGATTCCGCGACGGTCGCGCTCTCACTGAT
>Ga0114999_10009756_pt1 | contig 10479 bp, 6 predicted proteins | sample ArcticOcean_MG_C_3_FD_89820 | JGI IMG/M metagenome (GOLD analysis project Ga0114999, IMG submission 89820) | Marine microbial communities from western Arctic Ocean - ArcticOcean_MG_CB8_126 | ecosystem: Environmental > Aquatic > Marine > Oceanic | place: Arctic Ocean: Canada Basin | collected... | reverse complement strand
GCGGGCGAAAGCGCGGATTGCGAAACCGCGCAGGCGGCGACCGACGACATCGCCGCCATCCTCTACACTTCCGGCACTACCGGTCTCTCCAAGGGCGCGATGCTGAGCCATGGCAACCTGGCATCGAACGCTCTGGTGCTACACAAATCCTGGGGTTTCGAGCCCTCGGACGTGCTGCTCCATGCCTTGCCGATCTATCACACCCACGGCTTGTTCGTGGCAACCAACACCATGCTGCTGAACGGCAGCGCCATGATCTTCCTGGCCAAGTTCGACCCGCGCCAGGTGATGGAACTGTTGCCCCGCGCGACCGTCTTCATGGGGGTGCCGACCCTCTATGTTCGGCTGCTCGAACAAGCGGAATTTGGCGCCGTGACCTGCCGCTCGATGCGCCTCTTCGTCGCGGGCTCCGCCCCTCTGCTGCCCCAGACCTTCGAGGAATTCAAAGTCCGCACCGGGCATACCGTGCTCGAACGCTACGGCATGACCGAGGCCGGCATGATCACCTCCAACCCGCTGGGCGGCGAGAGGGTCCCGGGCAAGGTCGGCCCGCCCCTGCCCGGGGTCGAGGCGCGGGTCGCGGACGCGGAGGGCAAGGTACTGGGCACGGGCGAGGTCGGCATCCTGGAGATCAAGGGACCGAACCTCTTCAAGGGCTACTGGCGGATGCCGGAAAAGACGGCCGAGGAATTCCGGCCCGACGGTTTCTTCATCACCGGCGATATGGCGGTGATCGACGAGGCGGGCTATGTCGCGATCGTCGGGCGCTCCAAGGATCTGGTGATCTCGGGCGGCTTCAACGTCTATCCCAAGGAAGTCGAACTGGCGATCGACGCCCTGCCCGGCGTGCTCGAATCCGCGATCATCGGCCTGCCCCACAAGGATTTCGGCGAGGGCGTGACCGCCGTGGTCAAGGCCGAGGCGGGCGCAACCCTGGACGAAGCCGCGATCATCGCCGCGATCAAGGACCAACTGGCGGCCTTCAAGGTGCCCAAGCGGGTCTTCTTCGTCGACGAACTGCCGCGCAACGCAATGGGCAAGGTCCAGAAGAACGCCCTGCGCGAACGCTTCGCCGGGATGTACGATTCATAACGGAACTGGCAAATTACTGTTTTACCCCCATCCTACCCTCCCCCCACAAGGGGGAAGGGAATCTGCTGCGGCTTGCACCAAATTACTCCCTCTCCCTCGATGGGGGAGGATCGGGACGGGGGTGAGATAAGGGATCGAGTGCCGAAACGAACCGATACCACTCGCCGCAGAGGCTATCGCTGGGCGCTCTACGCCCTAGTCACGGTCTTCGGCGTTACCGCGATCGCCGGGGTGGGGCTATGGCTCTGGCTGCGCGCCAGCCTGCCCCAGACCGATGGCAATATCACGGTGCGCGGCCTCGGTGCCGAGGTCGAAATCATCCGCGACCGCAACGGCATCCCCCATATCCGGGCGCAGAGCGACAACGACGCCTATTTCGCGCTGGGCCTCGTCCATGCCCAGGACCGGCTATGGCAGATGGACGTCATGCGCCGGCTGGGCGCCGGCCGGCTCTCGAAGGTGATCGGCGAGGCCACGGTCGAGATCGACGCCCTGTTCCGCACCCTCGGCCTCTACCATCTCGCCGAACTCAGCTTCCATGAATTGCGACCCGAGGTGCAGGCCGCGCTGATCGCCTATGCCGACGGCGTGAATGCCGGACTCGCGGCCTATGGCGCGACCCTGCCACCGGAATTCCTGGTGCTCGACTATTCGCCCGAAGCCTGGGTCCCAGCCGATTCCCTGGTCTGGGGCAAGCTGATGGCCATGCGCCTATCGCACGACTGGCGCGCCGAATTGCTGCGCATGCGGATCGCCGCCGCGCTCGGCCCCGAGGCGCTGGACCTGCTCTTCCCGGCCTGGGATCCCGCCGCGCCCACGACGATCGCAAATGCGGGAATGCCAAAAGCTCCGACGAATCTCGCCCTGCCCGCCGGCTGGCCGCTCGACGAGATCGCGGTGGGCGGCGCGTCCAATGTCTGGGCCATCGCCGGCGACCGAACGGCGAGCGGCAAGCCCCTGCTGGCCAACGATCCCCATCTCGGCGTCGCCCTGCCCGGCACCTGGTACATGGCGCGGATGGAGGCGCCGGATCTCGACGTTACCGGTGCGACCGCGCCGGGCGTGCCCTTTGTCATTCTGGGCCATAACCGTGACATTGCCTGGGGCTTCACCACCAGCGAAGCCGATGTCGAGGACCTCTTCATCGAAACCCCCGATCCCGCCGATCCGGCCCGCTACCTGACCCCCGGCGGCAGCGAAGCCTTCGAAAGCCGGGAGGAGGCGATCGGCGTTTCGGGGCAGGAACCCGTCCTCCTGACGGTGCGCCGGACCCGCCATGGCCCGGTCGTCAGCGATGCCCTGAACCTGAACGAAGACGACCGGTCGGACGAGCCCGTGCTCGCCCTCTCCGCCCCCTATCTCAACCCAATGGACCGCTCGCCCGAGGCCCTATGGGACTTGAACCGAGCTGGGAACTGGGTCGAATTCGAGGCCGCCCTGACCGAATTCACGGCCGCCCAGCAGAATATCTTCTATGCCGATACGGCCGGCCATATCGGCTTCGTCTCGCCCGGAAAGCTGCCTATCCGCGCAGGCGGCGACGGTTTCCTGCCGGCCGATGGCGCCAGCGGCCGAGGCGATTGGACCGGCTTCATTCCCTATGACGCCCTGCCCCGCGCTTTCGATCCGACCGCCGGGCTGCTGATAAACGCCAACAACCGCCCGGTCGGGCCGGACTATCCCTATTTCATCGGCCGCACCTGGCCACCGCGCTATCGGGCCGAACGGGCCGAGACCCTGCTCGACACGGCCACGCCCCAGACGACAGCGACCTCAGCCGCTGTCCAGGCCGACACCGTCTCGGCCATGGCCCTGGACCTGCTGCCGATCATGCGTCACCTGGCCGCCCCAGAATCGGCGGCGGCCCGCGATGCCCTGGTTCGCCTGGGTGCCTGGGACGGAACCATGGCGGTCGAGCGGGCCGAGCCGCTGATCTTCGAAACCTGGTATCGGCGCCTGGAAGCGATGCTGCTGGGGGACGAGTTGGGCGATCTCTACGGCGAGTATCGCGGCCTGAACGCGGCGACGGTCAAACGCGTCCTGACCGAGGACACCGGATGGTGCGACGACCGGGCTACGGCCGAGACCGAAGAGACCTGCTCCGTCGTGGCGACCCGCGCGCTGGACCAGGCCCTCGCCGATATCGCCGAAAGCCAGGGTCCGGACCCGGCCGGCTGGACCTGGGGCGCGACCCATCGCCTGACCCTGAGCCACCGGATCGTCGGGCGGATCCCGGTCCTGGGCGACCTGTTCTCCCTGTCCTTTCCCTTCAGCGGCGGCGACGACACGCTCAGCCGAGCCGCCAGCTGGTCGCCACGCGGACCCGCCGATTTCCCCGTGCAGCATGTTGCCAGCCTGCGCGCGGTCTACGACCTCGCCGATCTCGACGCCTCGCTCTTCGCCCCGGCGACCGGCCAGTCGGGCCACCCCCTTTCGCGCCATTTCCTCGACCTCGCCGCCGTCTGGCGCGATTTCGGCCATGTGACGATCCCGCGCGAGCGCGAGGAAGCCCTGCGCGGTGCCGGCGGAACGCTCGTTCTCCGCCCGGCGGGCAGAGCGCCCTAACCACGCTCTTGACCGGAATGGGCCGGTGTGCGCGCGGCACTTTTCGCCGTGACGGTGCCCACCACCTCGTTCCTCGTTTTGATCGTCATGGTGCTGAACGAACGCCACCGCGCCCTGCACGACATCCTCTCGGGCACCGTCGTCATCAAGGGCAAGCCGGTCATGATCCTGAGTTGAGCGCCCTTTCGGGGCCCCGCGTGGGAGCATGGCGCGCGGGCTTTCGCGCAGCTATCCTTTCGCCATGAACCACGCTACAGCGAAGCTGCCAGAATTCTTTTATCGGACGGCGCCTCAAGCCTGTCCCTATCTGGGCGGCCGGGTGGAACGCAATATTTTCGCGGAACTCGACGGCCAGAACGTGTCCGGTACATACGACCTCCTCGCCCGCCACGGTTTCCGCCGTAGCCACAAGATCGTCTATCGACCGGACTGCCCTGGCTGCAAAGCCTGCATCCCCGTGCGCGTGGTAACGGCTGAATTCTCGCCCAGCCGCAATATGCGCCGGATCGCCCGGGCCAATGACGATCTCACGGCCGAGATCGGCCCGCCCCATGCCTCGATCGAACAGTTCCGCCTGTTCCAGCGCTATGTCCGCACCCGCCATGCCGATGGCGAGATGGCGAGCATGAACTATGTCGACTATCGCGGCATGATCGAGGAAACCTCAGTGAACACGCGCCTCGTCCAGTTTCGCGACCCGCCAGGCGAACTCGTCGCCGTCGGCCTGATCGATGCCCTGGGCGACGGGCTGTCGGCGGTCTACAGCTTTTTCGATATCGACCGGGCCGAACGCAGCCTCGGAACCTATGTCATTCTTTGGCTGGTTCAGCGCTCGCGGATCGAAGGCCTGCCCTATACCTATCTCGGCTATTGGATCGCGGCGAGCCGCAAGATGGCCTACAAGGCTCGCTTCCAACCGCTCGAAGCGCTGGCCGTGGACGGCTGGGAACGAATGCGATTCGCCTGAATTCTCGCCAAACGATTGTGACAAGATCCCATGTATCGCATTGCGCTCCGTCATAGGCGCAATATACTTGCCTACAGTAAGCTAGCCGATCAGCCGGTGGGGGGAGTGTCGTGCAGATGATGCACGTGCAGACCATCTCAGCCGTCTTCGGTCGGCGAGCGACGAACAATAATTGAATTCGATCAACGGGAGGGACCCTAATGAATCGCCGTGATTTTCTGACAGGTGGCACCGTCGGCCTCGTGGCCGGCGCCGTGGGCGGATATATCGTCGGCGGACAAAAGGAACCGATGGTCGTCGAGAAGATCCTCGAAGTCGAAAAGAAGGTCGAAGCCCCGGCGGTCATGAAGGGCGCCAAGGAACTCAAGATGGTCTCGACCTGGCCGCGCGATTTCCCGGGCCTCGGGACCGGCGCGCAGCGGCTCGCCCAGCGCATCACCGATATGACGGAAGGTGCCGTCAAGGTCGAGTATTTCGCGGCCGGCGAGCGTGTCGGCGCGTTCGATTCCTTCGACGAAGTCGCCTCAGGCAATGCCGAGGCCTATCACGGCGCCGAGTACTATTGGAAAGGAAAGCATCCCGGCTATGCCTATTTCACGGCCGTGCCCTTCGGCCTGACCTATACCGAAATGAACGCCTGGATCCGCTTCGGCGGCGGCCAGGAGCTGTGGGACGAGCTGGGCGCCGAATTCGGCGTCAAGGGCGTCATGGCCGGCAATACCGGCGTGCAGATGGGCGGCTGGTACCGCAAGGAAATCAACACGGCCGACGATCTCAAGGGCCTGAAGATGCGCATCCCGGGCCTGGGCGGCGACGTCATGGCCAAGCTTGGCGCTTCGCCGGTTTCCCTGCCGGGCAGCCAGATCTACGAGAACCTGGTATCCGGCGCGATCGACGCGACCGAATGGGTCGGCCCCTGGAACGACGAGTTCATGAAGTTCTACGAAGCCGCCAAATACTACTACTACCCAGGCATGCACGAGCCAGGCTCCATGCTCGCCATGGGCATGAACAAGAAGTTCTGGGACTCGCTGACGACCACCGAACAGCTCCAGATCGAGGCGGCTGCCGCGATGGAAAACGATGTCATGATGGCCGAATACAACGCCAAGAACGGCGCGGCGCTCAAGCGGCTGGTTAACGATCAGGGCGTGATCCTCAAGGAGTTCAGCGACGAGATCTACGACAGCTTCGGCCGAGCGGCCGACGAGGTCTTCGCCGAGGTCATCCAGCACGGCGACCTCACGAAGCGCATCCACGAGAGCTTCGTCAAGGCGCGGACCGAGGTCGGCGCCTGGGCGAAAATATCGGATGTCGCCTATCTACAGCAGCGCAACCGGGTTCTCGGCCTTTAGGACTCGGGCATACATGCGCGATTGAACGATGAAGCGGAGCCCCGCAGGGCTCCGCTTTTTCGTTCCGAAACCCGACTCGCCGCACCTGCGTCCCGATAACCGCAACGCAACCTGGATACCGGTGGTTGGCGTAGAGATCGCGCCCTGATTCGGCGAGTACCGCCAAGAGGTGACGCAGTGACGACCACGATGCACGAGACGACCCCGCCTCGAGGCGAATTTGTCGATCTCGCCTTGCGCGGGTTCGGCCTGGCCGTCATTGGGATAATGTTCGCCTTCCTGATCAACAACTACCTCAGCTTCTGGCGCGACTGGCCGGGGCTGTCCGATTTCTTCGCCTATCAGGGCTGGTTCGGCAATACCGGGTCGCAAATGAGCCCCGAGGCGGTTTCTCTCGCTTGGATCCAGGTCGCCATCTATGTCGCGGCACTGGCCGGCGCGATCGGCCTGGTTCTGTGGAGGCCTGAACGTGGCCTGCGCGCCGATGCCGCCAGCATGCGCGGCTTGGCGGCCTACATCATTCGTGCGGCTTTCTGGGGTGTCTTGCTGGTCGGCGTCACTGACGCGCTGATCTCGTTCCTACGGATCGAGGGCTATCTCGAGCAGTTCGTCGGCATCGGCCTGACGAACGACTTGGGCCTGTCCCATTTCCGCGGCATGTATGTCCATTACCCGCTGATCCTGGTCGGCTTCGTCATCGCCTTTTTCAACCGGTCTCTGGGCTTCATCTGGCTCGCGTCATTGGTCGTCATGGCCGAGATGCTGATCGTTCTCGCGCGCTTCATCTTTTCCTACGAACAGGCTTTCATGGGCGATCTCGTGCGCTTCTGGTACGCGGCGCTGTTTCTCTTCGCCAGCGCCTACAACCTGATCGAGGAAGGCCATGTGCGCGTCGATGTGCTCTATACGGGCTTCAGCGAGCGCGGCAAGGCATGGGTGAATGTGATCGGCTCGGGCCTTCTGGGCCTGCCGATCTGCTGGATCATCCTGTCGCTCGGCATGCGCGGCAAGGCCAGCATCATCAACAGCCCGCTGTTGTCCTTCGAAACGACTCAGAGCGGGTTCGGCATGTATGTGAAATATCTGATGGCCGGCTTTCTCGCCGTCTATGCCGTCTCGATGATGATTCAATTCGTCGGCTATTTCCTATCCAACGCCGCGGAACTCCGAGGCGAGCCTGGGCGCGAATCCGGCTCTTCGCGTGCCACCGAAGAGCCCGCTCAGTAACGCCGCCAGGGGAGGCGAAAAGAAAACGTCATGGAAGCCTATTTCGTCCTTGTTCTCGTCCTCCTCATGGCCGGCGCCCTGGCCATGGGCTACCCGGTCGCCTTCGCCCTGCCCGGCTCCGCCATCCTGTCCATCGCCATTGCCTCTCTCGCCGGATATCTCGTTGCCGGCGATACCTCGACTTTTTTCTCGCAAGGCGGGCCGGACCAATGGCTCTCCGCCGGAGTCACCAATTTCCGCGGCGCCTATTGGGAGATCGAGCGCGACACGCTGATCGCGATTCCTCTCTTCATCTTCATGGGAATCATGCTCCAGCGCTCAAAGATCGCCGAGGACCTGCTGATCACCATGGCCCAGCTCTTCGGCCCGATCCCAGGGGGCCTCGGCATCTCCGTCGTCTTCGTGGGCGCGCTGCTCGCCGCGACCACCGGCATTGTCGGCGCGACCGTGATCGCGATGGGACTGATCTCGCTGCCCGTCATGCTGCGCAGCAATTACTCGCCCGCCCTGGCGACAGGCACGATCGCCGCCTCGGGCACCCTGGGCCAGATCATCCCACCCTCGATCGTGCTCATCATCCTGGCCGATCAGCTTGCCAACGCAACGAATCAGGCCAGCACCGCGCGCAAGTTCGAATTCCGCGAGGCGAACGGCCCCGGCTCCATGCCGACCGAGTTCGACATCACCTCGACCAGCGCGGGCGATATGTTCCTCGGCGCCTTCCTGCCGGGCCTCGTCCTCGTCGGGCTCTATGTCGGCTTCATTCTGATCCTGGCGCTGATCCGGCCCAAATCGGCACCCGCCATCCCATACGAAGGCAAATATGACTGGGCTTTCGCCCTGCGCGTCTTCCTGGCGCTGGTGCCCCCGCTGACCCTGATCCTGGTCGTCCTCGGCTCGATCATCATGGGCATCGCCACCGTCAATCAGGCCGGCGCGATCGGCGCCGTCGGCGCCACCATCATGGCCGGCTACCGCCTGACCGACGGCCAGCGCGGCTCGTTCCTGCCCGCCATTCTCGCGATCGTGTCGATCCTCGCCATCCTCGTTCTGATCCAATTCTTCGACCTCAACGTCAAGAACGTCAAAGAGCAGGCCGATTCGGCAGGGATCGTCCTGGCGGTCATCGCCGTCATCGGCCTGGTCGTCGCCGTGCTGTGGAGCGGCTGGCGTGCCTACCGCATCGACGACACCCTGCGCGGGGTGATGATCGAGACGGCGAAAACCACGTCGATGGTCTTCATCATCCTTCTGGGCGCGGCGATGCTGACCGCCGCCTTCCGCAGCTTCGGCGGCGAAGAGCTGGTGAAGGATTTTCTGGGCGGTCTGCCCGGCGGCTTCTGGACCCAGTTCATCGTCGTCATGGCGGTGATCTTCATCCTCGGCTTCTTTCTCGATTTCATCGAGATCGCCATCGTGGTGGTGCCGATCGTGGCGCCCATCCTGCTGGCCGACCCGAGCGCCAATATCACGGCCGTATGGCTGGGCGTGATGATCGGGGTCAATATGCAGACCTCGTTTCTCACCCCGCCCTTCGGCTTCGCATTGTTCTACCTGCGCGGCGTGGCGCCGCCCCAGGTGCGGACGACCGATATCTATCGCGGCGTCGTCGCCTTCATCGGCCTGCAGCTCTTGGGCCTCGCCGTCGTCGGCTTCTTTCCGCCCCTGGCGAACTACCTGCCAGCCTACAGTTCGCTGACCTCGGAAACGGCACCGCCGCCCAAGAATCCGCGCTTGCAAGCCTGTATGGAAGAAAATCTTTTCACCTATTACGACGAGGAAGGCGAAACCCTGCGCGCGGCGATCCAAAGCATCTCGTCCCGCGATCTGAGCGTTCTGCCCGAGCCCCGGCGCGAGAAACTGTCCGAAAGCTTCTCCTTGGCCCTAGCCAGTTTCGACCGCGTCGCCGATGTGCGGGCCGCGGGTGCCGCCCTTGACGCCTATATCGTCGATTACAAGCCCTTGCACCAAGAGGTCCGCGGGATCCAGAGCGATATCCGCCACCATCGCCACGATATCAAGAAGCTCCAACGCAAACTGTCCCAGAGCGGGCGCACCGACGACACCGACGCGGACCGGCGCGAGATGGCATACGAGATCGCGATTCTCGAGCGTGAGATAGGCGAGATGGAACAGCGCATCCCCGATCGTTGGGGCCCAGCGCGCAAGGGCTATACTGCCCTGGAGGATGCCGAAGACAAGACACGCCGAGCCTATCAACGGACGGTCGACGATGCCTATACCCCGGTCCAGGAGGTCCTGGCGGAGATCCGCCAGGGTAGCAATCTGGCCGCCCTGGCCGATCGGGCCAATGCGCTCGAAGAGACCGTACGAAGCGAAAGCCCCGAGGCTGCCTCCGAGGCGATCATGGCGGTCTACAACACGCTCGCCCGCATCGCGGGCACGGGCGATATCCGCACGGCCTTGTCCGATGCCCGGCGCAGCCTGCGCAAACAGAATGCCGATATCGCCGCGGTGCGCGCCGATCTGGACAAGGCCGCAAACTTCTTCGCGGCCGAGATTGCCTGGCGCGAGGCCGCTGCGAGCAACTTCGCCGAACCGCTCTCCGAATACGACCTGGCGATCAGGGGTTCCATCGGCGTGCGCCAGCTCGACCGCCTGCCCTCCGATCTCGCCGGATCGTTGGCCAGCTGTCTCTCGACCCACAAGGACGTCTCCCTGCACTTCTAAACGCCCGCCGATGCGCGGTAAAACGCGAGAAAGAAAAAGACCGCCCCAAGGGGCGGCCTTTCCTTTGAAAATACGACAGAAAGATCAGCGCGGACGCTTGTCCAAAATGCGCCAGATCGCGCTCATCAAACCGGCCGCCAGGGCGATCTTAAGCACCTCGCCCGGGATGAAGGGCAAGACCCCTGCCGTCACCGCCTTCTCGAAACCGATCAGATAGGAGAGCCAGGAAACGCCCAGACCGAAAATCGCGACCGTGCCCAGCGTATAGGCGACAAGCGCCAGACCGAGATTGCGGTCCCATCCACGATCCGCCAGCCAGCCGACGATCGCGGCGCAGACCACGAAACCGGCGAGAAAGCCGCCCGTCGGACCGGCCATATAGGCCAGGCTGATGCCGTGCGCCGGCGTGCTCGCAAAAACCGGCAGGCCCAGCGCGCCCTCGAGCAGATAGAGCAACACGGTCGCCGTGCCGAGGCGGAAGCCATAGGCCATCGCCAGGACGCAGACCGCGAAGGTCTGCATCGTCATCGGCACGGGCCACATGGGGATATTGACCTTGGCCGAAGCCCAAAGGATCAAGGT
>Ga0114999_10009753_pt1 | contig 10480 bp, 9 predicted proteins | sample ArcticOcean_MG_C_3_FD_89820 | JGI IMG/M metagenome (GOLD analysis project Ga0114999, IMG submission 89820) | Marine microbial communities from western Arctic Ocean - ArcticOcean_MG_CB8_126 | ecosystem: Environmental > Aquatic > Marine > Oceanic | place: Arctic Ocean: Canada Basin | collected... | reverse complement strand
GTCACATTCAATTATCGGTATTCCCCGCATCGACACCAACTTAAAGAACTGTTGGCCGAAGGCCGCATTGGCAAAGTCACATCTGCAGATTTTCATTGGTATTTGGATACCCGGCATGGTGCAGATTATTTTCGTCGGTGGCATCGTTTGCGCGAAAATTCGGGTACCTTGCTGGTTCATAAAGCAACACATCATTTCGATTTGTTGAACTGGTGGTTAGATTCTGATCCGCTTGAGGTGTTTGGCAATGGGGCTTTGGAGTTTTATGGCAAGAATGGACCGTTTCGACATACCCACTGTCGGCCATGCCCACATAAGGATGATTGTCAGTTTCATTGGGACATTACCCGCACAAGAAGGCGCAGGCCAGCACCAGATCCAGCGACTGCTCAGGCTGCAGGAAACACGGCTGAGCGCGCACGCACGAGAGGCCGGCGGGCTTCAAATATGGATCTGTATGTGGCCAATGAACAATATGATGGGTATCACAGAGATGGGTGTGTGTTTCGTGAAGATATCGATATTTATGATAAGATGGCTGTGCAAATAAAATATGCAAACAATGTTCATGTGAGTTATTCTTTGACCACATATTCGCCCTATGAAGGCTATCGCATTGCATTTAATGGCACCAAAGGGCGCTTAGAAGCTTGGATTCAGGAAAGACAGCCCTGGGAAAGAAAAGATCATGATGAATTGCGTCTGACCGACAATTTTGGTGAAACGCAAATTATCGAAGTTCCCAAAGGAGGCGGTGGACATGGGGGCGGTGATACTCGGTTACGAGATCGCATTTTTAAAGATCCCAATGCACCCGATCCGTTAAGACAATCGGCAGGTACGCGAGATGGTGCCATGTCTGTTTTGATTGGTGTTGCTGCGCGCAAGAGCATTGAAGAGGGTAAGAAAATTAACATTGCCGATTTGACCGATCTTGTTCCGCAGGCTGTACGACCCACATAAACAGTAAGGATATGCGTACATCAAAAGCCCGATGTTCTTTGGAACATTGGGCTTTTAAGATCATTTTTGTGGAGGCATTTTTGGGTATGACACGTTTATTTGCGCAACCGAAACAGACTTATTTGATCGGGTTTCTATTTCTTGTTGCGCTTTACTTTGCATTTTTTTGGCGTTTAGATGGGGCATTGCTCTGGCGTGATGAAGCCACGACGGCGTGTTGGGGGCGAGAGATGTCAGCGTCGATGTCGGTGGTGCCCAGTGTGTTGGTGGGCGATCAACTGGTGGTTCAAGGGGCCAAGGGGCACGACTTTAATAGCCATTTCCAACCGGCCATGCAGGGGTGGTTACAGTTTTATGTTTCTGCAATTGGGTTTACAGTTTTGGGTGTGAGTACGTTTGCCGCAAGAGCGGTTTTTGCGCTGATCGGCGTGTTGGGCATTGGTTTGATTTATCTGATTTTTAAACAGCTTTTTGACCATCAAAAAATCGCTCTGTTGGCCAGTTTTTTGTCGCTGTTGTCCATGCCTTATTTGCACTATGCGCGTCAGTCTCGTTATTATGTTTTGGCCATGGTGATTGCGTTGGCATTGATTTATGAACTGATCAAACTGTCCCAACGTGAAGAATTGCCTCTGGGGATTTATTTGCGAATTGGACTTTTGGGCATTTTACTTTTTTTAAGTAATTATTTCACTTTTGGCATTTTATGGATGGCGTTATTTTTTAGCTTTTTGTTGTTTGCGAACAATGCAATCCGCGTGCGGTTGGCAGGTGTTTGGGTCGGTGTCATCATTGTTGTGATGCCGATGTTGGTTGGCATTCATGGCGATTTTATTGCGCGGGCGGAAATAGGTAAACTGGCATATTTGATTGATTATTGGTACTGGTTTTTGCAAGCTTATGATCGTGTAAACTATTTGTTTCCGGTGATTCCTTTTTTAATTTTGGGGGCATTTTTAATTTGGCGATATCCAGAACAGACACGCCCCACTTTTAAACTGGTGATTTGGCTTTGGGTGGCGTTGGTGGTAACAGTATGCGTTTCTGTGCTGGTGAATAAGTCCAGTGCATTTTTGCGATATTATTTGCATGTTATTCCAATGGCCATTGTTTTGACGGGTATTTATGCGGTTTGGATTTTTCGTATTTGGAATGTGGGACTGGCTTTTTTGTTTGTTGGTTTTACGCTTATTTACCACAATATTTCACCGGTGTTAGATCATTCGCAGTCTATTTTGAAGCGACAATTTTCACAGGATAGATCGTTCAATGGCCCTATGGTTGGTTTTTTAGATGAGAATGTAAAAGCGGGTGAGACGGTGGCGTTTAGTCAAAATGACATTGGCATGGTGGCTTATTTTTATCGGCCAGATATCAAGTGGTGTGCCATTTTGGAAGCGATGAACCCTTATAACCAGCCTTATAAAAACAGGTTGTCAGCCGAGATGTTTGACAATTATTACAATATCGATTGGGTCATTGTGTGGGGACAGTTGGGCTTGCCACAACGGGTTGTATATGGATATGAGTTGGTTTGGCACTACCGCTTTGGTTTGGATGTGTTAAAACCGAGCGTTGCGCAGAAAATTTATACACCTGAGCAGTATACCATTACACAGGCCGAAGCAGGGATGTCGAGTGATTTGAGGTATTTTGATTTTTATCGCAAAAAACAATCGTCGCAGAACTGATATCTATGAATGTATTTTACGACAGTTTTTTGGCAATGGGCACCCGGTTTGAAATTGTTTTGCCGGGTGTTGATGATGCTTATGGGCATATGTTGTCGCGAGAGGTTGAAGACGAAGTGATTCGGTTAGATAAAAAACTGAGCCGATTTTCGCCTAAGAGTTTGGTGCGGCGCCTCAATGTAGAAGCCTATGATCACGCTGTTTTTTTGGATGCGGAAATGTGGTCTTTGTTCTCGCTGTGTTTTGACTATTATCATTTAACACACGGTGCATTTGATATTGCCATTTTGCCCCTTTTAGAACTTTGGGGTTTTGGACAAATGGAGACTCGGAAATGGGTCAAACCATCAGCAACCGATGTGGATGCCTGTCTCAAACATGTAGGGATGCAGTATGTTGCACTGAATGAAAAAGAACGTTCAATCAGGTTTATGAAATCAGGCGTGCAGATCGATTTGGGTGCCATAGGCAAGGGTTATGCGTTGGAGGAAGTGAAGGGGATATTGCAGGCGGAAGGCATCGAAAATGCCTTTGTCAATTTTGGAGGCAGTTCCATTTTGGCTTTGGGTAGCCATCCTTATGGCGATTGCTGGCGCGTGGGGGTGCAGCATCCGGAGCAAGCGGGTGAAACACTATATGAATGGGAGCTGATGGATAGTGCAATCTCTACGTCGGGCGTTGCAAACAAATTTGTGGCCATCGATGGAGAACAATATGGCCATATCCTTCATCCGAAATTCGGTTATCCTGTAGACGATACAGGTCTGATTTCTGTTTGTGCGTCTTCGGCAATTGAAGCAGAGGTGTTGTCTACCAGTTTTTTTGTGTTAGATGCGTCCCAACGTCAAGCGGTTCTTGGTCAGACATCTGGGGTACGTATTGCAGAAATCCCCATAGGAGAACAGGTTTAAGATGCCGAGCGTTTTAAACATATCAAGACGGGCATTTTTGGCGCAGCTCTCTGTGTTTGCTGGGGCATTGTCTTGGATTCCGATGCTTGTCGAGGCGGCAGACCGTTCCAAAACTTCTGGTAAGGTTCGTGTTGGCATCATTGGCGTGGGGTCGCGCGGTTCTAAGCTGTTGTTGCATTTGCAGACAATCCCTCAGGTGAAAATTGTGGCGGTCTGTGATACGTATCAACCGCATTTGTATGGCGCAAAAAAGATGACCGATGGTCACGCACGAACCTATCAGAATTACCAGGATCTATTAGATCAGCCCGATGTCGATGCAGTGGTGATTGCCACGCCCCCCAGTTTTCATGCGTCCATAACCTGTGACGCATTGGGGGTTGGTAAGCATGTGTTTTGTGAAAAGGTGATGGCATTGACGTTGGATGATTGCAAAAAAATGATGCGCGTGCAGAAGGAAACTGGGCGGATTTTACAGATTGGCTTTCAGCGGTTGTTTGATGTGCGCACGATTAAAGCTTATGAGGCGATTCGTCAGGGGAAGGTCGGTACATTGACGTGTCTGAAAACACACTGGCACAGAAACGACAGTTGGCGTCGCACAGTGAAGGATCCCACACGTGAAAAGAGTGTGAATTGGCGTTTGTATAACGATGCTTCGGGTGGGTTAATGGCAGAGTTGGCGTCACATCAAATTGTGATTTCCAATTGGATTTTGGGTGCTGTTCCCGAGAGTGTGACCGGTTTAGGAGGGATCAATTATTGGAATGATGGACGGGAGACACATGACAATGTGAGTGTGATTTTTCGTTTTCCGAATGGTGTTCTTTTGAATCAAACGTGCATCTTGAGCAATCAGCATTATGGTGTGGTGGAGCAATTTATGGGTTCAAAAGGAACCATTGAATTGGAGGCAGGTAAGTTGTATTTGGAGTCTCAAGAACCCAGCCCGGGCATTTATCAGTTGATCCAAAGTATTGAAGAAAAGGTTTTCCGAACCATTCCCATTGGTGGGGCAAGCTGGGTGCTCAATAACAATGCCGAACCTAAGGCAGAACATTTGGTAGAAGGTTTATATATGCCATCGCCCACACAGCTTGAATTGGAAGCTTTTGTAGAAAGTGTTAGTTCGAACAAGCTTTTGCCCGATTTATTGGATCAAAGTTATCAAGCGAGTGTGGCCGTTATTCTTGCCAATGAAGCGATTAATAGGGGAAAAATCGTGCATTGGCCCCAAGAGAATATGTGATGAAAGATATTGTTATCACGAGGGCTCAGATTAGACTTGAGGGACAGCGGTTTGGCCTGTGCGTTTTGGGTGCCTTTTTGATGAATGCGTTGTCTATTATTTATTTCCAAACCCATTGGGTTGAGCTTGTAACAACGCTGCCAATTACGTTTGCACTTGCAGGTGTTCTCTATCTTTTTTCTATTGTTTTTCGAAGTATGCGATGGTTGTTTTATCTCTTTAAATCCCGATCTGGATGAATTTTTTATAAACGCATGAGAAAGCCCCCATACACCAAATTGTATGGGGGCTTTTGCGTAAATGGTTATCTGTGGATGTAGGGGCGTGGTCTCCGCACCCGCCTACGCGTTATCGACGTAGACGTTTCCCTTTTCATCGATATTGAGCTTAAGGTCGCTGGTCCTGGGTGCAGAGGCCGGGCCATACATGACGGCGCGTTGTTCGGGTGTCATACCGTCGACGATATCTATATCCCAATATTTTTCGGGTTGGAGGCAATCTAAGGATGCACCTTGGCGTGTGACGGTTCGGCTGGCGTATTTAATTAAGATGGCACGGCGTCCATGATCAGCCATCCAGGGGCGGGCACCGTGGGTCTGTGCGCCGTCCATAAAAAAGAGCACGTCGCCTGCTTTGACATTGGGTTTGGCAACCACACCCATGTCGTTTTCCATTGTGCGCACGCCATCGGGCATGGGGTAGCGCGATTTGTGGCTTCCGGGCACACACGCAAATCCACCGTCGTCGGGGCCTGCATCGGCGAGGTTATAGGTTACTGTCACACCGCCAACGTGGGTGTGGCCGTTTTGGTTGTGGTAGGAGACATAGGGTCGGTGTGGTTCACCTGCACCGTGAAGTGCGTGGCGCAGTGTGCCTTTGAGGCCCCCGATAAATTGTGGGCCGTGATCGAGACGAAAGCCTTTGCCACACATGACTTGGAGACGAGACACAATTTGAGCATGGACAATCATTTTTCGAAATGGATCGCAGTAGGGTGACTTGAGCTTGAGCAGGAAGGGCGCGTTGTTGCGGGTACGTACAAGTGTGTCGCCATCCCAACGGGGTTGGGCCGTTTCGCGCAAGAAATCTGATTCTTCGTCTGTGCCATCGGCGCATCTGTCGGCAAGGTAATCCAATGCGTCGTTTGCCGCTTTGACTTCTTCTGGGGTGAGAACGTTTGGGATGACGAGATGACCGTTGAGATCCCAGAAATACCGTTCCTTGGCGTTCATTGTCTTCTCCTCAAGGTTTGTGATTGAAAGTTCGTGGGCTGCTATTTTGTAATAAGTCACATCATTTTAAAAAGTCAAGCAACCAGAGCTTGGGCGCATTGCCCAAGTGACCGAATAGTTCGATCAGAAGCAATATTGTTCAATTTTATCACGGTTGAGCGTAACACCTAAGCCGGGTCCCGATGGGGGACTCAAATACCCGTCGTTGATTTGAAAGGTTTCATTAATAATATCGTCGGCGTGATAGATGAAGCCATTGACATCGCTTGCATACCCCAAGTTGCGCATTGCAAAGGCGAGGTGGGCTTGGGCAGCGGTGCCAATTCCAAGCTCGGGCATACTGCCAATGATGCAAGGGAGACGTGCGGCTTCGGCAATGGCGAAAATCTGGGTGGCTGGAAAAATGCCACCGGCCTCAGCGACATAGACGTTGAATACATCAACGGCTTCGGCGCGGATGCAGGCCATTGCATCGGAAGGTGTCCACACACTTTCGTCGGCCATAATGGGTGTGTCAACGTGTTCCCTTACGTGATGTAGGCCCACGAGGTCGCTATAATGTAAGGGCTGTTCCACCAATTCAATGTGGAATGGTTCCAGTGTTTTAATGTTGCGCACGGCTTCTTTGGCATTGGCCCACCCCATGTTGGCATCCACACGCAGGGTCACATCGTAACCAATGCGATCTCGAATGGCAGATACGGTTTCCACGTCGGCTTTTTGGTTTTGGCCGATTTTGGCTTTGATGGTTTTGTATCCCTTGGAGACCAAGGATGCGGCCATTTCTGAAATTTGCGCGGGTTCGCCCATCGATAAAGAGTGACTGAGGAGAACCTTGTCGCGCACCTGTCCACCCAATAAATTGTAGACCGGTGTGTTGAGCGCCTTGCCCACAATGTCGTAGAGGGCCATATCTATGCCGGCTTTTGCAGGATAAGAGCGGTGTAATAGGCCGTCCATAAGGGTGTGGATTTGGGCGATGCAAAAGGGGTCGTGCCCGATGAGTACTTGTGCAAGCAGGTCATTGATGTCTTCGGCTTGGCCTCGTCCTTTGCGGTCCCAAATGCTGCATATTTCTCCCAGGCCAGTTATGCCTTCGTCTGTTTCAATTTCGACAACGGCATTTTCGCTTTCAGAACTGCGCCCCAAACTGCTGGTAAATTGCTGAGGGCGAGGCACGCGTATGGGTGTTGCTGTTATACGTGTGATTTTCACTTTTAACCCCTTTTTATATCCAATATGTGACTTGAAAACGCTACAGAGTGCCCTTTAGGCCTATCGTGATGTGTTTTGCATCTGGTGGTGGGCAAATGCTGATTGCCGTCGCTGACCGCTGTTCGTCACAACCTGAGTGAAAGAAAACAGCGATCTGGGATCCAATGCCCTAAAATACAACCTACAATTCACAAGCGCAAAAGGTTATTTTTACTGACCCTTACCAACTTTCTTAATGAAAAGGGTTAGTATTATTTCACTTTTGCTGTATATTTGCTTAGAATGTAATCCACGCAACAACAACCCTCCTCAGATTTCCTGCGTCAAATCTCGGCCTCCAAAACCTGTTTTGAGTGTTTCCCCGAGCATCTGCCGTCTTCTATCTCGGAGAATACCAAGACTGGAACATATGCAACAATCCTTTAGTAGTCTCTTGCTTCACAACTCTATCCTTCGTGCATTATCTGATGAAGGATATCACACCCCCACACCTGTCCAAGAACAAGCCATTCCCGAAGTGCTGTCTGGCAAAGATTTGATTGCCGTTGCACAAACGGGCACGGGCAAAACGGCTGCATTTTCGCTTCCGATCTTGCACATGCTTCAGGCAAAAAAGCCAAATGGCTCCAGGCGCATCCGCACACTCATTTTAACACCTACCCGTGAACTGGCACTCCAAATAGACGAAAGCCTGCGCACCTATGGGCGTCATTTGCCAATGCGTACAGCCGTTGTGTTGGGTGGTGTATCTGCTGGCGCGCAAATTAAAGCACTTCGGCAACATCCCGATATTCTTGTCGCAACACCTGGGCGTTTGCTCGATCTTTTTAATCAGGGTCACGTTCGTCTTCAGGAAGTTGAAACTTTCGTTCTCGACGAAGCCGATCGCATGCTAGATATGGGTTTTTTGCCCGATGTAAAAAAGATCGCGGCTCAGTTGCCCACCCACCGACAGACGCTGCTCTTCTCAGCAACGATGTCTCCTGACATTGCCCGTCTTGCCAACCAAATGCTAAAAACACCGGTCACCGTTGATGTTACACCCACGGTTTCTGTGCCATCTAAGATTGCGCAGCAGGTGCTTTTTGTTGAAAAGAAAAACAAACGTGCCCTTTTATCCGACATTTTAAAGGACAAGGGTGTGCTGAGAGCACTGGTCTTCACGCGCACAAAACATCTGGCCAATCGCCTGATGCAGCATTTGTCCAAGCAGGGCATTGCTGCCGATGCTATTCATTCTAACAAAACGCAGAATGCACGTCAAAAGGCCCTGTCGGCTTTTCACAGTGGGCATATCAAAGTGCTTGTAGGTACCGATATTATCGCTCGTGGCATTGATGTGGATGGCATTTCGCACGTGATCAACTATGAATTGCCTCATGAACCCGAGAGTTATGTTCACCGCATTGGTCGCACCGCGCGTGCCGGAACCGAAGGTACTGCGTTGTCGTTTTGTGACGCCGAAGAAGTTGGGTTGCTCAACGGTATCGAAAGACTAACCCGCGTTCGCCTGACACAGGTAGAAGATCATCCCTACCGTTCAAGTGCCATCGCCGAAATGCGCAAAAGTGGCAATGTTGTCAGTGCCCCCGCACAACGCAGGGGAAATGGCAGATCATCCTCCCCGCGCAAACAAAACACTGCACGGCCTCAGGCGACAACACAGCCCGAATCTGCGCCTAAGTTCGGACGTAGAAATCGAAGAGCGAAATAGTTTTTCTGCGTAAACCGCCAATAACGATGCGTGATGAAGAAGGCGAATAACGCAGAATACCCGTACACAAAAATGGACAGCCGCATAAAATGCGACTGTCCATTTTTATTTTAATACTGAAATGGCGAAACTGAACAGATCTTTAAACCAGTGTATGTAAATGTCTTATTATCTGATAAGGCATTTTTTTTGACGCGTTCAATTGCAGCTTCCCAAACAAATCTTTTCCCGCGGAAAAGGCTTATGATTCTTTTTCATAAGCTTTGCGTTCCTCTGGGGTGTAGACTTTCATTGAATAGGGAGGACCCTCCAGCAACTTACGCGCCTTCTCGTCGCCAGCACTGGCCTTCTGAATCAGTTTATAACGATCTTCGCGTTCTTTGGCAATCGCTTCATTGCGTTTGCTAATCATACGACCTCCTATTACAGTTGTTGAATGGGGATTAGCACCGACGTAAAAATTACAGGAAATCGGGCATCTTGTCAAATTCATAAAGACCCGGTCTTCTACAGGGTGCAACGCCATTCCGTATTTTCTCTATCGCTTTTGATCGTCTACTCCCCTTTTGGTAAACTGTGGCACCAGATGTCTTGGAGCTGGTTAGGGGCCCAGTTGTATTGGTATTTCAATTGAAAATGGTGTATCATAGAGTAATTACGTGTCGGTTTTTAAGAAGTTGAAGAGGGATGTGTGACGTATGCTATTGAAAAATAAGGTGATGCTTGTAACTGGTGGCAGTTCTGGTATCGGGCGGACCACGGCATTGGCATTTGTTCGAGAGGGTGCAAAAGTTGCAGTTGCCGATGTGGATGAGGTCGGAGGTATGGAAACGGTTGATCTTATTGAGGCCGCGGGTGGCGAGGCGATTTTTGTTCGGGCAGATGTTTCACAGGCGGTTGATGTTGAGGCGATGGTACAATATACGGTCAAACACTTTGGGCGTCTCGATTGTGGTTTTAACAATGCGGCAGCGGTTCGGGCACATTTGGAGGCGATTGGCCCCACGCACGAATATCCCGAAGAAAATTGGGATCAAGTGATTGCTGTGAATCTCAAAGGGGTTTGGTTATGTATGAAGTATGAACTGCGTCAGATGCTGAAACAGGGAAACGGGGCGATAGTGAACGCCGCTTCTGCATTGGGTTTGGTGGGTGTGGAAAATTTGTCGGGATATGTGGCGAGTAAACACGGTGTGGTGGGCATTACCAAGACGGCGGCTTTAGAATATGCCAATCAGGGCATTCGCGTCAATGCAGTTTGTCCGGGTTATATCCAAACGCCAATGATTGAAGGCAGGTTAGAAGACCCTGAGGCCAAAGCGCGTATGTTGGCAAAAGAACCTATGGGCCGTGTTGGCACGCCAGAGGAGGTGGCAGAAGCGGTTGTTTGGCTTTGCTCCGATGCGGCATCCTTTGTGACTGGGCACGCGATGTCTGTTGATGGGGGTTGGACAGCGCATTGAATGGGGAAGGATGGAGGCGTTGAAATAATCAGTCATCTTATT
>Ga0114999_10009750_pt1 | contig 10482 bp, 11 predicted proteins | sample ArcticOcean_MG_C_3_FD_89820 | JGI IMG/M metagenome (GOLD analysis project Ga0114999, IMG submission 89820) | Marine microbial communities from western Arctic Ocean - ArcticOcean_MG_CB8_126 | ecosystem: Environmental > Aquatic > Marine > Oceanic | place: Arctic Ocean: Canada Basin | collected... | reverse complement strand
TCTGGCTGGCTTTCGACCGGCGAGGGTATCGTCGCCGAGCAGGATGGACGATTAATCGGGTACCTGACAGGGCGGGCCGTGACCGGTCTTGGCGGCATCAAGATGTCGTTCATGTGGGAGTGGGGTCACGCCACACGCGCCAATGCTCCTGTAACGCTGTTTTCGCAGATGTACACGGCCTGGTGTCGGCTATCCGGTCGGCCGGAAACGACGTTACACATGACGATCGTGTTCGCCGACGATGTTGCGACCCACGACTGCCTTGTGCAGACGGGATTCGGACATCACCTGATCGATGGCGGTAGGGCTATCGGTGATGGCGATGCCGTCGTTGATCCCGATTCACGCGCAGACGTTTCTCGACCGACTTTGGAAGAGCTGGACGCCGTGAACGATCTCGAGGCAAGCCTTCACGCGCACCTGGATGAAGCGCCGATCTGGCGGCCAAAGTCGCCGGGCGGCGGGCATGTGTATGACCGCACGTGGATCGAACGACCATCACGTGGTCTATTTGTTAGCCGCGTAGCCAATAGTTCCGGGAGTCAGGTCACGGGCTTTATGAGCGCGGAGGCCGGGGCTCAGGACCCGAAGTCGCTCATGTCACCGCCGGTGCCCCACATCACGGGCGCGTTCCTGCGTCCAGAGGCGCGAGGGACGGGCGCCTCCAAAGCGTTGCTGGCCACACTACTTGGCTGGATCCACGAATCGGGTTGGACATCAGCGACGGTCGATTTCGAGACATCGAATCCTGAGGGTTCAGGCTTCTGGCTAGGCCCGGCCGGGTTCCAGCCGCTGCTGTACACAATGCTCCGACGGTTGGATCCGAGGTACGTCAGCGGCGGGTAGATACGGGTTCGGATCGACCGCCGTTACAACGTGTGTCAAAAAGAGATGAACCCAGGTGCAACGTGTACGGGCGGTGCTTGCCCCGCCCTTCGGCATCTCACAGACCACACTGATGGAAAGCCGGGAGATCCTGAATCGAGTTCAGGATGACAGTATTGTTGTTTCGCTCGCCTACTGATGTCGTCGAGGAACGGGCGGGGCAAGCACCGCCCCTACAGGTTTGACGTCACCCGTCCTATGGCTCCCGGACTACCCATCCTATGGCTCTCGAAGGGCGGGCATCACGCCACTCACCCTTTGCTCACTATTCCAGCCTGTAGGACCGTATCGTCGGACTGACCAGCCAGATCCAAGCCGTCACGATTCCGGTGCCGACCACTCCGATGATGAGCGATGCCTCCGGGCCGAACGCTGCAAGGAGGCCTCCAAAGACGATGCCGCCTGCCGGGAAGAAACCCCAGGCCATCTCGTAGATGCCGAACACTCGGCCACGCATGGCGTCTTCGACCCGGGTCTGAATTGCCACGGTACCGAGCGTGACGTGGATAGCAGTCATGGCTCCCGCCATAAACGCTAGCCCGACAGAGGCGATCAACATCGTCGAGATACTAAACCCGCCGATGGCCAGCACCGTCAGTGCGTTCGTCACCAGCATCGCTAACCCTGCCTTGCGAACGTCACCGCGCCAGCCCAGCCACAACGCACCGACCACGGCTCCCAGCCCCATTCCGGTGAGAATCGCCCCTTGCTCGACCGATCCGCCACCGAAGATGTCCTTGGCGTATACCGGCGCCAGGTAGATGAAGCCTCCGGCGAACAGAGCGTTAACGGCGGTGAACACGAGCACGTTCATGACGACGGAGTCGGACCTGATCCTACGAAAGGCATCCGAGATGCCCTCCCAGAGCGGCGGCTGCCGTTCCTCGATCTCCTGTCGTGGTCGCAGGCTGATGATCAAGAGAGCTGAGATCGAAAACGTGATCGCACCCAGCGTAAACGTTCCCTCGCCTCCGAACTGTGACAGCAGAACTCCGCCCATGATCGGTGCGATTATCCGGGAGATGTGAAACGCTGTCTGATCGAAAGACACCGCTCGTACAAGCTGGCTTCGGTGTACGAGGTTCGTAATGAAGGCCTGTCTCGCGGTCCAGTCGTTGCCGAGCGCAGCACCAAACGCTACTCCCGAGGCGACGATGTGCCACGGTTCGAGCGTGTCCGTAAATCCAAGTACGGCCAGAATGGCCATAGTGATCGCCCCGATAACGGAGCCGGAAACGAGCATGATTTTACGCGGCACCCGGTCTGCCAACACGCCACCTACACCGGCAAAGATGAACTGTGGGACGGCGAGCGCTGCGCCAAGTGCGGCGAGCCATAGACCTGATCCGGTGATGTCGTAGATCAGGAAGCTGTTGGACATGAACACGAGCATGTGGCCCGTACTCCATGTGAGGGTAGACAGAATGAATCGGCGGAACTGGCCGTCACGAAGCACGTGCGGCAAGGGCATCGCTACGCGCTCTGCTGTGTATGTCTCGTGGTCGCCCAATGTTTCGGCCATAACGACCTATTGTGCGGTCTGGACGAGGGTGATGCCATCGCTTTGAGATCCCTGATATCACTGGGGGGGTTCACCGGGTTTGGAGAACGGCTAGAATCCCGGTTCACTTGAAGCACATCCCGAAACCCACAGAGGGGATCGATCGTGGCAAGCACCGACACCAGCCGTCCCAACATCCTGTTCATCCTGAGCGACGATCAGGGCTACTGGGCGATGAACTGCGCCGGAACACCTGAAATACGCTCTCCCAACCTGGATCGTCTGGCGGCGACCGGAATCAAGTTTGAGAACTTCTTCTGCGCCTCGCCCGTCTGTTCACCAGCCAGGGCATCTATCCTCACCGGCCAGATGCCGTCCCAGCACGGTGTTCAGGACTTCTTAAGGGCCGGAAACTCGGTCAACCTTCCGGGCGATGGCAAGACGGTGCAGTACCTGGAAGGTCGCACCACCTACACAGAGATCCTCTCAGAGAACGGCTACACCTGCGGGCTCAGTGGTAAGTGGCACATCGGAGATTCCGCCACGCCACAGACCGGGTTCGAGTACTGGAATGTGCACGCCACCGGGTCCGGCGATTACTACAACGCCCCGATGTTCAAGGACGGCGAACTGTATACGTCCGATGGTTATTTCAGCGATGTAATTACCGACAACGCCATCGACTTCATGGAGGATCAGCTCGGATCGGACAAGCCGTTTTCGCTGAATGTCCACTTCACCGCGCCACATGCACCCTGGGGTCCGGAGCAGCACCCATCGGAGATATATGACGACTATTTCGAGAACTGCGACTTTGAGTCGGTACGCTGGGACCCGGTCCACCCAAACCATCTGGCAAAAGAGGGCTCTTCCGGGAGTGTCGGGTCGACAGAAGAAGAACGTCGTCAGCTACTAAGTGGTTACTTTGCAGCTATCACAGGTATGGACAGCAACATCGGTCGGCTGATCGACTGGCTGGAGGCTAACGGGCTTCGTGAAAACACGTTGATCGTGTTCACGGCAGACAACGGGATGAACACGGGCCACCACGGCATATGGGGCAAGGGGAACGGGACGTACCCGCCAAACATGTTCGACACAGCCGTGAAGGTGCCGACCCTGATGTCACGGCCCGGGCATGTACCGGCGGGCGTGGTTGAGGAGAGCCTGCTGAGCCACTACGACTTCATGCCAACTTTGCTGGAGTACACCAGTTTGTCCGATAAAAACCCAACAGATGGTGAGCGGCCGGGAGGTAGTTTCGTGCCGATTCTTGAGGGCGCTTCGATGGGTGCTTCACGGCCTGTGGTGGTGTTGGACGAGTACGGCCCGACTCGGATGATTCGCACGAAATCTTTGAAGTACGTCCACCGGTACCCGGACGGTCCATACGAGCTGTACGACCTTGTCGGCGATCCAGACGAAACTGTGAACGAGATCGATAACCCAACATTTGCTTCGTCTATCGCTACGATGCGCGGGCAGCTTGAAGAGTGGTTCGACAAGTACACGGAGACTGATCGCGATGGCCGGGATCAGGCCGTGAAGGGTCGTGGACAGCTCGATCTGGTGGGCAAAGCGGACGCATTTGCACAGGACGTGGTGTTCTTGCGGGATACGTAAACGCCAGTGTCATGAGGCTCTCGAAGGATCGAGTCGTGCAGCAACGCTTATTCCTTCTCCCACAGGGACAGGCAGTACACCACCTACCCGTTCGGCTTGATAACCAGCTTCACGCCCTTGCCTTCTCCTGAGTCGATGATCGCTTGCGGGACGTCTTGTAGTGCATATCGGCCCGTGATGACGCCGTCCAGGTTTAGCTTCGCCAGCTCGCCCGGTGTCTGGTTGAAGACATCGCCTCTGCCAAAGCCTGATTGCAGTGTGACTTCCCGGTACTGCATGTCGTAGAGGTCGACCGGCAGTGGTGCGCCCGACGGAGCCACGCCAATCATGAGCACCTGGCCTCGCGGTCGCACTAACTCAACGCATTTGGCGACCAGCTCAGGTTTGCCGACAGCCTCGGCAGCGATGTGGAGCCCCGTACCGTTAGTCAGGTCGGCTACGAAGTCTTCGATGCTGGATTCGGCAGGATCGTGCTGAATGTCGATCCCGATCTGGGCGGCGAAGTCACGCCGATATTCGACCGGTTCAGAGATCGCGACGGTCGCCATCCCGTGCGATTTGAGGAATGCGGCCGTCATGAGACCCATCATTCCTCCGCCAATCACCAGTCCCACCGCGCCATCGTCGATACGAAGTCGGCTCACTCCCGACAGGCAGCATGATGCGGGTTCGGTAATCGACGCCACCTCAACATCCAGACCAGCGGGAATCGGCACTGCGGATGCGTTTGGTACCGACGCCAGCTCAGCGAAGAACTCATGCTTCTGCGTGTTCCGTTCGCATCGAGACACCGTCCAATTCAGGCAACCGTCGCACTCGCCACATGACGTGCTGTGGTTGAGTACGACGTTCTCGCCGATTCGGTCACGGCTGACGTTCGCCCCCACATCGATGATCTCGCCCGACGCTTCGTGGCCCAGGATCTGGGGCGCAGTCGCCGGGAAGAGGCCCTGCGTGATGTGTACGTCAGTCCCGCACACGCCCACCGTGCCGATACGGACCACCACGTCATCCGGGCCGATGATCGGGTCCGGGACATCGCCGTACTCGAAATTGCCGCCGCCGAGCCAAGTGCACGCTTTCAAGTGGGTCTCCTCAGGCTTCGCCCATCAGGGCCGTGATTAAGAATCTGGAGGGAGTATCGCGCGGGTCAGGGGTTTGGTGGCGATCCGTACTCGATTATCCGGGCGATTACTGGCGGAACGTTAGTAGACTCGCAGCCGTCACGCGATTGCGGTCTACGGGCCGGTCGGACGATGTAACCACCCCCGAACCCCCTTTCTTGTACATCTGGCATTAGGAGGGGGCAATCATCTCCCGGGAGAAACTTCATGGCGCCTCGAGTGATCGTGATCATCCTCGGTTCCGGTACACCCACTCCCCACACTGCGCGCTGGGGCACATCATTTCTGGTCGGCATCGGCGGCGAATGGATGATGTTCGATTGCGGATTCGCCGCAACGTACAAGCTGGCAAAAGCGGGCTTCATGGCGACACAGGTGGACAACCTGTTTTTCACCCACCACCACTCCGACCTTGACGACGATTACCCATCATTCCTTCTCACACGATTCGATATGTCGATCGGTAAGGAGAACGAACTCAACGTGTACGGGCCAACGCTTACCGAGCAGCTAACCGAACGACTGTTGGGCGAGGGCGTCGGCGCGTTCTGGCACGACATCGTAGCGCGCACGAACCACCCTCTTTCGCTTGGCGCATACGTCGAACGCGGCGGCAAACTGCCGCGGCGTGCGCCCAAGATCAACGCCCGTGACATCGGGCCAGGCACGATTGCGACAGGCAAGAACTGGGAGATAACGGCGGCCCCAGTTGAGCATGTTCAGCCCTACCTGGATTCGCTGGCGTACCGAATCGATTCCGACGAGGGTTCGATCGTGTTTTCGGGCGACACACGACCATGTGCGTCCCTGACCAATCTGGCTTACGGAGCGGACTTGCTGGTTATGGAGTGCATTCGGCTGGAGAGCGCGCACGAAGGCAATGCTTACGGCGATAGCGAGACCGGTACTTTTGGAGCCGGGCAGACGGCGAAGGACGCCGGGGTGAAGCGGCTTGCGCTGGTGCACCAGATCCCGGCGATGGATGAGCCGGTGATGCACGCGCAGGCGCTGAAAGAAGTGACCAGCGTGTACGACGGCCCCGTGATCTGGGGCGATGAGCTGCTTGAGATTCCGTGGGAGTAGGGTCCACTGCACGCTACCGTAGTTAACATTCGTGATCGCCCAGACTTAACCACCCCCTACTTGGGAGGCCAATCGTTCAAAGGAGGTTTGGAGTTGGGTCGCGTTGTGCTTCACCATTGATGTTTTTGCCGGCTGCCCTTTCGGCTGTAAAATCGCTTTCGTATTAGACAACCATGGATAGCCCCCTCCAACTCTAGGAGGGGGCTATCCAATCTCCCGGGAGAACGAATGAGCAACGTTACGATCAGGGACATCCGGACTATCTTCACCGAGCCGGACGGGATTCGGCTTGTGATCGTGAAGATCGAGACATCGGAGCCGGGGCTTTACGGGATTGGCTGTGCGACCTTTACGCAGCGGCCGACCGCAGTCAAAACAGCGCTTGATGACTACCTGAGGCCCTTCCTGATCGGCCGAGATGTCGCAGACATCGAAGACGTGTGGCAGTCGAGTTACATATCATCCTACTGGCGCAACGGCCCGGTCCTGAACAACGCCATGTCAGGCGTCGACCAGGCTCTCTGGGACATCAAGGGAAAGATGGCCAACATGCCCGTGTATGACCTCTTTGGAGGAAAGGCGCGCGAGGCGGCGGCGGTGTACGTCCACGCCAAGGGTGCGGAGAACTCCGAGGTCGAGGACGAGGTCCGTGGCTTCTTGGAGGATGGCTACCACCACATCCGGGTTCAGATAGAGACCCCCGGCGGTTTCGCCACATACGGCACCGGTGGACGTGGCTCGGCAAACATCGAGACCAGCGCGACGACCCCGGACGAAGGCCCACGCTGGATCACGAAACGCATCGAAGAGCGTGATCCCAGTCTGAAGTACGCGCACCCGGGCGGCGTTTTCGAGCCACGACCCTACATGCGTTCAGCCCTGGCGTTGTTCGAGCATCTGCGCTCCAACATCGGGTTCGATGTCGAACTCCTGCACGATGTCCACGAACGCATCCCCCCAATCCTTGGCGTGTGGCTGGCGAAGGAGGTCGAGCAGTACCAGCTCTTCTTCCTGGAAGACCTGTTCCCGCCTGAAGACCAGGAGTATTTCCGGATGGTTCGGGAGCAGACCTCCACGCCGATCGCTATGGGCGAGCTCTACAACAATCCTCACGAGATGACGCCGATGGTGAAGGATCGATTGCTCGATTTCATGCGAGTACACGTCTCGCAGATCGGCGGACTCACTCCGGCTCGAAAGCTTGCGGCGTTGTGCGAAGCATTTGGCGTCCGAACGGCATGGCACGGTCCGGGCGACACGTCCCCGGTGGGTCACGCAGCGAACCTGATGCTTGACCTGAACACCAGCAACTTCGGCATCCAGGAGTACTCGATCTTCGGCGATCGCACCCGAGAGGTGTTCCCCGGCAGCCCAGAGGTCCACGACGGCTACATGTGGCCGAACGGAAAGCCCGGGCTGGGTATCGACATCGACGAAGAGCTAGCCGCCAAGTTCCCGTTCCAGGAACGTGCATTCGGTGGAGCGTGGTCCGCACCGCGTCGTGCCGACGGGAGCGTGGTCCGGCCTTAGCGAATGGTCGTTAAGGGGCGCTTACGGAAGCGCCCCGATAGCAAAGTCGCCCGGTCCCGGCGAGAAGCCTAGGAAGGTGGCGACCCCGTCTTCGATGGCGATGTTGAAGGTCCCAAGGGGCGCCCATTCCGACCTGTTGTGTGTCCACAGACGGACCTTGGGCATCTCGATCTCGTGTTGTTCAAGCCACGTCGTGGGGATGTGGAATCGGAAAATAAATCGCTCGGCCGCGATATCCGGCTGTGCGAAAACGTCTGCCCTGAACTGCCTGTATACGGGCTCCGGTGGCGGATCTCCGGCTTCGAGATCGGTACTCAGTGTGATCGCCGTCTCGATCCCGCCAAACCTGGCCCTGAATGAAAGGACGTCGATTCCCAGGACGTTGGCGTCAACCGGATTCATATCGACCCGAGTTTCGCCGTGTCCGGATGCGGTCTCCAGGCGTTTGACCAGAGGAAGATCGAGGTTATCACTGGCTTCAGCCAGGTCCTCATATCCGGCCAGCACCGGGTCTTCATGCTGGCTCCAAATTAGCACCGCCGCCATTCCTAGTGAAAGTGAGATGGCCAGCAGCGTGAGCAAGGTGATTTTGGTGAAGACGGCCTGTTCGCGCGTCTTGTCTTTACGACCGAGTTTGTCAGCCCCTGAGAGAGTGAACGGATCAGCAAATACCGACGGGCCAGCTGCCCGCCACTCGGAGTATCCGCAGCGCTGGCAATTCAACACGTTGGATTCAGCACTGAGACCACAGTTCCGACACTTCTTCTCTGTGTCCGGCGATGTCTCGATATCTGGCGTGAGTAGGTGCGCCAGCTCTTTCGGGCTTAGCGGCTCCTGTATCTCCTCGTAGTCGTCGCCGACCTGGAAGTTCTGGGCACCGGACCGCAGGACAGAGTCATCAAAATCACCGGTCAGGTCTTTGAACAGCTCGGCTGCCGTCGTGTAACGGTCGGCGGGGTTCTTGGCCATGCAGCGCTTAACGATGTGCGCAAGCCCCGGATTGATCCCACTCACCCGGGACTCCAGAGGTGCTGGCGTGGCATCTAGGTGCATGCGCATCACGGCCATCGCGGACTCTGCGTTGAATGGCGGAGCGCCCGTGAGCATGTGATACATCACGCAGCCGAGGCTGTAGATATCTGATCGCTCGTCCACCGCCCCACCATCGACCTGTTCAGGCGACATGTAGTGCGGCGTGCCGAGTCGTGCGCCTGTACGGGTAAGCGCCGTCATGTCACGGGCGTGCGCTATACCGAAGTCTGTCAGCTGTGCGACGCCGTCGCTCGTAAGCAGTACGTTGTGCGGCTTGATGTCTCTGTGAATGATGCCGGCGTGATGCGCTGCATTCAGACCAGAGGCGATATCCGCGCCAATTTTAGACACGCGATTCGGTGATATTCGAGAGTCCTGATCGATTAGCGCATCAAGGCTCTGCCCAGATACTCCATCGCAATGTATGGGGTACCGTCGTCCTCGCCGATGTCCAGCACCTTGACGATGTTGGGATGATCCAACGAAGCGGCCAGGCGCGCTTCTCTTTCGAGTCGTTTGCGCTGGTCTGGGTCGGACGCCAGACGTGGGTCCAGGACCTTGAGTGCCACAAGCGCTTTGTTGCGCGTATCCGTGGCCCGGTACACCGTGGCCTGCGCGCCCGAGGCGATTCTACTTAACGGCCTGTACGGCCCGATCATGCCATCAACCACGGGTCAGCGTCCCGAGGTCGTAGGTAAAGGACCAAACGCGCGCGCTCGAAGCGTGAAGCAATTGCTTTTCGCGTCGTACGATTGTCGGCACCTGGCGTTCTACGCCTATTAACCAAAACACCTGTGCCGGTAAGACTACGAGCCGAAACACGGCGGAACATCCGTACATTCACTGTGCACATGTGCGCACACACACGTCGGTGTAAGTCGCGGTTTGAGTTTTCAGTACCGGATCTTGACTGAAATTAGTGGTTCGTGTGGCTTACAAGACGGGCTCAGGATTAGACGCGGAAAAGCATGAGGGTTGTTTGTCGATCCCCGTGAAATCAGGAAAATCAGGAACAAGGCTCTTCACGCTGGCCGTGATGATTTGTGCGGTGGCGATACTCGCCCTGGCATGCGGCGGTGATCCTGAGCTTCTGGCTGTCGAGAACCGAACAGGCGGAGCCATCGTCGTTGAGATAGCGGAGATTCCGGACGAGCACCCGCTGGAGCTTGGAGCTTCACGCACGGCTAATGTGCAGATCGACACGATGTACGAGACGGAGCTTTCCGAGATCACAGGCGACACCAGCGCACGGGTTCACGTCACCGATCTCGACGGAGGAACCATTTGCGAACACGTCGCCACTGAGAGTGAACCTGCTCCACGGCTTATCGTGTTCGTGGGTGGATGCGATATCGAATCGGAAGCTCAATAGATAACGGGGATCGGTCGATCGCTGTGGCCCGTGCCCGTCTCACGACATCTTCACGATCACGGGCCACGAGTTCACTCTCTGTTCACGGCACGTAGCGCACTATTCCCACATGCCGTTCATAATTCAGCGTATTCCGAGCGCCCTCACGGGTCTGTCCCTGTTACTTATTTTCGTTGTCGCCTGTTCGGGTGGCGACGCGCCTCCCACCCCAACACCTGAGATAACACCGGAACCGACGAGCCAGATCGACGGGCTCGTGGTGTTTGCGGCGGCCTCTGATCTGGCCATTGCAGACAACCGGATTCAGTTCCTCGTGAAAACGTTGAACGGTG
>Ga0114999_10009747_pt1 | contig 10484 bp, 8 predicted proteins | sample ArcticOcean_MG_C_3_FD_89820 | JGI IMG/M metagenome (GOLD analysis project Ga0114999, IMG submission 89820) | Marine microbial communities from western Arctic Ocean - ArcticOcean_MG_CB8_126 | ecosystem: Environmental > Aquatic > Marine > Oceanic | place: Arctic Ocean: Canada Basin | collected... | reverse complement strand
CCAAGATGCCTTTTGCACGGTCTCGCGCATCTCCAATGGCGCGCGCCGCTACAACTTTCGCAACACGGCCACGATAGGCTGCGTCAGCGTGGACGTCAGATTGAGGGTCAATTAGATCGTCGATATTGGCGCAGGCTGCTTTGATCATGTTGTCACTTAGTTCGCTACCAGTTAGGACTTGTTCGACGTTTATCAGTCGTAGCGGTGCGGGTGAAGCGCCACAAATTGCGATTGATAGTCTTAGGCAATTACCGTTCTCGTCCAATGTCGTCTGTGCCGCTGCGGCCGCCAGCGCGTAGTCACTGTTGCGGATGCTGACCTCATGAAATCCAAAACCGGTATTTTCCGACGGCCAGATTGGGAAGCGCGCTTCAACGAGGCATTCATCCGGCGCCAGTGTTGTCGCCATCGCGGAGTCGAAGAAGTCACCCGCTGCAATTGTTCGTTGCCCGCGGGTACTCTGCGCGACAATTGTTGCGTCGAGTGTTTGAGCGATTAAGGGAATTTCCGCGGAGGGATCGGCGTTGACGAGGCTGCCACCAATTGTGCCGCGATTGCGTGTCTGGGTGTGGCCGACATGCGATAGCGCGTCGGCGAGCAGTGGGAGTTGAGATTTTACGACCTCGGAGGCCAGCGTGTCGGCCTGTCGTGTACCGGCTCTAATAATGAGGTGGTCGCCGGCAACGGTGATGCCAGCGAGTTCACTAACATCATTGATGTCGATTAGGAGGGAGGGCCGTGCAAGACGCATGGCCATTAACGGGATCATGGTCTGTCCGCCGGCGATAATGCGGGCATCCTCGCCGCCATCGGCGAGGGCCTGACAGGCCTCGTTAATGGAGGCAACTCGGACATAGTCGAAATTAGCTGCTTTCATGGGTATTTCTTATCACTTTGAACGAATTGTCTGCATGGATATGGAGCGGCTAGGGGGTTGTCAATACGCCGCCGTATGGTATGGCAAGTTAACCGAAATATTTACTCATAAGAGTACGCCAAAATGAGCAGCACAAAACGAGACTATCGCGATCTTCATGACCATATAAAAGCCCTCGATGAGGCTGGTCTCTTGATTACAGTTGATGAACCGGTCGACAAAGATGCCGAAATGCACGCGCTGGTGCGGTGGCAGTTTGTCGGGGGGCTCAAGGAAAGCGAGCGCAAGGCCTTCTTGTTTACCAATGTCGTGAACGCCAAAGGACGCAAATACGACCTGCCCATCGTTGTTGGTGCGCTAGCCGCAAATCAGGACATATATAGTGTCGGTATGCAGGCACCGGTGGATGAGATCGGCGCAAAATGGGATGCAGCGATCAACAATCCCATTGACCCAATCGTTGTGGAAGATGCGCCCTGTCATGACGTGATCATTGAAGGCGATGCTTTGCTGGGGGAAGGAAATGGTATCGACTCACTGCCGATCCCCGTTTCGACCCCTGGATTTGATGCAGCCCCGACACTGACCTCGACGAACGTTGTGACCCGTGACCCGGAAACAGGGGTCCAGAATATGGGAACTTACCGGGCGGCGCTGAAAGCCCCCGATCGTATGGTTGTACGGATGGCGACCCGAGTTGGCGGCGCTGGTGGCTATGCGCATTACAAAAAGCATCAAGCGCGTGGTGATAAGAAAATGCCTGTGGCCATTGTCCTTGGCTGTCCGCCGGTTGTCGCCTTTATGGGGCCGCAGAAACTGCCGCTTGATAGAGACGAGGTTGGCGTTGCTGGTGGTCTTGCGGGTGCACCGATCAATATGGTCAAGGCGCGGACAGTTGATTTGATGGTGCCGGCAGAATCTGAGCTGGTTATCGAAGGGATCATCGATACCGAAATGGTTGAGCCAGAAGGGCCGTTTGGTGAGAGCCACGGCCATGTCGCGCTTGAAGAATTCAATATGCCGATGCAGGTGACCGCTATCACCCATCGTAAAAATGCAGTTCTCACGTCTTATATAAGTCAGGCAGCGCCATCTGAATCGAGTGTCATAAAGCGGGTGGCTTACGAACCTCTGTTCCTGGCCCACCTTCGTGATGCGCTGGGGATTAAGGGCATTAAAAAGGTCTCGCTGCACGAGCCCCTGACGGGATTGCTGCGGGTGACCATTATTACGTTCGAGAGAGAGACGCCAAAAACCGAAATTTGGCGCGCGCTTTATGGCGCAGCCTTTTTCAAAGGCGATTGCAGCAAAATCTGCATTGCGGTGAACGAAGATATTGATCCTGACAATGCGGATGCGTTGCTTTGGGCGATAGCCTATCGTCTTAACCCGGTTGACGATGTTCAAACGCTGGCACATCGCGGTCAGGGGCATGGCCCGAAGCGCGAACACACCGGCGAGGAAGACTCCACGTTGCTGATCGACGCGACGATGAAAAGTGATATGCCACCGGTCGCTCTGCCGACTCAGGAGTATATGGAGCGTGGTCTCAAGCTTTGGAACAAGCTTGGCCTGCCCTCTGTCCGCCCAACGCCGCCATGGTTTGGTTATTCGTTGGGTGATTGGACGCAGGATTGGGCTGATGCTGCGACGCGCGCCGCCGCGGGAGATTATCTGGAGAACGGGGCCCGTACGCTGCAAAGGCAGCAAAAAGGCCTGGTGCCAGAAACCTCGGTGCGTAATGCCGAGGATGGTTGGGACGAGAAAGAAACCTTCTGATCGGTCCTTCACTGAGCTGTTCCTAAATGTGAATTGACACTCCCAGTGTGGCGTGGCTTGTATGAGTGTGCGATTTTTATGACGGCGGGGCTGTGCAGAATGGCCTCGCATATTTAACAATTAAGGATACTTTTATGAAATTGTTTCAAACTGGTGTCGCGGCAGTTGTTGCCGTGGGCGCTGTGGCTTACGGATCTGCCATAGCCGCCGAAAAAAAACTTAACGCTATTACGTCGTTGCAGCCGACAAATGTTCTCGCAAAATCTTTTTTGCAGAAATTTGTCGCAGTTCTGAATAAGTCTGCGAAAGGCATTGTCAGCATACATTATGTTGGTGGTCAGGAAGTTGTACCGCCCCGTAAAGCAGCTGCTGCTCTGAAACGCGGTCAGTTTGATATGCTCAGCAGCCCAACGGCCTATTACATTGGGACCGTGCCTGAAGGGTATGGCCTGATGGCGTCAAACCAGAGCCCACGTGTCCTCCGCGGCAATGGCGGCTGGGAACTGCTGCAGAAGATTTACGCCGAAAAAGCTGGTGCACATCTTCTTTCCTGGGGTGCAAATATGACCTCGTATCATATGTATCTCCACAAGGCGCCAACGTTTAGCAAAGACGGATTGCCAGACCTGACGGGTTATAAAATGCGGGCGACTGGTACCTATCGTCCTCTGTTCCGGGCGCTTGGCGCGACGACTATTAATATCAAGTCTTCGGAAGTAATCACGGCTATCCAGCGTGGGACGGTCGATGGCTTCGGATTTACCGATGTGTCGCTACCCGCGATCGGTCTTCACAAGGTAACGAAATATCGGGTTCAACCTAACTTCTATCAAACTAATACGGTTGAGACGATTAACCTTGCAACTTGGAACGCTTTGACCAAGGCACAGAAAGACGCCTTGAACCGGATGGCGATTGAGTTTGAAGTCACCTCGGTTCAATACGTCGAATCGGAACGTCTGAAAGAAGAAGTCCTGATCAAGGCAGCGGGCGTTAAAGACGTTGTGCTTAAAGGCGCCGCAGCCGCTAAATATCTTGAAATCGCCCATGGTGAAGTTTGGAAAGAGCTGAAAAAACGTTCTAAATACCATGACCAGCTGAAACCGCTTCTGTATAAGCCTGGCAAAGCCATTCGTCAGCTTAAGATTAAGCAAAATCTCGACGAAAAACGCTAATCACGATTGCTAACTTGTTTAAGGGCGGCGCCGGTAGGAATACCGGAGCCGCTTTTATTTTGCCTACTGCAAACCAGAATTGACATTACGGGGAGTTTTGGCGACTATTTCGCGTGTTTGCATTTTAAAATTTCGTGCGGCAAAGCTGTCGTCAAATGCAAGGTAACGTGAACAGGGAGAGATTAATGACTTTTGTAAAATCAGGTGTTGCTGCGGCGGCGGCGACGATTGCTTTGATGAGCGCACCCGCGTTCGCTGCAGAGCGAACACTAAATGCGGTCACCGGTCTTCAGCAGACCAATATTATTGCACAGAGTTTCCTGCAAACCTGTATGAAGCCGGTAAAGGCGGCTGGTAAGGGTATCCTGCAGATTAAAGATGTTGGTGGTGAGGAAGTCGTGCCGCCACGTAAGGCTGCTGCGGCTCTTAAGCGTGGTCAGTTCGACATGTTGTCCTGTCCAACAGCTTATTATATTGGGACCGTTCCTGAGGGCTATGGCATCCTTGCGTCAAATCAGGGGCCGAAGATTCTCCGTAAAAACGGTGCCTTCGAACTTCTGCAGAAAATTTATAAGGAAAAGGCCGGTTCTCATCTATTGGCATGGGGCGAGAGCATGACGTCTTACCACATGTATCTCCACAAGGCGCCAAAGCTGGGTGCAGACGGTGTTCCAGATTTGACCGGGTACAAGATGCGGGCAACCGGCACCTATCGCCCACTGTTCCGGGCGCTTGGGGCGACAACCATTAATATCAAATCTTCAGAAGTGATCACGGCTATTCAGCGTGGCACGGTCAACGGATATGGTTTCACTGATGTGTCGGTGATTTCTCTTGGTCTTGATAAGGTTACAAAGTACCGCGTTCTGCCGAACTTTTATCAGACCAATCAGGTTTTGACAGTCAACCCCAAAACTTGGGCGTCTCTGACGAAGAAGCAGCGTGATTTTTTAAACGCGCAAGCGATCATTTATGAGACTGCTTCTGTTAAGTTCGTTGAAAAGAGTCGGCTGGCCGAAGAAAAGCAGATGAAAACCGCTGGTATCAAGGACGTCGTGCTGAAAGGCGCCGCTGCTCAAAAATATCTCGATATCGCACATGGCGAAATCTGGAAAGAGTTGAAGAAGAGATCGAAGTACCATGACCAATTGAAGCCTCTGCTCTATAAGCCTGGTAAGGCTATTCGTCAGGTTGACACTGGTCGTATGCTTGACCAGAAACGCTAAAATCTGATCGGTCTCAATATAGAGGCCTGTTGATTAAAAGACGGCGTTGGCCTTCATGCTGGCGCCGTTTTTTTTATGGAATTTATGAAGTGGCTAACTTGTAGTAGCCTTGCAAAAGAGCGTGTTTGACAACAAAAAAGAGTCCGTTCAATATGCCGACGGATAAATAGTAAATTTTAATAGGCGAGATTTATTTTTAGCCGTTTGTTTTGTTTTTAATCACGAATGAATTGAAATTAGGGAGTAGAAGATGATTTCCGTAAAAACTGGGATGGGCGCGATTGCTGTCGCTGCAGCTGCCGTGATCTCAACCTCACCTGTAGTAGCCGAGACAACCCTCACAACGGTTACGGCCCTGCAGCAAACAAATATTTTAGCCAAATCTTATCTCAAGACCTTTGTCGGCGTTGTAAATGCTCAAGGTAAGGGCAATGTGCAGATGAAATATCTCGGTGGCCAAGAAGTTGTGCCGCCACGTAAGGCTGCTTCAGCTCTTAAGCGTGGTCAGTTCGATGTTCTTAGCGCGCCAACGGCATATTACATTGGGACAGTTCCTGAAGGCTATGGCCTTTTAGCTGCCAATAAAGGTCCCCGTGCGCTTCGTGCCAATGGCGGTTTTGCTTTGCTGCAGAAAATCTATGCAGAAAAAGCTGGTGCCCATCTCCTCGCCTGGGGCGAAAACATGACGTCCTATAACATGTTCTTAGGCATTAAGCCCAAGATGGACAAAGACGGTCTACCTGACCTTCGGGGCGTTAAGATGCGGGCGACAGGTACCTATCGGCCATTGTTCCGAGCCCTTGGTGCCACGACCATTAACATCAAATCGAGCGAAATCATCACTGCCATGCAGCGCGGTACGGTGCAGGGCTTTGGTATGACCGATAGTTCAGTGATGGCAATTGGCCTTGGCCCCGTCATCAAGTATCGGGTACAGCCGAACTTCTATCAAACCAACCAGGTTGTAACCGTTAATCTCGCTTCCTGGGCGAAGCTGACCAAGAAAGAGAAGTCTTTTCTTGAAAAAGTCTCTCTCGAGTATGAAAACACGTCGGTTAAATTCGTTGAAGCAGAGCGTCTGGCAGAAGAAGTCCTGGTCAAGAAACAGGGCATCATCGACATTCAGCTGAAGGGTGCAACTGCCCTGAAATATCTGGATATCGCTCATGCAGAAATCTGGAAAGAGCTGAAGACGCGGTCAAAGTACCACGATCAGCTTAAGCCGCTTCTGTATACGCCTGGAAAGCCCGACCGTCAGATGGATCTGGGCGACACGCGTCTCAAACAGTAAGCTTGTCTGCATACCAACGATAAAAGGAAAGTCCATTGTTACAGACTTTTGATACGATGCTCGGGAAGACGAGTACGGCACTGTCATGGTTTGCCTGTGCTCTTATCCCCTGCATGTTCCTGATGATTACGATTGATGTTTCGATCCGGACTTTGGGCTATCGTCCACCGCTCTTTACATCATCGGTCGTTGAGTATGCACTTCTCTATATGGCGATGTGTTCCGCACCGTGGCTTGTCCGCGAACGTGGACACGTCGTCATTGAAGCTTTAATCGCGGCTTTGCCGGATAAAGTTCGGCAGGTGCTCGCTAAAATTATCTATGTGATTTGCGCGGCGGTGTCTTTCCTCTTTGCTTATCTGTGCTGGGGAATATTCGTGGATTACATAAATGGTGGAGAGCTGGATGTCCGCGGTATTGATATGCCGTACTGGCTGCAATTCCTGCCGCTACCATTATGTTTTTTGCTCATTGCATTAGAGTTTTGCATGTATATCGCGGGTCTTCGGTCCTACTACACGTACGATCTGGGCGAAGTAAAGGACGGCGTCTAGTTATGGAATGGTATGAGTCTGGAGGCCTTTTATTAGGCTGCGTTGTTGCGGGGATGGCCCTCGGTTTCCCTGTTGCATTTACCTTCATGATCACGAATGTGATCGGAATATTTGTATTTTCGGGTGGTTGGCCGGTTTTGCCGCAAATCGCTGATAATGCGACAAACCTGATCACGTCATTTACCCTGTCGCCGATCCCGATGTTTATTCTGATGGGGTCGCTGTTCTTCCATACGGGGCTGGCAATCAGGGTCTTTGATGCCCTTGATAAATTGCTGGGTAAAATCCCGGGGCGGCTTTGTTATCTGACGGTTATCGGTGGTTCGTTATTCTCGACCCTTACGGGTTCGACCATGGCTAACACAGCGATGCTAGGGTCACTTCTGGTCCCTGAAATGACCAGACGCGGTTACAGTAAGAAGATGTCCATGGGGCCGATCCTTGGCACCGGTGGACTGGCGATGATCATTCCACCTTCATCGTTAGGTGTTCTTCTGGCTAGTATCGCTCAGGTTGATGTTGGTCGCCTGTTGATCGCGGGTCTATTACCTGGGCTTATGTTGGCAACGTTGTATGCCATCATGATTACCTTTCTGCTCTGGAAGAATCCGGAATCGGCGCCAAGCTACGACGTCGAGCCTTCAAGCTGGGGCGAAAAGATTTATCAGATCTGCGTCAATATCCTGCCGATGGGTTTAGTGGTCTTTATGGTCATTGGCTTTATCGTTCTCGGTTGGGCGACACCGTCTGAATCTGCGTCATTCGGCGTGGTCGGTGTTGTTATTCTGGCTGTAGCGCGCCGGGTATTTACGTGGGTGGCCTTTAAGACATCCTTGCAGGGCACGATTCGCGTCGCCGGTATGGTGTTCTTCATTTTGATGAACTCCACGGTGTTCAGTCAGCTTCTGTCGATGTCCGGAGCTAGCCGTGGGCTTGTTGGCTGGGCAACTGGCTTTGAGGTTGCGCCGCTCCTAATCCTGACAGCCATGTTCCTGGTGCTGATTATGCTGGGTATGTTCATGGATCAGGTTTCGATGATGCTAATCACCGTACCGATCTTTTATCCGCTGGCAATTTCGCTTGGTTATGACCCGATTTGGTTCTCGCTGATCGTTCTTATGTCTTTGGAAATGGCCGCGACGACACCGCCATTTGGATTGCTGTTATTTATAATGTTGGGCATGGTCAAAGGGACAACTTTGGGTGAGGTTGCGATGGCAGCTTTGCCTTACTTGTTCTGCGATCTAGTCTTGATTATCATTCTCGTAATTGTACCCGGGGTGGGATTGTGGCTACCCAGCTTAATGGGGACTTAGGGGGGGCTAGGCGTTAGTCTGTCTGCTCAGGTTAGAAGAAGACGGTCCGGTGGGGTGCACCGGACCGTTCTTTTTTGGGACCGGCGGTGAGGATTAAGCCGCATACTCACCCTCAAAAATATCGGATGAACTGAAATCGTCTATGATAGGCTCCGGGCTCTTTTGCACTACAGTGGCGCGCAGTTGGTCGCCGATTTCGTCGCCGAACACCCTACTATCTTGCGGCGGGAAGGCGTCCTGTTCCACTCGGTTGAGGGTGGATTGTAGTGTAGACACTGCCAGGTATCCTGTTGTCGTCGGCGGATTCGAAGAACGTACGGACACTTTTTTGATATCGTTCGTTACAGGCTAAATGTTCGGTGTGAGCGCTGGGGATATATCTAAGGCAAATGATTAAATGGTTTTCCCACTGTCAGTGAAGACGAGGCGGTGGGCTTATGCACGATCGCAGCTTTGGCTGCGACTGGCGTTAAATTGGAATATGAAAACAAAGGTAGCTCTGATCTTAATACAGTTGCTGTTTAGTAGGGTTTTCTTCTTCGGTGTTTGCGGAGCCCTTTATAGCTAACCAAAAAAAGAGCTTCTGTGAGCCAAGATTAACTGATTCCAGAAATTATTCCTAAGAATGTAAAAATAAACAGGTATTATTACCTAGGTTCAGATATTTGGTTATCCTCTACGTCAGTCCATCTTCGCCTTCAATGTCCGTCGCTTCCAAGCCGCCGACGCGGGCGTTGAGCTGACCACGATTAGCATAGCAGCAGATTACCGCGATTTCATCGGGCAGCGGCGCGTCTGGGATCATGACAGTCATCGTGTCGTAATGTGACCTTACATAGAGTGCGTCTTTATGCGCGAGTGGTACATCAATGATGCCGCCTGGCGCCATCCGTTTTGACGTCGAGGAAATCCAAGCAACACCGCCGTTGGCAGCTTCGCGCATCACGTTACCATATATTGTCGTGACCATGGCAGAGCCGTGTTGTTGTTCACCCATCATGCCGACGATGGACGCCTTGCCATAGCTTTCCATCGCGTATGGTTTCATCGCCGCTGCCGCCATATTAGTGATTTGTTTGCCAAGCGCTTCGCTTGCCTCCGTCAAAGAGGATAGGTCTTCCTGATAGGTTCCTCCGGCAAACGGATTTTTGACCACCGCGATGACCGCAACCTTGCGTAGCGGTGTGTTGGCTTCTTGACCCGCTTCACTGAAAGTCTCTTCAATCGCTGTAACGATCTTGCGAATATGCATGGGCGAGTTTCCTTAATGCGCAGCGCCAGAGAAATCGAACGGGATGTTATTCCTTATCGTTCGGATTGGCCGTGTGGTTGGCGGCGTATTGCGGCTGCGCCCGATAAACCTTGGTACGCCATCAGTAATGACTGCCCCAACGGCGGCGAGATCACCATGTTTGATGGCTTCAAGGGCGGTCTTTTTGCTGCCACCCAGCGGGGCATCTATCAGCAAGACATCAGCGTCCTTACCTCGTTGGATAAAACCCGAGTTGAGCCGATATATCCTGGCAACACTGCCGGTCGCGGCGGCAAGCATCCATTCGGCCGGGTAATCGGAAAGGGTGGCCATCTCGGTCACGGATTTGATCATGCCGAGGGGCATGACACCGGTACCCGTTGGCGTGTCTGTGGCAATCAAGAAGCGGTCAAACTGATCGTTTTCGACAGCAAGCTTGAGACACATCAAGGCGGTACGGATATTACCCGCCTGACATATTTGCAGCGCTATTTTAGTCTCGTTGACGATCATTGGAAAATCTTTGTCTGGCATGGCGATCGGCCCGCCATTGATATGGAACGAGACATCCGGGCGCATATCCATCAGATGCTTGCCGATGATGGGAGAAGAGCCAGGAATGGATGCCCCACCGGTGTGGCAATTGACCAGCATGCCGGCCTTTTGAGCCATTCTGACCAACGGCGTGTAATCAAACGGTGTCTTCACCGCGCCGAACCCTGCTTTGGCGAACCAGATACCTTTTTTGGCAACTTCGTTGAAATCTTTTTGGGTGAGCCCGGGCTCCAAAATGATGCAGCCCGCGTAAACCCGTGAACCGCCGGGACGGATATTGTCGAAACATTTTTTGGCGGCAACAGCGAGTGACTTAACTCCTTCGGGGTCTGAGGGGCGACCGGGTACATGCACCTCACTGGCCGACAGACAGCTGGTTACCCCGCCATGGAGGTAACTTTCAATGAAGCCCACGGTTTTTTGCCGTGGTGTGTAGTCACCAAACGCGATGTGAACCTG
>Ga0114999_10009744_pt1 | contig 10485 bp, 10 predicted proteins | sample ArcticOcean_MG_C_3_FD_89820 | JGI IMG/M metagenome (GOLD analysis project Ga0114999, IMG submission 89820) | Marine microbial communities from western Arctic Ocean - ArcticOcean_MG_CB8_126 | ecosystem: Environmental > Aquatic > Marine > Oceanic | place: Arctic Ocean: Canada Basin | collected... | reverse complement strand
CGGCAAACACCGACAATGCGAGACTTGAACCGCGCATCAGACGACTCCTCGACAGAAAGAGTAATGAAGAACAAATTGTTACATGAGCCTATCGATCCGGAAAAGCGAAGTAAACCAGCGCCAGGCTTGTATATTGTTGCGACCCCGATTGGCAATCTAGGCGACGTAACATTGCGTGCGTTGGAAATATTGGGAGCTGTTGATTTAATAGCCTGTGAAGACACGCGTGTAACGAAACGGCTGCTCACTAAATATGACGTTGCAACACCACTCACGCTCTATCATGAACACAATGCGGTTCGCGCCACCCCCAGGCTACTGCAACGTCTTCAGGACGGAGCAGCAATAGCACTGGTTAGCGACGCGGGCACACCTTTAATTTCTGACCCGGGCTACAGACTCGTGCAACAAGTCCACGAGGCTAATTATCCGGTGTTCGTTGTACCTGGCCCAAGCGCGCCGATAGCAGCACTCGTCGCATCAGGACTCCCATCCAACCGATTTCTTTTTGCTGGTTTTTTGCCAACACGCCAAAGTGCGCGCCGCAAATCCCTGGCCGAATTAACAGACTTGCATGCAAGTCTCGTATTTCTTGAATCCCCGCGACGACTTGCACGTTCATTACTGGATATGCTGTCAGTTTTGGGGCATAGGGAAGCGGCAGTGGCGCGCGAACTTACCAAGCGCTATGAAGAAGTCGTTCGGGGTTCCTTGAAAGAACTCGTTGATCACTACGCAAACACACAGGCACCGAAGGGTGAAGTGGTCGTAATAATTGGTCCGCCCATTACCGAGGTGGATGTTGTGAAGAATGAAGCAACACTGGATGATCTGCTGACCATCGCGCTTGCATCCATGAGTGTGCGCGACGCGGCAAGGTCAGTAAGCATAGAGACGGGACTACCACGACGCGATGCTTATCGCCGCGCGCTCACCCTATTAAAAATTAACCCTGCATGACCACGGAGGACTTCGGTATGCTGAGCGTCAGGGCCATCTTGCCAAAGTTATTTCTGTGGTACATCTAATTTGTCCTAAATATTGGATTATTGTTCATCGCTTTAAATTGCCGGTTACCAAAATCAATCTACTGGCGCGAAGCAAGCGCTTTCCACAGCTGAAACAAAATCGCAACCCAAAATTACAACGGCGTCGGCGATGATATCTCAGCGCCAGAAAGCAAGTTTTATTACGGCCGTAGAATAGTTGATCAATTGACGGCTAGAGCCTACCTAACTATCAAAGCGGTTTGACGCATTACTAGATCTACTGTGGCACACGCCAGCACATACTGTAGGTGCTTGGCGAGCGGATCATGACTAGTTACAGTCTATCAAACTTGAGCCACTTTATCTTCAAGAGCGATCCTACTATGAATCAAATCCGGCAACAACCGCAGCCCGCGCGGGCTTTAACAATCGTCGCCCTCATGATGGCAACGGCATCAGTGTTTGGCGCATGTACACCAATGGGTGCCGCAACCGGGGCGGCGGCGACCGCAGGCACTATGTCCGAACAAGAGCGCGGTTTCAAAACCGGTGTACAAGATGCAGTTATTTTGGCGAGGATTAACCAAAAATGGCTCGAATATGATTTCAATATATTTACCAAGATTACTGCAAGAGTAATGGAAGGTCGTGTCCTCTTGACAGGAACAGTATCAAAAACCGGCACCCGGATAGATGCCGTCCGCCTCGCCTGGCAGGTAGAAGGCGTCAACGAAGTCTTGAACGAGATAGACGTAAGCGACAAAAGCGATCTCCTCGACGCAACTCGCGATGCTTGGGTAACAACACAACTTCGAATCAAACTCACGGTCGACGATAAGATTAAGGCCATCAACTACGCTATCTATACAGTCAATGGAATTGTTTATTTAATGGGTATTGCTCAGGATTCCAGGGAGATTGAACGTGTTACAGGTCATGCACGAAACGTAAAATATGTCCGACAAATTGTAAGTTATGTCCGATTAAAGAATGAAGTCGACGTGAAAGCCGATTCCACATGAAAGCCGCAGCAATCCAAGACACCAAGCGCGAATCGGAGGAGATTCTGAAATGCATGGGCAAAGGCTCCGACAGTGGCTTTGACATCTTCGCCGCGGCTCTTGCATTGGCAGCGTTGGAACAGCCTCGAATTGAGTTGACCAAATATCGCCATCATATGGAAAAAATTATTGGCGATGTAAAAGCAAGCGCGAAAGAAAGTCTCAGTTCACTCGAAGAGTGTATCGTCGCCTTGCGTCAAGCAATTGTTTTCGACAATGGCTATCACGGCGACATAGAGACATATGACGATATTCAGAATGCCAGCATCATGCGAGTGATCGATCGCCGCAAGGGATTGCCGGTATCCCTAGGCATTCTCTATCTTCAAGCTGCCCGGGCACAGGGCTGGGGAGCATGCGGACTTAACTTCCCTGGTCATTTTCTTATCCAGCTGGAGTACGATGGACAAAGGGCTATTATTGATCCTTTTAGTGATGGCGCCGCTTGTGTGCCATACGAGTTACGTCAACGGTTGAAGGCTACCATCGGCAACGAAGCGGAATTAACGCCACAGTATTACGCAGCAGTCACAGATCGTGACGTTCTGCTACGACTACAAAACAACGTCAAATTGCGCCACTTACAACTTGGTGAAAGTACGCAAGTTATTCGTATTATTAAAGTGATGCTGCTTTTTGCACCGACAGAAACCTCTCTTTGGTTTGATATGGCTGCACAGGAAGCAAAGCTCGGCAACCTTCAAGCTGCAATCAACGCACTCGACGAATATCTAAAGCGTGAATTTAGGAACGGACCGCGTCAGGAAGCGGCCCTGCTGCTGCAACACTTAAAACGACAACTAAATTAGGCGTCAGTTGCCAAGCAACAACCAGGGGAAATGGACATGAGCTTAGCGGTTGCGATTCAAATGGACCCCATAGAGGCAATCGATATAGACGCGGATAGCACATTTGTATTGGCGCTCGAAGCGCAGAGTCGTGGTTACGCCTTATATCACTATCTAGCCAGTGACCTTACGCTTCGCCATGGACGTGTTTATGCGAAGGCACGACGGCTCACAGTGCGGTCCGTCGCCGGAAACCACGCAACGCTGGCATCTCCAGAGTCGCTCGACCTTGCGACAGTCGACGTCATTCTCATGCGGCAAGATCCACCTTTCGACATGGCATATATTACGGCCACCCATTTGCTGGAACACATCCACCCCTCGACACTTGTCGTCAACGATCCAGTGTCAGTCCGCAATGCGCCGGAGAAACTATTGGCAACACATTTTGCCGACTTAATGCCGCAAACTCTAATCACCACTGATCGGGAGGAAATTATCGCGTTCCGCAAGGAAATCGGGGACATCATCATAAAGCCGCTGTATGGAAACGGCGGCGTGGGCGTGTTCCACCTTCGTCCGGATGACGATAACCTCAACGTGATACTTGAATTATTTAGTGAATTTTACAGAGAGCCAATTATTATCCAGCAATATTTGGCTGATGTCCGGGAAGGGGACCGTCGCATTATCTTAATCGATGGCAAGCCGGTCGGGGCCATTAATCGAATTCCGGCCGAAGGAGAGTCCCGTTCGAATATGCACGCTGGCGGAACACCTACAAGTTGGCATATTACACCACGTGAACATGAAATCTGCGATGCTCTGGCGCCCGTGCTTATAGAACGCGGTTTGATCTTTACCGGTATCGATGTAATAGGTGATTATCTGACAGAGATTAACGTCACATCACCGACCGGGCTCCAAGAAGTAAACCGGTTCGATGGAGTTTCGCTGGAAGTACAAATTTGGAACGCCATTGAACAACGTTTGAACCAAAATCGTGGGGCACGTAACACAAATTAAGCAGAAACCCCCCTTTTTTTATGAAATTGGGTGTTCATGGAAATGTATTTTGACTGCGTTAAACAGGATAAATATTAGAATACATAGAACTCTAGAAACGCCGTATAAATAGCCCTGCAAGTTCGCATTTATGTATCCCATGCCCCCGGAAGAGAACTTAAATCTTTATACTGGTGACTCAACAACTACCAAGACGCCTTATCAAAATACTCGCCCTGTTGGCGGCTCTCTCTGTGCGAAAATTTTTTTTTGCAAAATTCTGGCGAATAAAAGGGGATCGAGAGATACGATGGTATCGAATTTATCATGTTGGAGCTGAGATTGATGGGGCAGCCGCATATGGTTTTGACGTCAATCAACAGTCCATTACACATGCGCGTGCGAGCAGCATATATTATATCTACAATCGAAGCCCTATATATGTGTTAGGCCGGTCCGGCGCCATATACATCGTGGAACGAACTTAAGTTTCGGCCGCACACCTTGGTGTGTTGCAAATTTCAGATCTTTTCGATCATCACCCCAAGATCATCACCGCCAAAGATGTGGAGATGGTAGTGGAACACGATTTGCCCCGCACTTTCGCCATGGTTGGCGAGAATTCTATAGCCCGCATCCACCAAACCCAATTGGCGGGCAATCAGGCCGACCGCCCGTACAAACCCCAACAGCTCTGCATCTGACGCCGAGGCAGAAAAATCATCGAAAGACGTGTATCTACCTTTGGGAATGACTAGCACGTGCACCGGCGCTTGCGGATTGATATCGTGGAACGCAAGTGTATGCGCATCCTCGTACACCTTATTGCACGGTAACTCCCCGCGCAGAATTTTTGCAAAGATGTTGCTGTCATCATACGCCATATTACACTCCTCCCCGCCGTAATATGGGGCAGCGATAAGCGACTATAGTTACTTCACTTCTGGCCCGTTCAAATGCTTGTAGAAATACAAACCAGTGATCCACTTTTCCCCGTTGAAAGCATAATAGGGATGGGTAGCCCAATGTGTGTATCCGAGCCGGTCGTAGAGGGCAATTGCTGCCTCTTGTGTTTCTCTTACATCGAGATTTAAGAGTTTAAATCCTGCAACGCGAGCCGCACCCTCGACAATTTCAGTCAATTGTTTTGCAAGCCCGTGTCCCCGAGCCCAGGGAGCCATGAACGATGTCGTTAGGTTAGCTGATACTGCCTGCGCCTCATTATTTCGTGAGGGCCGCACTAGCTGAGCTGAGCCACAGATAACGCTATCGAGGCGCGCGACAAACAATGTTCGTTCGGGAACCAGAAGCACGCCGCGCCAATAGGCTTCCATTACCTGTCGTGCCGGTGGAGTTAACCAGCCAAAGCCACCACCGGCACCGATGGCCGCCTCAGCGGAATCACATAAATCGCTGAGATCATTATCAGTAAGCTTATCACGCAGTTCAACAGTTGTGCCCGCCATTGCTCAACCAGTTGTCGTTTGCGGTCGCTCGATTATCACGTAACAAAACTCCAATTTATGCAATATCACCAACAGCAAATGCGTCTTAAAACGCTACGCCGTGGTAACGGCGGTTTTCTAGCAGGAAGCAACTGCTGGATCCAGCAGTGTGTAAATTCGACAATATTTACTGCGTATTCAACACGACCGAGCCTTGACCGCGAAGCTAAAAAGCACCACATGGTAAAAACGGTCGGTTTAAATAAGTTAAGCGTATTAAAATTATCCAACCCATTCCCTTATTTCGGGACGAGTGAATATGACCGAGACACCCGATTGGCACGGGACAACGATACTTTCCGTCCGTAAGAATAATATTGTTGTCGTCGCAGGCGACGGCCAGGTGACCATGGGTCACACGGTAGTCAAAGCAAATGCCCGTAAAGTGCGGCGCCTTGCTGAAGGCAAGGTTATCGGAGGATTTGCAGGCGCCACAGCAGATGCTTTTACGCTGTTTGAGAGATTAGAGACTAAACTGGAACAATATCCAGATCAGTTGACCCGCGCGTGCGTCGAGCTCGCAAAAGATTGGCGGACAGATCGGTACTTGCGGAGATTGGAAGCCATGATGGCTGTAGCCGACAAATCGGTTTCTCTCATCCTTTCGGGGACCGGTGATGTCTTGGAACCAGAAGATGGTCTTATTGGTATTGGTTCGGGTGGTTCATATGCGCTCGCAGCTGCACAGGCATTGATTGATCAGGATGGCATGGAAGCAGAAGACATCGCTAAGAAGGCCCTAAAAATTGCTGCAGGTATTTGTATCTACACCAACGAAAACGTCACGATAGAAACGCTATGACATCCTTCAGCCCGCGAGAAATTGTCTCTGAACTAGACCGCTTTATTATTGGCCAAGCTGACGCTAAACGTGCAGTTGCCATTGCATTACGTAATCGGTGGCGCCGATTGCAATTGGCTGAAGATTTGCGCGAAGAAGTGCTGCCAAAGAATATTCTAATGATTGGGCCAACTGGTGTAGGAAAAACCGAAATAGCCCGGCGCCTAGCTAAACTTGCCAACGCACCTTTTATCAAAGTCGAGGCTACCAAGTTCACCGAGGTTGGCTATGTCGGTCGCGACGTCGAACAGATCATCCGAGACCTGTTGGAGAGTGCAATCCACATGACGCGCGAACAGCAACGTAAAGACGTCTTTGCGAAGGCAGAGCTGGCAGCCGAAGAGCGAGTGCTTGATGCGCTTGTCGGCGAGAATTCAAGTGACGGTACACGCCAAACCTTCCGCGTTAAATTACGCCAGGGCGAACTCGACGACAAAGAGATCGACGTCGACATTACAGATTCAGGTGGAGGACTGCCATCGTTTGAAATTCCCGGAATGCCAGGTGCACAAATGGGAATGATCAACCTGAACGAAATGCTTGGTAAGGCGGTGCCGGGACGTACTAAATCCAAACGTTTTACGGTCGCAGAGTCGCATGATATTCTCATCGCAGAAGAGAGTGACAAACTTCTGGACGATGACGCAATCGTCAGGGACGCCATCACGACGGTCGAGCAAAACGGCATCGTTTTTCTCGACGAAATCGATAAAATATGCGTGCGATCCGAGCGTGTTGGTGGGGATGTCAGCAGAGAGGGTGTCCAACGCGATCTCCTTCCACTTATCGAGGGCACTACTGTCGCTACTAAACACGGCCCAGTCAGGACCGATCATGTTTTATTTATCGCTTCCGGCGCCTTCCACTTGGCAAAACCCTCCGATCTCCTACCGGAACTCCAGGGACGACTACCTATCCGCGTCAGTTTGCAAGCACTTACACGGGATGATTTTGCTCGCATCCTCCGCGAGCCAGAAAACAGCTTGATCCGTCAATATGTCGCTTTGCTGGGGACCGAAGAGGTGACGCTTGAATTCACTGAAGATTCAATTGAGGCACTGGCTGATTTGGCGGCCGAAATCAATTCGTCGGTCGAAAATATTGGTGCTAGACGACTCCATACTGTTTTGGAAAAACTGTTAGAAGACATTAGCTTTGACGCCCCGGACAAGGGCGGTACCAACATTAAGGTCGATGCAGACTATGTCCAGTTGCAGGTCGCCGATTTGGCAAAAGACACCGATCTGAGCCGCTTTATTCTCTAACCGCAACCTACCTCATCCGCCGCAACAGAACGTAGAAGGCCCCAGTGCCGCCGTCTCTTGGCTGCGCGTGGGAAAAGGCTAGTATCAATGGCCTAATTACCGACTCATTAAGCCAACGCGGTACAGCTTCACGAAGCACACCCTGTCCAGCCTCTCCCTTACCCGTGATAACTAAAACTGTGCGGCGACGCTCTGCCTGTGCACCTTCGAGAAAACTGGAAAGCGCCTGATGTGCTTCACGCTGCGTAAGCCCGTGCAAATCAATCGATGCCTCGATCTCCAATTGTCCGCGCTTTAATCGCTCAGTGGTCCGCTTGTCTATGCCTGGCATTGAATTCAAGCTTAGCGGCGGATGTAACCGCGGAAATATCGGCGCCGTTCGCCTTAGTGATGGTCCCTCAACCTCGGCCGCAAAATTTTCCGCTATGCGACGGGATGATTTTGCATTGCTTGCTGGCACGCTTTCTACTGCCTGAACGGCAGAATACCGCTTGCTACCTCGCAACGGTTTTATCTTCGACTTAACAGCGTGCCAAAGCGCGTCATCTTCGTCTCGCGGACCTCTATCAGCCATATCTGCTAACATTAACTACGCCATGCTCCCCGAAAGACCCAATAGAAGGGTCATCAACCAACACGATGTGCAGTCGTCGCGGACCATGGGCGCCGAGCTCAAGTTGTTGTTCAATATCGGCGGTTCGTGAAGGACCAGTAATAAAGTTGATCGTGCGTGGCAGCGGTCCAGCGGCCCTAAGAAGCGCGATCGCTTGCTCGTAGGGCCCAACAATCTGGTCGGTGTTAAGAACAACAATATGGGTAGCCGGCAGAAAATTGAGTGTCGTCGGACTTTCTGCGCCCGAATGGAAAACCAGCGTTCCAGTCTCTGCGACTCCGGCAAGAGCACCCGTCAACCCAACTTCATCGCTGCCATCTGAGGCGCCAGTTGTAATCGTTAGGGTCGGGCGTCTTGCCCACGGAATCCGCGCAAGCCTAAAATCTGGAGCCATTCGCAACACGGTTGGCAAGTTTCCCGCGATTAGATATCGCGCTACTTCGTCAGGAACATCTTCGATAGATGCTACACGACTGATGGTCGCTGCCGCGCCCTCCGCCTCCTGCACAAATCGCCGTACAAGTAACAAAGCCTCCCCCCGCGCGCGCGCCGGCACAATCGTCGGTTCAAAAGTGCGTGGCGGCGGAGACTCAAGGGGACCACGACGCAACGACGCTTGTAATTGACTCAGGATAGTTTGACGTTGGATATTGTCACCGTTTTCCATCACTGTCGCCGTTGCGAAGTTGGCCACGCCTTTGAAATTAGGCTATCGCCAGACGCCCACAAACTCTGAAATGTTCTCCCTTGAGACGCAGGAAAATCGCGCCCTCCCGTCCAAGAACTCGCAAAGAGTAGACGTTTTATGTGACCCCTTTTACCCCCCGCCATGTAAAGCAGGTGTGTTGAGATCGCTGCCACAACGCCGTAAAGTCTCGGCCTCTTAGCGAAAAACGCCCAAATTGATAGACTAAGCCGTGACCGGGTTGACCCTAGTTGGCGGGAAAACTCTTGTTCGCGATGGTGTCGTAACAGTTTTGGTAACGGAATGCGCATTGGGCACACTTCTTCGCACCGACCACAGAGGGTCGATGCGTTCGGGAGAGCGCTAGCGCTCGCAATACCATCCAACGCAGGCGTCAAGACAGCGCCCAAAGGGCCAGGATAGACCCCGCCGTAAGCATGTCCGCCAACCGCTCCATAAACAGGGCAATGATTCATGCAAGCGCCGCATCTAATACAGCTCAAAATCTCGCGAAAATTGCCGCCCAGAATACTACTTCGCCCGTTATCTAAGAGGACAACATGAAACTCATCCGGCCCATCCATATCACTTGATCGTTTTGGTCCGGTGGCGAAAGTCGTGTAGGTTGAAAACTCCTGACCAGTCGCCGAACGAGCGAGCACACGCAGTAACGTTGTCGCGTCTTCAAGTGTTGGTACAACTTTCTCCAAACTTGCCAAAACAATGTGAACACGCGGTAATGTCTGCGTCAAATCACAGTTCCCCTCATTCGTAACAATGACCGCGGACCCCGTCTCCGCGACGAGAAAATTGGCGCCGGTTATCCCAACGTCAGCGGCCAGAAATTTTGCGCGTAGCACTTCTTTTGCTTCGTCGACCAATGCGCGTGCCTTTTCCAAGGGTCGGGACGGATCAAAATTTGAATGCGCCTTCCGAAATGTTGCCGCGACCTGTTCTTTCAACACATGGATTGCTGGGGCTATAATATGGCTCGGTGGCTCATCACGCAGCTGAATAATGTATTCGCCGAGGTCAGTTTCAATGGGTTCGATGCCGTTTTTTTCAAGATAAGGGTTGAGTGCAATCTCCTCAGCAATCATCGATTTACCCTTGGTCACGCTCGTTGTGCCAACACCGCGACAGATTTCCAATATCTTTTGCCGGGCATCTTCTGGCGTAACTGCCCAGTGGACATGGCCACCACTTGCAACAACTCCTCGTTCAAACTGCTCCAGATAGTAATCAAGGTATTTTAGTGTGTGTTCTTTGATTCTTTTTGACCTATCACGTAACGCGTCGAATTCGGGCAGCCTCTCGATTGCCTGCGTGCGCCTAACACTAAAGCCGTCTTGAAACTTACTAAGCGCCTTCTGCAGTGTTTTATCCGCTAGGGCGATACTGACGTTTTTTTCAAATTCACTACTGGAGTTTTGCATAATCTTAGGCCTCGCCGATTGGCGGCTCATCGGTCATGTCTGCCAACACCTCGGCAACGTGGCGTACGCTTACCCCAAACCCGCCTCGCGTCAGCCGACCCGCAATATTTATGAGACAACCGAGATCACCCGAAAGGACAACCTCCGCATCAGCCAGCACTATAGCTGTAACCTTGTCAGCAACCATACGGTTGGATATTTCCGGATATTTAACACAAAATATCCCGCCAAACCCACAGCAGTGTTCCTTATCTTGAAGGTCAACAATCTCCAGCCCACGAACGCTCTCCAGCAAAT
>Ga0114999_10009742_pt1 | contig 10485 bp, 9 predicted proteins | sample ArcticOcean_MG_C_3_FD_89820 | JGI IMG/M metagenome (GOLD analysis project Ga0114999, IMG submission 89820) | Marine microbial communities from western Arctic Ocean - ArcticOcean_MG_CB8_126 | ecosystem: Environmental > Aquatic > Marine > Oceanic | place: Arctic Ocean: Canada Basin | collected... | reverse complement strand
CAGCATCAAAGCTATCATCGGCTGGAATCGCTGCGGAGGCTTGTTCTTTAGCTTCAGATACTTTGCCGTGGCGAACCATCTTGTCTTTCTCAGCATAGGCTGCGCGCAGGCCTTCGTCGGCCAATTCCGCAACGCGGTCTACAACTGCCCGTTTGCCTTCGGGAGGCTCGGGCAATTGACGAGGCTCCTTGGCACAAGCTTCAGCCAATTCGATGATTGCTTGAATGACAGGCTGGAATTCTCTGTGACCAAACATCACCGCGTCGAGCATGACTTCTTCGGAGAGTTCTTGAACTTCCGATTCAACCATTAACACGCCATTCGTAGTACCCGCGACAACCAGATCAAGTTTGCTATCAGCCAATTCATCGGTCTGAGGGTTCAGAACAAATTCGCCGTTGATATAACCAACCCGGCAACCGCCAATAGGCCCCATAAAAGGAAGCCCAGACAGCGTAATCGCCGCTGATGTACCAATCATGGCAACGATATCAGGGTTATTTTCCTGATCGTGAGACATCACCGTACAAATAACTTGGGTTTCGTTCCGGAAGGCCTTTGCAAACAAAGGCCGAATAGGGCGGTCAATAAGCCGGCACGTCAGTGTTTCTTTCTCACCTGGTCGGCCTTCACGCTTGAAAAATCCGCCGGGGATTTTACCCGCAGCATAGGTTTTTTCTTGGTAGTGAACCGACAACGGGAAGAAGTCTAAGCCTGGACGCGGAGCCTTTTCCGCGACAACTGTGCACAGTACTTTCGTTTCGCCGTAGGTTGCCAAAACTGCGCCGTCTGCTTGACGCGCGATCTTGCCACTTTCCAGAACCAGCTTGCGCCCGCCCCAGTCAATTTCTTTTCTAAATTCTTTGAACATTTTTGGATACTTTCTTCCATCAAACGCGCCCACGTATTCCCTGTCAAGCGCGTCTTCTTACAACGACCACAGCCATCCGTGGCGTTGCCCCGGGGTACCCGGGGTTAAGTTTGCGATGTAATTTTAACGTCGCAGACCGAGGCTGCTGACGATTTTCTCGTAGCGCTCGACCTTTTTACGTTTCAGATAATCCAGCAACCGTCGGCGCTGTCCCACCATCATGATGAGCCCCCGGCGAGAATGGTTATCTTTCTTGTGAGTTTTCAAGTGTTCGGTCAAATTCGTAATACGTTCGCTTAGAATTGCAACCTGGACTTCCGGTGAACCGGTATCGCCCTCTCCTGCAGCGTACTCTTTAATGAGTTCCTGCTTACGTTCTGCTGTAATCGACATCGTCTACTCCAATTCCTATAAGTTTAGAACACGTTGTGGGCGGATTTCTCCATCCTTGATTATTGCCAGTGCCACAGGTTTTCCATCGGTCATGGCGCAAACCACAGACCCTTGTTTAACCTTTTCAGATGGCGACCGACTGGCCACGGGCAGGACTGCAATCGCTTGGCCCTGCTGCAATCGTCGGGCTTCCGTTTCCGTTAAGGCAAGCGCCGGGATGTCGGCCAGCGCGGTCTGAACGGGAAGCAGGAAATCGACGAGCGGCGCACTATGCCCCAGAGATTCTAGTTTTTCCAGGGAAATCGCATGTTCTTCTGTAAATGGCCCGACACGGGTCCGCCTGAGGGCCGCAATGTGCCCCACTGTGCCCACTGCCAAGGCCAAATCTCGCGCTAAACCGCGCATATAAGCACCCTTGCCCGACACGACTTTGAATTCTGCATGATCGGCATCCGGCATTCCGATAAGCTCAAAGGCGTCAATTCGGATTTGGCGGGACTGCAATTCAACAGGCTGATTTGACCGTGCCAATGCATACGCTCTCTGGCCATTTACCTTGATCGCGGAATAAATCGGCGGCACTTGCTCTATCATCCCAATAAAGCGGCCCAATGCTGTTTGAATTACACTTTCGTCGGGACGGGTGTCACTGGTTTCGATAACGTCCCCTTCGGTATCATCCGTTGTGCGTTGCTCTCCCCAGCGGATGGTAAATTTATATTCTTTTGTGCCATCCATTGCGTAGGACACTGTTTTCGTCGCCTCGCCCAAGGCGAGCGGCAGCAGCCCGGTCGCCAATGGATCTAAAGTGCCACCGTGACCAACCTTAGCGGCCCCGGTAATCCGACGCACCATACCAACGACCGCGTTGGACGACATCGTTCCCGGCTTGTCGATGACCATCCAGCCATGAATGGGCTTACCCCGACGTTTACGCCCCACGGTCTTCCGGCTCCTCATCGTTAGCAGTTAAACCTCGGGCCAAGTCCTGGGCAACTTTAGGATCATTAAGCAGGGTTTCAATCTTACTCGCCTGATCAAAGGTCTCGTCCATCTCGAAGGTAATGTTTGGCACATGCCGAAGGCGCATGGTTTGTCCAACTTGATTTCGAACAAAGGGACGTGCTCGCGTCAGGGCTTCAAGCACTTCATTGGCTTGATCACCACCCAAAGGCATGATGTAAGCCGTGGCATTTTTTAGATCTGGGCTAATACGAACTTCGGTCACGGTAACAGAAACATCCTGCAATGCCGGTTCGTGAAACTCTTGGCGCTCCAACATTTGAGCGACCGCATGGCGAATTTCTTCGCCAATACGGAGTTGACGTTGACTGGGAGTTCGAGCTGGTCGATTGTTCATGTTCAATTCCAATCGCCCCGACATTTATGTGGGTCGACGTCATAGCCTACCGCACGACTCACATCGCGGGGCGAAATAAATTCGTTATCTAAAGTTCAAGCTTTAAGGCAAAAGTCCGTTTTCACAAAAACGGTTTCAATTGTAATTATCTTTCTACAGTCCCTGGCTTTACAGTTCCCTGGCGATTTCTTCTACGTCAAAGCATTCAATAACATCACCAGCCTGAATGTCCTGGTAGTTGGCAAAAGCCATGCCGCAATCAAGGCCTTCCTTGACCTCTTTTGCATCGTCCTTGAAGCGTTTCAGTTGCGAAAGGTCGCCTTCATGAATGACCACGCTATCACGGACCAGGCGGACTTTAGAGCCGCGTCGGACCATGCCTTCGTTTACCATGCAGCCTGCAATCTTGCCGACTTTGGAAATGTTGAAGACCTCGCGAATTTCCGCATTGCCCAGGAAAGTCTCCCTAATTGCAGGCGCCAGCATGCCGGTAAGAGCCTGCCTCAAATCGTCGATCACGTTATAGATGATCGAATAATATCGAACTTCAACGTTATCGGTTTTGGCCAATTCTCTAGCCGGCGGATTTGCACGGACGTTAAAGCCGATAATCAATCCACCCGATGCGCGAGCCAAAATCACGTCGGATTCGTTGACGCCGCCGACACCTGAGTGCAGGACCTGAACCTTTACTTCATCATTCGATAACTGATCCAGAGCACTCACGATGGCTTCCGAAGAACCATGAACGTCCGCTTTAATCACAACCGGCAGGTTCTTGACTTTGGTACCTTTCTGGATTTTTTCAAACATTTCTTCCAGAGTTCCGCGCGCACTTTGTGTCGCAATCAAATCTTTGCTACGGCGGCTGCGGAATTCAGTTACTTCACGTGCCCGGGCTTCTTCGTCAACAACGGCGACATCATCGCCAGCAGCGGGCGTGCCGCCAAGTCCCAAAACCTCGACAGGAACAGAGGGAACGGCTTCCTCCACTGAGATGCCATGAGCATCTCGCATGGCACGAACCCGGCCCCATTCACTGCCGGCAACAAAAATATCTCCGATGCGAAGGGTTCCGCGCTGAACCAAAACCGTTGCAACCGTACCCCGACCCCTCTCCGTTCGCGCTTCAACTACCACGCCATCGGCTGGCCGGTCGGGATTTGCCTTGAGATCAAGAAGTTCAGCTTGCAGCAAAATCGTTTCTTCAAGCTTATCCAGGTTGGTGCCTTCTAGCGCCGATACCTCAACCGAAAGAATTTCACCGCCCATTTCTTCGACCACCAGTTCGTGCTGGAGAAGTTCAGTGCGCACGCGATTGGCGTCGGCATCAGGCCGGTCCATCTTGTTGATGGCAACTATAATTGGAACTTCTGCGGCCTTTGCGTGAACAATTGCTTCAACGGTCTGTGGCATAATGCCATCATCCGCAGCGACGACCAAAACCACGATATCCGTGAACTTCGCGCCGCGCGCGCGCATTTCAGTAAATGCAGCATGGCCGGGTGTATCGATAAAGGTGATTTTCGCGTCGTTCGACATGGTAACCTGATAGGCACCAATGTGCTGGGTAATACCCCCAGCCTCACCGCTTACCACATCAGTTTTGCGGAGCGCATCCAAGAGTGACGTCTTACCATGATCAACATGGCCCATGACGGTAACGACCGGTGCACGAGACTGCAGAGTGCTTTCGTCATCAGCAGCACCAGTGAGCTCCGTTTCCACATCAGCATCGCTAACACGTTTCATGTTATGGCCAAATTCAGACACAACCAACTCGGCCGTGTCTGCATCAATGGTTTGATTGATGGTCGCCATGACCCCCAACTTCATCAGGGTCTTGATAACATCGACACCGCGTTCGGCCATCCGATTGCCCAATTCCTGAACCGTGATAACTTCTGGAACGACGACGTCACGAATAATTTTTTGCCCCTCAGTCGGTTGGAATTTCTGTTTTTGTTTTTCGCGCGCCCGTCGCACTGACGCGAGACTGCGGGTCCGCTCTTCACGAACGCCAAGGGCCTCGTCTATGGACAGCTTGCCGGAACGTCGGCGCGGCTCACTACGACGCGCGCCAGGTGTATGGCGAGGTTCGGGACGTGCCGTACGGCTACGGCCCCGGGCAGAATCTTCCTCTTCAGCTGTGTGGTCCTTTCGTCCTCGTGCAGATTGCGCTCCTTTGGCTGCCGTCTTATCCTTTTCGGGCTCCGACGCTACTTCAGGCTGAGCCTCAACAACTGGCTCAGGCTCAGGTTCGGGCTCGGGATCAGTCTCAAAGGCCTTACGTGCCGCCAATTCTTCGGCCAGGCGTGCATCTTCTTCGGCCGCAATCTTAGCCTCTTTCAAAGCGTTGGCTCGGGTCGCCTTTTCATCGGTGGTCAGCGAGGACGCGGCCTGGGCTTCTTCGACGATTTCACTCGGCACTTCCGGTTCAACTTCAACCTTTTCTTCACCTACCGGCTCGAGCGGCTTTTCAACCTTCGTCATCTTGCCGCCGGCATCCTGGGCGTAGCTGCGTTTTTTCCGCACCTCAACAGCAACCATCTTCGAACGGCCATGAGAGAAGCTTTGACGGACCGTTCCGCCTGTCACAGTCTTCTTAAGCTCAAGCGTTCCCGGCCGCGATAGACTGAGCGGCTTTTTTTTGTCTTGTTCTTTGGCCTCGGTCATATTTATTCCGTTCTACTTTTAATTCCGGCTACTTCTAATTCCGGATGCCGTTGTTTCTCGCCACGCTAAATCGTGGATCTCGCATCAATTTAGCCCCGATAATCGATCAGGCGTGCAATCTCGGCCGTAAGTCGCTTGGCCAAACGTCCATGGGTCAAAACCACATGAACGGCCGTTGACCGCCCCAATGCTGCACCAAGTTCGTCGCCGCTGAAGGCCTCAAGTCTGACAAGATTGGGGGCCAACGCGTTGACCTTATTCTTGCCTGCCGTCGAGCCATCATTCGCGGCCAATAGGGCTGCACCTTCGCCGCGGCGCAAACACGCCGTTGCTTTCTCAAATCCCGCCACAGCTTCTCCCGCACGGCGTGCTAAACCTAACAGATTTAAACACCGCCGACTCATCAATTTATCAACTTGGCTGGCCAAGTCATCCGGTAACCGAACCGAGAGCCGCGCCGCCTTGGCAAACAGATTTTTCTTGCACGCCGTGTCAACCATGGCGCGCTTAGCGCTCAACCAAATTCCCCGTCCTGGCAAGCGGCCCTGAATATCAGGAACGATTTCATTCCCAGGACCAACAACAAAACGAATCATCTCTTCTTTGCCAAGTAGTTCCCCGCTGACGATGCACCTACGGACAGGGCCATTTCCCTGATCAGGAGCATCGTCACCAATTTGTTCAGGCTCTAAATTTTCAGCCATTAAAGGAACCATTTGCATACTGCCTAAGTTACGCGTCTTTATTACCGCTATCGGCACTTTCTTCACTATCACCATCGCTGGCGTCGTCACCATTTGGCGCTTCTTCATCTTCAAACCAATGCGCTCGTGCCGCCATAATAACGTCGTTCGCTTCATCTGCAGTGAGCAAGCCCGGTGGCAACATCTCTATCAACTCATCACCAGCCAAATCAGCCAAATCATCCAGGGTTTTGACGCCCTTTTCCCCAACCAGAGAAATAAGATTAGGCTTAAGGCCTTCAAATTTCATCAGGTCTTCAGCTATGCCGAGCTCCTTGGCCTTGTCGGCGTATTCTTCATCAACCTTGGACAGGTACGTACGCGCTCGCTCGCTCAGTTCATTGGCGACTTCTTCGCTAAACCCTTCAATCGTTGATAGGTCTTCTAGCGGAACGAAGGCTACTTCTTCGATCTCTGTAAAGCCTTCTGTCACCAACAGGTGGGCGATGACGTCATCCACATCCAAGGCATCGATGAACATCTGCGACCGGTTGCGGAATTCCTCTGTGCGACGGTCCGATTCTTCGTCCTCGGTCAGGATATCAATATCCCATCCTGATAATTGTGAGGCCAAGCGCACATTTTGCCCACGACGGCCAATGGCTAAGCTAAGTTGGTCGTCGGGAACAACGACTTCAATCCGGTTGGCTTCTTCATCCAAGACGACCTTAGCAACCTCAGCCGGGGCCAAGGCATTAACGATGAAGGTCGCTGGATCTGGGGACCATTGAATGATGTCGATTTTTTCACCCTGCAATTCGCCGACCACTGCCTGAACACGCGAGCCGCGCATACCAATACAGGGGCCCACGGGATCAATGCTCGAATCGTGGGAAATCACGGCTATTTTAGCGCGTGATCCCGGATCACGGGCGACCGACTGGATTTCGATAATTCCGTCATAGATTTCCGGCACTTCCTGGGCAAATAACTTAGCCATGAATTGCGGGTGGGTCCGGGACAGGAGAATCTGTGGACCGCGCGGTTCTTCACGCACATCAACGATATAGCCGCGCACTCGATCACCATTAGCAAAATGTTCGCGGGGGATTGATTCGTCGCGGCGCAATAATGCCTCGGCCCGGCCCAGATCGACGATAATGTTGCCGAACTCGATCCGCTTAACCAGTCCATTGACCACTTCGCCAGCCCGGTCCTTATATTCTTCGTATTGGCGTTTGCGCTCTGCGTCACGAACCTTTTGAACGATCACTTGTTTCGCGGTTTGCGCTGCAATGCGACCAAAATTAATCGGCGGCAACGGATCAATCAGAAATTCACCGATGACAGCATCGGCTTTTTCCCGTTGCGCGTCCTCAAGGCTAATCTGCATCGCTTCGTTTTCTATTTCCTCGGCCACTTCCCGGTAGCGGGCGAGGGCAATTTGACCGTTCGAACGGTCGATATTTGCGCGAATGTCATGCTCGTGACCGTATTTGGAGCGACCCGCCTTTTGGATCGCTTGTTCCATGGCTTCCAGAACTTCGTCCTGTTCGATGCCTTTATCCCGGGCCACAGCTTCTGCAACTTGCAAAAGTTCTGGGCGGGCATGAACGGCGTTTGCCTGTGAGGTCTCATTCATTGTTATCAATGTCCTTCCGCTCGGGCGATCAACTCGTCCGTCAGCACTAGTTTGGCTCGTTTAATGTCGACAAATGGGACCTCCATCACCGTATTGTCGACCGCTATTTTTACCACGTCCTGTTCCAGGCCAATCAAACGGCCTCGGAAATTTTTACGCCCCCCAATCAGGCGTTCTGCTTCAACCTTGGCCTCATAGCCCGCGAACCTTTCAAAGTCCTGAGGTCGGACTAACGGTCGATCCAAGCCGGGCGAACTCACTTCCAACGTATAGGCGGCATCGATTGGATCGTCCACATCCAGCAACGCGGATATTGCCCGACTAACGGAAGCGCAATCTTCCACATCCAATTGCGCCAGGTCGTGGCGTTCCACCATGACCTGCAGCAACAAATGCTCAGAGCCGGTGATTTGGACTCGGACAATATCGTAGCCCATCGACTCAATGGTCGGGGTAATCCTCGTTTCGACTCGGTCTGAAAGACCCGCCATATTATCGCCCTTGTCGTAATTTCCACCCGCTTGTTCCCGGTCGGGAATCTCACTGTCGGCAACTTCACTGTCGGCAATCCCGTTCAAAAAAGCAAAAAGGCGGGACCGAGACCCACCTCACGAAACCGAACAGACTTGTTTAGTTGAGCCTAGAGAGACCATATCAAAACCAACGCCCGTCTTATATACCCCCAAAGGCCTCCGATTCAAGGCTTTAATCCAGTGTTTTGTTTGCCCGTGCTGCGCGAGAAAAACGCAAATAGGCGCACGCCTCGCCGCGGGCCAAGGCCTTTGACTCATAACGGGTTTGGACCCAATCGTCCGGCGTCTCGCGCCAATCCCTAAAAGAGCGCGCTAGCCAATCAAAGCTGGGGTGCCGGGTAACGTGCTCCAGAGCCCACGAAACATAGCCCATATGATCACTGGCAAATCGTAGTTCAGCGCTGTCTTTAAGCACCCGCGCCAGCGCATCCAAGTTGTCTGGTTCAATAAACCGGCGCCTATGATGGCGGGCTTTGGGCCAGGGGTCGGAAAACAAAACAAAGCCACGGCCAATGGACCCTTCTGGCAACCGCGGTAACAAGAGACGCGCGTCGTCCTCAAAGAGTCGGATATTGTTCAGCTCATGTTGATCGATTTGGGCCAGCAACGTTGCAACGCCGTTGATAAAAGGCTCGCACCCTATAAATCCAATATCTGGATTAGCCCGTGCTTGCGCCGCTAGATGTTCACCCGCACCAAAACCGACTTCAAGCCAGACATCTCGTATGTCAGCGCCAAACGCTGACACGAGGTCAATTTGTTCAGAATCTGATGCGAGACTGAGCCGAGGCAGCAATTCGTCAACGAGTTTTTGCCGCCCCGCTCGAAGTTTATGGCCTCCACGTCGACCGTAAAATTGTGGAGAATCAGACGCAGACTTACCTTTGGTGCTACGCCTTAACGGCGGATTTGAGGTCATTGACGAGATCCGTGCGTTCCCATGAAAAACCACCATCGCTTTCCGGCTCACGGCCAAAGTGGCCATAGGCCGATGTCCGCGCATAGATTGGGCGGTTCATCTTCAATTGTTCGCGAATTCCACGCGGCGAAAGATCCATGACCTCTTGCAGGGCCGCCGCTAATTTATCTTCTGCAACGTTGCCCGTTCCATGGGTATCAACATAAACCGACAAAGGCTTGGAAACACCGATGGCATAAGCCAATTGGATCGTGCAGCGATCTGCCAAGTCAGCAGCAACAACGTTTTTCGCCAAGTAACGTGCACCATAGGCTGCTGAACGATCAACCTTGGAAGGATCTTTGCCGGAGAACGCGCCGCCACCATGCAGTGCCGCGCCACCATAGGTGTCGACAATAATCTTACGGCCGGTCAAGCCAGCATCGCCGTCCGGTCCGCCAATAACAAAACGGCCTGTCGGATTGACGTAAAATTCTTCTTCCGGACACATCCAACCATCGGGCAAAACATTTTCCACATGCGGTCGAACGAGTTCGCGGATAGCGTCCAATGTTACATCGTCTGTATGCTGGGTAGAGACGACAACCGATGTCGCTTTTACGGGCTTACCATCAACATAAAGCAAGGTAACTTGGCTCTTGGAATCAGGTAACAATCCCGGTGTCGCGCCCGAATGCCGGGCTTTAGCCATGGAGCGCAAGATCGCGTGCGAATAATGAATTGGCGCCGGCATGAGGACATCCGTCTCACGACAGGCATAGCCAAACATCATTCCTTGGTCGCCGGCACCTTCGTCTTTGTTGCCAGCCGCATCCACACCTTGTGCAATATCCACTGACTGAGAATGAACTAAAACTTCTACGTCCATATTTTTCCAGTGAAATCCGTCCTGCTCGTAGCCAATTTCCTTCACGCAGTTACGGGCAATGTCTTCCATAACATCTTTGGTAACTTCTTCCGGCCCGCGAATTTCGCCAGCCAAAACGACCTTGTTCGTCGTGCATAAGGTTTCAACACCAGCTCGAGAATGTGGGTCCAAGCTCAGCAAGCGGTCGAGCACAGAATCTGAAACTCTGTCGCTCACTTTATCAGGATGGCCTTCGGAAACGGATTCGCTTGTGAATAGGTAATCGGGTCGTGACATCGTTAGTCCCCTTTTAAAATGATCTGTCCAACTGGACCAGGGGCCGTAACGGACGAACCGTTATTATCGAGCCCACTTAGAGCCTTTTTTAACGTGGTGGCAAGCAGTCCAAATCTATCCACGCCGCACCCTTCTCAGGAAACGGGAGTGGCCGGGGTTTTACAGTGTTTCCGGCAGGCGTCAAGATAATTTGACAGTTGAGCCTACCATAAATTTTTTGAGGTTATTCGGCGTCTTCTGCCTTCGCCAGCGTTTTTGTCAGTT
>Ga0114999_10009739_pt1 | contig 10486 bp, 11 predicted proteins | sample ArcticOcean_MG_C_3_FD_89820 | JGI IMG/M metagenome (GOLD analysis project Ga0114999, IMG submission 89820) | Marine microbial communities from western Arctic Ocean - ArcticOcean_MG_CB8_126 | ecosystem: Environmental > Aquatic > Marine > Oceanic | place: Arctic Ocean: Canada Basin | collected... | reverse complement strand
GTTGAGATTGTTGAGCCTGTGTTGCAGTGCGCTCAGGCCGACTTCACTAGAGGCTTCAGCCCAGAGTTCGTCTGAGCCCGGATGCCCGCCTTCATTATAAACGAGATAGCCAAGGTCACTGTCTCCCCCTACGGCATTTGGCCCCAACTGATCTTCATATTGCTTCAGTCTATTGTGAGCCATTGCCGGAGCCCCCGTGACACGGTCCCATAGCGTCTGAAGGTTCCACTCGTCGGCAAAGCCATCGGGGTCCACATCCCAACCATTTTCGTTTGCCTCATCGACAGTCTGTCCTCCCCAAGCTGTAAAGAACTCTCGCCATGTGACAGGCCCGGGAGGTGGTTCTGTCGTATATTGAACAGAGGCGTCAAGCAGGATTAGCCCGTCACCATTTTCGATTGCGTGGAAGAGAGTATCTGCCTGACCTACTGGCTCCAGCAGTGCGTGTCCTGTTTCTTCGACGAAACTGAGTATGCGGTCAGCGACGCTTGGGAGAATTAATCCCGCGCCGACGCCAACCAAGAAATTCCTTCGTGTAATAGCCATTGAAAAAGCCCTCCTTTGGTTATGCAAGGAGGGCTGACGCATTTGATCGGCTGTTGGACCCAATAGTTGCCAGTCCTATGGCCACATCCCCCTTTTGGGGGCACCACCTTGCCGGGTTGGGCAGGTTGGCGAGGGCGTCAGCCCTACTCTTGATGATAACAAAATTATAGCAAACAGTTTGCGCCAGCGCCAGTATTTAATTGCAGTCTACGCGCGGTAGCTCCACAGTCTATCGACAGTTCTTGGCACGGAAAAGTTAATAAGGGATTTTTACTTTTCACTTCAAATACGGCAGTCCATTAAGTGAACCCGATAGCCTAGTGGGCCAATACCCGACCACACTAAATTGGCGCGCACGCCCCAACTATAGAAAATTAAAACTTCACAGGACTTCTTGTTGTTCTTGAACCAAGCCTTAGAATTAAATTTAATAAAACCCGCCAGGGAAGAGCAATAACCCAATGAACGCAGTAGAAATCGAGGAAGTGGTATCCAAACTGGCAGAGGCTACATTCGATGCGGCGGAGTTTCCTTTTGCCTTCCTTGAAGCGTTCGGCGGAATTTTCTAGTCTTGGAATAATATGGATCCGATAACGCAAGGCGCGTTGGGCGCTGCATTGCCACAATCGACATGGGCAAAATTGTCAAACGGCCACAAAAACCAAATTGCCATTGCTGGCTTTTTTGGAATGGTCGGCGGCACGGCTGCGGATCTGGACGTCCTGATATATTCTGATACTGATCCGCTGCTGTTTCTTACCTTTCATCGACAATTTACACATTCTCTTATTTTTATTCCGTTTGGCGGTTTAATCGTAGCGCTGTTGGTGCACTGGATTGTGGGGCAGCGATGGCACCTAAGATTTTGGCAAACAGTATTTTTATGTTCACTGGGCTACGCTACACATGCGCTCCTGGATGCGGCGACATCATACGGCACGATGTTGCTCTGGCCGTTCAGCGAGACACGCTATTCTTGGAGTATTATTTCGATAGTAGATCCACTTTTCACCTTGCCGCTGGTGCTATCTGTCGTAATGGCGGCGGTACGTAACGATCCCCGCTTAGCCCGCATCGGTCTAGTTTGGGTGCTTGTTTATTTGGGCGCGGGATGGTTTCAGCATCAGGGCGCCCGTGAGGCCGCGGTAAATTTAGCGGCATCGCGCGGACATGCACCGCACCGTTTCGAGATAAAGCCCAGCTTTGGAAATATTCTTGTTTGGAAGAGCGTCTATGAAGCCGATGATAAGTTCTTTATTGATGCTGTTCGCGTTGGCATCGCCCCTAAAGTCTATGAAGGTACATCCGTATCAAAACTAAATCTCGAGCAGGTTTTCCCTTGGCTTACACCAAATTCGCAGCAAGCAAGGGATATAGGCCGGTTTAACCATTTTAGCGATGGCTTCTCTGCACTCGATCCCGAAAATCCCAATCGAATTGTTGATGTGCGCTATTCCTTCGTTCCGAACGAAGTCAGTGCTCTGTTTTCAATCGAACTAGTGCCGGATGCAGAGCCGACAAAGCATGTTGGCTATCAATCTCACCGCGAACAGGCGCGCGAACAATTCGGCCGACTCTGGCGCATGATAGTCAACTAAGTACCGGGCCTTTAACCTACGCCATATGCAAAAGACCAACCAGATATAAACTCGTGGTAAAACTGATTGGCGAACCAGCTTGCGCTTCCTCTTTGGGTGATTAACAGACCACAGAGCGCTCCTATCGCAACGTCCGCTTTGGGTCCAGGCTGTGTCAAAATGTTTGCTGTTTTACTAACTTGAGAGCGTAGCAAGTTTCGGTACTCGGATTTCCGTTTTGTAGTTTTATTCCTCTTACAAGAGCTTAGGTGCGGGGATTTTGGCGATATACGGATTTTGACCAGATACAGGTTTAAATAAAAGCCAATGAGTGCTTAGGCGGCCTTCATTGCCGCGATCAGCGGGTGAATACCGATAATGTTCATGACGCGTTTGAGATTGTAGGCCAGCACGTGCAACGCCATTTCCGTGCCGACCCGTTTCAACGTCTTTATCAGGAAGTAGTTATAGCCCATCCAGAATTTGATAATTTTAAAGGGATGATAACTCAGTCTGCCCATTGCCAAAGATTCAACCTGACGACAACCTACGCCACTAGGATTAAGTCCGCCAACAACCCAAACTGGTTTCTCCTCTCCAAGGTCAACTCGTTAATTGATGATTATAAATCTTTCTGGAAAACACATATTACCGCCTGTGCTTTCTCATCGTTTCTTCTAACTGCGTTGTGAACAGGCCCTGGATCTATGTGGTTTTTTAAAATTTTTGCGCGTAAACAGTTCTGTATTCGGCTTTACAAAAGTCTAGTCGTAGAGCCGCATCACACTGCCTAATACCTAAAAATACATGAGATTCAGTGAACAATAAAATTGTCTTGGCCATATTAATTTAATTGGGTCACACTGTAGAAAGGGTTCAGTGCAATTATTTAGCATTGGCGGGATAGAATTTCACTCTTGTCCAATCGAGCTAATTTGTTCCATAGAAGCGGGAGTTGGATAGTTTATAGCTCCGATTTGATTAAATGACAGTATAATAGATGTTCTAAATTTATTGCATAATGTGAGAATTGGAGATATGAAAATGACAAGTAATTTGTTGTTAGCGCTATCTTTCAACGGAAAAAAATCATGTCGTTACACCAATTAATTTACTCGTCTTCACCAAGCAAGAAAGTACTAAAGTCGCATCTTTATATAATTCTACGGCAAGCACGAAAAAATAATAAAATCATTGGTGTAACGGGATTACTTATATATTCAGATGAACATTTCTTCCAGATACTTGAAGGCGAGAAAGAAGTCGTATCAGAGCTATTTCAAAGAATTTCTAGCGATAAACGGCACTCTGATATTCAAATATTAAGTGAAAATGATGTTGATTTTCGCTCATTCCCCTCTTGGGAAATGGCTTATGCAACTCCTTCAGCTAAGGAATTAGCGACATGGTCGGGGCTGCAAAGCACTACGACTGTTGAGGAAACTTTAAGTAGTCTAAAATCAGAGCCAAGTCGAATAATGGACGTTTTGCTAAACGTGTTGGAGAAATCTCCACTAAGTTGATTGAATACCTAGACTCCCGAACGGTTAATTAGAAGTGCGGCAGTGGACAATTTAGCAGAAGATTTAGGGCGTATTTCTGATTTTAATCATGCCGCCAAAATCCTGTTTATTACATCTCGTTGCTGTTGTAGAGCCTGTGGAGATTTGAGCAACGTGTTAGGCTGACACATTCCTTACTTAAACTCAATAATTTATGTCCCGTCACCGTCCATTGTAGAACATGGCATTCCTGCAATTGGTCAAGCGCATGGGACACGAAAACCTAACGGCCCACGGCTTCCGATCCACGTTTAGAGACTGGGCAGCAGAACGAACGAACGAACGAACAACGAACAACGAAACAAAGAAACAACGCCGCGCTCCGGCACCCCTTTAATTAGGCGAGCTGTTGGCTGGGGTTTTTTGTTTGGTCATATCGCTCGTCGTAAAGTTTGGAGCTTAATATGACTGACCACATTGCGGTCCATCCCCCCACCAATGACGACCGGTTTTCTTTATCGGTAAACGACACCCCGCTTCTTTTATCGGTAAACGATACTTGCCGGATTTTAAGCCTTGGCCGAACTAGCGTTTATGCACTGATGAACTTTGGCGATCTGGACACCATTAAGCTCGGTAGCCGCAGGCTTGTGCGTCGACCATCCTGCGTGGCCCTTGTTGAAAGATTAGCCAGAGGGCCGGGCTAAGAGAGGAACCGCGTTATGTACGCGGCCCTCTTAGGACGACTTTGTAAGACGAGGCGGAAGACGTTGTGCCAGTCCCCGGCAATGCCAAACGGAAGGTGTAGGATGCATGGCGGGAAGTCCCCAGGTGCACCAACTGGAAAGCGTAACGGGAATTATCGGCATGGAATGTATACGCAGGAGGCAATCGCAGATCGTTTGTATGTGCAGGAACTGGTGAAGGAAGCGTTGAAGTTGGCGGAAGAGCTATAAAGGTTTGGCGGAGCTATTTGCCAAAAAGCGGACATTTTTGGTTAGGGCAAGAAATCAGGGATGGTCACAACTTTTCTCAAACATTAATACAATGTCCGTGGAGTCATTGTAAGAATTATTCAAAAATTCGACCCGCCAGCACTTGGCCTGCACGTTAGTTGTGCAGGTCAAGTGCTTAATGCATGGAGTCAATTTATTTGCATTTCTTTTGCAAATTTTGGACCTTGTTAATGCGATCCCAGCCACCAACGCGATCAGAATATTTTCCCCAAACACTCTTAACGGCGGAGCGGAATGGGGCAAGATCAGGTTTGCTGAACTTTAGGCCAGACTTTCTGAATTTGTCCATGATCTTACTTTCGTTGTTTTTCATATAGTTCATATTGTCGGTTGCTGCCTCTTGAGCCGCACGCGTTAAACCGTCTTGAACTTTTTTGGACAATTTGTTGAAGGCTTTATTATTCATAATGACTGAGATCACAACAACTTGGTGTCCTGTAATCGATATATACTTTTGCACTTCATGGAGCTTATGTGAATAGGCCCATGAACTTCCGCCATCATGCCCATCAACAACACCGGTTTGTAGAGCGCTATAGGTTTCCTTTGAAGCAATACCGATGGCGTCTGCTCCAAGCGCTTTATAGGTATCCAGTTGAATTGGGTTCTTCGCAACACGCATCCGAACGCCTTTTAAGTCCGCGGGCTTCAAAATAGGCTTCTTACTATTCATCATATTGCGCATGCCACCGACACCAAATGCCAAAACTCGGATATTGGCTTTCTTCTGTGCACCACTCGAAATATCATTAAGGAGCCCTTTGTCGGTAAGAACGTGATCCGTAGCGCATGCAAGATCCTTGAAAATGAAAGGCAGCGTGAATAAATCAAATCCACCATACAATTGGGCAAGGTTATTTGATGCCACAGCCATCATTTCAATCGTACCCAACTGAAGCTTTTTTGCAGCCTTTTGATCCGACCCCATTTGGGCGCCCGGGAATTCTCTTAGGGTAACAGCGTTATTCGTATATTTTTTTGCAAGTTCCTGAAATAGAAGGAAATAGCGATGGTATGTTGCGGTCTTCTTCTGCGGCATGTTGTGGGAAAATTTGATGATCGTTTCCGCCGAGACGCTCGTTTGAGAGAAGAATAATCCTCCCATAGACAAAATTAATGTGGATATCAGTAAACGACTTTTCATGGTCACTTCCTCCTTAAAGAGTTTTCTCGTCGGCAGGACGGCCCTCCCGATCAAGTCGGTTTCAACATAATTTATTATTATTTTTGGCCTGACGTACTTTCGATGCGAGCGTCGGGCAGTAAGCTCTATGGTCCCTTAAATTTAAAGATTCGTGAAACGACTCTATTCCCCATAAGGCCATTCCTCATAAGGCTGGACCCATAACCAAATTCGGAAGCCACACTGGTATTCCCGGAAAAACTATAATGAGTAGAATTACAACAATAACGGCAAAGATAAATGGAATTGCCGCGAGTGAAATTTCGCCCAAATTAACTTTAGCAATCGGCATAGCGACGAAGAGACTCGTTCCCAAAGGCGGTGTTACAAAACCAATTTCTGCCCCCAAAATAAAAATAATGCCAAAGGTGATCGGGTCTACGCCAACGGACTCGATTATTTTTAAATAGATTGGCGTCATAATGACAATTTGGGCGAGGGTATTCATCCACATTCCAATGAATATTTCCCAAATAGTGATCAGGATAAGCGCTCCGGCGGCGCTCGCGGTAACTCCTAAAATAACATTGCTCACCAAATGTGGGATTTGATGGATGGTTAGGATTTCACCAAATCCCAAAGCCGTGCCCCAGATAATTCCGATGACACCTGTTACAGCAGCGCTTGACTTCAAACACGTCATGACCTTGTCGTACGTGAGCTCTTTATAGACAAATGCCCCAATAATAAATCCATAGACAACGGCAACCACAGCGGATTCAGTGGGGGTGATGATTCCCCCGTAGATACCACCCAAGATAAATACTGGTGCTAAGAGAGCCCATTTTCCTTCGTTTACCGCTTTCCCCAGTTTGGGAACGCTAAAAGTTGTATCTGACCCTTTATAGCCACGCTTTACACTGATCCAATAAGACACGATCATCAGCGCGATACCTAAAATTAAACCTGGAACAACGCCGGCCAAAAACAAACGCGCAATCGAAACGTCCGCCATAATTCCATAGACAATCATGGCGATGCTGGGAGGAATTAAAATTCCCATAGTCCCCCCAATTGCAGTAACAGCACCAGCAAAGGCGGCGTCGTATCCTCGTTTGATCATAGTCGGGATCATCATAGACCCGACAGCCGCAGTGGCCGTATTTCCAGCTCCAGTTAATGCACCGAAAAACATACTTGCGCCTATTGTGACAAGACCAAGTCCACCCACCAATCGACCCAACAAAACATCAGCAACAGCAATCAATCTTTGAGAAATGCCCCCGTGTTCCATGAGGCTGCCGGCAAATAAAAATAGCGGAATAGCCATAAAAGCGAACGAGTCCACGGCGGAAAATACGTGACGGCCAAAGACTCTAATGGCAATCCATCGTAAGCCATTGTCACCAGGGTCGCGATCCCAAGCGAAAAGCCGAGTGGAACCCTTATAAGCAGAAGGATCACAAAAGTACCAAAAAGAAGGAGCCAAATCGGCATTTAATTGTTTCCCCTATTCTCCATGAGATTTTAACTCTGTGGCATCAGATTGTGGAGTGGGTGATCCAAAAATGTCGCGTATATTATAGTCCAGCATTCGAATGACCATCAGCGCAAAGCAAAAGGGAATAACAGCGTAGATCAGCGCCATTGGGATATTCGTAACGGGTGTTTTTTCGCCGTAACCAAACGTTGATATCATCAATTTCACACCAAACCAGACGATAAAAATGTTGAATATAATGACTAATGCATCGGCGACATGGGTGATAAATTTTATAGCAGCAGGGGGGAGGAACATGTCGATAAGGCCGACGCGAATGTGCCTATTTTCTCGCGCGGCACTTGCGACGCAGAAGTAGATCAACCAAACAAAACTGATGCGGGCGATTTCTTCAACCCAAACGAATGATGTGCTGAAAACATACCGGTTGATAACTTGTGTAGAAAGGAGAACGGTCAGGAGCACGATTAGAACGTACGAAAACGTCTGCTCAAAGGTACGCAAGAACTCTAGGGTCTTCTTCATACACCACCTCGTGCGCAGTCACTTTTTATTACTTTTGATGTCGCTTTATAGGATTGATTTTCTCCTTAACTTTTAAATAGTAATCTATATATTCAAAAACATACAACTAAAGACAATTTTAGGGCTCCAAATGGTTCCTGTTGGATATGGCGGTAACTATTTGAAAGTGTTGATTATCTCGAAAATTACCACCGGAAAATGAGGCTAATTAGGTCAGGAGCCTTGAAAAAAAATGAACCAATGTTTGATAATTGACCCGTTTGGCATCGGCAGAATTAAAAAAATAGTGGAAAAACATGGATTATCGTGAAGTTTCTGAGACTCGTGACGGTATGCAAATTGACTGGGATATCCCGATGAAAATGGAAGACGGAACGGTCCTTAGAGCGGATGTTTACCGTCCCATAGAGGAGGGTGCCTACCCTGTTATTTTAACGCATGGGCCCTACGGTAAGTGGCTGCACTTTGAAGATACTTATGCGGATCAATGGCGGATCATGTGTGAATCTCATCCTGATGTTCCGGCAGGATCATCAAATAAATATCAAAACTGGGAAACGGTTGATCCAGAAAAGTGGGTGCCGGATGGATATGCTGTGGTCCGTATTGATTCAAGAGGGGCTGGTCGGTCAGACGGCGTGATGGACATTTGGTCACGGCAAGAAGCACTCGATCAATATGAATGTATCGAATGGGCAGCGGAGCAGCCCTGGTCGACCGGTAAAATTGGCCTAAATGGTATTTCATATTATGCCATGAACCAGTGGCAAACGGCAGAGTTTCAGCCCCCGCATTTGACGGCCATGTGCGCTTGGGAAGGGTCGACAGATTACTACCGGGATATGGTCTTCCACGGGGGCATTTATTGTCCGTCTCGCGTGAATTGGTTCCGGTCCCAAATCCTGCCTGTGCAACATGGTAAGGGCAGCAACGGTTTTAAAAGCAGGATGACAGGAGATTGGGTTGCGGGACCGGAAACCTTAAGTGAAGAGGAATTAGAAGATAGCCGCCACGATTTTGATACGGAGTCTGCATCACACCCTCTCGCCACAGAAGAATTTTGGACATCACGTCTTCCTGACTTTTCTAAAATCAATGTCCCCCTTTTGTCTGCCGGAAACTGGGGTGGGCAGGGACTGCACCCTCGGGGGAACATTGAAGGGTTCACCCGTTCTGCATCCAAAGAAAAATGGCTGGAAATGCATGGCAAGGAACACTGGACTGAATTCTACACGGACTACGGCGTTGCGCTGCAAAAGAAGTTTTTTGGTCACTTTTTGAAGGGCGAAGATACGGGTTGGTCTGAACAACCTCGGGTTTTGTTGCAAGTACGCCATCCGGGTGAAAATTTTGTTGAACGTGGGGAAGATGCGTGGCCGCTTCCAAGCACTGAATGGACGAAATTTCACCTGCATCCCGAGGATCACATACTCACTGCGGAGCCGCAAACCCAGGACGGCGCGTTAACCTATGGCGGACTTTCGCAAGGTGTGACGTTCCTGACTACGCCCCTCGATCAAGAGATGGAGATCACTGGCCCCATTGCGACGAAGCTGTTCGTATCGTCGACAACCGAAGATGCCGATCTGTTTGTGATTGTTCGTGTGTTTTCGGAGGATATGAAAGAAGTTACATTTATCGGCGCGATTGATCCGCATACTCCCGTTGCTCAGGGCTGGCTACGCGCATCGCACCGCAAGCTCGATCCGGAACTATCTACACCTTACTTGCCGTACCATCCACACGACGAAGTTCAAAAATTACAGCCTGGCGAAATTTACGAACTCGATATCGAAGTCGTCCCCAGCTGCATTGCGATTCCCAAGGGGTACCGGATCGGACTTACGGTCCGCGGCTGCGACTATGAGTGGCCCGGCGGCACGACGGCTGGGTTGGGGACCCATGCAGCGAGTTTCTCTGGCGTGGGGAATTTCAAACATAGCGATCCACAGGACCGACCAGAGGAAGTATTCGATGGTGATGTGACGCTTCACACCGGCCCGAACCATCAATCACACGTACTACTGCCCGTCATCCCGACAAAATAATCTGGCGGCTATTTGTTCGAATTTGCCTTGCGAATTTTATCAAAGTCGCGATAGAGCAACGTATAGTCGTCATCCTGCATCCCGATCGATATCGCCTTATCGAGGATATCGAGGGTGGCACTGGTATATCGGGAGTCAGTTTTGAGCGACTTTGCCAACTTTTCACCCATCCCAATATCCTTGTGGAGGTTAAAAATTCTGGACCGACCATCCCAGGTTTCAGAAATGATGTGCTTTGGAAAACGAAATTCGCTCGCATAGCTGCGCGCGTTCGAAACATTGAAAACATCGATCATGGTCTTGAGCGGAATGCCTGCACTTTCAGCCATATGGCCGGCCTCTGCTGTGGCAAGGGTCGTTACATGGCAGATAATATTGTGGAGAAGTTTTAAAGTATGACCCGTACCGCTTTCGCCAATATAAAATATATGTTCACAAATCGGCTCGAGGTATTTTCGGGAGGTTTCAAAGACGTCCTTATCTCCACCAATCATCGTCAGGAGTTGTCCGGTAAGCGATGCACAAAAAGCCGCAATAATTAGCGATAATGCACATCGATTGCTTAAGCTCAGCTAATATATCTGATGTGAGGTATCCGTTTTAGGGTGAATATTCCTTTTAGACCAAATTTATTCGGCAGCCGCTAAT
>Ga0114999_10009736_pt1 | contig 10489 bp, 13 predicted proteins | sample ArcticOcean_MG_C_3_FD_89820 | JGI IMG/M metagenome (GOLD analysis project Ga0114999, IMG submission 89820) | Marine microbial communities from western Arctic Ocean - ArcticOcean_MG_CB8_126 | ecosystem: Environmental > Aquatic > Marine > Oceanic | place: Arctic Ocean: Canada Basin | collected... | reverse complement strand
TTCTCGCCCACTTTCAGGGACACGGCAACGCCCCCCTGCGTCTTTTCCACGCCCGAAATGGCAGCGCCTTCGATGATATCGATGCCGTCCTGGTCCAGCCGCCGGCGCACCACGCCAACCAGTTCAGGGTCATCCTTCGGCATGATGGTGAACATTTCCAACACCGTGACCCGTGCGCCCAAATGACGGTGCGCCTGGGCCATTTCGATGCCGATGGGGCCGCCGCCGATAACGATCAAATGGTCCGGCAGGTCGGGTCCCTGAAATACGCTCTCGTTGGTAAGGTAATCGACCCCATCCAATCCCGGGATCGGCGGCACGAACGGGCCGGACCCCGTGGCGATGACGAAACGCCTAGCTTCGATGCGTGTGCCTTCACCCTCGCCTTCGACTTGGATTTCCCCTGGTCCGGTAAAGCAAGCATTACCCAGGATGACTTTGACGCCCATGCCTTCGAAGCGCTCCACCGAATCATTAGGCTCTATAGCCTTGATGACGCCGTGGATATGGCCGTAAACGCCTTGGGCATCGATCGCCGGGTCTTGCGAGCCGACCCCGAAAGGCCCGGCGTGGCGCAGCCCTTCCGCCGCGTGGCCCGCCGCCAGCATGGCTTTCGACGGAACACAGCCGGTATTGAGGCAATCGCCGCCCATTTTGTCTCTTTCGACCAGGGCCACGGTCGCCCCCATCTGGGACGCCCCGGCGGCCACGGAAAGCCCGCCCGAACCGGCGCCGATAACGCAGATATCCACGTTCAGGCTATTCGTCATCGGTGTGCTTCTTGAATCTTTTTAAGACAATGGGAAGCAATGATAACACCGCCAGACCCAGCAGGGGGCCGATGATTTCCGGCTTAAAAATCATATTCAGGTCCGGCACCCCACCCTGATCAAAAACGGCGCCCAGCCCGTTGCCCATGGAACAGAAAACAGCGGTACCGGGAATAACGCCGAAAAACGTGCCGATCACGAAGGTCCTGACCGGTACCCCCAACAACGCCGGCGCCAGATTGACCAGCCAGAAGGGAAACAACGGCACCAGGCGCAACACCAACAGATAGGACAGCGCGTTTTCCTGGAAGCCAGCTTCCATTTTGCGGCCGGCTTCGCCTGTTTTCTGGTGAAAAAAATCAGCCAGGGCATAGCGTGCGATGAGAAAAATTCCCAAGGCTCCCAGCGTCGCGGCAATTACCACCATAACCGTCGCCGCCCAGGTTCCCATCAAGAATCCCGCCGCCAGCGACAACCACACCGCGCCCGGCACCGACAAGGCCACGACCAATGCATAAAAGACGACAAAACCGGCCGCCGCTAAAATGCGGTTTTGTCCGTACCAGTCGAGCGCCGTCTCACGGTTGTTTTTCAGCATTTCGAAGCCGAGATAATCGTCGAGATCGAAAATAAACACACACCCCAGAGCCAGAACCACCACAATCAGCGGCCAAAGCTGTTTCCAAAGAGCTTTGTTGGTTTTCTCGCCGGGCGCATCGTTAACGGTTGCGGTCATCGGGAATCCATTTCCGGGAACCTTTCGCTCATTTAAGGGGTACGGAGAGGGTTGGGCAACCCGTTCATGGGCTAAAACGGCTCACCGGTGGTAAATATTCCGTGACAGTCATTTCGCAGGTCTGTTGCTAACCGGTTCCGGCCCGGACTTGGGCCCTCAGAAAGTCCTGTATTCTTGTTCTTACCAGCACCGTAACCGGCGTTGACTTCGCTTTGGCAAAACCGTATACACCGGGTTTCTTATTAGTTGGAGACGACCGTGAAGCGCACTTTTCAACCCAGTAACATTGTCCGCAAGCGCAGGCATGGATTCCGCCAGCGTATGGCGACCGTTGGTGGCCGCAGGGTCCTTGCCAAACGGCGCGCCAAGGGGCGGAAACGTCTTTCTGCGTGACAGCGTGGCCGATCGCGGTTGCCCAACCCGTCCGCGTCTCTCATTATCGAACACGCCGTCGTGTTGCAATTGAAGCAACGCCGGGAATTTCTGCGCGTTGCCGCCGTTGGGCAAAAGTGGGCCGCGCCTGGCTTGGTTTTGCAGGCCCGGCGCTATGAGAAAAACGAGGCGGACGACGGGTTTCGCATTGGCTATACCGTCAGCCGCAAGGTTGGCGGCGCGGTCGAGAGAAACCGGGCGCGGCGCAGGTTAAGAGCGGCCGCCGAAAACGTGATGGCGCACCATGCACGGCCGGGACACGATTTCGTCCTGATTGGCCGCCGGGCGACATTGAAAAGGGCTTTTCCTGCCCTGGTTGGAGACCTGGAAGCGGCGTTAAGAAAACTGGACGCCTACGTGGAATAAAGATGGGCTGGAAACGGGAAGATTTGAGACGACTATGTGGGCAATGAAGATCACCGGCAAGCTTATGCAAGGCGTTATTCGGGCCTATCAGGTATTGATTGTTCCGATAATGCCTGCTGGCGGCTGTCGCTTTCACCCGACCTGCTCCCATTACGCTTTTGACGCCATCAGCCAGCACGGGCCGTTTGCCGGCGGCTGGCTGGCCCTTAAACGAATATTTCGCTGCCACCCGTGGGGCGAAGCGGGCGCTGACCCTGTGCCCCCACAAACCCCAAGCGCCGAGCCGGACATAATCAATTCAACGGAAATCGCCCGAGGCTGACAGATGATCGACAATCGCAACATGATCCTGGCGGTGGTGCTGTCCATTGCCATTCTGGTCGGCTTCGAGATGTTTTTCTCGACAACCCGGCCTGTGCCACCGCCCGACAGCCAAGCCCAATCCGACCAAGCCCAGCCGGCGACTGCATCCAAACCCGCCCCAGGCGCTTCCGGCCCGCAAGCGCCTGGGCGCTCAGCGGCGGCTCCGGCCTCCTCCGTGCCCTCCATCCCCGGCCTGCCCACAGCCGCTCAGGCCGCTCCGCGAGAGAAAATTCTCAAACAAACGCCGCGCATCGAAATCAACACTCCCAGCCTGCACGGCACTATCTCTCTGGTAGGCGGACGCCTTGATGATCTGACGCTGGCCAATTATCGCGAAACCCTGGACCCGGACAGCGACGAAATCGTGTTGCTGATCCCCAAGGGCGATCAGTTGGCCTATTACGCCGAATTCGGCTGGGTCTCCGGCGATGGCCAGACCATGCCCGGCCCGGACACCCTTTGGCGGGCCAACAGCAAAATACTCAGCACCGATACCCCCGTTACCCTGACGTGGGACAACGGACAGGGCCTGAAATTTACCCGCACCTTTTCGGTCGATGACAAATACATGTTCACAATCACCCAGACAGTGGCGAACAGCGGCTCTAAAGCGGCGGCGCTTCATCCCTACGGATTGATTTCCCGGCGCACCACCCCCGAAGTCAGCGGCTTTTACATCATTCATGAAGGCCTCATGGGTGTCGCCAACAGCACCTTGAAGGAAGTCGATTACGACGAGATTCAGGAACAGGGGCAAGTTAAGGAAACCACCACGGGCGGCTGGCTCGGCATTACCGACAAGTATTGGATGACAGCCCTGGTGCCGGATCAGAAAACCGAGGTCAAAACCCGGTTTTATTACCGCAAGGAAAGCGGCGACGACGTTTATCAGGTCGATTACCTGTCCAAAGCCGTCTCCGTCGCCCCTGGCGCGTCCATCGTGGCCGAAAACCGGTTGTTTGCCGGGGCCAAGCAGGTTTCGGTCATGGACGGTTATAACGAAACCTTAGGCATCGACCGTTTCGACCTGACCATTGATTTCGGCTGGTTCTATTTCCTGACCAAACCGATTTTTTACGCCCTTCTGTATATCAACAACGTGGTCCAGAACTTCGGCGTTTCCATTATTCTTCTGACGGTCTTAATCAAGCTGGTATTTTTCCCGCTGGCCAACAAATCCTATACCTCCATGAGCCGGATGAAGAAGCTGGCGCCGCAAATGAAAACTTTGCGCGAACGTTTCGGCGACGATAAACAGAAGCTGAACCAGGAAATGATGGAGCTCTACAAGCGCGAGAAGGTCAACCCGGCCTCAGGGTGTCTGCCCATTCTGATCCAGATTCCGGTATTTTTCGCGCTCTATAAGGTTCTGTTCGTCAATATCGAGATGCGCCAGGCGCCGTTTTTCGGCTGGATCAAGGACCTTTCGGTGGCCGACCCGACGTCTATGTTTAATCTGTTCGGGTTGATTCCGTGGACGCCACCGGACTTCCTCATGATCGGCATATGGCCGTTGATCATGGGCGTTTCCATGTACCTGCAGCAAAAGCTCAATCCACAGCCCGCCGATCCCATGCAGGCCAAAATCTTCCAGTTCCTGCCAATTATGTTCACCTTCCTGCTGGCCCGGTTCCCGGCCGGTCTGGTGATTTACTGGGCCATCAACAATGTGCTGTCCATGGCCCAGCAGTGGGTGATCATGAAGCGCATGGGAATTTCCACTAAAGACGCGCTGAAATAGATTGATTTCAAGGGAGGCTGCCGTGCCTTCGACAAACCCCGATAACACTGAAAATGCCAACGGCCCCGGCTTTGATGAAGCCCAACTGGAACAGGGCCGCCTGTTGTTCACCCAGGCTTGCGATTTTCTCCTCAGCGCAACCAATATGAGCCAGGTGCCGGAATCGGACCTTCCGGAAATCGCCTTCGCGGGACGCTCCAATGTCGGAAAATCAAGCCTGATCAATGCGCTGACCGGACGCAAGACGCTGGCGCGCACATCCAACACGCCGGGCCGCACGCGCCAGGTCAATTTCTTCGATCTGGGCGCCCGGCTCATGGTGGTCGATCTGCCCGGCTACGGATTCGCCCGCGCGCCGAAAACGGAAATCGCCGAATGGACGGCCTTGATCGAGGATTACCTGCGCGGCCGGGCTCAGCTTCGCCGGGTCTGCCTGTTGGTCGATGCCCGTCAAGGGCCGAAGGAAGGCGATCGCCAGGCGATGGCGCTGCTGGATCAGTCGGCGGTGCCCTATCAAGTCGTGCTGACGAAATGCGACAAGGTCAAACAAGGGCCCCTAAAGGCCTGCATCGGCGGGGTTTTAAGCGAATTGTCCAAACACACGGCGGCCCACCCGGACGTCCTTGTCACGTCGTCACGCAAAGGCACTGGCATGCCGGAATTGCGCGCCCATCTGGCGGCACTGGCGGCACCGGAGCAACTAGTTTAGTTTCCCCGGTTATGAGCAAGAAACAGAAAAACCCGCCCAAACCCCCGGACCATGACTGGCTGGGACAGGCGGCGGTATTGTCCGAAGCGATGCCGTTCATGCAGCGCTATGCCGGCGAAACCTTCGTCATCAAGTTCGGCGGCCATGCCATGGGCGACGAGCGGCTGGCCGACCTGTTCGCCCGCGATATCGTGTTGCTGCGCCAGATCGGCGTCAACCCGATCATCGTCCACGGCGGCGGCCCGCAAATTGGCGACATGCTGGAACGTCTCAAGATTAAAAGCGAATTCATCGACGGGCTCAGGGTGACCGATCAGGCAACCGTCAACGTCGTTGAAATGGTGTTGTCCGGGTCCATCAACAAGCAAATCGTATCTGACATCAATGCCGTCGGCGGCTTCGCCATTGGCCTGTCGGGCAAGGACGGCAACCTGATCAAATGCATCAAGGCGACGAGAACCACGCGGGACCCGGATTCAAACATCGAAAAAGTTCTCGACTTAGGCCTGGTCGGCGAACCGAAGGAAATAAACCCCCATATCCTGACGCTCTTCGATGAATCGGACATCACCCCGGTCATCGCCCCCATCGGCACCGGACCGGACGGAGAGACGCTCAACATCAACGCAGACACCGTGGCCGGCGCTATCGCCAGTGCGGTCGGCGCAAAGCGTTTGTTGATGTTGACCGATGTCACCGGCGTTATGGACAGCGCCGGTCAATTGATCACTGACATTACGGCCAAGGAGGCCAAAGGGCTGATCGAGGACGGAACCATATCCGGCGGCATGATCCCCAAGATTGAAACCTGCATTCAAGCCGTCAAAGGTGATGTCGAAGGAGCCGTCGTCATCGACGGCCGGGTTGAACATGCGTTGCTGATCGAGGTGTTCACCGAAGGCGGGGTCGGCACCCTGATCAAACCGGACTAAATGGGCCCAATTAACTAAGGTCCTTGATTAAATCCAGTTGCCATTCCATGTCGCCGTCTTCGAGCGCGTAGCGTCCGCCCTCTACCCGGATAATGTCCGTTGTCAGGATCAGGGCAAGATTCTTTTGCAAAACTTCTGAAAATTTGGCGCTTAATCCCGCTTTCCAGGAAATCGATGCCATGCCTTTGGCGCTACGGTTTGAAATCACCGTGCGCATGGAGCCCACTTTCAGGCCGGACAGAACAGCGAGCGCGGCAATGGTCATTTCCCGATCCCCTGTTTTGAGCATTTCGGAGACCGCCGCTTCGCCCAACGTACCATCGGCCTCCAATTTTTTTACCTTTTCCAATGCCTCGGCGGCAGAGATTTTTTCTTCCTGGCCGCCCTCCGGCCTTTCATCCTCAAGCCTTTTATCCACCACCTTGCGGACTTCGTCGAGAACGTCCGACCCAAGGTCTTTACGTAACCGCAGGGCTTCCAGCAGGTTATGAGCGACAAACCGCGCCAGTTTGGCCGCCGCCCGGCCTGGAAGGACGGGCCGGTACACCAAAGGTTCGTGCCAGGGATCAATATCCGGCGCCCGGTCAATAATGCGGTCCAGCATTTCTTCGCGAATTTGGGCGCTGGAATTATTGAGCAAAAGCGCCACGGCTTCCTCGTCGTCGGTGGCGGCGATGACATCGCTCAGCGTGGCGGGGGCTTCATCGCGACGGGCAACGGCGGACAGGTTCCCCGTCGATGGATTGTTTTCGATGATTTAGAGCAGATCTTCCTCGGGCGGCGCATCGGCAACGTTTTTCAGGGCTTCGGACAGGATACGGCGGACACGGATAACCTGGTCGCGGGCCAAGGCGTCGAGCGCCTCATACGCCATTTTGCGCATTTTGTCTTGTTCGTCCGCGGTCAGCCCGGGCGCCAATTGGGTGATTTTTCCGCCAGATCACCGCGCACGTCCTGATCGGCGTCTTTGGCCAACGAATAATCGGCCTGAACCGGGGTCGCCTTGTTGGAAGCGATCCGGCGGCGAACGTCCGCGGATGGATCGTCGGCCAGGAAATACAAAATTTCGGGTTCCACATCGGAGCGCGCCGCCAAGTCCAGACGCACCTCTTCGCCCTTGTCTTGAGCCATTTCCTTAGCTTGGTCGTATGAAAGGGGCTGGTTTTCGTTGTTCCCCTTAAACAGGCGCTTGAATAGGCTTTTCACCGATACCCTACCCCGCCCCCTTGGCTGACAAATCGATGAAAAAATCTATCTGGAATTGCAGATCATCTTCGCTCATTGAGTATTCATCTACTTCCGCCATGACTACGTCCGCAGGTGCTATCCGTCCCATGCGCTGTTGAATTTGCGCCGCCATCTTGGCCGACAGCCCGGCCTTCCAGGCGGCCGCCGTTATTCCTCTGGCGCTTTTTTCCACGAACATGCGTTTGACCACGGCCTCATCCAATTCCGCCCGAACGATAAGGGATGCCAGAACAAAACTGTAATCACCCGCCTTGAGCGCCTTGCCGATGACATTGCCGTCCAGTTTCCGAGCCTGATACAGCCTGTTCAACATTTCGATGGGGATATTCATGTTGAGAAAATCCTGCCCGGCGCCATCGGCATTGGTTGTCCCGTCGGCGCCATCAACGCCAATACGCTGGTGAACCGCGGCCTTAACCGCCTCCAAGTTATCTGGATCAAGATCGGCTCGTTCCTGAAGTACGCCTAACAGGTTATCGGCCAGAAAACCGGCCAGCCGGATTTCCGCGCCACTGGGCAGTTTCGGTCTCCCCACCAGAGGCGCGTGCCACAGTTCTACATCCGGCGCGCGGTCGATCAGGTCATCCAGGGCGGCTTCGCGGATTTGCGCCGAGTCGTTACTCAATAAATGGGCAATAGCGCTTACATCATCGGTCCCAATGATGCCGTCGGAAACGGCCTCGCTCACGCCCGCGCGCTTGGAGATGGCGTTCAGTACCCCCGAAGCCGGACCGTACTCAATTATCTGAAGCAGATCGTCATCACTCAATGCCGGCGAGAATTCGAGCACCGGGCCGGAAACCTCAATCTCGGTATCCATGGCCAGGGTTTTGATAACGTCGGGCGGCGCGTCGGCGAAATCCTTCAAGGCCTCGGACAAAATACCCCGAACCTTGGTTATCTGGTCGTGGGCCAGCATCTCCAGTGTCTCATAGGTGGCGTTCTTGGCCTTATCCTGTTCATCGGGGCTCAGTCCCGGCGCCAGTTGGGCGATCTTTCCAGCCAAGTCACCGCGCACATCGGCATCATCGTCCTTGGCCAGCAGCACATCGGCCTTGCGTGGAGCCGATAAATTGTTGGCCACGGCCTGACGGACGGCGGTGTCCGTGTCCTCGGCCAGAAAATACAAAATTTCCGGTTTCAGGTCATCGCGCGCCGCCAACACCCGGCGCACTTCGGCATCGCCGTCCCGAGCCATTTGCTTTGCGATCTCGTAGGAAAGTTTTTCATTGGTAAGGGCGTCTTTGTTCACGGTGATGGATTCTCTATAACTTTGACGCCTTCAGTGGAATCCGTTCGCCTTTCCGGTGGGGCGGCCATATGAAATCCGCCCTTGCCCGAATTTTTAACTTCATACATGGCCGCATCGGCGCGCGCCATTATATCATCCAGCGATTCATCGTCGTCGGGATCAAAAATGGCGACACCGACGGAAATACCGAGCGGGTGGTCATCGTCACCGGAGAGTTTTCGAAGGCATTCCGATGCATAGATCAGGCGTCCGGCACGGTTTTCCGAAACCTCAGGCGAAGTACCATCCAGCCACATGGCAAATTCATCGCCCCCCAGCCGGGCGATCACGTCACCGGGGCGCGACATTTCCATCAACAGGTCCCGGAGTATCAATATAGCGTCATCGCCGGCCTGATGACCGTGCACATCGTTAACCCGTTTGAAATTATCCATATCCACGAAAAACAACGCCGCCGTTTCCCGGCTGCGCTGAAGGCGGGAAATTCGCCGTGGCAGGTCTTCTTCATAAAACGCCCGGCGGTTTAAAAGACCCGTCATGCTGTCGGTCCTCGACAGGACCCAAATCCGTTCATGATCGCTGATCTGTTCGTTGGCGATACCCAACTGATTGGCCACATCGCTGATCAGCAGCAGATGGTCGTCATCCCAAGGTTTATCGCCGGTGGGCTTCCAGATGGAGATGGCGCCGTTAATCCGTTGGCGGTAATTTGTCGCTGCCGCCAGGACTTTCCATTTGCCAATCTCTATCTCAAGCAGTTTGTCGCTAGTATCCAGCGCCGCCAGTTTGGTGTCGAGGGATTCAAGGCCGTCCACATTGCCGTGTTCGGCGGCGATGCGGAAGGAATCCTCCTTGCCCCGGCGGTAAATACGGCACCCGGTTACGCCCAGCGCGCGGGCCAGGGCGGACTCGTTTTCCCGTTCTTCGGCCACGTTGCGGCAAATTCCTCGCGAACCCTTCCATTGTTGCTCACTGTTTTCCTCGCCAACCAACGGAACGCAGGACAGGATCACGCAGGCGATCGAGTCATCCTTGTTACGCATCTAGATTTTCACATCTCCCAGAGACTTGGGACTGACAAAAGGCAATGGCGAAAATTCCTCAGGCGAAATGACGAATTCCTCGGCTTTCTTATTGATCAATTCTTCCGCCTGATAGCCCAATGCGCCCTTCGGCGACACAAAAATGAACTCGCCGTTAACGTTGGTTTCCCATGAAAAATCGCTTGATACCTCGACCAGTTCTTTATACCGCTGACGGGATTCGTCGAGCGCCGTGCGAAGGTTTCGTTCCATCGTCATGTCGCGGGCCATGACCAGAACGTCGCCTCCTCCGGCAAAACCGGGAACACAGACGATTTCCAGAGTGATTTCGCCCTAGGCGCTGTTCAAGGACACCGTTTCGGCGGCCACATAACCTTTGGCAAGAGCCTGATCGACCATTGCCCTGATTTCGGGCGCAGCATCGTGCTGGATCAGAGCCTCCAGACCGGCGCCCTTGGCGTTGGGGCAGACCACATCCCCCTTGTCGTTGACCAATAAGGCCGCACCAGGGTACCCGTCCAGCAACACCGCTTCCGCCGACGCCGCGGCGGACACCTTGTCGTCTCCCAAGTTTTCAGACGAGCCGGAAGGTTGGTCTTTAGCCATAAAACAAGGTTCCCTTAATTTTATTCGCCAGGGCGGTTTGACCGCCAGGGCAATATATTTATTTTCCGGATTTTATGGGATAAAAAGCTGACCCGCCAGCCTGGAAGCTGCATATTTAGAATATTCCTTGTTTCTTAAAATAGTATGGAACCAAAACCCTTGAAACAGTCTGAGGCATCCCAAGACCGGTTGATTGAGGCCGAATGCTGGGTTTTTGACCTGGATAACACCCTTTATCCGGCGTCGTGTGACTTGTTTGCTCAGGTTGATCGGAAAATGACCACCTACATC
>Ga0114999_10009735_pt1 | contig 10490 bp, 11 predicted proteins | sample ArcticOcean_MG_C_3_FD_89820 | JGI IMG/M metagenome (GOLD analysis project Ga0114999, IMG submission 89820) | Marine microbial communities from western Arctic Ocean - ArcticOcean_MG_CB8_126 | ecosystem: Environmental > Aquatic > Marine > Oceanic | place: Arctic Ocean: Canada Basin | collected... | reverse complement strand
GGCAAGCGTTGACGATCCTTCAGAGCACGGTTGATGTCCGGTCACCGGAGTTCGCTGCCAACGTAGCGCATATGGAATCGCTTGTTGGTGAATTACGTGTCGTAGCGGCGCGGATCGCTACTGGCGGGAATGCCACAGCGCGCGAGCGGCACACGTCGCGGGGGAAACTCCTGCCCCGCGACCGGGTACAAGCCCTTCTGGACCCAGGGTCCCCTTTCTTGGAGTTCTCCCAACTCGCGGCTTTCGGCATGTACGAAAGCGAAGTCCCCGCCGCTGGCATCATCACCGGGATCGGCCGAGTGAGCGGCCAGGAGTGTGTCATCGTGTGCAATGACGCCACCATAAAGGCTGGTTCCTACTTTCCAATGACGGTCAAGAAGCACCTGCGGGCGCAGGAAATTGCTCAAGAGAACCATCTGCCCTGTGTCTACTTGGTGGACTCCGGTGGTGCCAATCTTCCCAGCCAGGACGAGGTGTTCCCTGACAAGTCGCACTTCGGCCGCATCTTCTACAACCAAGCCAATATGTCGGCGATGGGCATCGCGCAGATAGCGGTGGTCATGGGCTTCTGCACTGCTGGCGGCGCCTACATCCCTGCCATGGCCGACGAGAGCATCATCGTGAAAGATCAGGGCACCATCTTTCTGGGAGGCCCGGCGTTGGTCAAAGCGGCCACGGGAGAAGTGGTCTCTATGGATGAGCTCGGTGGGTCGGACGTGCACACCCGGATATCGGGCGTCGCGGACCACTTGGCGGACGACGACCCACACGCGTTACGGATCGCGCGCCGGATCGTCGCCAACCTCAACCGGCGGAAGAGCGTCGAGGCGGACGTTCAAGAGTCCAGAGAGCCCAAGCACGACGCCAAGGAGCTCTACGGCGTCATTCCCCGCGACCCACGCCAGGCCTACGATGTCCACGAGGTAATCGCTCGTATCGTCGACGGAAGCGAGTTCGACGAATTCAAAGCGCTCTATGGGATCACCGTGGTCACGGGCTTCGCCCACATACACGGTTACCCGGTAGGTATCGTCGCCAACAACGGAGTCCTCTTCTCTGAATCTGCGTTGAAGGCGACTCACTTCATCGAACTCTGCACGCAACGGAAAGTACCCCTGATTTTCCTGCAAAACATCACTGGATTCATGGTGGGCAGGAAGTATGAAGCGGGCGGGATCGCCAAGGACGGCGCAAAGATGGTCTCGGCGGTGGCGACGGCGCGCGTTCCCAAGTTCACGGTTATGATTGGCGGCTCGTTCGGTGCGGGGAATTACGCGATGGCTGGCAGGGCCTTTGGGTCCCGAATGTTGTGGTCGTGGCCCAACTCGCGGGTCTCAGTGATGGGCGGCGAGCAAGCTGCGAACGTCCTCGCGACCGTCAATCGCGACGCGATGGAGGTCCGTGGCCAGTCCTGGTCGGGTGAGGAGGAAGAGACGTTCAAGTCATCGATCCGCGAGCAGTACGAGACGCAAGGGAGTCCCTACTACGCCTCAGCGCGCCTGTGGGACGACGGTGTGATTGACCCGGCAGATACGCGTATGGTGCTGGCTCTGGGGCTCTCCGCGGCATACAACGCCCCCATTGAGTCGACCAACCATGGCGTGTTCCGGATGTAGCAGGACGTTGTTTCACTGATGTGGCACACCATACTGATCGCGAACCGCGGGGAGATCGCCTGCCGGATAATCCGGACCACCAAGCGCTTGGGCATCCGCGCGGTCGCCGTCTACTCGGAAGTTGACGAGGGCGCCATGCATACGCGGCTCGCGGATGAAGCGCTGTGCATCGGCCCCGCCGCTGCCGCGCAGAGCTACCTTGACCAGGCCCGCATCATCGATGCAGCCCGGAAAAGCGGTGCGCAGGCAGTGCATCCCGGCTACGGTTTCCTCGCGGAGAACGCGGAATTCGCGGAGGCCTGCGCAGCGGCCGGCCTCGTGTTCGTGGGCCCGCCGCCGGACGCGATGAGAGCCCTAGGCGCCAAAGATTCAGCGAAGCGCCTCATGGAACGAGTCGGAGTCCCGATTGTAGCTGGGTATCACGGTGAGCAGCAGGATGAACCGACGCTCCGTAACGCTGCGCAGGAGACGGGGTATCCCGTGATTATCAAAGCGGTAGGTGGTGGTGGTGGTCGCGGCATGCGCGTTGCGCAAAGCCCGGACGTGCTCTCAGCGGCGCTTGCGGAGGCACGCCAAGAGGCCCTGGCGTCCTTCGGGGACGACCGCGTGATCATCGAGCGTTACCTATCCGACCCGCGACACGTGGAGGTCCAGGTCTTCGCCGATGCGCACGGCAACGTCGTGCACCTAGGCGAGCGCGATTGTTCACTACAGCGGCGTCACCAAAAGGTGATCGAGGAATCTCCAGCGCCCGGTATCGCGACTGGCACCCGTGAGGCCATGTACGAAGCAGCGATACGAGCGGCCAAAGCTGTGGGCTACGAAGGAGCAGGCACGGTGGAGTTCATGCTTGATCCGAGTGCACAAGTATTTTCGTTCTTGGAGATGAACACTCGTTTGCAGGTTGAGCACCCAGTCACCGAGATGGTGACTGGCTTCGACCTAGTCGAATGGCAGTTGCGGGTTGCTGCCGGCGAACCGCTTCCGGTGGGCCAAGATGCCATCGCCATCAACGGACACGCCGTGGAAGCGCGCCTGTACGCGGAGGATCCGGCTAACGGATTCCTGCCATCCGGGGGCACGTTGGATCGGCTTCAACTGCCGCGAAAGACCGACCACATCCGAGTCGATACCGGAGTCGCGCAAGGCGACTCAGTCGCGATTGAGTATGACCCGATGATCGCCAAAGTGATCGCCTGGGGCCCCGACAGGCCCGCCGCGTTGGACCGCTTACGCCTGGCGTTGGCAGGCACGCGAGTCGTCGGGCCAGAGACGAACCTCGGCGTGTTGAGCCGCATGCTTGGCCATAACGCGTTCGCGTCCGGGGCCGTGGATACCGGGTTCATCGATCGGCACATCGCGGACCTCATCCCGGACCCAACCGTATTGCCTCAGGGCATCGTCGCGCTTGCCAGCCTTGGCATCCTGCTGGAACGGCAAGCGGAAGCGTCGGCGCGGACGCAATCATCTGCCGACCCATTCTCCCCCTGGCATGACCTGGGGTCTTGGCGAAATAACTTCGAACCCGGTGAGTCGTTGTCGTTCGAGCACACGAGCGGAACCACCGATGTGACCGTCCGCCGGGGTGATGCTGGATGGGAACTTGGCCTGCCCGAGGGCCAAGCGCTGACTAGGGCTCGTTGGGACGACGATGGCCATCTCGTGGCGACCATCGATGGCGTAGAAAGCATTGCGATTGTTGATCGGATTGGGCCGCTGGTCCGGGTCGCTGACGCAACGGGTACATGGAAGCTAACGCTCCGCGATCCCCGCATCGCGGTCGAGGAACGGGGGAAGACGGACGGCGCCGTGGCGACTCCCATGCCGGGCACGGTTACCCAGGTGTTCGTGGCGAACGGCGAAACGGTTGATCGCGGTCAAGCGCTCCTCGCCATCGAAGCGATGAAGATGATCACGACCTTGACATCACCCTATCCGGGCCAAGTTTCTGTATCGTGCGCGGCAGGAGATCGAGTCGAACAAGGCCAAGTACTGGCCGTCGTTGAACAAGAGCGCGGAGGTTGACCATGCATAGTGCTCCCGCCACTCACATCATGGACGTGAGATCATGAACCTTCGGGCCTCTGTGAACGCCGAGTCGGATCGAGGGAAAGTCGCTCTCCAGCTGACCTATGACTGCGTCAGGTGTGTCCGCGGTGGCGCGATGTGGACCTAGCGCATACGGGCAACTCGTTGTGTCAGAACTCAGTCCACGAGGGAGTTACCATCCGGGTCAGACCAGATGAGGAGTTGATCCTATGGCCTGCCCACATTGTCAATCGACCTCCGTGTCCGACAGAAAGCGACGAACGGCGCTCGGCTACAAGACGTTCGCCTGCCGATCGTGCAAACGCTGTTTCAACGAACGCAGTGGCTCGCTCTTCAACGATCTCCAGTTCCCCACCGACATTGTGTTGATGGCCGTTCTTTGGCGCCTGCGCTACAAGCTCGGCTTCCGTGACGTATCGGAGCTCTTGCTACAGCGCGGTTTCGAGGTCAGCTACGAGACCGTCCGGACATGGGAGTTCCGGTTTGCCCCAATGGTCAGCGAGAAACTCCGTAACAAGCGGCGCGGGACCGTGGGCCGTTCCTGGTACCTGGACGAGAGGGTTTGGGGCCGCATGTAGCGCACTCGTAAACGGCGGCTACCGTGTTAGCTGTTTGCGTGGGACTGAGAGAACAGCAAGAAGCCCAGCCAAAGGTCGGCTGGGCTTTGATGCTAGATGGTCGGGGTGCCCAGATTCGAACTGGGGGCCTCGTCGACCCGAACGACGCGCGCTACCGGGCTGCGCTACACCCCGATGAAAAACGACCCCGTTGGGAGGGGTCGATACGCCACTTGTGACGTGCTTGGGATGTTAGCAGATGGAGCATGTGACGCCTAGGCGCGACCGAGGGCTTTGAGCTTATCATTGGCTTCTCGAAGGTCTTTGGGGGATTCGACGGAGCTCCAGAATGCGGTGCTTTGGAATCCGGCCATGCGGCCCTGTTCAGCGAGTTCGGGGAAGGTGGATGCTTCGTGGTCGCCCTCGGAGGGAAAGCGCTGGAAGACGGTGGTGTCGATGAGGTAGACGCCGGCGTTGATCCAGTAGGGCAGCGGGGGTTTCTCGGCAAAGCTGTTGACTCGGCCGGTATCGTCGACGACGACGATACCGTAGGGGCTGATCAGTTGGGCGAGCAGGATGGTGACAAGCGCGCCAGAGCTTCGGTGGAGGTCAAAGATCGGTGCGAGGGGCTGGTCCGTGATGACATCGCCATTGGTGGCGATCACTAGGTCATCGGTGCACCCTGATCCCAGGAAACCGTTCTTGAACGCGCCTCCGCGCCCCAAGGGACGGTCTTCGGCGATGCAATCGACGGTCAGCCCGTCGACACGGGGCACCGAGAAGTAATCGTCGATAACTTCGTGCATGTAACCGGTGAGGACGACGGCTCGCTTGATGCCGTTGTCGCGGAGCCAGTTGAGGTGGTGTACGAGGATGGGTGCGCCGGCCTCTTCTACCATGGGTTTGGGGCGGTTATCGGTAAGCGGACGAAGGCGTTCACCTTTGCCGCCCGCGAGCACGAATGCTGTCCTCAGTTCAGGAGTGGAACCCATAGGGAGGAGTCTAGCCCGGCCAGTCAGGGGGGTAAAGCACTCTAATCCCCTATGCTCTGCCGTTGCAGCCTCCTTATACTTGAGAGGCTCCGAATCCACCTGTGAGGCGGCCCTGATCCGATGCCCACTGAAACCACATACGACTCCATCGTTGTAGGCGCAGGCCCTGCTGGGGCGAGGACTGCGGAAGTGTTGGCGCGACGCGGGCTGCACGTGGCGATGGTGGAGCGCGCGCCGGAGCCGGGTGCTCCCGTCCGCTGCACGGGGATCGTGAGCACCGAGTGTTTCGAGCACTATCGACTGCCTGAGTCTCTGATCATCAACTCTGTTAGGTCGTTCGTGCTGCGGTCGCCTTCGGGCCGGGGGGCACGGGTGAAGCGCAAGAGCACCCAGGCCTACGTACTCGACCGGCCTGCTATGGACCGGTTGCTGGTGGAACGGGCAACTGCCGCTGGTGCGGAGTTGATCACGTCGACGAACGTGACCGACATCACATGGACGGGCAGCGGCGTCGAAGCCCAGACTAAGCGCGGTGGTGAGACGTTCGCGATGAGCGCTCGGTCTGCGGTCATCGCTACAGGATTTGGGGGAAAGCTCCCTCGGAAAGCGGGGCTGGGTTCGCCGAGTGACCTGCTGAGCGGGTGCCAGGTCGTAGTGGAAGCGCGCGATGTCGATCAGCTTGAAGTCCTCACGGGCCAGGCCTACGGCGATGGCGGGTTCTCGTGGCTCATGCCTTGGAAGCCAGGGCTTGCGTTGACCGGCCTGATGACTCGGCGGGGCACGATGGATCACCAGGGGGATCACGTCGCCCGCCTCCAGGCCGAAGGGCGCATCGGGGCTGTCCACGAGGTATACCGGTGCAGGGCAATCCCTATCGGGAGTTCCAGTCACACGGTGTCCGAAGGCATCGTGGGTGTTGGGGACGCGATGGGTCTTGTGAAACCCACGAGCGGTGGCGGGATCTACTTCGGCCTCCTCAGCGCCGATCTGGCGGGCCCGGTTCTGGCAGATGCCATCGAGGCAGGCGATGTCTCTGCGGTGCGGCTTTCGAGGTATGAGAACCAGTGGCGCGAGTTGCTCGATGCGGAGATCAAGCAAGGAGCGGCGCTGCGTGGGTTGATCGAGCAATTGCCAGACGCGTTGGTGGAGCAGATGCACCGGTTGCTCGGGGTGCCAGGGCTGAGGCGGCTGCTCGTTCGTGCGGCTCCATCGTTCGACTGGCACAGCGGCCCGTTGACGTCTTTCTTGACCCGACTCCAGCGGAGCACGGACGACGCCAGGGCACGGGTCGGGTAGTCCGGTGTTCACAGCCAATCAAGTCCTCCTGTCCATCGTGATCCCTACCTACGACGAGCGAGATAACATCGAACGTCTCGTGCGTACGCTCCTTGAGATCTGCACGCCGACTCCCACGGAGGTGATCGTCGTTGACGATGGAAGTCCTGACGGCACCGCTGAGGCGGTTGGGAGCATGTCTGCAGCAGACCCGAGGGTGAGGTTGATCACCCGAGCGGGCAAGCAGGGCTTGTCCAGTGCCGTGTACGCGGGGGCGGAAGCGGCCAACGGGAAATACGTTTGTGTCATGGACGCTGACTTCTCTCACGATCCCGAGGAGGTTCCGCAGATGTTGGCCCGCGCGCAGCAGGGGTACGCAGTGGTCATCGGCTCTCGCTATGTCAGGGGCTCGGCGTTCATCGACCAGTCGTTCGCTCGGCGGGCGATTAGCTACGTCTTGAATCTGGCGGCTCGCCTGTTGCTTCAGATCCGCGCTCGGGACGCGCTGACGGGGTTCGCAATCGTTGAACGTGATGTCCTCCTGGCTACGCCGACTCGCTACTCAGCGGGTGGATTCAAGTGGTTGGTCGAAGTCCTCGCTACCCAGCGTGACCTGCGGCTTGCGGAGTGGCCGATCATCTTCCGGGATCGTACGGCGGGGTCTTCTAAGGCGTCTGCGAAAGAGGCGATGAGTTTTGCGGTGCTGTGCGGTCGGCTGTTGTCTTGGAAGGTGAAGGGACGAGTAGGGCTCGGGTAGGGCTGGTTTTCCCCGGGCTCGTTGGTGGATTCGGGCGTGGAGCTAGTCGGGGCTCGCCCTCGAATCTCATGGCTTGGCCGCAGGACCAATGGGGGCCCTCGGTGTTGCAGCCATCGATGATGACGCCGTCCAGCTGGAGCAGCATGCCTTCCTGGGGCATTCGTTCCCGTCTCGTCCTATGTCGTGGGGGCCGTCTGCGGCGCGGACTGGCGATACCTGCGACACGTAAGATGTTGCGCACCGTGGAGCGGGCCAAGATAAGCTCTTCACGTTCCGCCAGCATCTCTGTGAAGTGCGTTTGGTTCAGTCCTTCGTAACGGGTCGTGGCGAGCCGGAGCACCTGAGCGCGAAGGGCATCGGGAATCGCGTTCGTTGCTGGTCGGCCTCGGTTGCCATGGACCAGGGCTGCTGCTCCCTCCTTCCGATACTCGGCCAGCAAGCGCCATGTGTGGCGCTCGCTCAGGCCGAGTACGTTTGCAGCGTCTCCCACTGCCACCTCGCGGGCCATCACCTGATTCAGTACCTGGAGCCGTTTCTGTTCGTTCGCAGTCAATGTCAGTTCCTTCATGCCTGACATAATCGCTTGACCGTTACCTACTGACAGAATCGTATAACTACGACATGCCCACGAAAGCGAAGGGTCCAAGGAAAAGGAAGTTCATGAACGCTGGGAGCACGTCCCTCAAGTCGTCTGCTCTAGCGACCACAGAAATCGTCCCCATCGCGATCAAAGCGAACGCCACCACCAAGCCAGCGCGAATCCAGCGCGATAACTTGGTAGACGCGATCAGGTCGCCCAGCTGGCGCATTTCGATTAGCCCCATGTGCGCCAAGGCGCCGAATGAGATGACAAGTGATGTAATCACACCATATCCAGCGAGACGGTATGGATCCTCGTCGTCGCCGGTCTCTGGAGATGTTGCGTAGATGGCGAGTGAGCCAGCCAGGACGGTATTAATTCCGATGAGCACCAAGAAAGGTTTCGTTTTCATGCGCTCATGCTCCACACAGCAGACTCGGCGGCCCCAGTGCGGGGTACTCACCGAACAGGACTAGTTTCCAGCCAGTTATTGCCACGCCATACCCCTTATCGAATATACAGTACCCAACATACCCGGCCTGAATGCATCCCCTGGGGCCGATAAAAACACCTTCTATTAAACAGCCTCCAACGCCGATGACTACTCCAGCAGCTTCGATAGCTGTTCCTCCAATGATGAACCCCACGCTAAGTGTCAGCTCTGCAACGTCGCCAAGAGAAACGTCACTTTGCTTCGGTGCGGGCTTCAGAGCCGAGCAAGCGAGGTTCGTTGCGCCGCTCACCGAACAACCACTGCTAGGTTTCGGTTGAAGCACTGCCCACTCGGATGGATGTACCTCAGCGGTAGCGGTTCCACGCCTGGGGGTCGCTGACGCCGGGGAAGGTGGTGTCGGGCGAGATGAAGCGGGCGAGCGTTGGGTCCCTTCGGCTGCGCTCAGGACGGGCTCCGTAGCGGGCGTTGTAGTAGTAGAGGCCGGTGGCGGCGGCGAAGCGCTGGCCGGTGTAGGGGCGGTCGGTGTCCGCAGTACCGGGGCTTGCGCTCACGTTGCCCCAGGGGTCGCAGGACGCTTCGTAGACGGCGGCGCCGGTGTCGTCAGTGACCCATTCGACAGGCTCAGGGCAAGTTCTAGAGGTGGAGCCGAGGTGGTCTTGGTGGACGTAGCGCATGGTGGGGTCATGGTACGTGCGATATGGAGGGTTAGCTCGCTCTTGGTGGGTGGGAAAACGATCGCTGGGGGAGTTCGCCCTTCGAGCACCTCAGGGCGAACGCTGATCAGGAGGAGGGAATAGTGAGAGGTCTTTCGACTTCGCTGGCCCTTCGCTCAAGGTCACGCCGGGATGTGAGAGACCTTTCGACTTCCCTAGCGCTGCGCTCAAGGAACAATTCCGCTCTGCTGCGAGCACCGAGGGGAGTGGGAGCGGCGGGAGATGCTTCGGTACCGCTCGGCGCGGACTCTGAATGACGTTATGGGAGCGAGTTTGGTTGAATGCCGCTAGCGGGGCCGGGAGCGGCGGCGGATGGCGAGGGTGGCGAGGAGGGTGCGGGGGACGTCTATCCAGGGTCTGACTTTGGAGCCTTCGGTGACGTGACGCCAGCGGACGGGGACTTCGGCGACGGAGAGGTCCAGGCGTCGGACCTGAGCGAGGACGTCGAGGTCGAAGGCCCAGCTACGCTCCTGGATCTCGGGAGCGAGGCGACGCCAGGCGACGGTGCGGAAGGCTTTGGCGCCACATTGGGTGTCTTCATAGGGCAGGCCAAGGAACAGGCGAACCCAGAGGCGGGAACCGACGCTGATGAGCTTTCGCGTGGGAGGCTGGCTAGAGCCGCCCTCTTCAACGCCGGCGAATCGGTTGGCGATGGCGACGTCGTGGGAGTCAAGAGCGCGGATGAGCTTTTCAGCTTCGGGGGCGCGGACCATGTTGTCGGCGTCAACGAACGCGAGTTTGTTGCCGTGGGCGACGGCGAGGCCTTCCCAGATGGCACCGCCCTTCCCCAGCGGCTGGGTGAATTCGATGATACGTACCGATGGGCTGCGCTGAGCGACCCGCTCTACGACCTCACGGGTGTCGTCGCGACAGCCGTTGAGGACAACGACGATCTCAAAGGCGACGCCGTAGATGTGGGCGAAGTGGTCGAGGTACTCGCGGATCGTGGGGGCGATGCGGGCGCCTTCGTTGTAGGCGGGCATGACGATGGACAACTCGACTCCGGCTCCCGGGGAGGAGGCCGGAATTGCTGATCGTTGGGCCTGGGCGTCGTTTGGTTCGGCGATGTCGGAAGTCACAGGAGAGAGTTTACCCTTCAATGGGCTCGGCTACCGATTTGGCTATGGGATCGGCTACAGGTTTGGGCGCCGCAGACTCAAGCTTGGCGAAGCTGTGGAGGAGACGCTTGATCCCCGATTGGCCCTTGAAGGCGACGGTGATCTCGTAATCGCCGGGCTTGGCGAGGCAGTTGACGACGATGCCTTGGCCGAAGGTTGCGTGGGTGACTTTGTCGCCCGCCCTGAACGGCGGGGGTCCTGCCTGCACGACCGGGCCATCGTCGACGATGGAGGCTGGTGTTGCGCCAGGTGATCCGGGCGCGCGGAGGCCACCACCGGTGGCTCGGGCGCGGGTTGCCGCAGCCTCGATGAGTTCTTCAGGGATGTCGCGGAGGAACCGAGAGGGGGGATTGCTGGTGGGTGCGCCGAAGAGGCGACG
>Ga0114999_10009730_pt1 | contig 10496 bp, 7 predicted proteins | sample ArcticOcean_MG_C_3_FD_89820 | JGI IMG/M metagenome (GOLD analysis project Ga0114999, IMG submission 89820) | Marine microbial communities from western Arctic Ocean - ArcticOcean_MG_CB8_126 | ecosystem: Environmental > Aquatic > Marine > Oceanic | place: Arctic Ocean: Canada Basin | collected... | reverse complement strand
TTGGGCGAATTCGCTGGTTTTGACTTTGATAGCCTGTGCGGGGGTACCCGATCCGGCGAGCAGCAACACGCCGATCGCGCCGACCAGGGCAAATCGTAGCCTGCGGAAATCGCAGAAATTGGAGCGACTGCGCGTGAGGTGTTTTAGGTTGATACCGGTCACGGGCTGAGTGCGAAGGAGGACAAGACGAACCCCCGTCCCGGAAGACCGGAACGGGGGTTGGTAGAGGCTTTTGTCTACGCGAGATAGGGGCGATCTGCCGGAGCGGCGTTGCCGATCGCGGCATGGCTGGGGGCGCGATCAACAAAGAACTCCCAGCGGATCTTGTCATAGTCCTGCACGAAGAAGCTGCGCTTGGTATCGTTATCGATCTGCTTTTCGATTTCAACGCCCTGCGCAGTGATGGCCGCGACCGATTTTTCCAGCGCTTCTTCGCTTGCGAGTTCGAAGCCGCAGTGGTGCATACCAACTTCATCGCCGTCCGCAGCTTGAAAAATCGATAAATCGTAACGGCCAACGCCGCCCTCGAAACACGCGTAACTGTTGTCGGCGGCGACGTGAATCGGTTTGAGCCCGGCAACCTCGCCGTAGAAATGCATCGACTGATCGAAGTTCGACACAGTGAAGGTGCAGTGGGTGATATGGCGGGGATGCACGGGTGCCTCGTCGACCCCATAAAGCTTAGGATTGGGATCGTAACGCACGTCCGAATGCGGTTCGTTCTCACCTGGGTTCCACAGACCGGTGATCAACTCCAACTCACCTTGGAACATGCTGCGCCAATCGGTGATCTCATCGGCATAGAACTCATTCAGATTGCCGTCGGGATCGGGGATGTAGATGCTGTGAGATAACTGATGGTCGGCAAAAAAGGCGATCGGTTGATCGGTCTTTTTGAGGCGTTGAATAGCGTCAACCAAGCCCGACTCGTTTTCCATCTCCCAGCCGAGGTGGAAGAGACCGGTTTTGTTCGAAATTTCTTTAGGAATCAGAATCTGGCCGTCGCGACCGACGCGGTCCTCGCCGTGGGTCACCTGGACGGTGCCGATATCATGATGGGTGTTACCGTTGCCAAGGAAGCTGCCAAGAATCCCAGGCTCAGTTGCTTCGATGTGGAAGCCCAGGACTTTGTTATAGAATTCGGTGTTCCGTTTATAATCGCCGACCCACAGGTTAACGTGACCCAGCCGACGCGGACTAAAGTCGATCGGCTCTTCCGTCGTTTCTCCTGCTACGCTCATCCCAATTCCTCCATCATTTTCGTGCGAACTTGTCCACCGCCGGACGTTATTTGCTGGCTGAACTCTAGCTGAGTTGTGCACGGCTCGCAAACTTAGCGAACCCGATTTAGCGCTCTTTCAAAATTAACAAATAAGTTTATAAAAACGTCATAGATATTTGTTTTAATTATATATATTAGTTTTTATCGCGAATAATACTCGGCTTTCCTTGAGACCGGCTGGACGAGCAGCTATAAGGCGCGCTTTAGGCATGTTCAACGCCCGATGAGTTAGGGAACGAGGGAAGGAAAGTTCATGGTCGTCGTACGCAAGGAAGTCGGGCCGCAACGCTACCGCGAAACCTATGGGCGTTATTTTGAGGATTTCGAGGTTGGCGATGTTTACGAACATCGGCCGGGTCGAACGGTCTCGGAGGCCGACAACACCTGGTTCACCTTGCTGACCATGAACAAGCATCCCACCCATTTCGACATGGCTTATGCGGCGTCGACCGAATTCGGTAAGCCGCTGGTAAATAGCGCCCTCACCCTGGCAATCGTCACCGGCATGTCCGTCAGTGATATTAGCCAGAAAGCGATCGCCAATTTGGGCTGGGACAAGGTCAAGCTGGTCGCGCCGGTCTTCAATGGCGACACGATCTATTCCGAGAGTGAAGTCTTATCAAACGTGAGTCCAAATCGCGGCCTCATCAAGGGATTGTCACGGTAAAGACCACGGGTATGAAGGCAGACAAAACTGTGTTCATGACGTTTGAGCGCAGCATGCTGATCCCGTTTACCGGCCACAGCGCGGACGACGACAACCCGATGTATTAACCGTCTAGCCCTTGGGCCAGATGTCGCGGCCACGCTCGCGAGCGCCGCGATCAACAATTTCCAGGATCAGTTTGCGACGCACGGCTGCTGCGAAACTGTCGCGGCCATCGGCGGTGACGACAAAACTGCCGGGCCCGCCAATAATCGTGTCCGCGAAGGCTTGCTCCACGTTGTAGCTCACCGGACGCCCGCCACAGTCGTCGCGGCATAGAATGGCGAGGCCGTTGATCGTGAGACCATCGCCGAGTGCCTGCGCCCTCGCGTCGAAGATCGGTACGCCGCCCCAATTGTTGGCGCTATCGGCGGAAAAATCGATGATTTTGCGGGTGCCATCGATGGTATTGGCGCGAATTCGGGCGTGCGCGAAGGTGATAGCGCTGCCGATCGCGTTTGGCCCGAAGGCAAGGCGAGGTCTGGCAAGCAACGCTTTGGCAAAGGCGGCGGCACTTTCGGGACCATCGATGATGGTCCAGGGAACAACGACCTCCTGCGAGTCCGCACTGCCCCACTCGACATAGGTCACCTTGATGCGCCGCAAATAGCCGCCGCCAATTGCGTTAAGAACGTCGGGATGCGTGAGGGCGGCAGCATAGCCCTGGCGTTGAAACAGGATCTCGGCGTTATCGATCGAGCCCGATGCATCCGCGAGAAAAACCAGTTCGAGATCGACGGCCTCGTCTGCTACCGCGGCATCTGGGAGGCCAAGCAACAGAGCGAGCGAAAATATGATGCGGCGGATCACCGGATTATCCCTGCGTCAGTAATTGGGTCCATTAATTGCTTCCCACACCATGCGATCGAAATGATGGGTGGCGTGCTCACTCCTCGCCGAATGTTCCTTGTCGACCATCAATCGGCCGGCGGTAAAGCCGCGTGATCTAATCCCAGCTTGCTGCTGCTCCATGCAACGGATGTCTTGCCGGTTGGCGGTGTCACGGAATCGGTTCATGCCGGCGATCTCCGCTTCGGTGGGTGGATCACTGAGCGAGAAACCATCGAGAAACTCAAACGAACGGTCGACATCGACCGGGCGCGCTACCAAAACCTTGAAGTTACCCACCCCCCAATGCGAGATCAGCAACAGGTTGGGCCAGATGTACCAAATATTTGATCCCTTCTGCGGATCGTCATCGCGTACGTGATAGGCGCGTCCGAGCTCACTATTACCGGTTTCTGTGCGCAGCCGCTGATTGTGGCGCTGCCAGATGCCGTATTCCCAATGCCGCCGCAACGACCAATCAACGGTCTCGGTTGCCTCCGGATGAACCACCGGGCAGTGATAGCATTCGAGCTGGTCGAAAATGAACTTCCAGTTCGCGTTGACGTCGAACCGATCACGCCGCGCGAAGATCATCTGGTCGAAATTCTGAACGGTCTCGTAGACCTGATCCTCAAGACCCTCGACCTGGCTTGCCAGGGTTGCCGCGCCGGCATCGAGGTTGACGAAAACTAAGAACCCAAGCAGCGTCTCGACCCTGATTTCAGCAAGGCCAAAGTCTTCGTGCCGGAATCCAGCGACATTCTCTGCGTTCCCTGCCGCCTTAAGACTTCCCTCGGTGTCATACGACCAGGCATGGAATGGACAGGTAAAGATAGTGCGATTGCCTTTGCCCTCAACGAGCACATGCCCGCGGTGCATGCAGACGTTGTAAAACGCCCGTAGTTCATCGTCTTTACCGCGGACGATGAAGACCTTCTGATCGAGAATATCAGCTGTGATGTAGTCGCCGAGCTGGCGGAGGTCGAAGGTGTAGCCGACGAATTGCCAGGTCTTGAGCCAGATCGCTTCTTTCTCGCGTTCGAAGACTTCCAGATCGTAGTAGTAGCTGGCCGGGAGTGTCCCGGAGAGTTCGGGCTCACGTCGAAAACGCGTGGTTTCGGGGATCTGGACGGCGTCCGACGTCATATTAGTATCCTATGCCCTGGTGTCCCATGCCGGTTTGATAAGCAGTCCGTAGATAGTTCGGCCAGCGATTGCTCGGCAATTAGCTCGTTACATCAACTCGCCTGACTTGAGCACCATCATCTTTTCGACCTGCATCTCATGCATCGTGTAGGGGATGCCACCGACGCCGTGGCCGGAAACGCCGAGCCCGGCAAACGGCATCCAGTCGACGCGAAACGCCGTGTGGTCGTTGACCATGACCGCCGACCCGTTGAGGCGGGCGAAAGCACGCATCGCAAGTTCAACGTTCTGGGTGAAAACCGCCGCCTGAAACGAAAACGGAACCGAGTTTGCCCGCTCGATCGCCTGATCAATTCCATCGCAGCTGAAAAGACATACAACGGGACCGAATATTTCCTCGGTTGAGACTCGGGCGTCGGCCGGCGGATCAAGCAGCACGGTCGGCGCGTAGGTCGACGGCGATAAGATCTTGCCGCCGCACAATAGCTTTGCACCGCCGGATATTGCGGCCGCAACCCATTCGTGCACCCGCTCGACCTCACCCTCGTTAATCAGCGGACCAACTTCGGTTTTGGCATCGGTCGGGTCCCCGACCACCATCGCGTTAGCCAGACCAGCCAGCCTTGCGCCGGCTGCTGCGGCGATCGCCGCATCGATGAAGACCCGCTGCACCGACACGCACACCTGACCGGCATGGTAAAAACCGCCTTTGGCAATACGCGGTAGCGCGTCGTCGAGATCTGCGTCGGCGGTAACGATTACCGGTCCGGCACCGCCATGTTCGAGCGCACAGCGCGCACCCGGGGCCAGCATCGAACGCAACATCCACCCTACCCGCGCACTGCCAATGAAGCTGAAGAAGGCAACGCGGGGATCGGACACCATCTGCCCGGCCACGTCGTTGTCCGCGGCGTTGACCATTTGGCACCACGCCGGCGGCAGGCCGGCTTCATGAAGAATGTCGACAAAGCTGCGACACGATAGCGGCGTGCGCGGCGCCGGCTTGACCAGGACCGGACACCCCGAGGCCACCGCCGGCGCTACCTGGTGGACAATGAGATTGAGCGGATGGTTGAACGCACTGAACGCCAGGACCACACCAATCGGCTCGCGCCGCGTAAACGCGACTCGGCCTGCCGAGGCGGCGTTGACGTTCATCGGGATGACGTTGCCCTGTTCGGTGCGCAGCACTTCGATACAATTCTGGACGCCATCAATCGCTCGCGCGACCTCGACGCGCGAATCGAGCAGCGGCTTGCCGCCCTCACGCGCGGCAGCGATGGCGAGTTCCTCGGCCCGATCAATCATGATCGCGGCTGCGCGCGTCAGGATTTCGACGCGCTGGGGGGCTGGCAACCAAGTGTCACGGTTTGCATACAATGCCGCAGCTTGGCTGAACATGGCGTCTACTTCAGCCCAAGTTTGCGTGGGGACGTCGCCAATCGGCGTGCGATCGTAGGGCGCGGTTATCGCGAGCTCGTTGGCTGCAGGACTCGTTTGGCTCATTGTTCTTTACTAATCCCCCGAAAATTGAACCAACTCGAAACATCCCAACCGGTGAGCTGGCCGAGGCCAGTGTAACGGACGTGCGCCGACCATTCTACGCACGTGCGGTAATTCAGCGTGGTCGATGTTGTTTTTTCTTCACCTTTGGCGTGCGTTAAACGAAGGTTCGACGATGCCTCATCTAGCGCTCATCGTAGCGGTGATCTTCTGGGCTTCCTCGGCGACAGCTATCAAGGTGGTTTTGTCCGCTGTACCGATCTATGAGGCCATAGCGTTGCGCTTCATCTTGGCGGCGATCGTATTGTGGCTAATTACAATTCTGGTTGGCCAACTCTCGGCGCTGCGCCGAGTTGGCTGGCGTCCCTTTTTAGCTGGTCTGATCGAACCAGGAATCGTCTCGGTCATCGGTTACAACGGCATGCTGATGACAACCGCTGTTCATGCCACCGTCATTTTTACTTTGATGCCGCTTATTTCGTCGCTGCTCGGGCGCATTTTCCTTAAAGAATCAATATCGCCAGCCGTCATAGTCGGAGCTTTTATCGGTCTCGGTGGCACCATTTTGCTGGTTGCCGATGTCGGCAGAAACTCCAACGCTTCGTTGACCGGCGATCTGTTGGTTATCCTGGCCATCTTTCTGGTCTGTACAGTCCAACTCACGCTGCGGCGCGTTGCACAGGAGCATGGACAGCCCGCGCTCGTCACTGCATTGATGATGACCGGCGGCGCAGTCAGCAGCCTCGTCGTCCTGACAGTCGCCGGTGGCCCGGCGCCGCTTGGTTGGGTCGCAGAGGCAACACCGGAGGTCGTGTCATGGTTTCTGTATTCGGCGGTGCTCGTCAGCGCCACGAGTTTCCTGTTTACAAACTACGCGCTACGCCATCTGCCAGTCGGCCGGGTCAGCCTCTATTCGGTTCTTACCGCACCGATCGGCGTTCCGATCGCATGGATTGTTCTCGGCGAAAGCGTCAGCACCCAAGAGTTGTTTGCAATTCCCCTGATCGTGTTTGGCGTAGCGCTGCCAGCCATCGGCAGCGTAATTCGGTCCCGGCGCGCTGCCGCGAAGCGACCGGTCAGATAAGCCCCTAGGAACCCGGCTTACCCTTGAGCCCGGCGCCGGGGCATGGAACAGTGGTGTGCATGGCCTACGACCTAAAGATCGTTAACGCGACCATCGTCGACGGATCGGGCAAACGCGGCTACCTCGGCGATATCGGTATTCAAGGCGGCCGTGTTCGGGCGCTTGGCCGCGCATCAGACGAGGCGACCAAAACACTTGATGCCAATGGTTTGATCGCCGCACCTGGCTTCGTCGATATCCACACCCATTACGACGCTCAGGTGATGTGGGACCGCGACCTGACGATCTCACCGTGGCACGGCGTAACAACCGTGGTGATGGGAAATTGCGGCTTTGGCATCGCGCCGACACGACCGCAACATCGAGATCTCATCCTACGGACCCTGGAGCGGGTCGAAGCGATGAGCCTGGCGGCTCTGCACGCCGGTATCGGCAACGACTGGGGTTTTGAGACCTTCCCCGAATATCTCAGTGCGGTCGAATCCCGAGGCACGCTGATCAACGTTGGTTTTTATGTTGGCCACACGCCAATCCGGCTCTTCGTGATGGGTGAGGACGCGGTCCAACGCGGCGCCAGTGCGGGCGAGATCGCGACGATGTGCGAGATCGTTAGGGAAAGCATGGAGGCCGGCGCGCTTGGGTTCTCATCAACAGCCTTCGATGGGCACAATGGCTATGACGGGCTTCCCGTGCCGAGCCGATTCGCCGAATTTTCAGAGTTCGAGGCGTTGATCGCCGCGATGTCCGATTCTGGACGCGGCGTATTCCAAGCGACCGTTGGCAAAGAACTTTTCCTTGACCAGTTCCAAGCCCTAGCCGAGGCGTACGGCATTACCATCGCCTGGACCGCACTACTCAGCGGAATGAGCGGGCCCGATTCCCACCGCGCATATCTGGAGCGTACACGGGAGCTCATTCACGAGCATGGTCTCAACATTGTTCCCCAGGTTACGCCGCGCCCGCTCTGCATGGACTTCGATTTCGACGCGCCGTTTCCTTTTGAGCGACAAGCGGTCTTCAAACCGACGATGAAAACCGACCGGGCGGGACGCCGAGCGATCTATGCGGATACCGCGTTTCGCGCTGCCTTCAAAGAAGATATGGCGGGCGATCGTCAACCAGCCGCCCTGGCTGGATGGCCGTTGCGCACGGTGATTTCTCGTTCGCCGACGCAACCGGATCTCGAAGATCGCACGGTCGAGGAACTAGCGCACGAACGTGGGGTCCATCCGGTTGATCTCGTACTCGATCTCAGTCTGCAAACCGATTTTGAAACGCGATTCAGTTTCGCGATGCTCAACGATGATGAAGCGGCGGTTGGCGAGATCCTGGCGGACGAGAATACCGTGATTGGCCTTTCAGATGCCGGGGCTCATGCCAGCCAGCTCTGCGATGCCTGTTACGCGACCGATTTTCTTGGTCGATGGGTACGAGACAAAGGCTTGCTTTCGCTCGAGGAAGGCGTCCGGCGCCTCACGGCGCGACCGGCCGAGGTGCTCGGGCTTACCGATCGCGGGCGTCTTAGAGAAGGCGACCCCGCCGACGTCGTAATCTTCGACGCCGCAACGGTCGGCGCGGGAAAGCTGAATCGGATCTACGATCTCCCGGCAGGTGCCGATCGCTTGATATCCGAGGCGCAAGGCATCGATACGGTCATCGTCAATGGCACGGTTATCAGACGCGCAAACGAAAACGTGCTGGCCGACGGTGACACGTTGCCCGGACAAGTCTTGCGGGGTTAGACCGATAGACCCGCTCGGGATCTCCCACCCGCGCCTTGAAGCGCGCGAAAAGGTGCTAGGTCGCGCCGATTACAGCGACGATCTGGTCCGTCCACATATGCTGCACGGTTGCGTGCTGGGCAGCCCCCATCCGCATGCGCGAATTCTCTCGCGCGACGTGGCACGGGCGCGAGCCCTGCCGGGTGTGAAAGCCGTTGTGACCGCGAAGGACACCGGAAACCACCGAATTGGCGCGTTCGTCCGCGACGAAACCGTGTTTGCAGCCGACCGAGTCCGTTATATCGGTGAACCGGTCGCCGCCATCGCCGCCGTAGATCGCGAAACCGCTCACGCCGCACTCTTGTTGATTGACATCGAGTACGAGGCGTTGCCGGCCGTTTTTACACCCGACGACGCGATGGCCGAGGGCGCGGTGATCCTTCACGCGGATTACGCTAGCTACGACAAGATCTTTGACGCGGATCATACGGGTAACGTGCTGGCCAAGATCGAGCTGATCGAAGGCGACGTCGCCCAAGCCTGGTCCGATTGTGACCTTGTCATCGAAGGCGTTTTCGAGACCCAGGCGCAATACCACGCCTATATGGAACCGTGTTCAGCATTGGCGGAAATAGATGCCAACGGGCGTCTCACGGTGTGGTCCTCCAACCAATCGGTTTATCGGGTGCAGGCGAACGTTGCCGAGGGACTTGGCCTGCCGATGTCGAAGGTGCGGGCGATCACGCCGAGGATCGGCGGCGGGTTTGGCGGGAAGATGGAAGCAACGGTACAGCCCATCGCCGCTGCACTGGCCACCGCGACACGACGCCCGGTGAAAGTAACCCTTTCCCAGGACCAGGATTTCGAGACCATGCGTGCGCGGCATCCGACGCGCGTTCATATGAAAACCGGCGCAACGCGAGACGGTATTCTTGTCGCACGGGCTTATGAAATAATTCTCGACGGTGGCGCGTATGCGGATGATAGCCCTGCGGTAGCTGGCGCTGCCGTGGTGATGGGCCGGGGGCCCTACCGCATCGCCAATGTTCACGGGGTCGCGCGCGCGGTCTACACCAACAAACTGAGATCGGGCGCATTTCGCGGTTTTGGAAACCCGCAGGTGACGTTCGCCGGCGAGCAACAAGTCGACGAGATCGCCAATCAACTCGGGCTCGATCCCATAGAGGTGCGCCTGAAAAACGCGATTCGATCCGGCGACAGGTTCGTCGGTGGTCAAACCATTCCCGCGAGCGGACTCGTCGAATGCCTTGAACGAGTTCGCGACAAGTCCGGATGGGAGCAGCGCCGACAATCCCCAAGACAATCCATAGGACAATCCGCAAGCGGTGTCATGAACAAGCGACGGGGATTTGGGGTCGCCTGTCTGCCGCACGCGAGCGGGTTGCTGGCCAGCGGCGCCATCGTCCGGATCATCGAGGACGGAACGGCGATCCTGAATACGGGAGCCGTCGATATTGGCCAGGGCAGCGACACCGTGCTCGCACAAATGTGTGCGAGCGTGCTCGGACTGCCGCTCGAACTCGTAGTCTTTGCCCAGCCAGATACCGACGCAGGTGTTTTTAATTGGGGAACGGCTGCGAGCCGTACCACCTTCACCACCGGGCTCGCCGTCACGGCAGCCACGCAAGACGTTACCGATCAACTCAAGCATTACGCGGCCGAAATGATGGAATGCGCCGCGGCCGACCTTGAAGTCAGGCATGGTGGCCGGATCGGAATACAAGGTATCCCCGATAAAGAACTCAGCTTCGCGGAAATATCAGCCCGCTGCCATTGGGTAACTGGGGGGCCCATCGTTGGGCGCCATTCGTTCGTGTTCCAAGGCGAACGGTTCGACCCCAAGCGCGCAATCATCAAAGGTCTGGCGCTCGGCAATATTGGCGGATGGATCTTCGCGGCGCAGATCGTTGAGGTGAAAATTGATGACGACACCGGTCAGGTCACACCACTCAATGTGTGGTCTGCCCACGATCTAGGGCGGGCAATAAACCCCATCGCGGTTGAAGGGCAGATCGAGGGCGGCGTCGTGCAAGGATTAGGCTATGCGCTGATCGAAGAGATGGTGTGGGATTCCGGCCGGCTCGCAAATCCGTCGCTGATGGATTACCGCGTGCCCAGTTCCGGAGATTTTAGCTGTGAGATTCACTCAATAATGGTCGAGACGAATGATCCGACAGGCCCCTTCGGCGCGAAGGGCGTCGGCGA
>Ga0114999_10009727_pt1 | contig 10497 bp, 9 predicted proteins | sample ArcticOcean_MG_C_3_FD_89820 | JGI IMG/M metagenome (GOLD analysis project Ga0114999, IMG submission 89820) | Marine microbial communities from western Arctic Ocean - ArcticOcean_MG_CB8_126 | ecosystem: Environmental > Aquatic > Marine > Oceanic | place: Arctic Ocean: Canada Basin | collected... | reverse complement strand
GCAAAAAAACCAGCAAGGCCAATCGTGGGATAAAAGGATTCAAAATCGGATGAACCATAGAACGGCGGTTTTTTTTGTCCACGTTTTTCTGGCAATCTGCAGCTTCACCCGCACGCCTGCTCTCGCCAAACCCGAAATTGCTGCGCCAGGAAGCATCGGTAGATCGCTTTGCCGACGCCAACGGAACTGCCAGCTCCGTTTGGGCTTAAGCTTTTCGTTGCGGAGATATCAGCTGGGCCGTTAAATCGGAATAATTTACTTACCCTGCCCAAAACCCAGTCCTTAATGAAAACCATTTTCGCAATTTTATTCCTATTCGCACCGCTGAGCCAACTTTCGGTTGCGGTAGAAAAGGTTTCTTCGGAAACGAAGAATCCAAAGAAAGGAAAATCGTTCACCCTTGCGGTCTTGCCTGATACCCAATTCTACTGCGACACCCGACTGAAGCTTTCCAAGAAGTGGGGCAACGGAGATTTGCGACGCTACTTTTTCGATCAAACCCGCTGGGTGCGGGACAACCAGAAGCGGCTCAACATCGCTTTTCTCGTCCACGAGGGAGATATCGTGCAGGCGGACGCCCACGAGGAATGGGCAATCGCAAAGGAAGCCATGTCGATATTGGACGGGAAAGTGCCCTATTGCCTGTGCCTGGGAAACCACGACATGGGTTTCCAAAAGTCGAACAACAAGTACGGCGGCGATATCGCCGTCAACCGGACCACCCACTTCAACAAATATTTTCCGCGTGATAAATTTGCCAAACGAAAGGAGTTTGGCGGAACTTTTGATCCCAAACGCCATGACAATTCCTGGTATCACTTCGATGCCGCCGGGATGAATTTCCTCATCGTCTCGCTCGAGTGCAAACCGCGGGACGAAGTTCTGGAGTGGGCAAACAAGGTAGTCGTCGGGCACCCCGACCATCGAGTCATCGTACTCACGCATGCCTACATGAGAGCGAATGGAAAAAGGATCGATAAATTGGGATATAAAATCCAAGGAAACGCCGGAGAAGAGATGTGGCAAAAACTGGTCAGCAAACACAAAAACGTCTTCATGGTTCTCTGCGGTCACTCAAGTGGTGAGGCGGTCCTTACCTCCAAGGGAGATCACGGCAACCAAGTGCACCAGGTCTTGAGCGACTATCAGAATTTGAACAATGGAGGAGAATCCTGGCTGCGCTACATGGTCTTCAAACCTGAGGAGAACAAAATCAGTACCTACACTTACAACCCCGCCCTCGACAAATTTCGCAACACCCCTTCCAGCCGTTTCGACTTGGAATACCATATGTCAAAGGCGGAATAAATACGCCAACCTCTCCTCCTCGGGAGAGGATCCTCCATACGTTTTTGGCATCTGGCCTTCGGAGGGACTTGATGTCCTATAAAACAAAAGAGAAAATTCCCGTGGGATTTAGATCCCATTTCCGGGAAGAACTTCAGCGTTCCCTTCTTCAGTGAAGAAGATGTGCTCGGAAGGCTGAATTTTCAGGCACGACGATGCTCCATTCAATCTTTTGAATCTTAACGTTTCGGGCTTCTACGCTCTCCTGAATTTTGCAGCGAAAATCTTTTTTGCAAAAAAAAATTCCATTTTTATGAATCCAAAACCAAAAAGAGGACGAATAATTATGTAGAATCTTTCCTCTTCTCTACAATCGAATCAATTCAAATGAAAAAAACATTCGCAGTCATTTCCTCTTTACTCTTCTTCGCTTCCTTTCTTAAGGGGGTACCCAAAAAAGACATCGTAGACACTGCGATCGAAGCCGGTAACTTCAAAACACTCGTAACTGCTGTGCAGAAAGCAGGTCTTGTGGAAACCCTTAAAGGAGATGGTCCCTTTACCGTATTCGCACCCACGGACGAAGCTTTCAAACGATTTTGGCCGGAGACGTTGAAGAATCTCCTTAAACCCGAAAACAAGGAAAATCTACAATTACTCCTTACATATCATGTCGTTTCGGGAAAAGTAAAAGCCAAGAAGGCAATGAAACTGGAATCAGCCGTACCACTCAGCGGCGGATATCTAAAGCTTTCCGTCAAAGACAACGTCTTGCACGTAAATCATGCGAAAGTGGTGAAAGCCGACATTAAGACTTCAAATGGTATCATTCACGTGATCGACGCCGTTCTAGTTCCCAACGTCTCGAAGAAATCTGCCACCAATGGATTTCGTGACAGTGGTCAAACAGTCGGAAAAGTCATTCAAAGGTGTTCCCCTATCTTGTGTGTCCGGCAAACATGCCCTAATGGCCACTCTCTACTTGTACTCCAGTAAAGAGAAACCGGATAAACAATCAACTCCGATCCGTCCATCCGCCGCCAAAAGCGTCAAGACGGCATTGCGCGTGGCATCACCTAAAGGGTGTCCGACCTCACAGGATCGGATCATGATAAAAGCAACCGATCTCGTCCTCGCTTCCACAAGGTAGATATTTCCATAAACTGAAAAAAACCTTTATTTTTGAATCCAAAAGTCAATTTCACACGAATACCTTAATTATAGAATTTAATAATCTTCTAATTCCTTAACGACTAACTAAAAACATAATGAAAAAAATAATCACATCCGTAACATCCTTATTAATGATCGCTTCCCTTCTTTCGGGAGCACCTAAAAAAGACATCGTGGACACCGCCGTCGCCGCAGGGAGCTTCAAGACGCTTGTCGCCGCAGTAAAGGCAGCCGGCCTTGTCGACACGCTCAAGGGCGAAGGCCCTTTCACGGTTTTTGCGCCGACTGACGAGGCTTTTGCCAAGTTGCCCAAGGGTACGGTCGAATCTCTTCTCAAACCTGAGAACAAGCAAAAACTTGTAAGCATCCTTACTTACCATGTTGTTTCCGGCAAAGTTAAGGCAAAGAAGGCCGCCAAGCTCGACTCCGCCAAAACTGTCAACGGTGCCGAAATCACCATCAAGCCCTCCGGCAAAACTTTGATGATTAACAAATCCAAGGTAATCAAGGCCGACATCAAGACCTCTAACGGGATCATACACGTGATTGACGCAGTTTTGATCCCTGCCACCAAAAAGGTTGCGGGAAACACCAACCACATCATCAAGCAAGCCATTCACAAGGGCGTTCCAATGTTCAATTCCGGTCATCACGCTCAGGCCGCAGTTTTGTACATGAAAGCAGGCAAGGATGTCCTCGGTCAGTGTTCTTCCTCAGCTTGCCCGGTCGCCACCAAGACCATCAAGACAGCGCTCCACAAGGCTTCAGCCGAACGATGCCCGACATCACAGGCTTGGATCATGAGAAAAGCCTTCGACCACGTGCTCGCCTCTGCCAACTAATACACCTCTGTCAATTTGATAACGCGGGCTTCCATCGAAGGGAGTCCGCGTTTTTTTTAGCCCATAATTCAATAAATTATTCTTCCCCCTTTACTTATGAAATTCCTTGCTATCATCGTCTCCCTTTCGGTTCTCACTCTCAGCCTTCAAGCAGCGAACCCTGCAGAAGCCAAGACCATTGGCCGTACCATCCGGGAAATGCCGGAGTTATCGAGCTTTCTCCAGCTTCTCGAAAAAACCGGGGTCGGATCCACGCTGTCCGAAAATACCAGCGCAAGTTATACGGTTTTCGCTCCCACCGATGCAGCATTCAAGAATTTGCCTAAAGGAACAGTGGATAAATTGCTTGATCCTCGTAATGACGACCGTCTAGAGGAAGTTTTTGGATTTCATGTCAAAGAGTCTGCAGAAGCACCAATTTTTATAGAAAAATATTCTTTGCTCCGTATGACTACCAGTCAGTTTCTGACTGTTAACTACAAAAAGGGAATGATTGGTGATGCCCGTTTTACAGCCAAAGTGGTCCCTTGTTCCAACGGGGTCATTTACTTAATTGATTCGGTGCTTACTCCAACGACGGACGATTTGTTCCAGCGTCTCCAAAAGGACGGCAGGTTCACCATTTTCACCAAGGCCATCACGGCCAGCCGTCAAGGCAAGTTGTTTCAAAATATGCACGGCCTTTACACGACCTTTGCTCCTACGGATGACGCGTTCAAAAAACTTCCTCCTCAAGTCCTCGCATCCCTCTTTCTTCCCGAAAACGACGAACGACTCGAAGACATTATCAAACACCACATCACCGCGAGCGTTTTTGCGTACGGCAAATCATCGGGTGGACGCCGTAGTCTGGGTGTTTCCGATGTTACGCCATTCAGTGCCTTTGGCCAACAGTTGAATTATAAACTTCACGGGAAACATGCCACCATAGACGAAGCGAAAATCATTGAAACGGACATACCCTGTGCGAACGGCATCATTCACGTGATCGATTCAGTCATATTGCCGGCTGAAAACAGCCTGCTTGAAATGCTCAAAAACGAAGAGCGTTTCAGCAAGTTGGTTGGGTTGCTTAAAGAGACGGGACTAGACTTGCCTTTGGCATCATCCAGGTCTCAGTACACGATATTTGCTCCCGTCAATGAAGCGTGGGAGAAAGAACCTTACAAATCCTTAGCCAAAAACCACGGTGATTCGGGATCGGAAGATCTATACGGGATATTGGCACGGCATGTGATTGTCGGCAAGCACGTTAGCGAAAACCCAAAGCCGTATAATAAGCTTAGAACAATCCACGGGGCTCCAATTTATCTCACTCAGGGCGAGGGTAAGTCAAAAATTAGTGGCATCCGAATCATCGAATCCGATTCGGAAGCGTTCAATGGGCTCATCAACGCAATCGGGTCCGTAATCCCTGATCCAATGGAATTACCCGAAAAGGATATAACCACAGTCGATGCGATTCTATTCGTCCAAAAAAGTTTGAAGGAAGGATCGGCTCTATATGCTAAGGGTGAATATGAAACAAGTTGGCGCTCATTCAGCAGGAACGGATATGAATTCTTATCCAAATACACACAATTTCCATCCTCCTCGCAAAGCAACAAACTTAGAGCTGTTATTGTAGACGATCAACCGGTTGCACAGTTTGCAGTCGAGGCATGGAAATCTCGTAATGTCTTTCGAGATCTTCTTAGAGAACTCGAGCAGAGAGAAGATCGTATCGTGGATTCTTACCTTATGCAAGTTCCGGACCAAGCACGCTTTGGCCGCTGATCTATGGAAAAAAAATTATTTTCATTGATGACATCATGATCAATGTTAATATTTCGGTTAACTTCTTAGCATGTATTTGCGTAACTTCATCCTCTTTTCCAATATCGATTCCTTTCGCTTCGCACTCGGAATCGTTGCTTCCGAGGGTTCTCAAGCCAACGCGAACGAATCCTTGCTCCCTCTCGTCGCAAAAGGGGACGGACAAGCGATGAAAAGGTGCATTGATGTATACGGTCCGCTTGTTTGGAGCATAGTTTGCCGTCGCATAAGCGAACGTATTGACGCCGAGGAGACATGTCAGGAAATTTTCACCGAAATCTGGCAAAAAGCCGGCACATACAACCCAGAAGTTGCCCGCGAGACAACCTTCATCGGATTGATTGCCCGTCGCCGTTCAATTGACTGGCAACGCAAGCAAAGTAGGCTTCCCATGCTGACTGATTTGGAGAGTGTTCCTGAAGCTTCTTCTGTTATTCCAATTGCCGGAACCGGTTTGGATCGAGAACTTCTGTGGAAGACTCTCGAACAGCTACCCGAAAAAACCCGGGAACTCTTTTCCCTTCATTTCGTAAAGGGAATGACGCATGAGGAAATAGTTAAAGAAACCGGCTTGCCTCTCGGCACTGTTAAAAGTCGTTTAAGGAGGGGATTGATTGATGCCCGAAATTTATTAAAGGACTTCACCCAAGAGAAAAGTCAGAAGCTATGAGTGCCACAGCAATCTACGATCGCTTTGAAGAACTGGACGCAGGTCGGGCGCTTGGAGATTTGTCGTTGGAAGAAGTCAAGGAATGGAAAAAGCTGGTGACGGACCAACAGTCCGGAAGATCACGGGATTTTGATTGGATTACCGTGGAACTTGAGATTGAAAACTCTGAAACCTGCCCATTGTCCTCTTCGCTAGTTACTCGTCTTAAATCCACGATACCCGCTTTCACAAACAAAGAAACAAGGGATCCATCACCTACCAAAATTATTTCCATTATACCCTGGCTTGGCTGGGCGGCGGCGGCATGCCTTCTTGTTTTCTTCAACCTCCCCGACTTCGACACGCCGGTACTCGCTCCTGAATTAACTGCCGCTCAACAACTTGAAGCACTGGTTCGGGATGCTCCCGAAACCAAGCGTCTGGCCTTCTCCCCAGCGAGTGATCCCTATGCGAAAATCAGTGGCGAAGTCATATGGAACGACGAGCGGCAGGAAGGATACATGTCTCTCGTCAACCTGCCCGTCAACGACCCAACCAAAAACCAATATCAGCTTTGGATCGTGGACCCGAAACGGGATGAGATTCCAGTGGTTGGCGGCGTCTTCAATATTCCTTCACGAAGCGCAACGGCGATTATCCCCATCCGCAACGCCCTGCAAGTCTCCGACCCCGCCGCCTTCGTCATCACTCTCGAGCAACCAGGCGGTGTCGTTAAGTCGAAGCAGGAGATCGTGGTCGCCTTGGCCAAATCCTGATTTTCCTAAGCGTCCTTGATTCGGCAATTTCCCTTAGCTTGTCGAATCGAATCGACCAGCAATGCAACGTTTCTAGGATAGGTCTCCATGAATCTATTAGTGCGGATCCTTTTTTCCATCGCTTTGCTATGGAACGGGCATGCTCATTCTCTGGCAAAACCACAAGCAGCCAAGGATTTGGTGACCCCCGTCATGACGGAGGAAGCTCCTGCCCCGGGCAAGCGAGTGCGTCAGGTTGCTCCCGAGTACGAAGGCACGCAGGTCTATCACTCACTCTACCTCCCGACTGATTGGCAAAAGGGAAAAACCTACCCCGTGCTCGTCGAGTACACCGGAAACAAGGCCCCCTTCTGCGGATCAACCGGTGAGATCAAGGGTGCCAACTTGGGCTACGGATTGAGCGGAGGGAAAGGCTTCATTTGGGTATCCATGCCTTACGTCCAGAAGGGCAAGAAGGAGAACACCGTGACCTGGTGGGGCGACCGCCAAGCGACCATCGACTATTGCAAGGTCAACCTGCCCCGCATCTGCAAGGAATTCGGGGGAGACACCGACAACCTCTTTGTCTGCGGATTTTCACGCGGTGCCATAGCCTGCGGATATATTGGCTTGGCGGACAATGAAATCGCCGACTTTTGGAAGGGAATGATCGCCCATGATCATTTTGATGGGCACAGAAAATGGGGTTACCCGGAAAGCGATCGGGTTTCCGCTCTCAAGCGCCTCGCACGACTCAAAGGGCGCCCTACCCTTGTTTGCGGAAGCGCCAACGACTTCCTCCAGAAGCATCCCAAGCTCGGGGCCTTTACCTTTCTGCCCGTCCCCGTGGCCAAGATCTTCAAGATTCCCGACGGCCCGGTTATCCACACCCACACGGACCTCTGGGCCCATCGTGACAGCCCCACCCGCAAAACGGCTCGATCCTGGCTGCAAAAACAAATAAGTTCCAAAAAATGAATAAGTCCCGAACACCCATCCTTCTTTTCTTCTCGCTGGTTGCCGTCACCGCAACCGGTCCGCAGCTTTTCGCCCAGCCCTCCAAGCTGAAGGTGAACAACGAAAAGCCCCAGACGCGCAACCAGGTGAAGCGGATGCATCCGCATGCCTTCAAGCTCATCCTGCAGGGCAAGAAGAAGGAGGCCATCGCCTACCTCGAGGCGGTCTCGGAGAAAGAGGTCAATCCCGGGCACAACAAGATGCTCCTGGACATTGCCCGCGGAAAGCCGGATGCCTGGAAGTTCGATGCCAAGACCTGGCCTTTTGAGCGGACCCTGCCCGACACTTCCCTGAAGCAGGATGCCCCGTCGGACAAGTTCACCATCGCCTTTGGCGGGGGAGCCGGCTACGTCCCGGCGAACGAACGCATTTGGGACACCATCGGTACGATCGAACCGCGGGCCCTGCTCCTGCTCGGGGACAACGTCTACATCGATGATCCCAAGACTCCGGAGATGCAGCTTTTCCATTACTACCGCCGCCAGAGCCAGCCCGAGTGGGCCAAGCTGGCCAAGAAGGTCCCCATCTACGCAATCTGGGACGACCACGACTTCACCACCAACGACGGCTGGGGCGGTCCCGCCATCGAGGAACCCAAGTGGAAGCGCGACGTTTGGAACGTGTTCAAGGAGAACTGGGACAACCCTTACTACGGCGGGGGCGAGAAGCAGCCAGGATGCTGGTTTGATTTCTGGATCGGCAAAGTTCACTTCGTCCTCCTCGACGGGCGTTACTACCGGGAGCCCCGCAAGGGGAAAAACCCCTCCATGCTTGGACCCGCCCAGATGCAGTGGCTGAAGAAGACCCTCAAGAAGCCAGCCACTTTCACCGTGTTCTGCTCAAACGTTCCACTCGCGCCCAAGGTCAAGCCCGGATCCAAGGACACTTGGGATGGGTATGACGGCGAGCGTCAACAAATCTTCAAGTTTATCGCAAAGGAAAAGATTCCCGGAGTCGTGATTCTTTCCGCCGACCGGCACCGCTCGGACGCCTACAAGATCGATACCGGAATCGAAGGGATGTATCCCCTCTACGAGTGCCAATCCTCCCGCCTGACCAACCAGCATGTGCACGGGCTGATCAAGCACTCCCTATTCGGGTACAATGAAAAGCAATCCTTCGGTCGGGTGGACTTCGACCTCAAGGCAAAGGACCCGACGTTCAAGTACACCGTGGTCAACATCGACGGCAAAGCCGTCCATTCACTCGAAATCAAGCGCAGCGAGTTGCAGTTCGAGTAGGTCCAGAAGACTCACACCGCAACATGAAAAAGCTTACCGATGCACTCCTTTTTCTCGCTACTGTTTCACTGATTTGACGGACCACTTATCTGGTCGGAATTAGTTTGATCAACCGAACAGCTCGCTCATCGGTATCCCGCTGCTGTCCCCGAAATTTCCCATTGGAACGTCCATTGCATTACCAATTCGGGCAAACAGGTTGGACAAAGCGTTCTTCTTCTCATCGTAGGTGATGAATTGGCCTGCCTTGTGCCCCATTTGCTTTCCACCGGCCATGATGATCGGAAAATTCGTATTGTCATGAACTCTGGAGGTCGCCGCCCCCTGAAAGATGAGAGTGCGATCAAGCAGACTACCGTCGCCCTCGGGGGTTTGTTTGAGCCGGTTAATGAAGTAAGCCAATTGCTTAGCCACGAATTGATCCCATATACCCCAGTCCTTGAAGCCTTCTTTTCCTTTGGCCGCGGAATGACTCAACTGGTGAAGATCTTGGGTGAGTCCAATGCGTTTGGACAGATTGTTGGTGGGAGCCGTGCCGCCTTCGGACGCGATCTGATAAGTCGCAACCCGCGAAATATCAGACTTGAAGGCGATATACATCAAGTCGTACATCGTACGCATGTAGTTTTCAACGTCGGTGAACTCGATATCCAATTCGATTTCAGGTGGAGCGGTCGCGGATTCTTTTTTCGCCCAGAGTCGGTCGTTGGCAATTTTCTTTTCCAATTCGGAAACCGCTTGCAGGTACTCGTCGAGAGTTCCCTGATCTTCTTTTCCAAGGTTGCGGGTCAGGTCCTTCGCATCCTCGTGAATTTCGTTAAGCAAATGAGTTTTCCCCTTCAATCGGGCCAAGGCCGCCGGATTGCTTGCGACGTACATGCGCTCGTAGATTTCCTTCAGATTCGACCAAGCGGGAATCCCTTTTCCATCCTTATCGTAGGACAAGGTGTAGTTTCTCGTCAAACTACCTACTCCCCCAACAGTCGAAAGCGGCATGGAAGCCAATTGCGTCTTGCCTGCGTGATGATTGGCGATCGCTTGATCGATGGATATCGAGTTAAGGGCGGTCTTCCCCTTGACCATTTCCTTGGATGTCAGAAAGCCCGTCGGGTTGACATGGGCATCTCCACTGTTTCGGTTCAAGGGATGAGAGAGTCCGGAAACCACTGAAAGGTCTTCGCGAAACGGGTTCAGGGCCTCCTGACTTTTCCGGAACTCAAAGTTTCTTCCTTCCCCTTTGGGAAACCAGTACCAATCCTCGTGCTGTGGATCCTTTTCAGTCGGCAGGCTCACCCCATTGGGAAAAAAGATGAAGGCCGCCCGCTTGGGCAAGGCGGCGAGAGCTTTGCTTTCGCTCGCCCCCGCCATGGCGTTGAGGAAAGGAAGCCCAAGGGTAATGCCCGCCCCTCTCAGAAAGGTTCGCCGCTCGAAATGCCAGGATTTGGATGCCATTGTTCTTTCTTTCTATTTTCTCTTTGAAAACGTCTCGCTTGAAACGATTTCCTCAATCAATTCAGGTACAGAGTAGTGACTTCCCTCAAAGTGGTCAACCAACTCGTCCACCAGTTCTTCATCGTGAAAATCAAGGTCTCTCGAGAGCCCGTAGGCCAGAATCCGTTCCACCAGACCTTTGGCAAAATCCCTTTTACGATGATTGATGAGATACTCCTTTAGTTTTTCGATCCCATCCACTTCCACGCCATCCTCCAAAGTGGCTT
>Ga0114999_10009723_pt1 | contig 10499 bp, 8 predicted proteins | sample ArcticOcean_MG_C_3_FD_89820 | JGI IMG/M metagenome (GOLD analysis project Ga0114999, IMG submission 89820) | Marine microbial communities from western Arctic Ocean - ArcticOcean_MG_CB8_126 | ecosystem: Environmental > Aquatic > Marine > Oceanic | place: Arctic Ocean: Canada Basin | collected... | reverse complement strand
CTAAACTTAACACAGTGCCGCAAGGCTAAACTTAACACAGTGCCGCAAGGCTAAACTTAACACAGTGCCGCAAGGCATCGCATCACTGGCACCACACACAGTGCCGCAAGGGAGAATGAAATGTTTGCAGTCATCAAGTGTAGCCGATCAAGTGAACCAGTAATCGCCAACGTAGGCGAAAACACTATCGAAGAACTTAGCAGCATGGGACCGGCTGAGTGTCCCATTTGCGGTCCTTGCTCACACGTTGAATTGTCGTTCAAAACGCTCTGGACAGAACTAGGACGATTCGAGACAGAAGCAGAAGCAAAAGCATCACGAAAGGTGAAAGCATGAACACGATCAAGACACTACCAGAAGCCCTCGACCCGTTACCCTGTTGCAACCGTTGGGGGGAGATGACGCTTGGCGACAATCCCGCCAAGATTGGCGACGTTGCGGCGCAAGCAGAACTCGCGATTGCAAATGTGTTGGCGGAATACGATACGGGGGTTGAGTATTTCAGCAGCCCCAGCGGGCGCTACGGTGGCAAGTTCCACCCGATGGAGTCGTGGGAGAGCATTTTCAAAGCAGAAGGATTCCGCTGGCTTGCGATCTTCGCAGTCGAAGGCGGAAACGAGGGTCATTACATCCACGTTAACGCCTTGTATAACGACGCCGAAGGAACGGACAGCCACAACCTATTTCTCGTCAAGCACCTCGGCGGCGCGGAAGAGGCTTGTTTTATCGCTTCGCTGTTAACGCAATTACTGCACGCGTAAAAGGGACCGACCATGAGAGTCAAACTAGATCGTTTAATACAACGACTAACCAGAAGAAAGGGACCGACAATGAGAATCAAACTTGAGCGCTATTTCTTCGACGAATGCGAGCGAGCATTTCTCGACACCGTTATTGGCACCATGAGCGATAACGAAAGCGACAAGCACCAGCAGGGGGAAGGCGAACGCTACGTCGCTTGGCGTATTAGCGAGGAGTGGTTTTCACGCGATATACTCCGCGCCGAAACCGACACGGAACTGGACCTGTTGGAAACCTATATCAATTGCATTAAAGAATGCGAATGTTGCGACTACGATATTGCAATTGAAGGCGCGACATTCCAACGACCTGTAGCGGGTTCCCCTGAGATTGTCCAAGAATGCTATTGGACAGAGCGCGCGTACCGCAAGCCGTTGTACTTAGTCGAGATCGTCAAGAAGCATCGGGCGCTCGACCAAGAGGATTCGTAACACGCCAGAAACGCGGCGAGCGGTCGAACGATCCCTCGCCCTGTTTGTATCGTGTTAGCATCACAAAAGGAGAGACGAAGATGATTAAGGAAATCGAATTGCGCGGACTTGTGTTGGCCGCAATGGATGGGGACCGCGAATCGCTAGGGGTATTACTTGAAGGGAGTAAGCAGGTAATCTATCTCGCTTGCTCGCCGCTATTACGCGCCGGACAGCAACACTCTAAAGACGATGTTGCGCAAGAAGTTGCCCTAGCCGCCTGCAAGAACATTAAATCCCTAAAGGAACCACACGCGTGGTTTTCGTGGCTCCGAACCACAGCAAGACGAATGTGCATTAATCACGTTAGTCGGTACGCGACTCGCGACCTGCCGCATGAAGAACTAACGGAGTTCAACGACCCCGCGACAACCGATCACGACATCAACGCAGAGGGAGAATACCGCTTACTGGTTTCGTTGATTCGCCAGCTTAATTCTACCTATAGCGGGGTGCTGCTGGACTTCCACACCAAAGGAATGAACTACAACCAAATCGCGGCAGCGCGTAAACTGCCGCTCGGGACCGTGAAGCGCCGCATCTGTTGCGGGCGCAAACGACTAGCATCACTTTACCAGGGAGAGAACCAATGAAAGTTAAACGACTACCAGACAACGCAGGCTATACGATCACCCACGACACGCGCACGTACAAAGCGACTCGGGAAGGTGGGATGTTCTTATGTAACGGGATACTGGGGACAATGCGCGAGATCAAAGACCGCATCGCGGCGGGTGGGTTTCCTACGCCTAGCGCTAACGCAGTGCCGCAAGACTCTCCGACGCCCGATTGCTGGGATTGCTTAGATCCCTGCGCGCTGCTCGTCTTGCGAATGCCGAATTTAAAGCTAAATCACCATGCTATGCGCACTCTCGACTGTTACGGCTGGATCGACGTTCACGGGAACATCGACACGGAACGCGCCGACCGTCTATTGAGAAAAGAAACCGCGCGTATAAAGGGGGCGGCAAATGAAATTGCCTAGCGACATCAAGCCGATCCTCGATGAATACTTTGAGAAACTGAAAGTCGATACAGAACCGTGGGAGATCGGCGGGGTTGTCATTGATTGGCTAGAGGAGCAAGGGCACGTACTCGCGCCAATTGAGGTTGTCGATCCGTACATTGACCGCGAAGCAGATGAGTTAATCTGGCGGAATGGATACGCCCTTCTTGCTATCATCGTCTGTGGATACGACTACGATCCCGCAGTGAGATCGTGGGGGGACCGACGAGGACCGAAGAGTATTGAGTATTTTCGACGTAACCAACTCGCATGGGAGAAGGAACAATGGGACCAATAACGACTATTTTAGTCAGGACGGGTCTATGTCTGATTTCGCTTGACTCGAATTTTTAACTCCCTACAATCGAGGCAGCATCACAGCGGGAGCGGCAATGAAACACAACACCCCCGCAGTCGACTAGGACAGTGATGCGTCCGAAACCCTTTGGCTTGCTCAATCAGTTCTGCTGATACTCCCATCCAGAGACGAGTCGACTGCGGGGTTTTTTAGACATCACACAGTGCCGCAAGGCATTCGGGAATCACTAGGGGTTTCTACCCTGCACCCTAGTGAGGCGTTGGCGGTCTGCCCGCCGCCAGCGCCGCTTTTTAGGAGGATCTAAAGCGACACACGCTCTAACCGCAACGGTTGCGGGACGATAACCGTTATCCCCTTTCCGGTCTAATCATTGCGTGTGTCGCCTTAGTTTCTTTTTTTAAACCTTTTCAGAGGACCGAAAGAATGCAGTATCGAAAACTACCAGTAAAGAAGTTGAAAACGGCCAAGTCTTACCAACGGCAAATGAACCAAGCGATGGTTAAGAAGATCGTTAAGGGGTTCGTAGAGGATGCGTTCGGCGTACTAGTCGTCGGCATCCGTAAGGACGGTAGCCATTGGGTCGTAGACGGACAAACGCGACTCGCTGCCGCGAAGCAACTGGGGATGACGAGCGTTCCCTGTGTCTGGTTTAAATCGTCGGGGCAAGAGCAAGAGGCGAAGATGTTCCGACTGGTTAACAACCATCGAGCGGTAACGCGATTGCAGCGAACACACGCGATGCTAGCGGAAGGACAGCCCGATATTGTTAAAATGAATCGCACTATCAAGAAGTGTGGGATGCAGATCGGTTTTACTGGCACTGCTGGCTACGGCATTATCCGTTCGATTGCTCCAGTTCAAGCTATGAGCGGCGAGGATTATCTAGAGCGAGCGCTCACGGTAATCGGGGAGTCGTGGGATGGGCAAGACGAAGCGGTATCCGCGTCGATCCTCAGTGGCTTTCAGGTCTTTTACCATAAGTACGGTGAGGCTATTGACGACACGCGACTCACGCAGATGTTATCTAAAACCACCGCGTCTAAGATCCGCATTAACGGGGACGCGCGACGAATGGACGGCGGCGGTCGCGGCCCAGCAGTATGTGAGGCAATCCGAGCGGTCTATAATCGTAACCTCAAATCGGGTCGACTCAAGGCGGAGTAACTAGGAGGATCTTAGCATGACGCTAACGCTACCAATTCTTATCGTACTGACTATCGTTGCCTGTATTGGCTTTGTTGTATTTGTGTTTAGCGAGTGGGGGTGACGCGATGGCCCGAAAGCGATTGAAATTCAAGAGCGTGGGGGATGCGTTTACGCATTATCGAGAAAAGTTCCTACAGAAACTTGAGAACAACATTAGCTATCGCGTCACCATTAGCGAAGTCAATCGGTTGCAGAGATTGATGGAGTATTCGGGGTGTTGGGAGATTAAACCCACGAGCATGAATATCTATATGTGGGCGGATATGGAGGAGACTCTAGCCCGTGGCGGGGAATGGAAACCTAGCAAGTGCGGGCAGCGGGTCGCTAAACCTTACGGTGTTGTTAGTATCAAGAAGCTGCGGGCACAATTCTTTGCGTTCACCCGCTGGCTTGCGATCAAAGAACTTGTTGACGTTGGTTTCTATGAGCGTCTGAAACTGTTACCTGTACCCCGCGCGGGCGTAAATGGAGTAATGCCCAAAAACCCCGTCCGCGCGGTTCCCGTCGAGGAGTTACAGAGGTACGAGCCGTTTGTTCCGATCTGCTTGTGGGACTATATGAAACTGGGGTGGCTGACGGGTGCCCGCCCTGGCGAATTGTCGATCATTGCAGGGGAGTGTATCAAGCCTGTTGGTGACGGGATCTGGGTTTACAACCCGGTTCAACATAAAGGACTCTGGCGCGGCGATGACCGAAGTATTTACTTTGGCCCGCATTCAATGCAGATCATTAAGCTGTACTCGGCACTCGCGCCTGAAGATGCAATTTTCAACTTCAAGACAATGAGTGACCAGTTCCACGAGTTAACCTATAACCGCCCCCAGCAAGAACGGACATATCGACGGTGGCGTGCAGGCAAGGGAGGAGTGGATAAGTCGATCAATACGATTCAGCTAATTCGGTTCTTTGATCGCGCTCGCAGGATAGCAAAAGAACGCGGGGTCGATTTACCGATAATCAAGCCGAACCAACTACGGCACAGTGCCGCGACCAGAATACGGGAGAAGTATGGTATCGAAGGCGCGGCAGTCGCGCTACAAGATACCGAGAAGCAAGCGCTGATTTACGCCGAGCGCTCTAAGCCGTTGGCAATTCAAATCGCAAAGGAGATGATGTAAGGAAGACTCAATTATCGAGGAGTAAGTCTTCTATCTTTTTCATTTCCTTTTTCATTTCCTTCTTACGACGGGTGCCACGACTGGACAACACGTTACGCCGCTTCTCCGCCGCTTCAGCTAATTTAAGGTCGGCGGGCGACATCTGCGCCTTATCCGCTTTCGAGAAGTAGGTGTTGGTATAGGACGTCGCATTCAATGCTTCCATGATGTCATTGTTCTGCTCGCGAAGGATTGCATCTTTCGCGGCGGGACTGACATCGGTTATTCTCAATCCCGTCATGGTGTTCATTAACGATACCGCCATGCTCTTACGCGGGTCGTTCAGCGTCCTTATCATCTGTAAGATACGAGCGACGGAACCGGAGTTGGCCGCGACGAACTCTGGAAATTTGCCTATCTTGTACTTCTTAGAGGGCTTGTATGTCTTCTTGCCGCCGCCGAACCATTCATCTTCAATGTTCTGCAAGGTACGGGCAACTAGTGGTTCGACATCGTCGAGGTCGCGACCGCCGTGTGGTCCCTTCTGGAAGAACGTCTCGTCTGTACCCCACTCTAGGAGAGTTTTGGGGATCGGTCCCATGCGGGAGAGTGCTTCGATTGTCCCCTTCTGCAACATGGATGAAAAAACACGGTTCTTGTTGGCCGCGATAAACGATAACGGATCTTCGTGGCCCATCCCGAATCCAGAGAAGTAGCGGTCCTCGCCTGGGGTTTCCGATTCCATCGGGATAGCAAGACCCTCGGCAATGTAATCGGGTGTGCCTGGACGGGCATTTCCATACTGACCAGCGCGAAGCGTCTGTCGCATCATACCGCCTGGATGCTTCGCTAGAATCTCGACTGTCTGACCTGCCATCTTCCGCGTGAACGTGTAGAACGGGAATACCCGCTTCATTACATTCTGCTCGAACGGGGAAAGGTCGTTGTAGTCGAAGTGCATCTTCTTAACCTGCATGGCCGCAGCAGATTCACTCCAGCCTTTCTTACGCAGGTAGATATACATGGGGGCGCGGTTGATATATTCGATGTGTTGGTTGATAAGACCGCCGCGACCGTAGGACTCGTGCATCTGCCGTCGAAGATAATCTACGCCACTGGCTATACCGCCCTTGGCACGACTAGCCATAGTCGGGGCAGGGAGATCATTCAATAGATCGTCGGGGCTTGGCATCCCGAACCCTTTGCCTGGACTCAATGGACCCTCGCGGAGAACCTTGCCGAACTCGTCGGCCTGTCCTAGTCCCTTGCGGACATGATCGGCGGTGTCTTTACCTAGCTTCCCGCCCCATAGCTTAATTGGGATTGCCTCTTTGAAAGGATTCTGTTGCATGAAGTCGTAGCCGTAGCCGTGACCGATCACCTTATGATGCGATAGTTCCGAGAACCACTTGCGCAATTGCGGGTTGCTTATTTCCGAAAGGCTTTCCACTCCCATTCCGGTAACGCCCTGCCCTGCCGGTTTCAAGTCAAAGAACGCTTGATAAACGGCTTTGCCGTAGTCGGCTATGTCGGCGGGAGTCTGGATCATCCCGCTAGAGACATTCATAAACTGAGCGGAAAGGAAGTTGCGAGCGTAGAACGCCGGGAACATCGGTATTCCTGTGCCCGGTATCGTGGCTACAGTAACGGCACCTTTGAACCATGTGTTCACCGCATCCATGACGCCGCCGATCATCGGCGCCCACTCCGCGTTGTGTTGTGTCTTAATGTAGCTGCGTATGCCTTCGTATACTTCGTTACTGACTCTCGCGTGTTCCAAATCGCCAAGGGAAATGCCCGCGACTTTGCTGAGGTGCCGCATTGCCTTGTCGGTGTCGATCAGTTCTGACCCCATATCGTCGAACAGATCGCGAACCAATTGACCGTTACCACTGTGCGAGCGGTCGAGGTTCTGAGTGATAGTGCGGTGGAACTCGTTCAGCGTAACCTTCCAACGATAGCCCTGGTTAAGATACGACGACATCGTTTCCATCGGTTCGCGGAACTTAACACCGCCGCGAGACGCCCATCTCGCTAGATCCTGAGCATGACCCTCTTTGCCGACAACCACTTCATTTTTGCCGCGACCCTTTGTGAAGTTGGCGTCGAGTTCGTCGCCCCATCGCTCAAGGATGTCCTCTTGTCGTTTCAGTCCTGAGCGTAGTATGTCGTCGAGTACGTTCTGGCTTACGTTGCCCTTGGCTTTCTTACCGTGACCACTGAACCGCTTAACGAACTTAGCTAGATCCTTGGCGTGACCGTCCTTGCCGACCAACTTACCGCGTGGCGTCGTATATAGCTTGCTTAGATGTTGCGGGAACTGGTCGTGTATCTTATCGGCAGTGTCGGCGCCCGATCGCGACATCAGTTCAACAGTGTCGGAGTCGACGTATCGAGTCGCATGTTCCCTGGCCTTGGCATACTCCGAACCCTGCTCCATCAAATAGCGACCGTGTCTATCGGTCTGTGGCATATCCACATCGCGGGGGAAGTGAGACGAGAACATTCCCTCCGCAACTTGTCCCGTGTCGGGGTCGATTAAATTATTGGGGTCCATCACCCGCCACGAGCCGCCCATCTCAATCACTTCACTTGAGATAGTATCCTTGGCAGAGTTGAATAGCTTGGATGTTTCGCCCAACTGATCCACTACCGGCTTAGGCAGACCGTGTGTCCGCTCTTTGCCGAGCATGGTATCGAACACTTCCCTGAGCTGGGGATTTAGCTTGTCCTCTAAGGGAGATCCCGTAACCGACTTGTAGATGCTCGTCAGCCACTTCTTAAAGCGAGTGAATACCGTTTCGAGTGCTTTGGTCGGCGCAATGCCTTCCCGGTTGTACGCTTCAAACGCCCTGGCGAAATGTTCTTCGTTGGCGTCAGTCCAGTTGCGATCTACGACCCCGATAGCCTGCTCTGCTTTTTGTAATAGATCGTCGTCGAGCTTTGAGAGCGAGCGGCGGAAGACATGACCCGCCCCTTCGTGTAGGAACGTAGACATATCCTTCGCTTCTAACGCATGGATTATGATCTTGCCATTCTCTAGAAACTGAACGGCCCCTCGCGCTCCTGCGGCGCTACCGGATTCACCGAGTTGGTAGAGGGCGGCATCGACGACGTTCTTGTTTCCTCTTCCGCCTGTGGCTGCTCCGATTCGGTCGGCAACGCGCTTAAGAACTCTAGGATGAGACGCTTGGTCAAGGACCGATCCCGAGAACCCTTTTGTGTAGTCGTCTGTTTGTTCGGCAATTGACCTAGCAGCTTCGCTAAGTCCAAGTCTATCGAGTTGTTGGAGGACATCGGGATCTTTCGTTAGTAGTTCAAAGAACTCTGGCAAGGCCGCGACCGACTCTTGACTCATACGCTTGAGTGCTTGCCCGCCTGTTCTACCGCCCGTTCGCAAAGCAGACAACGCCTTACTGAAAGACCATGCCGCAGCCTGGGCTTCTGCTGGCGTAATGCCCATCTTCTTAGCGACTTGTCGCATCTTCACGTTGGCAGCGAGATAACCCGCCTTGGTTCCTAGTATCTGCTGGGGGACGCCGAGGATCTGCGCCATCCACGCGTCGTTGGTAACCTCTTCGAATTCACCTAGCAAGTTCTTCGCGAAACTATTGACCTTGGAACCGGATAGGATTATTTTCTCGCCATCGGGAGCTTGCAGCGCACGTTGTGCATTGGGCCAACGGCTATTGAAACTCGCCCCTGATACCTTCTTGGCAATCTTGTCTAGCTGGGAATTAGTGAGAATCTTCTTGTCGCCTTTAAGTGCCGCTTTCCATGCCGACCATAGCTTGAGGGTCATCACCATGTTCTGCTTAACACCTTGGCGCGGCGATGTCGCTGACAACAGTGCCGCAAATCGGGGCGCTTCGGGACCGAATAGTTCGCTAACGGCGTCAGAGGCTCGCGTGTACCAACCAGACTTAACCAAACCCGCTTCCGTCGCCGCTTCGATTTCGACGTTGGGTGCGTAACGAGCGTCGGGCGCTGGTTTCATTACGTTGGTGACTTTGCCAGTCTTTGTACTGGTCTTGGTCCCTGGCACGAGGTTATCGGCAGCGTCGAACTTCGTGGACGGCCCCTCGCCTACGTTGTCGCGGATAAGATCGACCATCTTGCGAATCGTGGGGCTTCGCAGTCCCTTAATTTCGTCAGAGGTAAGGTTCTTCGCGACGGCCTGAGGGATACCCATCTTCTGGAACAGTATGTCGGTATCCCATGTAGCGTCTCCGCCGTAATGCTTCCCCTGAATCCCGAATTGCTTCAAAGTCTTCTCTAGGTGGTCGCCGTATATACGTTCGTAGTCGCCTTCCCAGTCGCCGCCAAACTCTCTGCTGTCCATTTCGTACATGCGTTTCTTGTACGATTCCAACACCTCGTCGATATTGTCGCCCTGTGCCTTCCAGCGGAAGTTCTTATCGTCTGTGACGAATTGTCCGATGTCGTCCCCAGCGTCGTTGGTAACCGCGCGGATCAATTTCGCGGCGGGGTGCCCTGACTCTTCTAGGAAGTCACCGAGAACTCCCCAGCCTTCATCTCCTAGCTCCATCTTCTTTGTGAAACCCGGCACGCTTGGCACGAACTCTTGCAGTATTTCATTCTTGTACTCCGCCCATCCTTCGGGGGTGCCGAGAAGCGCCTCACGAAACGATCTGTGTTTCATAATCGTCAGCAGTTCTAACTCGTCGGAGTCATAGCTAAGAGTATCCTCCAATGTGTCTAGCGACTTCTGTACCTTATCCGACTGCAAGTATCTCGACTTAGTGGTGTCGATCATGTCATCGGCCTTGCCGCCGGGTCCGTCTTGAAATAGAGTCTTCGCGACTTTCGCTTTGCCTTTGTATTTACCCTTTAATGGATTCTTAGCAACGATGACATTGTTCTTCCCGAACTTAACCTCTTCGACGCTGCCAAAGTGCTTCTTTATCTCTTTTAAGTATGCCTGTTGCTTTATGTGGTTCTGCCAGTTGCCGCGTCCAGATGGGCCAGCTTTCCCCCCTGGCTTTGCATAGGTTCCAAAGTAGGCTGTTCCATCTTGTTTGATGGCATCAGCGGCCTGGGCAATTATCTGATCGCGATTAGCCGCTTCATCGACCACGTTCAGCACGTTCGATATAGTAGCGGTGTCTGCCTTACCACCAGCGACCTCTTTGATAACTTTCTTATTATGTTGTAAGGGTTGATTCCAAGGGTCGTAAACTAGGTTCTTTACTCCTTGAGTTTTCAGATACTTAGTGATGTCGTCGTATTTTCCGCCACCGATGTCAGCATTGACTGTTCCTCGTTCCCATTTCACACCTGTGTTTTTACTGAAAATCGTAGGTCTTACGCCAGTCGGATCTTTCGCGTTTGGATATTTGATGGAGCTGTTCTCGGACTTGAACGCCTGCTCGGGGAAACTCCACAACCCGCCATCTATTTCATCAGCCTGGAACAATACATCCATGACCTTGTCGCCGTCTTCAGCGTAACGTCCCCAGCCGCGTATGCCAGCTTTCTTTAGCGTGTCGTTTAGGCGGTTTTGCGATGTTGCTCTTACCCACTTCATCTGCCTTACATGGTAGTCGTACCAAGGTTCCCCCGCCCTTCGTGACATCGCT
>Ga0114999_10009719_pt1 | contig 10502 bp, 5 predicted proteins | sample ArcticOcean_MG_C_3_FD_89820 | JGI IMG/M metagenome (GOLD analysis project Ga0114999, IMG submission 89820) | Marine microbial communities from western Arctic Ocean - ArcticOcean_MG_CB8_126 | ecosystem: Environmental > Aquatic > Marine > Oceanic | place: Arctic Ocean: Canada Basin | collected... | reverse complement strand
GGTTTGACTCAAAGGCGATCTTCCCGTTTGTTCCGGGGAATGTCCCCGAACTCACAGGTTCCATCATCACAGCCGATACGATCACCAGCACTATGGCTGACACCGTAATTGATATGGCTGTGAGTGGTCGCAAAATGGTTATCTATATTTGAGAAGGTAGGAAGTATTCCACTTAATTAGAAATCAATAACAAACTTTAGCTGAAATGGGCATCGCAAGGATGTAGGGGCTTCGGGAAGCCGACAGTGAATGCATCTGCACAGGCTCCGGGCATCGGCGACTTCACCATCACAATTGGTGACCATGACATATTGGGCAACCCGATCAACAATATGCCCAGAGATTGATGCTGTTTGTTGCAATGTTGTTGCAACGGACTATTAGAAAACCTCTGGTAACGGCTGGTGCAGGCTTCAACGTCTACCACTACGGAGTGAACTCAGCAAATGGTGCGTCTGGTACGATCTGGGGCATGATTGATATAACTTACAAGCAGGGGTCGAGGGGTCGAGTCCCCCATCGCTCACAATGCTCTTTAGTGGCCAGGATACAGCGATTACGAGCCCGGGTTCGGGCTTGATTTGGTTGGGCTGGCTGACATGGGTGAAGAATACTCAAAGTCAGGTTGAACACGGTAAACAGGGGAGATGTACGTGACTATTACGGCTGATTCAAAAACTCTATCTAATGAACTGATCGAGAACGTCGGCAAGGTCATCGTCGGTAAAAGCGATGTCGTCGAGTTGGTTCTCGTAGCGCTCTTCAGCAACGGTCACGTCTTAGTAGAAGACGTTCCAGGTGTTGGCAAGACGATGCTTGTCAGGTCGATTGCGACATCGACCGGCTGTGATTACCGCCGAATGCAGTTCACTCCCGACCTGCTGCCGAGCGACGTGACCGGTGCATCGGTTTTCAATCAGAAGACCGGCAATTTCGAGTTCAGACCCGGTCCGATCATGGCTCAGATAGTTCTCGCCGACGAGATCAACCGTGCAACGCCCAAGACTCAATCTGCGCTGTTGGAGGCGATGGGTGAACAGCAGGTTACGGTCGAGGGTACGACCCGCCCGTTGCCATCGCCGTTCATGGTGCTGGCAACGCAGAATCCTATCGAGTACGAGGGCACTTTCCCGTTGCCCGAAGCACAGCTTGATCGATTCTTTATGCGGATCTCTCTCGGTTACCCGAATTCCGAGCAGGAAGTGGCGATCATGGACGATCGTGAGCATATTGACCCGATTAACCAGCTGGCAGCGGTTTGTACGCCTGATGACATAGTCAAATTGCAAAAAGAGGCGGACGATATTTACATCGACGCTCTCGTGAAAAAGTACATAGTCGATCTGGCGGATGCGACTCGGCAACATCCTGAGGCTGCGCTGGGAGTTTCGCCGCGGGCTTCTATCAATATGATGAAGGGCGGCAAGGCGTTCGCCATGTTGCAGGAGCGCGATTATGTTGTGCCCGACGATATCAAGACGCTTGCGACCCCGATGCTCGCTCACCGTGTTTTGCTGACTTCGTCAGCAAGGATGAGAGAAGTCACACAGGAAACCGTGATCGCTGACGCCCTGAGGCAGGTCCCGGTGCCTGGTGCCAGTGTACGGAGAACTTGATTCACTAACTTAATGACTCCATGAACACTCGTTGCGTTTGAGTGTCTTGAGCCAAGTGTCGGAACTAATGCTCCGTTCATCCAGGTCAACCAATAATCAGACTGAGGATTCTTCCACATCCAGCCATGGGCGTGGGAGTGAACGCGTTGTCCGTGGCATGAAGCGTCACCCGATTCTTTACGGAATTCTGTCGGTGATGGTGATCGAGTTTCTGACTGGCATGGCGACGGGTTTTGACCTGTCGGTCCGGCTCTACTATTCGTTGGGGGTGCTGCTGGTTGTGGGCTGGATATGGGCGAAGAGCAGCTCTCAACAGATGACTGCTGACGTCAAGAGATCGAAGGGTCCTCACACTGTTGGGGACACGATTTCTGAGTTGGTAATAATTCGGAGTAACGGCCGAATGCCGAAGGCGTGGGTAGAGGTTGAAGATCGTACAGATCTGCCGGGTGTTCAGTTCAAGCGGGTTGCGAGTCTCGGATTGTTGGTGGCGTTCGATAAGTTCGAGATGTCGGGTGTCGTGACTCGTAGGGGTGAGTACACGATTGGTCCGTTGGTTGCTCGAACGTCTGACCCGTTCAGCCTGTTCCCGCAGGAGATAGAGTTCGGTGGTCAGAGCACCGTGTTGATATACCCGAAGATTATTGATATTCCCGATTTTGCCTCGCCTTCGGTTCATCTAGTTGGTGATAATTCACGACGGCAGCGAACTCGCGTACTCAGCACTGATGTTTCATCTGTTCGCGAGTACGAACCGGGGGATGCGCTCGGGAAGATCCACTGGCTTTCGACTGCACGCACCGGTGAATTGATGGTCAAGCAGTTCGACCAGGGATCGTCGAGTGACATGTGGGTGCTGTTCGATCAACATATAGATTCAGCGGCTTCGATTGGTGAAGAATCGATTGACGAGACCGGCGCGAGCGTTGCTGCTTCGGTTATCGATAGGTACACCCGTGGGTTCCTTCCCGTTGGGTTTGTGGGCTACGGCAGCAAGTCGCTTCTTGCGCCGCCAAATCAGTCGGCACATCAGCGTGAACAGATTATGCGGCACATAGCTTCGAGTAAGCCCACTGGTGATGTAACGATGCTGGAAACCCTTTCTGAGCTAGAGCGTGATTTCGGGCAAAACACTTCACTGGTTGTGATTACCGCTGCATCAGATGGGCCATGGGTAGACGCGCTTGGAGGTCTTTCGAGGCGAGGCGTGCGGGTGAGCACGGTGTTGATCGACAAGGCCTCGTACGAAGGGGAATCGAATCACGATGCGCTGGTACATCTGACTAACATTGGTGTCTCGACTTATCCTTTGTCCCGGGGTGATTCGATTTCTGATGCGCTGCTGAATCCGATTGGCGGTGATCGAGGAATTTTGCGATCGCCGGTTAGTTCAGTACAACCGAATAAGACCAAAGAAGTTTCGGATAACGGCCAGAGTGAATTCAAGCGTGGTGGATCGGATGTTGCGACAACTCCGGAACAACCGCAGGCTGGTGACCATTGAGCACAGCCACCGATGTTTTAGGTAGCAAGGCGGGTGCGGCTCCGATCAGAGCGACCGGTGAATCCATCAGGAATTTCGAATCGACTGGGAACGCCCTGGCCAGATTCGCTCCGGTGCACGACTGGGTTAGCTTGATAATCCTTTCTTGGATGATGGCCAACGTTGGTTGGTCGGTTCAGCTGGCAGGCTGGGGCGATCTTCCTTCGATAATTCCGACGTTGCTGATGGGAATGTTGGCGGCATTCATCGTTCCGAAGTTGAATTTCAAGTGGTACCTGGTGATCGTTTATGCGATCGGCCTGGGCGTGCTCGTCGTGCTGTGGCAGGGATCTGCGCAGGCGACTGGTGGTCAACCGTTTGCCAGGGGTGCTGATAGTGTTTCGAGATTCATTGCATGGATTAATGTTGCTCGCGAGGGTGGGATCAGCACCGATACCGTGCCGTTTGCTTCGATGTTTATCGCTGCGTCGTGGATTTTGGCTTACTCTGTGACAGCGCTGACTTTCAAATTCAAATCGCCGTGGATGCCGACTGTACTGCTTTCGATGGTGATTCTGACGAACCTGAGTTACCGACACGGCGAGCATGAACACACGTTCTTCCTGTTTCTTGTTGGCGGTGTGGCGTTGTTCGCGCACCTCACAACTATCCGTAGGATTGAGCGATGGAAGTCTGAAGGGATTAGCTACTCTAAGAATCTGGCGTGGTCCACGGTTCAGGATGGGGTTTTACTTGCGATACCGATCGTATTGATTGGTGCGCTGCTTCCTGTTTGGGAACCGCGATCTGACCAGCTTAAAGACACCTGGGAGTGGTTCAGATCCCCGTTTGTCGCTCTTCAGGAACCGGCAAACCGGCTGTTGGCAGGGGTTGATGGGCCTGGTAGCAACGGGTTGTTTTCCATGCCCTCTCAAACTATGGCATTTGGTGGAGGGGTGACTCTGACCCAGGAACCTCTATTGTGGGTGTCTTCAAAGTACGTTGTGCCGCACGCAGGTCGTATCTACCAGCACTACACATCTCAAGGTTGGTTAAACGATGCGGCCACCGAGGTTCGAGCGCCGGCGCGTTCGGCGTTGACCCCTGCTCCTGAGGAGTTGGCACGAGAGCGAGTGTCACAAGTCTACATTCCGTTGGTCGATACGAGGACGGTGGTTCCTGCCGGTGGGGTTTTCTCGGTTGACCGGAATGCGATTGTTCAAATACTCGATCCAATTGTTTGGCGAGTGCCGCTTTCGAGTTCGGCCGAACCGTTGATTTCTATGCCGACAGATATCAGAGAAGTTGGATTTGCCGTTCGATCGGCGGTGAACGATCTGGTCCCGGTCGACGGAATCCGTACGCGATCTTCCGGTCGACGACGGCTTGTTACTCCAGATATCGCCAACGAGATCATTGAGAGATTGGAAATTGTCGGCGATGTTGGAGTGGATCCGACTATCTCCACAAGAGTGACCGATGACGCCGGTGTGGAGCAGACTTTCGAGACCGTACTCGAGCCGTTCTCGGGTGATGCTGCGTCGATGGATTGGGATGTGATCGAAACCAGACTTGCTATCGATGAGGATTCAGGTCTGGTAACTCACATTGTTATCGAACGAGAGGCTCCAATCGAGCAGATCAGTGTTTTGCTTGCGAAGGAGGTTAAAGAGAACGAGGAGTTCTCAATACAAACGTTCGTATCGACAGCTACCGACGAGCAATTAGACGAAGCAGGCGTTGATTACCCAACATGGGTGACTGATCGATACCTTCAGCTCCCCACATCTCTTCCAGCTGAGGTCTGGCATCTGGCCGAGGATATCGTGTCGGACGCCGAGGCTGTTACACCTTTCGAAAAGGCCGAGGCAGTGAAGAAATTTTTGAGAAGTCAGGAATATTCACTGGAAATAGCGGGACCGGAGCACGATACAGATGGTCTCTACTACTTCCTGTTCCAGACGCAGGATGAGCCGTGTGCGAGCGTCGACGAGGATTGTCACATTGAGAAGGTCAAAGGCTATAGCCAGTACTTCGGATCTGCTGGTGCAGTGTTGTTGAGGGCAGTTGGTGTACCGGCGCGATTCATCGCGGGTTGGGGGCCTGGTGAGTACTATCCTGAGGCCGAGCAATTCCTGATTAGAGATGCTGATCGACATGGTTGGACGCAGGTTTACTTCCCGGAGTACGGTTGGATCGATTACGAAGTAACTCCAGGTCAGGCATCTCCTGATCGTGGTCAGTTGCCATTTGTTATTAGCGATGGTGTTGGTACACCGTCAGGATCGCTTGGGATGTTTGAGGACGATCAGGCTTATCTGGATGACCTGGATGAACTGGAGCGAATCGCTGCGTTGTTGCGTGCCCGAGGCTTATCCAATTTAGGTGATGACGACGCGGGATCCGACCTGAACATTCCGTGGCGAGCTCTGGCGTGGACTGGTGGAGTCGTCGCATTTATCGTGATCGTGTCGTCCGCTTGGTGGATTAGCCTTCGAGGGATGGATGCTCCGACAAAGGCGTATGCGCGCATGAACAGGATTGCGGTTTTGATGGGCATGCGGCGGCGTCCAAACGAAACCGTGATGGAGTTCGCCGCTATTCTTGGTGATCGATCGGCCGGTGCCCGGGAGCATGCATCGTTGATTGCGATCGAGTACCAGAAAAAGGTGTACTCGGATTCGGTGGGATTGCGAGACAAGGACGGGGAATTGCCGAAACGGCTTGAGAGGGCGTGGCGCGGTGTGGCACGTGCACTTTTGACTCGAAGGCTCAAGCAGATGACCGGGCTAAGTGGAAGTTCATTGTCGGATCGGAGATTCTAGATTGGCTAAGACTTTACCGAGCGAACAGCTTACATACGACGTTTTTGATACGGACATGGGATGGGTGGCGGTAGTTGGCAGTGATCACGGGATAGTTCGTGCGAGCCTTCCGGAGTCTTCGCCGGAGTCTGCACTCGATTACGTACAGCCCGAGGTTAATGAGGCCGTTCATGCTCCGGAAGATCACGTCGAGACTCGAAACCTTATGATCGACTATTGCGCTGGTGAGCCGGTCGACCTGTCGTTGGTTTCGATCGATACCAGAAAGACGACTCCGTTCTTCAGGGACGCTTGGGAGGCGTGCAGGTCCATTCCCGCTGGTGAAACCCGCAGTTACGCATGGCTGGCTGAACAAGCAGGGAACGTGAAGGCTGCTCGAGGGGCGGGTCAGGCGATGGCGCGTAACAAGCTGGCGCTGTTGGTGCCGTGCCACCGTGTGGTGAGTGCTAGCGGAGGTCTTGGCGGTTTTGGTGGTGCTGGGTTACCGCTGAAGTCTCGGTTGCTGATGATGGAATCCAGCCTGTAGGCAGTTACTCGCGTTCCTCTTCATCTGGCCCCGAGATGAACGAGTCGAGCACTGATTGGGCGCTCTCGACATCTGATGCTCTGACCATGATTCTGACCGGGAATGCTGAGACTCCCATGAAGCCTACGGCGTCTTTGGGTTGGAGTTTGCAATCAATGCCGGCGGATCTGATGAGGCCGCACCATGATTCAGCGATCAATTGATTGGGCGCTGTGGTTAGTACTTCCCAGTTCATGCACCACTCCAGTGATCGGTTCGTCTGGTCAGGCGATGGTTGAGTGAACAGATCCATTGCCGAGTAGTTCGTGGAGGCGGTTGGTCAATTGAGATCCTGATTGAACTCTGAATGGCATATCGAGTCGAACGATTTTCTTACCGGTCTCTATTTCCAGAACTGCAGTTTCTGATCCGGGGAACTCCACGAACAATCGCATGATGTCTTCTAGTCGATATCTATCGACTGCTACATCGCCGGTTTCCTTGACACGTACAAGCACGGGGCCGCCAACTAAATCATCTTGTGAATCATATGAGGCGTTTGCGGTGGACATTACGGATTCGGTTGCCAGTGGAGTTTCCTTGTTGGTCGGTTCGTTCTTGGATGGAACCGGCGTGTCGTATGAGTTGCCGGGTTGTTCGTTTACTTGTTTTGCCGCCGGTGCAGGACGGGTATTTGTCTGTGTGCTTTGAACAGGGTCGTTCAACACCGGTCGTGGTTCGCTTGCTTCGTTGAAGCCGGCTCGGATGACTGGAACAGGTTCGTTTTTGTTCGCTTCAGCTTCTGATTCAGCCTGGCCTTCGGCCTTTAATTGATATTCGCTTGCCGTTTCGACGGAGATAGAAACTTGGCCGAATCTTTCACGAACTTCGCCTGTAACTGAAACAAAATTACCGTCCTCCCACAGGCCCGGGGTTGCTTCGAGGATGTTGGGCCAGACGACCATCTCGATGTCGCCATCGAGCAGTGTTAGGTTGAGTGCAAGGAACCTGTCGCCCCGTTTGGTAGCCAGCTCCCTTACTCCGTTTACCTGACCGAGCGCCGCACGCTTTTGACCCGACTGTTCAGCGGTGATGTCGGATGCGAACACAATGATGTTTTCGGGTTGCTGCCGCATCTCTTTTGTGAACGGACTCAGGGTCAGTTCGACGCCCAGAAGATCCCGTTCCCAGATGACTCGCTCTTGATCCGTCGTGTCGTCGGCGTTGGCGATTTCGATCTCGACCATTGGCGCGGGAACGGAATCACCGAGCATGTCGAACATTGAAGTCTGACCAGATTCACGCAGCTTGGTCTGTCGCTGTATGGCAGCGATTATCCGGTCCACGGATTCGAGTAGGTTTCCTCGCCCGCCGAAATCGTCGAACGTACCGACTCTTATCAGGCTTTCAAGGGTGCGGCGGTTGAGAGACTTTGAATCGATGCGTCGGCATATGTCTTCGATATCTTTGAACAGACCGCCGGCTTCGCGGGCCTCGACTATCGGATCGATTGCGCCTGCACCAACATTTTTTACGGCAGCCATCCCGAAGCGGATAGCGTCGTTGCCATCGGCATCTTGTTCAATGGTGAAACCGGATCTGGAGTAGTTGATACTTGGTGGTTTTACGGTGATATCGAGCCGGGTAGCTTCCCGAATCGCTTCACCGACTTTTTCAGGGTTGCCAGATGCCGAGTCGAGTACCGCTGCGAGATATTCGGTCGGGTGGTTGGCCTTGAAATAGGCGGTCCAGTAGGCAATGTAGGCGTATGAAATGGCGTGAGCCTTGTTGAAACCGTATCCGGCGAACGGTGCCATCAGATCGAATACCGTGTTCGCCTGTTCTTCCGTGTAGCCCTTTTTTAGTGCCCCGGCGTTGAATTTCTCGTGTTCGGCATCCATAACCGAGGCGATTTTCTTACCCATCGCCTTACGCAGAATGTCTGCTTCACCGAGTGTGTAACCACCGAATGCCTGGGCGATGAGCATGACCTGATCTTGATAGACAAGGACGCCGTAGGTTGGTTCAAGGAGTTCTCGTAGGTCGTCGTGCGGATAAGAGATTTCGGCCCGGCCATGTTTGGCTTCGATGAAGGTGCCGATGTGTTCCATGGGCCCCGGGCGGTAGAGGGCGATCATTGCTGCGAGGTCGTTGATCGTGGTGGGTTTGAGCAGCTTGATGTTCTTGCGCATCCCATCCGATTCAAGCTGGAACACACCTAGGGTGTCGCCTTTGCCCAGAATGTCGAATGTTTTTGCATCGTCGATTGGAACGTCGTAGACGCCCATGTGCTCGCCTGTTGTCTCGGCGATTAGCTTCACGCACTGGTCTAGGATCGATAGGTTTGCAAGACCCAGAAAGTCCATCTTTAGCAGGCCAACATCGGCAACGGGGTGCATCGAGTACTGTGTGGTTGGGCTGGCGTTTTCGTTGCCGCTGCTTGATCGCTGCAGGGGAACGTACTCGGTTAGCGGTTTTTCTGAGATAACCACTGCTGCGGCGTGCGTACTGGCGTGACGAACTGATCCTTCGACGCGCATCGCGTTTTCGATAAGTTCTTTGGCATCTCTGTTGCGACCGATTTCCGAGCGCATCTCGGGTGATTCGTCGATGGCGTCTTTCAACTTTATGTTGAGAGTGAGTGGGACCATCTTTGCGAGTTTGTCGCTGAGCTCGAGAGGGAGTGCCAGCGCCCGTGCCGTGTCGCGTATGGCGGCCTTCGCGCCGAGTGTTCCGAACGTGACGATCTGGGCTACATGCTCGGGGCCGTAGTGGTCGACGCAGTACTTAATGACTTCTGCGCGACGATCGTCGGCGAAGTCCATATCTATATCTGGCATCTCTCGACGCTCGATGTTCAAGAATCGCTCGAAGAAGAGGTCTGCATCCACCGGGTCGATCTGAGTGACTTCCAGGCAGTAGAGAACCAGGCTGGCTACTGCTGAACCACGAACTGCTGAGAGGATTCCTCGTTCGTTTACGAATTTGAAGATGTCCCAGCAAACAAGGAAGTAGTCCGAGAACTTGGTCTCTTCGATGATTCCCAGCTCATATTCGAGTCGTTCTTTCGTTTCATCGGTGGGATTTTCGAAACGCTTTTTCAATCCCTCGTAGGAAAGTTCTCTCAAGTACTCCATTGAGGGCATGTTTTTTGGTGTGGCGTAGCGAGGGATGAGGGTTTGGCCGAATTCAAAATCGAGATCGACTGTTTCACCGATTTTCACCGTGTTTGCCAGTGCCTCCGGGAGGTGTGACCATTCGGCCTGCATCTCGGCTGCACTGCGCAGGTAGTAAGTGGTGTCTTCCATGTGAAGGCGTTTGGGGTCTTTCACATTCGAGTTGGTCTGGATGCAGGTGAGAATATCTTGCGCAACCGAGTCTTCACGTCTCACATAGTGCGAGTCGTTGGTGACGACCATCGGGAGGCCGGTCTGATTGCTTATCTGGATGATGGCTTCGTTGATCTCTGCCTGATCGGGCACGTGCTCGTGCATCATCATTTCGAGGTAGTAGCGGTCCTGAAATACGTTTCCGTACCACTCAAGCGTTTCGTGGGCCGAGTCCATATCACCGTTTTTGATGTAGCGAGCCAGTTCACCTGATGGGCATCCGGAGAGGACTATGAGCCCCTCCGAATATTTTTCAAGAAGCTCCCTATCCATCCTGGGACTGTAGTAGAAACCTTCGAGGTGGGAGGCAGTGACAAGTTTGAGAAGGTTCTGGTATCCCACCCTGTTCTGCGCGAGAACGGTCATGTGGAACGGTGATCGCTTCTGCGGGTTTTTCTCATCGCGTGGACCGTCGGCCACATAGCCTTCTACGCCGATGATCGGCGTGATGCCGGCCTTCGTGGCTTTCTGGTAAAACTCGATCGCACCGTGAAGGTTGCCGTGATCGGTAAGGGCTATTGCGGGCTGTTCCAGCTCGACCGCCCTGTTGACCATATCGCCCAGCCTGCTGAACCCGTCAAGCATCGAATACTCGGAGTGGTTGTGTAGGTGGACGAACGGGTCGGTCACAGGCAAATATTTCTTGGAAAAGGGATGGAAAAGTACGGTCAACGGAGCATAGCG
>Ga0114999_10009713_pt1 | contig 10505 bp, 13 predicted proteins | sample ArcticOcean_MG_C_3_FD_89820 | JGI IMG/M metagenome (GOLD analysis project Ga0114999, IMG submission 89820) | Marine microbial communities from western Arctic Ocean - ArcticOcean_MG_CB8_126 | ecosystem: Environmental > Aquatic > Marine > Oceanic | place: Arctic Ocean: Canada Basin | collected... | reverse complement strand
GGCTGTTTTCATAAATTCATCTCCTTGTGGTTGTACCTAAAGTATAACCAGGTTTGGAGGAGGGAGCAACCTGTAAATTTGAACTTTTTTCTACCTTGCGTTCTTGTATGGACCGAAATATAATAGTGCGCTCATGAAAGGGAGGGGATATGGGATTGTTGCCCGAAAAAAAGGATGCACGGTTTAATTTTATTGTGGGGGTGATGAACGGGAGTATTTTTGGGTTTGGTACCTCGTTTTTAGACCCGACAACGGTACTGCCCGTTTTTGTTCGGCATTTTACACATTCAGATACAGTGGTGGGATTGGCCAGTGCGCTCCACCGAGCGGGGTGGCATTTGCCACAACTGTTTGTGGCTGGGTATTTGGAACGCCGTTCCTACAGGTTGCCTGTATATCAATATGCAAATTTGGTGCGAATGACATTGATTGCGCTCATTTTGCCCTTATTGGCATGGTATGGGCTGTCTGACCCGGGGTTTGTATTGAGTGGGTTTTGATTTTGTTTGGTGTGGCGTCTTTGTTTGGTGGTGTGGCGGGTAGTGCTTATACAGATATCGTGGGCAAAGCTTTGCCTCGATCCCATACGGGTGTGTTTTATGCGACGCGCTCTTTCATTGGTGGTCTGTTGAGCATTTTGGCGGGTGTGTTGATCAAGTATCTGCTCGATTCGGAGAGTGGGTATGTTTTTCCGTCTGATTATGTTGTGATTTTTGCGCTTGGAACGGGCATGATGATCTTGGGCATTGTGTGTTTCTGCTTTGTGAGAGAGCCTTTGGGCAAAGTGAGTGTTTTGCCTCGCACCTTTTTACAAGTTGTGGGTGGGGTGCCAGAACTTGTGCGCCAAGATCGAAATTTTGGACGTTTTTTGATGGTGCAAATTTTGGCATCTGGCATCGGTTTTTCGCTGCCCTTTTACGTTCTTTTGGCGCGTGAGACCTTCCATGTTTCTGAGGGTGCTGTGGGCATTTTTTTGGCAGCTCAGACGGTTGGGGCAGCGATATTTAATATTGTGTGGGGGCACATTTCTTTAACCCAAGGTAATCGCAGGGTGGTTCTGTTTGCTGTTTTGGGTGTGGCCGTGATTCCGACCTTGGCGCTGGTTTTGAGCAGTCAACCGCATTGGGTGATGGGTGGGCCACCTTGGTTGATTGTGGTATGTTTTTCCTTCATTTTTATGCTGATGGGGGGAACGACCTCTGGGGTTTTTATTGGTTTCAAGAGCTATATGTTAGATATTGCCCCAGAAGCGCGGCGGCCAACCTATGTCGGCATTACAAATACCGTCCTGGGTGTGGGGGCACTTTATCCCATTTTTGGTGGGGTGTTGGCAGACTTGGTGCATTTGCAAGGGGTGTTTTTTTTGTCGGCTGTGACCGTGTTTGCGGGTGTTTGGTTGAGTTGGGGCTTGGAAGCCCCAAAGGTTATCGAGAACGAAGTCTAAAGGGTGCCACTCAGAATTGGACATGATGTGTCGTGGATCAATCTGGGGTTACTAATTCAGGGAGTAAGATATGTCAAAACAACCGAATATTCTTTTTGTGCTGACGGATCAACAACGGGCGGATACCATCCATGCGGGCGGCAATCCTTATATTCGTACGCCCGTGATGGATCGTTTGTGTCGTGAAGGGGTGAATTTTACGAATGGGTATACACCTTCACCGGTTTGTGTGTCGGCGCGTGCATCGATTGTGACGGGGCAATATCCACACAAGAATGGGTGTTTTGACAACGGGTTTCGGTGTGCAAAAGATCGACCAACGATGATGGGGATGCTCTCTGATACGGGGTATTATACGCATGGGGTTGGCAAGATGCATTTTAACCCGATGGATGATCTTTGGGGGTTTGACAGTCGTGAAATACAGGAGGAGATTGGGCGGCAAGTTGCAGGGGATGACTATCTGGAATTTATGCATCGGGAGGGGTTTGAACATGTGCATGATCCGATGGGGGCGCGGGGAGAGATGTATTATATTCCGCAGATTTCTCAGTTGCCAGCGCGGTTGCACCCGACGACGTGGGTGGGGGATAGAAGTGTTGCATTTTTAAAGGACCGGGATACGTCTAAGCCGTTTTTCTTGTGGTCGAGTTTTATTCATCCGCATCCGCCTTTTTCGCCACCCACACCGTGGAACAAGCTTTATCGTGGACCGCGGATGCCTTTGCCTAAGCGGCCGGATCAGATGGAAGATCTGTGGACGCATTTTAACCGAAATCAAAACCGGTATAAGTACCGTGATGCGGGGTTGGATGACCGGATGTTGCAGGTGATGCGAGGGTATTATTGGGCGTGTATTTCTTTTATCGATTATCAGGTGGGGCGGATTATTGATGTTTTGGAAGCGCAGGGGGAATTGGATAATACCCTGATTGTGTGGTCGTCTGATCATGGGGAATTTTTGGGGGATTACAATTGTTTTGGGAAGCGTAGTTTTTTGGATGCGGCGGCAAATGTGCCGATGCTGGCACGATATCCCGATCGGTTTGAGGTGGGGGTGGTGGATAAGACACCGGTGTCGTTGGTTGATTTGGTGCCTACTTTTTTGGGGGCAGCGGGTGCGAATGACGCGCGTGCAGATTTAGATGGGGTGGATATGGCGGGGTTGGTGGGGAAAGGTGAGAAGAGGACTGTTTATGGGGAGTTGCAGGTGGGGCAACAAGGGAATTATATGGCGTTTGATGGGGATTTGAAATACATCTATTCGGCAGGGGATCAGAAGGAGTACTTGTTGGATCATCGGGTGGATGCGGGGGAAACGCGGAATTGTGCGTCGAATGTGATGTATGCGCAGGAGGTGAAGGAGATGCGGGCGGGGTTGATTGGTTTTTTGCAAGGGGAAGGGTATACAGATCCTTTGGATGGGGATGGGGATGGGTGGAAATCTTATGAGAAGATTCTGGGTTTTGATAGCTCGGATGCGGGGTTGCTGATTCAGGATGCGGGGTGGGCTGTGCCACAGTATGATATTCCGGGGTATTCGGATGATGTGAAGATTCGGCCATAGAACTTCAAAAGGAGATGGGTATGAAGACAGCGACGGGGAATCGGATGACGCCGACGGATTTGTCTTGGGTGGATCGGTGTAGAGCGGTGAAGGAGGCGGGGTTTGATGGGGTGGAGGTATGGGTTGGGACGGATGATTTTGATATGGAAACGACGGATGATGCGTTGCGGGTATTGTATGAGGGGATACAGGGGGCGGGGTTGGAGGTTTCTTCGGTGGCTTCGACGATGGGGTGGGACAATCCGATCTGTAGTCCGGATGATGGGGTGTATGAACGGGCGATAGAGATTGCGACTCGGCAAATTGAGGCGGCGAAAATTTTGGGGACGGATGCGATTTTGGTGGTGACTGGGAGACATAGTGCTGATAATCCGCAGATGGCGGCGTGGAAGCGGATTGTGTCTGGATTTCAGCGGATTGGGCGGGTTGCAGCAGATGCGGGGGTGCGGGTGGGGGCGGAGACGTGTCCTCGGTTGTCGTTCAATTTGATGACGCCGTATGAGTGTGTGGGGTTTGTTGAGGATGTGGGGTTGGAGTCGGTGGGGATTTATTTGGATACGGCGAATGTGACGTACTCGGGGCATCCGGAGCATTTTGTTATGGCGTTGGGGGATCGGATTGTGCGGATTCATTTTAAAGACCGTACGGAGCGTGGGGCGACTTGGCCGGGCAATGGGGAGGTGGACTTTGTGCCGGTGATGGCGGCTTGTCGGGAGGTGGGGTATGATGCGTGGGCGATTATGGAATATGGGGCGCCGCACACGCCTGAGACGATGCGAATGGCAGCGGAGAGTACTCGGAATGTGATTGGAAATTAAAAATGGAGGATGGGATGGCGCATGTTTTTTCGGTGATCGGTTTGAACCATGGGCATATTAACGGGCAGGTGAAGGGGTTGTTGGATACGGGTAAATGGAAATTGAAGCATGTTTTTGCTGAAGAAGAAGATTTACGGGCGGCTTTTGTTGCGAGATACCCAGATGCGATTGTGGCTGAGAGTGTGGCACAGGTGCTTGAGGATGAGGAGGTGGAGCTGATTGCATCGGCTTCGATCAATGCGCATCGGGGGCCATTGGCGGTGCAATCGTTAAAGGCTGGCAAACACTTTTTTGTGGATAAGCCGTGTGTGACCACCTTGGAGCAGATGGAGGAGATCAAGGCGGTCGTTGAGGAAACGGGATTGAAGTGGTTTGCATTTTTTGGGGAGATGCTGACGCATGTGGGGGTGAAGTGGGTGCGCTTGGAGTTGGAGAAAGGGAACTTGGGGGAGCCTGTTCATTTTATGGGTTTGGGGCCTCATACGTTGCGCATTGGGGGCCGGCCAGATTGGATGTTTGATCGGGCATTGTATGGCGGCATTTTGAATGATATTGCGTCTCATCAGATTGCACAATTTGGGTATTGGATGATGCAAGATCCGATTCCACAATTTTCGCGGGTGGGTAATTTGTACCATCCGGAGAAACCTGAGTTTGAAGATTTTGGAGATGCAACGCTGATGGGGTCTAAGGGGGCAACAGGGTATATTCGTGCAGATTGGTTTACGCCAGAAGGGTTGCCTACATTTGGGGATATCCGCCAGCAGTTGATTACCACCCATGCCTACGTGGAACATCGCAAGACGATTGATATTGGTGATTCTGCGGGTGGCCGGGGTGGGAAATTGATTGTGACACGTATGGACCAAGGTCCAGAGGTGATCGATCTGTCACTGGTGCCGATGACCTTTTTTGACGATTTGACTGCAGATGTTGAAAATGGAACTGAGACGGCGATTCCTTTTGATTTGGGATATAAAGCGAGTCGGGCGATTTTGGAAACGCAGAGGGATGCGGTGCGGTTGGAGGGATTGGAGAAGTAAGAAATAAAAAGTAAAAAGTAAAAAGGCGTATGGTGTGGAAACACTGTGCGCTTTTTTTATGTTTCGAATGTAATGGGGAGGTCGAGGGATGTTTGGATTTGGGATGCACGGAGGAAGAGGTCGTGAAGGCGTTTTGTGGATCGGCGGCGTTCTTCGGGATCGCGGATTTCGACAAAGAGAGGGGCGCGGTTGATCTGCTGGGTGGACCAGGCGTGGAGGAATCCGGCGTAGGAGATGCGTAGCTCGAAGAGGGAGAACATTTCTTTGTGGTTGGCGGTTTTGTGGGTTGTGGGGTCGGTTCTGATTTGGTGGATGTGGTAGCCGAGAATGTGTTTGCCCACGTGTGCATACCAATCGGCGAGGGGGATATGTTGCCCAATTCGCCGTTGTTGCGGGCGTGTCCGGTATCAAAATGGGCGCCTACTTGGGCGTTTGGGATATCAGAAAATCGAGTTTGCATGGCCGTGAGCCATTTTAGATACCCATTGGGGTCGGTGGCAAATTTACATGTGGGGTCTGTTGGTTTCACACCCGAGGTGTTGTGAATGTTTTCGATGGCCAATCGAATGCCACTTGTTACGGCTTGGCGGAAGACGGTGTCATAGGTCTCTTCAAATTGAGCCCACATATCTGAGTGCATCAGATGTGTGGGGATTTGTGGGACATGAACCGTGAGGTGGTTGACGCCGATTTCTTGTGCGATTGCCAAATGGTTGACGATATCGTTCACACCATCGACGGTGTTGGTTTCGGTGTTCCAAGATAGGTTGGGCAGGTGCCACGAGAGGTAGAGGGGGCGGTTGTTGCGCAGGCCTGTGATTTCGGTTTTGAGGGCGGCGACTGAAAAGGTGAGTTCACTGGGGCGAATTTCGAGCACGTTGAGGTCGGTTGCACGGGTTTCTTGTGCGGCACGAATGGGGTCGCCTTGAATCGACCAACCCACTGGTGAGGGCAGGTTGGCAATGTCGGAGGGCATGAGGGTGATATTGAATTGCCACGGGATAAATTTCTCTGTCCATTGTTCGTTGTTAGACTGCTCAAAGAGACTGATGCCTGGGAGATGACCACTGGCTTTGTCGGGGTCCAGGCCGCGGGTGACGATTTCTTGGCAGGTGCCGATTTGCCGGGTGCGATGGATGTGTTTGTGACCGGCAATATAGCATTCGACGTGCTGGTTTTGGACGAAAGCTGTCATCCAATTTTGGCTGTTTCTATTTAAGGTGTCGATAGGATAGTGGGTGACGATGACTGTTTGTTTTTGGGGAGAGGTGATTTCGTGCAGCCAGTTGCGTTCTGCATCGTCGATTTCACCTTTCGAGGTGTCAGGGAAGAGAAATCGCACGCCGTTATGTTCGTGGGCGCGGTTTGATTGGGTGTGATGTTCTGAGAATATGGGGAGGGCCCCGGGGCTTCTGTGTTCTGCATTGCCCGGCGTATAAAAGACGGGCGCATTTATTTGCGCAATGGCATTGAGCGTGTTTTGTGCAGATGTTTTCGTACCATATGTGGTCATGTCACCAGATACCACAACAAAATCTGGATTGACCTTGTTTGCTTGCGCAACAGCCCACAAGAGCGCTTGGTATGTGGGCGTATCTATTCGATCTGAAAGATGCAGATCTGTTATTTGGATAAAGTTTGTAGACATTTTTTTATCGCCCCCTTTAGGCGAGAATATGCACCCTGAGTAGGAGCCTGTCAAGACTTAGGAAAAGCAATTGACAATTGGCTATGGATAATGGATAGTGGGCGGTGGACGAAGGACGATAAGGGGGGAGAATGAGTAATTGCATGATGGGAGTGGGATGGCTTTGAAAACTTTAGTGGATGGGTTAAACGCGCGGTTGCCTGATTTTTCACGATCTGAAATTAGGGTGGCAGCGCTTTTGTGTCTGTATAACTTTTTGGCGATGTGTGCCTTTTGTGTGATCAAACCCGTGCGCAGTGTTTTGCTGCTTGACCGAATGGGTTTGGTTGGTTTGTTGATTAGTTATATGGGGGCAGCAGTGGTGACGGGTGTGGTGATTGCGGCAACGGGGTGAGTGTCGCGGCGCATACCCGCGCGGTTTGCGGTAGTGATAACCACTGTGATTCTTCTGGCCAACTTGCTGGTTTTCCGCTTTCTGTTTGATGTGGCTGGCGATTGGGTGGCGCTGGCGTTTTACATTTGGGCCAATCTGTTTTCCAATATTCTGTTTACGTAATTTTGGTTGTTGGCAGGCAATTAGTTTACACCGCGTGAGGGCAAACAACTGTTTGGGTGGGTGAGTGAGTGCGGGAGGCACTGTGGGTGGGATTACAGGATCTGGGGTTGCTTTTTTTGGGCTTGAGGGTTTGGGCACTGAGACTGTGAATTTGATTTATTTTTCGGCATTTTTTTTGGCGGCGTGTTTGCCCATCATCTTCTACCTGGAACGCAAAAAGGGTGATGTGCAGATGGTGGCAGGTGGTCCGGCATCTGAGGCCACGATGCCAGGCTTTAGTTTGTTCAAAGAATTTCGGCACTTGAAGTTGATTGCCCTTGTGTCGGGTGCCAGCATGATTGTGCAGACCGTGGTGGATTATCAGTTTAATGCTGTTGTGGACGCATCCATTGCTTCTGCTGAAGATAAGGCCGCATTTTTTGCGCAATTTTTTGCAGGCGTAAATGTTGTCGGCCTCTTTTTTAAGTTGTTCCTGACGCGCATGATCCTCATGCGTTTTGGCATTGGGGTGGCTTTGTTTTTGTTGCCGAGCGCGCTTTTGGCTGGGTCTGTGGGCATTTTTTTCATGCCCCTTTTGTGGGTGGCCGTTGCTGCACGTATGGGTGAAGCAGGCACACGGTATTCGATTCAGGAAGCCACTCGGGAAATTTTATATTTGCCTTTGCCGGCTGCTGTCCGGTCTAAGGCTCGGCATCTCATCGATATATTGGGCGCGCGATTTGTTTACCGAAATGCCAGTACAAGCCAGCGAGCGTGTGGCCGAAGTTTTGGATGAGGAGACTGTGGCATTGCTGGTTGAAGGGTTAAGCAGTCCCGATGAAGTACAGGTCTCTCAGAACTTGGTTATGTTGGACTTGATGCACGACAAATCGCCAATCATATCGCATTTAAAGGGTTTATTGGAACACCCGGCACCTGCTGTTCGTGCACAGGTTCTCGACCTGCTGGCGAGTGCCGGTGAAGGTGAGTTTGTTCGAGAAGCCAGTGCATTGCTCGCCGATCAAAATGGTGATGTGCGGATTGTTGCGGTGCGTTACTTACGGCAATTTGGCGATGCGCAGGCTTTGGATAATTTTCACACATTGGCCGATGATGGGGACTTGCGTGTGCGGGGGGTTGCGATTGGTGCAATGGCACAGGCCGGCAGGATGTCGCAAGCTCAGGTTTTGGACGCGCTTGAAGATCTGTGGAAAGGAACGGGTGCCGAAGCGGGACGGGCGGAGGCGGCACAAATTCTGTGTGGGATGAATAATTCGGCTTGTGATGTTGTGATGGTGCGCCTGCTTCGTGATGAATCACCGATGGTTATGCGGGCGGCTCTGGAAGGTGTGGCCCTCACCGGGCGCCGTTTTTTTGTGCCCCTCATAGTACCTTATCTGGCTGATGACCGAGTCATGTTATATGCGCAACGCGCCTTGTTGGCCTATGGTGAGCGGGTGGTGGGGTTGCTGCGCGATTATATGGATGATTTGGATGAAGACGTGCAGCTGCGACGGGCATTGCCTGGGTGTTTGGCTGCCATAGGCACACAGCAAGCTGTGCGGATTTTGTTGGCATTTTTGGGAAATCATCAGCAGGTGTTTGGGGAACCTATTATTGATGCGTTAGATGAATTGCGACGCCAAAAAACGGAGCTGGTTTTTGATGAAGGGCCTGTAATGGTTGCGATTGTAAGGGAGACTGAGTGGGCAAAAGAAAGCAAGGAAGGATTGCGACTGCGTCAACTGGTGGGTTTGTTGGCGTTGATTTATGCACCCGAAGATATTCACCGTGCCTATGCTGGCTTGATGAGTGATCAGCGGGTTTTGCAGTCGAATGCGATAGAATTGCTCGACAACTTGCTGCGGCCAGAGCACAAGCGGGATGTGTTGCCCGCTATTGAAATATGGTTGGCCGGTTAGTCCTTGGATAAGGTGTCTGATTTCTTGCATTTTATGGAGCGCCTGATTATCTTTTGGCCTGATCGGTTGATGGCATTAAATAGACAATCAAGCAAGAGGAACACACGATGTTTGAAAAAATGACAATGGCACCTGATGATCCGATTTTGGGACTGAATGACGCATTTGGAAAAGACACGAATCCAAAGAAGATCAATTTGGGTGTGGGCGTGTATAAGGATTCTGAGGGATGGACGCCGGTGTTTAATTCGGTGAAAAAAGCAGAAGAACGCCTTTTGGCTGATGAAGATACAAAGGATTATTTATCGATCACCGGATTGGCCGCTTATAATGCGGCGGTGCAGGAACTGTTGTGGGGGGGCGCGCACGAGATTTTGACAAATGGACGGGCGGGTACGGTGCAAACACCGGGTGGCACGGGTGCTTTGCGTGTGGCGGCGGATTTTATTCATCAACATATGCCGGGGGCAACGCTGTGGTTGAGTGACCCGACGTGGGCAAATCATTCCAAGGTGTTTGAATCGGCCGGTGTGGCGACTAAGCCGTATCGGTATTATAACCCAGAGACATTTGGACTGGATTTTGACGCGCTGATTGAAGATTTGGCAAAGATTCCGGCGGGTGACGTGGTTTTGTTGCACGGGTGTTGTCACAATCCAACAGGTGTAGATCCGTCCCCCGAGCAATGGGAAAAAATTGGCGACGTGTTGCAAGAAAACGGTGTGTTGCCTTTGGTTGATTTTGCTTATCATGGGTTGGGTGATGGTTTGGAACGGGATGCAGCTGGGTTGCGTGCTTTGAGCCGACCGGGTTGTGAACTGTTTGTGGCCACGTCTTATTCTAAGAATTTTGGTTTGTATCGCGAGCGTATTGGTGCCCTGACGGTGGTTGCAGCCGATACAGATGCAACAGCCAAAGCGATGAGCCACCTGAAAATTTGTGTGCGTACCAATTATTCCAATCCTCCGGCGCACGGTGCGCAAATTGTGGCAACTGTGTTGGGGGACCCCGTGTTGCGTGCTCTGTGGGACGAGGAAGTGCAAGGGATGCGTGATCGGATTAATGGGATGCGCCATCGGTTTGTGGATGGTTTGGAAAGTCGGGGTGTTCGGCGTGACTTTTCGTTTATCGCACACCAGCGCGGGATGTTTTCGTTTTCTGGTTTAACGCCAGATCAAGTGGCGGCATTGCGCGAGAAGCATTCTATTTATATTGTGGGGTCTGGGCGTATCAATGTTGCGGGCATTACGGATGCGAATATTGATCCGTTGATTGATGCGATTGCCGAGGTGCTGAAGGGGTAGGGATTGTAGAGGGTGGACGGTGGGCGATAGAATTCGAGCGTTTGGTTGTGAGTTTTTAGGGATCAAATTTGAAAATGAATAGAGATATTTCAAAGGCAGAGCGCGATTGCTCTGCCTTTGTTGGTTTAGGTTTTATTATAAATTTTACCTTTGTTTGCCTTCGGCGACTTACTTTTTAAACGACTAAAAAGTAAGCAAAAAGTCGCCCCTCAAGTGCCGGGGAG